>OJOF01000702.1_pt1 | contig 29128 bp, 19 predicted proteins | sample 1598181 | NCBI WGS metagenome assembly OJOF01 (sample SAMN01915226, study PRJEB22387) | human gut metagenome | isolation source: stool | host: Homo sapiens | place: USA
GGGCCGTGACCGCCCGCCAGCCGCGCCTGCAGAGCGAGTCCGCGCTCGAAGTGAACGTCAAACCTTACGGGGACGATCTCTATCTGCTGACCTACAATCCCGAATACGCATCGCCGGCCGACGTCAATAAGATCGACCTCACGTATCTGTTTGGCGGCGCCCGCGTGTCGCGGACGATCTATTTCGATCCTGCCGAGGGCCGGGTCGCCGTGCTCCCGAAGGGTGTCGTCCGTTTCGAGCAGACCGGCAGCCTGCTGCGCGGCACCATCCAGCTGCGCCTGAACGGCGCGCAGGCCGAGGTGCGCGAACTTGTGTTCTGGAATCCCGCCGATGGTGCGCGCTTTGCCGCCGTGAAGGTCGAACCCGCCCGGATCGCGCAAGGCGAGCGGACCCTGAGTTTCGAAATGTCGGCCGCCCCGGCCCGTTCGATGAACGAACTGGACGTCGTCAGGGGACGTCTGGTCGTCTGTAATCCCGCGGACGGAAAAACCGCGGAGATCAATTTTACACTGCCTTACAAACTTACTACTAAATAAATCGGAAAGATGAAAAGAACCCTCATTGGAGCGATCGCTCTCGTACTCGCTGCCGGCGCCGTGTCGTGCAGTTCTTCGAAAAAGGCCGTCGGCCCCGCTGCCCCTGCCGGCATGGTCGAAGAGGCCATTCCGCTGGGCGGGCCGCAGTACCGCAGCGATGCGGAATATTACCGTGCCGTGCAGAACGGCGTGAGCACCGAACGCAGCACGGCGCAGAAGATCGCCATGCAGAACTGCCGTCAGGACTTGGCCGCCGCCATTCAGGCCGATGTGAAGACGGTTATCGAAAACTATGTGAAGAATCAGGATACGGGCATCTCGGCCGAGCATAAGTCGCAGTATCAGGAGCTGGCCTATACGGCCGTGAACCAGCAGCTGCGCGACGTGCAGATCGTCGAGGAGAAGATGTTCCGTCAGGACAACGGCTCGATGCGCTACTACGTCTGCATGCAGCTTCCCAAAGCCGCTCTCGAAGCCGCCGTGGAGGATGCGATCGCCAAAGACGCCAAGCTCAATCTGGAATTCGACCGCGCGCAGTTCAAGAAGATCTTCGAAGAGCAGATGGCGGCGTTTGCACAATAGCGGCCGGCCGATATTGTTGTCCGATTGACGGCGCTCCCCTCGCTGGAGGGAAGCCGCCGTCTCTTATCCGTAACCGATCCGTCTATGAAACGCTACCTGATTCTGTTGTTGTCGCTGTTTTTCGCCGTGCCCCTTGCGGCGCAGTCGCGGCGCGAAGCCCTGCTCGAATATCAGGCCCGCCGCAGGCAGGCCTACGCCGAATTTCAGGACAACTACCGCAAAGCCTGCGCCGACTTCATGCGCAAGCGCTGGGAGGCTTTCCGCTCCGAGGCTCCGGTGCCTCTTCCCGAAAGGAAGGAGCCGCCGCAGCCCGTTGTGAAACAGCCCGACGAATCGGCGGCGCCCACGCAGGACCGGATTCCCTATAAGGAGGTGGTCGAAGCGCCCGTTCGCACGGTTCCGGCGATCCCCGCGACGCCTGCCGCGCCGGAAGTTCCCGGCGCTCCGGAGGAGCCTGACGGGCCGAAAGCGCCGGACGCACCTGCGGAGCCGAAACTTCCCGGCACGAAAAAGGACGGGGACCGTACGCCTCCTGCCGCGACCGGAAAGGGTGGTCCGGCTCCCGCTGTCGTGACTTCGCGCCCCTATCGTTTTACGTTCTACGGTACGGAGTGCTCGGTGTCGCTGGCCGCAAAACATCGGTTCAAACTGGCGTCGTTGCAGGAAAACAGCGTCGCCGATGCGTGGGAGCGCGTCGCGGGCGGTGCCTACGATCCGGTGGCGAAGGAGTGCCGCGAGCTGAAAGAACAGCTGCGGCTCAACGACTGGGGCTACTACGCGCTGGTACGTACGCTCAGCGACGGTTTTTTCGGCAAACAGTCGGCCGAATCGGTCGTGCTGCAGTCGTTCCTGATGGCCGAAGCGGGCTGCAAAGTGCGGCTGGCACGGGGCGGCGACCGCCTCTGCCTGCTGCTGGCGCTCGACGATCAGGTCTATGCCAAACCCTACTTCAAGATCGACGGACAGACCTTCTACCTGCTGGACGATATGGCGCGGGCCGCATCGTACAACATCTGCAATTTCAGGATGCCCGGCGAACGCCCGCTGTCGCTGGCGATGCCCGTGCCGCCCGTGCTGGCGCAGAAATCCGGACAGCCCGCCGTGCGGAAGTGCGGTGAGGGAGCGCTCACGACGACGGTCGCGGTGAACCGGAACCTGATGGATTTCTATACCGATTATCCGCCCTGCTACTGGAGCATTTATGCGGCGACCGAACTGACTCCGGCGGTGCGCGACCAGCTTTACCCGACCCTGCGCAGCGCGCTGGCGGGCAAAGGCGAGTACGACGCGGCCAACCTGCTGCTGCACTACCTGCACCGGGCGTTTCCCTATAAGACCGACGAGGCCCAGTTCGGCGTCGAGCGCACGCTCTTCGCCGAAGAGATGTTCCATTACCCCTACAGCGACTGCGAGGACCGTTCGATCCTCTTCGCACGGCTGGTCAGGGACCTGATGAAACTGGACGTAGTCCTGCTTTACTACCCGGAGCATATCGCCACGGCGGTCTGTTTCAAGGAAGACGTGAAGGGCGACTACATGCAGATAGGCGCCGGACGCTATGTCGTCTGCGACCCGACTTACGTGGGGGCCGACGTGGGCGACGCGATGCCCGACCTGAAACGGGTCGCGGCACAGGTCGTCAAAATTGACTAACCCTTAAAACCCGATTCGCGATGTTTTGTCCCAATTGTGGAAAAAAGTGCGAGGATAACGCTTTGTTCTGCTGGAACTGCGGCACCAAACTGCCCGCAGCAGCCGGACGGTCCGCTTCGGCGGCTTCCGGCGGTCAGTCCGCTCCGGTTTCAGCGGCTCCGGCCGCTTCTGCTCCGGCGGGTCACTCCGGTCCGGATGCCCCGGCGGTCCGTCCCGCCCCGGCGGCTTCCGCTTCTGCGGCCGCACCGACCGTTTCGACTGCGTCGGCAGCTTCCGCAGTACCTGCGGCTCCGATCGTTCCGCCGGTATCTGCGGCTCCGGCCGCTCCCGGCACGGCTTCGGGGACTGCCGCACCCGGAGGTGCGCAGAGTCGCTATGCCAAGGAATCCGGCGGGCGGATGGCCGAAGGAGTCCTTTTCACCAACCTGCGGGCGCTCTCCCGCAAATTCGGCACCGAGGCCGGCGCGGTGCGCAAACTGCTGGCGGCTTATGCCGAGGCGTCGCTCGCGCACGGTATCCGCTACCATATCATCGACGCCGCGGATTACGCTTTCATCAACCCCGAAGCGGGCGACGACCGCCGGGTGAGCCTTTCGCCGTCGGATTCGTGGGTCGGGCACGGGTATCTGCTGGCCGACTATTTCCGTTTCGGGCGCAGCACCTCCGAGGACGAAACCAACTATCTGTTCATCATCGGCGGCAGCGACGTGATCCCGATGCCGGTGGTGCCGCAGTATATCTCCGATCCCGATTACAGCGATACGGACATCGACACCGATATTCCGTATGCTTACCTGCTGGGCGAGAAGACCTATCCCATGCTGGGGTCGGCGGAGATTTTCCAATACGAACAGTATTTCCATGTAGGCCGCCTGCCGCTTGCGGAGGACGCTTCGCTGGACGATCTGGCGGGGTATCTGCGCCGCGCGGCGAAGGCTCCCGGCACGCTCGGTATCGGACGTGTGTACGGCCAGACCGACCTGACGTGGCTGTCGGCTTCGGCTTCGGTCAGCGAACCCTTCCGCCGCCACAAACTTTACCGGGGCGACGAGCGGCTGGACGAGCGCATTTATTCCCGGAATCTTTTTATCAGCCCCTGCGTCGAACGGTCGATCGTCGATAAGGTCTTCGACCGGAACGCCGACCTGTATTACTTCAACCTGCACGGAAGCGACGCGCCGACGGCGTGCAGTTTCTATGCCTCCTACCGGCAGCAGTGCTACGAGGCGATCACGCCGCGCCAGCTGGCTTCGGCCGAAGCGGCGAACGTGGTGGTGACCGAAGCCTGCTACGGAGCCAAATTTCAGGATTACGGCCGCGGCGAGACGATGCTGCTCGCCGCCATGGGCGACAAGACGCTGCTTTACCTCGGCTCGTCGCGCATTGCGTGGGGGGCGTCGCAGAGCAGTTCGGCGGCCGATCTCAATAACGCCGACCGCCTGACCAATGTCTATATGTCCAGACTGCTCGAAGGGTACAGCGCGGGCGAGGCGTTCTATCTGGCCCGTCAGAGCTTCTTCGATTATAACGACGGTTATTTTACGCCGCATCAGGCGCTTACGATCGTCGAGTTCAACCTTTTCGGCGATCCCTACCTTTGTGTCGGGACGCGGCGCGGTGAAGCGAAGGTTCAGCTGCGCGAGGTTAAGGCGCTGGCCAAAGGGCCGGTGAATGCCGTCGTCGAACGCAAGTGCGTGTACGAGGCAGCTCCGGCGTCCATCCTCGATCAGGTGCGCAACGCCGTGGACCGCAACCTGCTGGCCATACGCGCCACGGTAGACAAACAGCTTTACGAACGGCTGGGCGTGGAGCCGCGCAAACTCTCGACCGTCACCCGGCTCAGATACGGCAACGGCGATGAATTCTACGCCTTCAACTATGTCGAGACCGACGGCACGATCGAGAGCCGCCACACGGCGACGGCCGACATGAAGGGCGATGTGAAATCAATAATATCAACTAAATAGAACGACTACTATGAAATGCCAGAATTGTAATTCAGAACTCCTTGAGGGGGCGAAATTCTGCACGACCTGCGGAACGCCCGTCGCCGCGCAGCCTGCCGGCGGCGTGTGCGGGAAGTGCGGCGCCCGGCTGCTGCCCGGCGCCAAATTCTGCACGACGTGCGGCGCTCCGGCCGCGGCTGCGCCGGAGAGTGCGCCCGCACCCGAAGCGCAGGCCGCCGAAGGGGGCGAACTGGCCGCCGTGAAGCAGAAGATTTTCTGGAACATCCAGAAAGGCGAAGTGGCCTGCCGGGTCAACGAGTCGGAGTTCGTCAGCTACGACTCGGCGCAGGGGCTGATCGTGAACGACGGCACCACGGCCTATATCAAGGCCAACGGCAAGGTGCTGGCCGAGATTCACGGAGGTATCTACGATTTCGTCGATCCCGACGAACTGGAGCGCATACTCGAAAGCCGCAGGGGCGGTGCGGCGGGCGCGCTTGCGGGCGGCGGCCGTTTCCTGATAAACGCCCTGCTGGGCCGCCGTGTGAAGGACAAGTTCGACAAGAGCGGCGATCCCGAACGCCAGCGTTCGCTGGACGCCGTGATCGAGAGCATGAAGCGGCACGAAGCCTTCTCGCTGACTCTCAAACTCGACAAGAGCTTCTCGCTGGTCTTCGGTTCGGGAACGGCCGAGGAGATGGCCGAATTCAAGCCGATGACCGTCCGTACGAAACTGCTCGACCTGCAGATGGGGCTGCGTGCGATTTTCCGCATCAGCGATTTCGACCGCTTCGCCGAGTACTTCCTCACCGACGAGCGCGTCGCCACGACGCTGAAGATCGCCGGGAAGTTGCAGCCCACGATTCAGAATGCCGTGCAGGCCGTCATGCAGGACCGCGAGGTCGAAGGAACGTCTATTCCCGCCGACGTCGTCGAGCTGATTACGGCCAAGATCGTCGCTGCGGGCGACCAGTTCTACGGCCTTACGCTGGAGCGCGTCGCCGAAGTGGCGGCGTCGAACGAGGATCTGGAACGCCTGCGCAGCCTGAGCCGCGAGCTTTATCTTTCGGAGCAGGAGCTGGATTTCCTGCGCCGGACCAACGATTTCCGCAACCGGCTGGCGACGGAGACCAACGGACAGGCCATCGCCGACGCCCGCAGCGACCTGCAGCTATATCAGGGATTGCAGGAGGTCAACAAGGACCGTCTGCTGGCCGACGACGAGCTGGATAAGTTCTACACCGTGCTTTCGCGCGAGAAGCGCATCCGTGATGCGCAGAGCGAGGACGAGGTCGAAGCGGCCTTGTCCGACATCGAAAAGACGGGTCTGCTGCGCGAAGAGGACGTCGAGAATCTGCGGATCGACATTGCCGAGCGGCGTTACCAGCGCGGACAGGTGATCAAGCTCATGCAGCTGAAGGACGAGATCGAATTCGAGAAGGTCCGTACGGCGGGCGAGGGCCAGATCGCCGTGGAGACGATGCGTCAGGGGCTGGAACTGCAGGAGCTGACGCTGGCGCACCGCAGGCGGGAGGACGAGTACTCCGACGACCGCCGCGCCAAGGAGCGCGAGCAGATGCGGGCCGACCGTGAGGCGGAGCTGGAGCTGGATGACGCCGAGATGAACGCCCAGATCGAACGTCTGCGCAAGGTCAAGGAGATCAACCGCGAGGACAAGAAGATGGATCTGGACCACGAGCGCGAGATGGAGCGTCTGAAGCAGGAAGCCCTCGACAAGAAGGCGCGGATGACCGCCGAACAGCTGATGGCCGTGGCCGCCGGGGAGAACCTCGATTCGCAGGCGGCGGTGAAGTTCGCCGAGTCGTTCTCGGCGGGGAAGAACGTCGAACAGGTGCAGCAGGCCGCCGAGGCCCGTATCGCCGATTCGCAGCGTCACGAGGACCGCATGCTGGAGATGATGCGCGAGATGAAGGAGATGGCCACGACGATGACCGGGCATATCGTGCAGAACAAGGACGAGGAGCGCGACCGCTACCGCGAACGCATGGAGCGTCAGGAGGAGCGCGTGGACAAGACGCAGGACAGCGCCCTCGAATACGCCACCCGCAACAATCAGCAGGCGGCTCCCAAGCCCCAGCCGCAGGCCCCGCAGTCCGTCGGCCGTGTATGCCCCGACTGCGGCACGGTGGCCGCTCAGGGAGTCCGTTTCTGCGCCCATTGCGGGCGAGACCTCAAATAAGCCGGAGTATGGAACGCTACGAAGGTGTGATACTGGTCCGGCTGCAGAATGCCGGATCGAAATCGGAGGGGCGTTACGCCTTTCTGGTGCGGGACGACGACATGAGCGTCCTGAAGCTTTGCCGCGAGGGCGTGCCGCCCGCCGACGATCCGTTCTTTGCCGCATATGACCGGCAGGAGGTGGTCGTGATGGGGCGCATGAGCCACGGGTGGCTGGTGGCGGATGCGGTCGAAGCAGCGGCGGATGCCGAAGAGATGGATAATGGTGAAACGACAGAAAACAGGGAACAAGCATGAAAAAATGCCATAAATGCGGTTCGGAACTGGCGGACGACGCCCGGTTTTGCCTTGAGTGCGGCACTGAGTGCCGCACGATGGAGGTGAAACGCAAACCCAAGTCCGGACCCGAAACCGGAGAGGCCGGACCGCTGGTCGGCGACAAGAACCTGATCAACGAAAGTACGATCATCGGCAAACAGGAGAAGTACGAGGCTTCGAACATCACGATTCACAATACGATCAACGAGGACCAGTCGCACAAGATCGTCGAGTGCGCGGTTTCGGGCAAGCGTATCTATATGGACCAGAGTGTGGTATGTCCGCAATGCGGCGGGCAGGTGGCGCTGGAGTATTATGTCGAGACCTCGAAGCGCTGCGAGAACTGCGAGCAGCAGGCCCGCGAGGAGTACCGCGTGTTCGTGGCGCGCGTCATGGGCGCTCCCGGACCGTTCGACGCGGCGCGCAAGCAGCAGTTGGACGCCGAGGCGCGGCGTCTTCGCATCGATGCCGGAACGCAGGCTTCGATTCTGCGGGCCTTGCAGCAGCGCGCTCCGTCCGGAAATGCGGCGGAGCTGAGTTCCGTGCAGCGGGCCGAACTGGAGGCCGCGGCGAAGCGTCTGATTACGGCGACCGAGCGTGAGCAGGGGTTGAAGAGTCTGGAGACCTTTACGGCGCTGCACGAGGTTTCGTCGAATTACGAGGTGGGATACTGGTATTTCCTCGCCATGGCGATTCTCGATCCGGCCGGATCGGTGAAGAGTTACGAGGAGGAGTTGACCGACGATTACTGGCAGCGTTACTGGGGCTTTCTGGCCTACTGCAACACGGGATCGCCCAAGGGAAGCGCCGCCGTGGACCGCGTGCGCGCGGTGTTCGGCGACCGGGAGGACGACGTGCGGCTGGCCGAGACGGTCTATTACCTCGCGCGCGGCTTCGATTCGTTCGAAGGCTCGATGCTGGAGCGGGCCGGGGAGTTGTCGGCTTCGATCCGCCGGGAGTATCTGTCCAAACCGCTGACGATGGTTTACGACGCGTTGCAGCGGCTTATCCGCGACGATATCCAGCTGGATCAGCAGTACAGCGCCGAGGAGATGTTTGTCTTCGTGGACGTTTTCCGGGCCGGCAAGTATATCGAATACCTGTGCGCCGAGCAGGCGCGCCGCGAGCAGGAGGCCCGCGACGAGCAGGAGCGGCAAGCCCGCGAACGGCAGGCTGCGGAGGAGGCCCGCCGCCGGAAGCAGGCCGAGTTGGCCGCCGACCGTTCGAAGCGCATGGAGCAGGAGATGGCCCGTCTGGGCGCGGCGAAACCCGCCGCAGCGCACTCCGACGCCAAAGCGTTCGCCGGATACGAGACCGCAGTGCCCGTAAAGAAGAAAACCAGTTTGGGAAAAATAATCCTGATCGCGGTGGTCTGTCTGATCCTGCTGATCGGATTGCTGTTCCTGATTCCGGCTCCTGAGTCGCTGCAGTAGGCTGCCGGCCGGAACGCAGGTTGTTATGATATAACGTCGGTTCTTATAATATAAATAAGGTAAACCGGTCGGTTTTAACGGATTCACCCCCGTCACTATGGATGTGGCGGGGGTGAATCGTGTTTTTGAGGAGCTGGCAGGGCATTTCTTCCGGCGATATGCGGGGCCGCGGGCCGTCCGTCGTCCGGCAGGCGGGCGTTGCGAACCGCAGGAACGATCTAATCTTTGAATAAATATTATATAAAATAATACAAAAAGCCGATTGATGTGTTTTTTCTCAAAAAATATTGTTATATTGCGTCATTAAATAATACTTAATAAACCTTGACTGTATACCGAATTCATTATTAACCTAACTATTAATTTAAAACTTGAAGTATGCTTGAAGCTTTCTCAACGAACAGAAACAGAAGCAGAGCCGGCCTCATGGCGCGCATGCTGCTTTCCGTACTGGGAATTTTCCTGTGTGCAGGTGCTTTAGCGCAAAACGTAGCCCTGAAGGGCGTGGTGAAGGACAATACGGGTGAAAAACTGACGGGCGTGTCGATTATCGTCGAGAATACCTCGACGGGTACGACGACCAACAGCGACGGCGAATACTCGATCGAAGCGCCGAAGGGAGCGACGCTCGTGTTTTTCTTCCTCGGTTTCGAAACCCAGCGCGTAGAGGTGGGCAACAGGACCGTCGTGGACGTCGTCATGTCGCAGACCGCGGTGGGTATGGACGAAGTAGTCGTGGTGGGCTACGGTACGCAGTCGCGCCGTACGATCACTTCGGCCGTGACCAAAATCGACGGCGATCTGGTAAAGGGCACGCCGGTCAATACGCTCGGCGAGGCGCTGAAGGGCAAGATCGCCGGTGCGCGTGTTTACAGCAGCAACAACACGCCCGGCGCAGACCCCGTGATCCGTATCCGCGGCGGCTCGTCGATCGACGGCAATAACGACCCGCTGATCTTGGTGGACGGCGTGGAGCGCGCTTTTTCGGGCATCAACCCCAACGACATCGAGTCGATGGAGGTGCTCAAGGACGCCGCCTCGACGGCCGTTTACGGTTCGCGCGGTTCGAACGGCGTGGTGCTCATTACGACCAAGTCGGGCAAGCGCAATACGGGTCCCCGCGTGACGTTCGACGCCAATGTCGGTTTCCAGCAGGCGGAGCGTCGTTTCGACCTGCTCGGCGCCGAGGATTACATCCGCATCGTGCGTACCTCGATCGCCGAGGGCACGAGTCCCATGAACAACTTTACATCCGGATTCTCGGCAAGTTCGATCAACGACGCCAATTCGGTCTACTCGACCCGCTGGCTCGAAGAGGGCGAGGCCGTGCCGGCCGGCTACAAGAAGATGCGCGACCCGCTGGACAACACCAAGTGGCTGATTTTCCAAGATAACGACTGGCAGGACGTGCTCTTCCGCGACAACTGGTGGCAGAATTACTACGTGGGTATCGACGGCGGTACGGAGAAGACCTCCTATGCGGCCAGCGTGGGCTATACCAAGGACGACGGCGTGGCGCTGGGTACGGGCTACGACCGTCTCAACGCGCGCATCAGCCTGAATTCCAACGTTACGAAACGCCTCCGGGTGCGTGCTACGGCCGATTATTCGGATGCCCGGAGCGAAGAGTTCGACAACCAGATGAATGCCATCTCGCGCGCACTCTCGGCTGCGCCGACCATGAAACGCTACATGGCGGACGGCGTGACCCCGGCCTACGGTTACAACGCCACGTCGCTGAACCCCGAATATTATGCCTACATCTATGACTTCGACAACCGCAACAAGCGGCTTTCGATCGTCGGCGGGCTGGATTGGGAGATCATCGACGGACTGAAGGCAACGGTGGACGCTTCGACCTACAACCATGTGACCCGCAAGAGTTCGTTCCGCAAACGCGGCTATTTCTCCAACCTGACTCCGACCACGGAGAGCTTCAACGAGCTGACGCGCACGAAACTGGACGCCTATGTGAATTATTCCCGCACCTTCGCCGAGAAGCACAGTCTTTCGGCCATGGCCGGTTACTCCTATTCGCGCGACAAAACCAATGCGTTCGCCGCTTCCGCCGAGGGCGGAGGTTCGGACCTGACGCCCACGCTGACGGCGCAGCCCGACCGTACGTCGAGTACGAGCAGCTTCTCCGAAATCGTGATGCTCAGCTACTTCGGCCGTATCAACTACGACTATAAGAAGAAATACATGCTTACCGCGACGTTCCGCGCCGACGGATCGTCGAAGTTCCTCAAAGGCAATCAGTGGGGTTACTTCCCCGCCATGTCCGCCGGCTGGATGATCTCGGAAGAGAACTTCATGGAGTCTACCCGCCGGGTGGTGGACGACTTGAAGCTTCGCGTGAGCTACGGTCAGACCGGTAACAACTACATCTCGGTCAATGACGCGCGCGGCAAGTACAACGTGAACTTCTACAACGGCAATCCGGGGCTTCATCCCGCCGTGATGCCCAATCAGGATTTGCAGTGGGAGGTGACCACGCAGCTGGACGCCGGTTTCGACCTGTCGATGTTCAACAACCGGCTGATGGTGACGGCCGACTACTTCAACCGTCTGACCGACAACCTGATCTATTCGAAGGATATGCCCAACACGACCGGTTTTTCGAGCGTGAAGACGAATATCGGCAAGGTGCGTTTCTATGGTTTCGACCTTGAGATCAGCAGCCGCAATATCGTGAAGAAGAATTTCTCGTGGGAGTCGAAGTTCACGTGGAGCTACGTGAAAAACAAGGTGGTGAAGCTGCCCGACAACGGTCTGCCCCAGAACCGTGTGGACGGTATCCGCGTGGGTAATACCAACGAGTATTTCGGCGGTATCGCCGAGGGCGAGCCGCTCTATCAGGTGGTGGCCTTCAAGATGAAGCACATCATCCGTACGCCCGAACAGCTCGCCGCGGCGATCTATGACAGCTATTCGAAGGGTTACAATCCCGACGACGGCACGACCGTGAAGGGCCGCAAGAACATGGGCGACTACGAATGGGTGAACCGTCCCGGTACGACCAAGGCCGTGGTGAACGGTGAGGAGGTGGAGCAGATCAACTCCGAGGACAAGTTCGTGATCGGTTACAGCGTGCCCCACTCGACGGGCGGTTTCAGCAATACGTTCCGTTACAAGGGACTCTCGCTGAACGTCTACCTCGACTGGGCTATCGGCCACACCATCCGTCACGCCCAGATGGCCCGCCAGTTCATCAATACCTTTACGGGCAATACGGCCCTGAACGCCGGTGTGCTCGACACGTGGTCGCCTCAGAATCCGGATGCCAAGTACGCCCGCTTCTATTCGGGCGGCGAGAGCGTTTCGGCCAACTTCAAGAACGACTCCGACGTCTTCGCCTTCAAGGGCGACTACCTCTGTATCCGCGAGCTGAGCCTTGCGTGGGACCTGCCCAAGAAGTTCGTTTCGAAGCTGGGCATGCAGGGCGCTTCCATCACCTTGGCGGGAAACAACCTGCACTACTTTACCGCAGTGCCGGGCGTATCGCCTGAGGTGGGTACGATGAGTACGAACGCCGCAGGCTACAACAACTATCCTCCGATCCGTCGTATTTCGCTCGGAATCAAGGTGATTTTCTAAATATTACAGCAACTAAGTTAAATATACGATTATGAAAAAGATATTCGGAATATTGTGCCTGATCACCCTCTCGCTGGCCGGAGTCTCCTGTCACGGCGATCTGGACATCGCGCAGAAGGGGCAGGTAACGGGCGGCGACGCTTGGGGCAGCCAGTCCAATGCGTTGGCCAACATGTACGGCATGATGAGTACTTTCCGCGCGGCCTTCGCCACGGACTATATGTACTGGGGCGAGTACCGCACGCAGATCTGGGGTAAGGGAAACGAGACGCAGCCTTCGCGTGACTTCGTATATACCAACAACATCGCTTCGACGCATGCGCAGGCGGACTGGACGAGTCTCTACACGACGATCAACCATGCCAACCTGATTCTCAAGTACGTGCCGGGAATCGGCTTTACGGACGAGGGGCAGAAGAACCAGATCTTGGGAGCCGCCCACTTCGTGCGCGCGTTCTGCTACTACTGGATCGGCCGTATCTGGGGCGACGCTCCGGTGCTGACGGCGGGTTTCGAGTCGGACGGGCAGGAGGGGCTGTTCCCCTCGCGCGATCCCGCGGACGTCGTATTCCGGCAGGTCGGCGACGATATCGTGGCGGCGGTGGATTATCTCAAGAACGCTTCGGTATCGAGTACCGACATTCCGACGCTCGCCGCCGCATATGCCATGCAGACGGACTACTACCTGTGGATGGCGAAGGTGCGCAAGGACGCGACTGCGCTCGTTGATGCGCGTACGGCCTGCGACAACGCATTGGCTGCGGCGGCAGCTGCCGGCAAGCAGCTCCTCGGCAATTTCGCCGACATATTCTCGGTGACCAACAAGCTCAATCCCGAAGTGCTCTTCGCATGGAGCATGAAGAAGGACGAGAAGGAGGGCGGTTTCCAGTCCGACTGGCTCTGCGCCATTCAGTATGTTTCGGAGAAATACGTCGAGAATCCCGTGAAGGTGGGAAGTCATCAGCAGTGGGCGATGTTCACCGAGGCTTTCCGCGGGGTGATCGACGAGACGACCGTGAACGGCGTCAGCGTGGAGGATTCCCGTGCGCGCGTAAGCTACGATTTCTTCCTCGACGTGGAGAAGAACAACACCACGCACCGCTGGATCAACAAGTATGCCGGCACGTGGAACGAGGGGGCGCGCATTTTCGATTCGGACATCATCGTTTACCGTTATGCGGACCTGCTGATGTTCGATGCCGAGATCAAGAACGACCAGAATCAGAAGGATGCCGCCGTCGATGCGCTCAATCAGGTGGCGCAGCGCGCTTACGGCCGTGCGAACTTCTACCCCAAGACGCTTACCAAGCAGGAGGTCGATGCCGCGATCTTGCGTGAACGCGAGAAGGAGTTCTGCGCCGAAGGCAAGCTCTGGTGGGACTTTATCCGTCTCGGAGTGGTCTTCGACGAGGTGCCGAGTCTTGTCGGCCGGGAGAACGAGAAGAACATTCTGCTGTGGCCGATCAGCAATACGGCGATGAACAAGAACCCGAACCTGACTCAGACCGAGATAGGTACGATCGAGTAGATACCTGTAAATAGTTTGGAGCGGAGCCGGCGCAATGCCGGCTTCGTTTTTTTTGTGTTTCGGGATGCCGGGGCTGGGAATCGGGGTGTAGGGATACCGGGAGGAATTTGGGGATTTCGGGATACCGGGCGGTGTTCGGGATTTCGGGGGCAGGTGTGTCGGAGCGGCGATGCGGGCGAGCGTTTGGCGGGGAAAGGAGGGGGCGCGTTCGGAGGATTGCCCGGTGCTCGGAAGACTGCTGGGCACTCGGAGGATTGCCGGACGCTCGGAGGGCGGGAGAGGAGCTTGTGGGAGCTTGTGCGTGTTTCGGGCGCGGCTTGTAAACGCATGGGCGGGGAGTTGTCGGGAATTGCCGGAGGGGACGGATTGCTGGCTGCGAATTGCCGGGGGGCCGGGGCGGGGTGTCGGGAAGAGGGCCGCTTGAGAGTGAGGGCGTGGGATGCTTGGAGGCGATTTGTTTGGCAGGAATCTCGTTGGATGCAGGGAAGGGGCTGCGCATGCGGCGTGTTGCCGGTTGCTCGGGAGTCGGGTATGAAGCCGGGCGGGGGTGTTCCGGCCTTTGTCGGGAGCTGAAACCGAGAGAGTCGGGCATATGAAGGGCGGAGAAGAGGTGGGAATATAAGAGGAGCGGGGATTTCGTATGAAATCCCCGCTCCCGGCTGGTGCCTTTTAACCTAAATCTATAGAACCTCTTTGATTACGAAGTTGTCGACCATAAAGCGGGCGGGCGTGTCGGGTTCGTTGGGCGTGCCGATTACGATCTGCGTATCGGCGTCGGCGCCGTAAACCGTGACCGAAAGGTTGTTCCACCGGTCTACCGGCCAGCCGCCTTCGAGACCGCTGGGGTTGTCGAGGAGCACTTCGCCCATGGCTTCGCCCTCCTTGAAGGAGCCTGCGCCGGACAGCGTGATCTTCAGTTTCAGCGCGTTCTTGCTGTCGGGGATGCTCCATGCGCCGCCGCTCACGGTGTGCAGCGGATTGGCGTCGAAGGTGAAGAGAATCGTCGAGTTGGCAGCCAGACCTGCGATTTTCGGCGTGCCGAAGGCGCCGCTGCGTTTGGTCGTGCCGAATTTGATCATGCCCGTGCGGAAGAATATGAAGCGGGCCGTGCCGGTGGGCTGGAACGTGCCGGGCGTCAGGTAGCCTTTCGAATCGCGGATGGCGATGTGCTCCTGATTTTTAAGGCTGGTCCACTGCTGTTCGCGCTGGGCGGCGGAGTTGGCCGTAGGAGGATCGACGCTCGCATACCACGGCATGATTTCGGCCAGCTGCCCGTTGAGCTGCTGCTCGCCCCAATCGGCTTCGACCCAGCTGAAGTCGTCCCAGAAGAGCACCGGCAGTACGTCGATCTCGCCTGTGTTGGGCATGTCGCGCTTGATCGAGAAGTCGGCCGTCGTGGCGGTCATCTCCGGCAGGTTGTCGTCGAACCGGCAGGCGATGCGGTAGAGACCGGAGAGCAGTTCGCCCGTCCATTTGCCGTCGGCGCCGGTGGTATAGGTGCCTACGTGAGTCGCAGCGCCGGCGGCGACGGAGTAGAGCTGGAATTCCTTTTGTGCCCAGACGCTGCCCGTTTTGGCGTTCCGGACCGTGATGACGGACTGGTGCGGGTAGATGTCGGGGTTCGGGTCCTTGAGGTGCATCGTCGATTTGAGCAGGTGGTTGGCGATCTCGAACTTATGGATGACATCCTTCTTTCCGCCCGGCTCGAAGGCCGCTTCGGCGACGTAATAGCCCGAACGGACGTTCATCGTAATCACGCCGTCGGCGTCGGTGGTATAGTCCGTCGAGGAGTGTACGACGTCGCCCGCCTTGTTGGTGCGTTTGATCGTGACGGATTCCTCGGCGCGCGGCTGGCCGGTGGTGTCGTCCACGACCGTCAGCACGTACTCGAAGAGCGTGGGATTTTCGGGTTCGCTTTCGTCGATGGGCGGCTTCGAATCCTCGCATCCCGCAAGCAGCGCTGTCCCGAAGAGGAACAGGACCGGCATGAAGAGTTTTGAGATGGTTTTCATAATGTGTTTAAGGTTATAGTTGATGATCGTTTCAGGTTTTACCTCTCATTTACAAATATAGTATTAATAATTTAATATATAATACATATATCAGCTATTTTCTGATTTTTGAGCCTAATTTTTCTTTTGATAGGTTTTATATGTAGTACTAATATGGGGCTTTTAGAGCGCCGCGGCGATCTCTGCGAATTCGAAGCTGCGGAAATAGATGCCTTTGCCGTTGTTGTGTCCGTGCTCGAACAGCACGCCTACCTTCTTGTTCGCCAGTACGGCGAGGTCGGAATAGGCGGAGTAGAAGTCGTTGTCCGGAACGTATTTGAAGGTGCGCGACCAAGAGCGGCCGTCGTTGCTGCTGAGCTTGATGCTGCCGTTGCGGCGGCTCGACCCGTGATCGGGATTCGAGAAGAGCAGGTTGGCCTTGCCCGCCGAATTGATCGAATAGCGCAGGATGCTGCCCTGACAGCCGTTGTTGTTGGGTTCGATCAGCGTGGTTACCTGCGCCGGCTCGTAGGTGAGCCCTCCGTCGCGGCTGACCGCCTGCCAGCGGTAGCCCAGCGAGTTGGGTTCGTAGTTGCGCATGTTGGTCATCAGGCTGCCGTCGCCCAGCTCGACGACGGTGCTCTCGTTGCCGTAGGGGTGGTCGGTGACGGCTCCCAAATGCCATGTCGCGCCCTGATCGTCGGAGTAGATCAGGTGGGCGTGGCGTTCGCTTTTGGGGTTGGTGCCGGGTTTGTTGTGGTTGCAGGGCACGACGATGCGGCCCTTGTTCGGCGCGAGCGTCTTGACGATGGCGTGGCAGGGTCCCGTGGCGTACCATGTGTAACCCGCGATGGCGACTTGGTCGTGGATGTCCTCAGGGGTGCTCCACGTTTTGCCGTCGTCGTCCGAATAGGTTTTCATCACCCGGCGCGGATGGCCGCTGCTGCCCGAACCGTTGGCGCTGCCGGGCGTACGCTCGTTCCAGCAGAACAGCAGCAGGATGCGGCCGTTGTCGAGTACGACGGGAGCGGGGTTCTGGCAGCGGTTTTCGCCGTCGTCGTAGACCTTGATCGGGGTGCTCCATGTATTGCCGTTGTCCTCGGAGCGTTTTACCAGCAGGTCGATGTTGCCGTCGTCCGCCGAGCCGTCCACGCGGCCTTCGGCGAAGGCCAGCACGGTGCCGGCTTTCGATACCACAACGGCCGGAATACGGAAGGCCGCATAGCCGCTCTCGCCCGGTTTGTATACCTGCGAGGTGACGTTGGCCTCCGGCTGAGGCTCGCCGCCTCCGCCGCCTTCGCTGCCGCCCGGATTGGCCGGTTCGTCGCCGCCGCTGCTGCATGCCGCGGCAAGAAACAGCGCGGCGAATATCCAAGTCAGTATTTGTATTTTTTTCATGGTTGTGACGTTTTTTATGGTTTTGGATCGCAAAGCCGTCCTATTTGAACAGCTTCGCGGGAAGGATGGTGAACTCGATGCGCTCGTAGCAGGAGTCCACGCCGGTCTCGTACATCACGCCCAGATCGCCGTTCGGCAGGACGACCATGTCGGAGTAGGCGGCCGCAATGTCGCTGAGCCGGTAGGCTGTCTGCCAGTTCTTGCCGCTGTCCCGGCTGATCTTTATGGTCATGTCCTTGCGCTTGGTCGGATGGTCGGGATTCGAGAAGAGCAGCGTTTCGGTCAGTTTGCCCTTGGGGGCGTAGTTGATGATGCTGCCGTTGCAGACGGGTTCGGTCAGCGCGCGGTCGTAGTATTGGGGTTCGAGCGTGAGTCCCTGATCGTGGCTGAGGGCTACCAGACGGCAGGAGCCGTTGTCCGCGCGGTTCTTGTGACGGGGACCCCGCATGTTGAGCATCAGGTCGCCGTTTTTGAGCTCCGTGACGGTGCTTTCGTTGCCGTCGCGCTCCCCTTCGCCGCCGATGGCCCACGTCTGGCCGTGGTCGTCGGAGTAGATCAGGTGCGAATAGGAACCCGCCCCCTTGCCGTCCTTGAAAAGTCCGTGGTTGCAGGAGACTACGATGCGGCCCTTGTGTCTGCCCTTCTGAAGCTGGATGGCGTGGCAGGGGCCTGTGGCGTACCACGTCCAGTCTTCGCGTTTGACGGACGGGGTGATCTCGCGGGGGGAGGACCAAGTCAGTCCGTCGTCGTCGGAGTAGAGCACGAAGACGCGGCGGGTGTCCTTGGCCGTACGGGCGTGGATGTCCTTTTCGTGGTCCGTACCGTCGTTCCAAGTGGAGAGCAGCAGGATGCGGCCCGTTTCGCGGTCTACGACCGGCGCCGGGTTGCCGCAGACGTTGCCCGCGTCGTCCCAGACGGTGATGATGTCGCCCCACGTGCGGCCGCCGTCGGTCGAGCGGCGCAGTACGAGGTCGATGTCGCCCGTATCGCTGCGGCTGTGTTTGCGGGCTTCGGCGAAGGCCAGCACGGTGCCCTTCTTGGTCCGGACCGTCGCCGGGATGCGGTAGGTGTCGAAGCCGTTGTCGCCTTTCTTGTAGATCGTCGCCGTGTGGACGGGCTGCGCGTCTTGCGGAGCCGTTTGCTGTCCTGAGGCGCACGGGGCGGCGAGGAGCAGCATGCCTGTGATGATGTTGGTCAGTTTCATGGTATTTTTATAGGTTGAAAAATTCGGGAATGATCTGCCGGGCCTGCCGCCGGACCTCTTCGACGCGGGAGTCGGGAATCGAGTCGTAGGGCCACCGCAGCGTGCTGCCGACGTCGGCCCATTCGCCGACGAGGGCCATGAAGCGGTCGCAGGCGTGGTTGGGGTATTTCATCCGGACGATGAACGGCGTGATGCACCGCTCCATGAACTGCTGAATCCGGCCCTCCAGTTCGAGCGCGGCCGTCATGTCGGTGAGCATCAGTTCGTACCAGCGCTGCGCCGCAAAGGGGTTGAGGCAGGCGACGTTGGAGTAGGCGCCCGCGGCTCCGAGCCTGACGCCGGTAGCCAGATGGTGGCCGGGGACGAAGACGGCCAGTCCCGCAGCATGGAGGGCGACCTGTCCGTACCACTCCGGCGAGGAGTTCCTGTCGTTGGTCTTCACGCCGATCAGGCCGGGAACGTGCCGCTTGAGCGTCGCCCATTCGGCGGGTGTCAGTTCGCGTTTGGCATGCGGCGGGTTGTAGAGTACGAGGGGGATTCCGTCCGCCTGTTCGGCCATCGTCGTGAGGAACCGGACGGCTTCGCGGTCGTTGACGGGGAACCAGTCGGGCAGGATGACCTGTACGGCTCCGGGTTTCAGACCGCGGACGAGCTGCAGGCGCGCGAGCGACTCCTGAGCGCAGGGATGGCTGACGCCGATCTGGAACGCCGTGCCTGCCGCTTCGCATTTCTCGGCCAGCAGCCGGCTGATGCGTAGGAATTCGTCGCGGTTCTGGCTGTAGAACTCGCCGGCCGTGCCGTTGGAGTAGATGCCGTCGGGTTTCGAGGCGATCAAAACGTCTATTTCGTCGCTTTGCCGGGAGAAGTCGATCTCTCCCCGTCTGTCGGTGGCGAGCAGCAGCGTCGCCCAGTTGCCGCGCAGCGTGTCGTGCGTTAGGGGTCTCATAGTAGGAAATTCCGGTTGTCGTTCGTAGCGCCGAATCGGCCTGCCGGGAGTCGGCGGCGGCGTCTTCCCGATGGAGTCTTCGGCTATTGGTAGGACAAATATACTGAATGGTTTTTAATATGCAATACATAATCTATCTATTTTTAAGGAAAATTTGCAAAAAATCGAATTTGATACATTATATATAATAACAATCGCAAGAATGGGGATTTGTTATTTGTATTATATAATATTTATTGTTATGTTTGCATAGCTTAAACTTACTTAACTTAACAGAACCTCATGAAAGACGATGTTTCTCTGGTCGAACAGACACAACGGGATATACTCGAATATATCTCCAAAAACAATTCGAATGCGCAACTGCCTAAAGAGCAGGAATTCGTAGGACTGCTGGGCGTGAGCCGCGTCGTCGTGCGCGAAGCGCTGAGCCGTCTGCGCGCGCTCGGCATCATCGAAACCAAACGCAAGAAAGGAACGGTGGTCGTTGTGCCTGAGATATTCGGCGGGCTCAAGGCGATCGTCATGTCGGGGCTGCTCGACCGCGATACGCTGCGCGACCTCTATCAGCTTCGCCTGATGCTGGAGATCGGCATGGCCGATTTCGTCTTCCGGAACAAGAACGAGGAGATAATCCGGAAACTGGAGGAGATCGTCGCCTGCGAGGTGGAGCTGGAAAGGCAGCTGATCCGCACCGAGGACGACGACGAGGCGCGCGAGATCGCCGAAAAACTGCGCGACGTGGACATTCAGTTCCACAGCACGCTCTTCGAGACGACGGCGAACAAGAGCCTGATGGATTTCCAGTACCTGCTGCGGCACCTCTTCTCGCTTTACGCTCCGCGTGCGAAAAAGGATTTTCATTCGCATACGATCGTTACCCATGTGGGGCTTTTCAACCTGCTGCGCAACGGCACCGCCGACGCTTTCCGCATGGCGATGCGCCTGCACCTGAAAACGCAGTTCGAAAATATGGAGGTCCTTGTGGATAAGGCCGTAACCAAATAAAACCAACCCAGAATACGAAACTTCACATGAACCCGATTAAAAAACTAAGCTTATTATTGTCGGCGCTGCTGGTCGGCGGCTTGTGCTTCCCGGCGGCGGCATCCGATTTTACGGTGCGTACCGCCGGGACGTTACCCCCCCCCGCTTCGGGCGGCGTTAAAAATCCCGGCGTGGCGGGCGCTTTCATCGGCGGGATCGGCGACCGGATCGTCGTGGCCGGCGGCTCGAACTTCGCGCAGGGCGCGCCGTGGGACGGCGGCGCGAAGCAGTTCGAAGATGCGATTTACCTGCTTACGCCCTCCGGCGACGCCTGCAAATGCGAGCTGGCGGTCGATGCGAAGCTGCCCGCGGGTATCGCCCACGGCTGCGCCGCCGTGGCAGGCCGCAGCCTCTACTGTTTCGGCGGGCTGACTGCCCAAGGGGAGTCGCGCGCGGTCTATGCGCTGACGCCCGTCGGAAATTCGGTGCGCGTCGATGCGGCGGGAGAGCTGCCGGCGGGTTTCCGTCCCGCGGCCGCACTGGCTTATAAGGATGAGATTTACATTCACGGCGTGACGGACGGCGCCAACGCTTTCTGGCGTTTCTCGCCCGTGAGCGGAAAATGGACCGAACTCGCGGCGTGTCCCGGTGCGGTGCGTTCGGCGGGACCGGCTTTTGCGGCCCAGCACAACGGACGCGAAAATGCCATGTACCTGATCGGCGGCCGTCACGAGAAGGACGGGGAGCTGCAGTTGTGTTCCGACGTCTGGGAGTACCTGCCGGTGCATGACAAATGGCAGGCCAAGGGCGACGTGACGGTCGGCGGCAAGCCTGTGGGGGTGATGTATGCCGCTGCGGTGCCTTACGGATCCGGCCATGTGCTGGTGTTCGGCGGCGACGACGGCCGGGAGCTGCTGCGCCGCGCCGCGCTCGAACGGGCGATCGGCGGGGCGGCGACGCCTCAGGAAGCGGAGAGCCTGCGCGGAGAGCTGCGCGAAGCGTTCACGGGGCATGAGGGATTTTCGAAAGAACTGCTGGCCTATCACGCCATTACCAATACGTGGGTGTCGCTCGGAGAGGCCCGGACGGGCTTCCCGGCCGTATCGACGGCCGTGGTCGCGGGCGGCGGAATCGTCATTCCGTCGGGCGAGATACGTCCCGGCGTGCGTACGCCCGACGTGCAGGTCGTGACGATTCGCGAGACGGCGGAATTCGGCTGGGGCAACTACTCCGTGATTATCGCCTACCTGCTGGTCATGATGGGTATCGGCGTCTATTTCGTCCGCAAGAACAATACGACCGACCAGTTCTTCAAGGGCGGGGCGAAAATACCTTGGTGGGCGGCAGGCATCAGCATCTTCGCCACGGCGCTCAGCGCGATCACCTTCATCTCGATCCCGGCGAAGGCCTACGGTGCCGACTGGGGCATGTTCATGTTCAACATGACCATTCTGATGATCGTGCCGATCGTCATCCACTACTACCTGCCTTTCTTCCGTAAACTCAACGTGGCTTCGGCCTATCAGTATCTGGAACAGCGGTTCAGTTCGCCGGTGCGCTATCTGGCTTCGGTGTTCTTCTGCTTCTTCATGTTCGCCCGAATAGCCATCGTGCTTTTCCTGCCGTCGCTGGCGCTGAACGCCGTGACCGGAATCGACGTCTATACCTGCATCCTGCTGATGGGCCTTGTGACCATCGCCTATTGTACGATGGGCGGCATCGAAGCGGTCGTCTGGGCCGACGTCGTGCAGGGCGTGATCCTCGTGGGAGGCGCGCTCGTGTCGCTCGTGTACCTGATCAGCGGCATCGAGGGCGGATTTTCGGGCATGGTCGACGTCGCCGTGACCGACGACAAGTTCAATATTCTGAATTTCGCTTTCGACCTGACGCAGCCGGTCTTCTGGGTGACGCTGGTGGGCGGTCTGGCCAATCAGCTGCTGGCTTACACGAGCGATCAGTCGGTGATCCAGCGCTACATCACGGTCAAGGATACGGCCGGTACGAAAAAGGGGTTGTGGCTCAACGGATTCCTGAGCATTCCGATCGCCGTGATCTTCTTCATGATCGGCACGGCGCTCTACGTCTTCTTCAAGCAGCAGCCCGAACTGCTCAGCGTCGGGATGTCCAATACGGACTCGATATTCCCGCATTTCATCATGTGCCGTCTGCCGGTAGGCATCGCGGGACTGCTGATCGCGGCGATCTTCTCGGCGGCGATGTCCACCCTCTCGGCCAATATCAACTCCACGGCGACGGTGCTGACCGAGGATTTCTACCGCCGCTTCCGAAAAGGCGCGACGGACAAACAGGCGATGGGCTTCGCCCGGCTGTCGGGCATCGTCGTGGGCGGTCTGGGACTGCTGATGGCCATTCTGCTCGCCACGTTCGACATCGCTTCGCTGTGGGATCAGTTCAACTTTTTCCTCGGCCTGCTGACCAGCGGTTTGGGCGGCCTGTTCATGATGGGTATCTTCACCGAGCGGATCGGCACGCGGAGCGCCTTCGCCGGATTTGTCGGCAGCATCGTCATCCTGCTGATCGTCAACAGCTATTCGAACGTTTCGTTCTTGCTCTACGGATTTATCGGGCTGGCTTCGTGCTTCCTGATCGGTTATCTTTCGAGTTTCGTTTTCGGACGCGGAAAATAATGGAAGGGACGATCACGACCATTCAGCGGATGTCTGTGCACGACGGTGCGGGCATCCGTTCGACCCTCTTCCTGAAAGGGTGCGGCATGCGCTGCCGCTGGTGTCACAATCCGGAGACGTGGAGCGGCGGCGTGCAGCTGCAGCAGACGGCGGGGCGGTGCATCGGGTGCGGCTCGTGTCTGGAAGCGTGCCCCTCGTCGGCCCTTAGCCTGACGGCGGAGGGTATCCGGATCGACCGCAGGAGCTGTACGGTCTGCGGCGACTGCGTCGGGGCGTGTCCTTCGGGTGCGCTGTCGCTGGTCGGGGAGCGCATCGAGGCGCGCGAAGCGCTGCGGCGCGTGGCGCGCGACCTGCCTTTCTTCCGGCAGACGGGCGGCGGCGTGACGGTTTCGGGCGGTGAGCCGCTGTTGCAGCCGGAGTTCGTGGCCGAGTTTTTTGCATTGTGCCGGGAGGCGGGGATCGCGACGGCCGTCGAGAGCAATCTGCTGGCCGAATGGAAGTGCGTGGAGCGGTTGCTCCCGCTGGTGGACGAGTGGATGTGCGACTTCAAAATCTTCGACGGGGCGCTTCACCGCGAGATGACCGGCGTCGGCAACGAGCGTATCCGGGAGAATCTCGGACGGCTGGTCGGGAGCGGTGCGAAAGTGGTCGTCCGCACGCCGGTCGTACCCGGTGTGAACGACAACGAGACCGAGATCGGAAATATCTGCCGCATGCTGCTGCCCTTCGAGGAGCGGCTGCTGGGGTATGAACTGCTGCGTTTTCATACGCTCGGATTCGACAAATTCGCGGCGTGCGGCATGGAGAATCCTTTGGCCGGAGCGCGCGAACTTTCGAAAGAGCGGTTCGAGACGCTGCGGAGTTTTGCAAAATCAATACTTAAGATAACGAAATGATGCTTATGGAAGCACATGCGAATTACGACGGCGAACTTGCCCGGCTGAAAGCGAAAAAGTTGCGGCAGACCAAGGAGAAGATCGAAAAGGAGGGCATTCTGGACGAGGACGACTACGGCAGGATCGTCCCGCGGGAAGGGGTGTGGCGGATTATTCCGAACCATGCGGACGGCTCGTTCTACGGGTTCGACGCATGGACCGGGAATTTTTGCAGCCTGATGGATGTCCATCAGGTCTACGTCGATCCCGACGACGCGCTGGCGGGGCGCTGGTGCTATTTCATGTCGAAGATGCGCCCCAACAAGTGGAATCCGGACTATCCCTACGATCATCTGCGCGAGCGGATCGAACGTTACGACATCATACACGGCATCGGCGACGACGCCCACTTCGCCCCCGATTACGAGATGGGGCTTCGGCTGGGCTGGGGAGGACTGCTCGACAAGATCGCCCGCTATCGGGCGGTCAACGGCACGGCCGAACAGCAGCACTTCTACGACCTACACGAGCGGGCGATCCGGAGCATTCAGGGGTGGATTCGCCGCCATATCGGCGAAGCCCGGCGGCTGGCTGCCGAAGAGCGCGACGAACGCCGCCGGCAGAACCTGCTGGAGATGGCCCGGACCAATGAAAACATTGTCGAGGGGGCGCCGCAGACCCTGCGGGAAGCCTGCCAGTGGATCGTGTGGTTTCATCTGGCGTCGCGGACCTACAACCGGGACGGCGCCGGCGGGCAGATCGACGCGCTGCTGCGGCCGTTCTACGAGCGGGACATCGCGGCGGGACGCATCACCGACGCCGAGGCGGTCTACTATCTGGCCTGCCTGCTGATAAACGACCCCGTCTACTGGCAGCTGGGAGGTCCCGATGCCGACGGGAAGGACCAGACTTCGGCGATCTCGTTCCTGATTCTGGATGCGGCCTGCAAGGTCGATTCGTCGCTCAATATCACGATCCGCGTGCATGACGGTCTCGATCCGAAGCTGCTGCGCTACGGCGTCGAGTGTCTGGTGAAGTACCGCAACGGCTGGCCCCGTTTTTCGGGCGACAAGGCGCTGGTGGCCGGATTCATGCGCAACGGATTCGACGAACGGCTGGCGCGCCGGCGTATCGCCGTGGGGTGCAACTGGATGTCGCTGCCGGGACTGGAGTATACGATGAACGACTTGGTGAAGGTGAATCTGGCCAAAGTCTTCGAAGTGGCCTACGACGAGTCGAAAGCCGACGCCGGGCGGACTACGGAGCGGTTGTGGCGTTCGTTCGCGTCGCATCTTCGGGAAGCGGTGTGGACGGCGGCCGAGGGAATCCGCCATCACCTGAAATATCAGAAATTCAACGAGCCGGAGCTGCTGCTCAACCTGCTGAGCCACGGCCCGATCGAGAAGGGCCGCGACGTCTCGGACGGCGGCGCGGAATATTACAACCTTGCGATCGACGGCGCCGGGCTGGCCGTGGTGGCCGATTCGTTCGCCGCGCTGGAACAGCGCATCGAGCGGGAAGGCAGGCTGACGTGGCAGGAGATGGACCGGCTGCTCGACAGCGACTTCCAGTGTGAGGAGGGGACGAAATACCGGACGCTGCTGGGCCGCAGCCAGCGTTACGGACAGGCCGATTCGCTGGGCCGCAAGTGGGCGCTTGCCGTCCGTGACGAGTTCACCGCGGCCGTGCGGGGCGAGACCTCGGCCGACGGACGTTACAAGTTCATTCCCGGTTTCTTCTCGTGGGCCAATACCGTCGGGTTCGGACTCCATGTGGGGGCGACTCCCAACGGCCGGCGGGCCGGAACGCCCATTTCGCACGGAGCGAATCCCTGCGCGGGGTTCGCCGTGGACGATGCGTCGCTTTCGCTGGCGACGGCCGTCGCCGAGATACAGCCCGGTTACGGAAATACGGCGCCGATGCAGTGGGAGCTTGATCCCTCTTTGGCCGGCGCGGAGTGCATTGCGCTGATCGAAGGGATCATCAAGGCGCATTTCGAGATGGGCGGTACGCTCATCAACGCCAATATCATGGACCGCGAGACGATTCTCGCGGCGCACGCCGATCCGTCGAAATACCCCGATCTGGTGGTGCGCGTGACGGGATTCACGGCCTATTTCGCCATGTTGTCGCCCGAATTCCGGCAGCTGGTGGTGGACCGCGTGTTGGAGAACTGATCTTCGGAACGATTATGAAGCGGAAATACGGTTTGCTGGGATTGCTGCTCGTGTCGGGAGCCGACGCTGCGGCCCGGAACAAGGTGCGGCCCAAAAACGTGCTGTTCATCGCCGTGGACGACATGAAGCCCGCGCTGGGCTGTTACGGCGATCGGGTGGCGCGGACGCCCCATATCGACGCGCTGGCGGCCGACGGGGCGGTTTTCCGGCGCGCTTACTGTCAGCAGGCGGTCAGCGGTCCGACGCGCGCGTCGCTGCTGACGGGACTGCGGCCAGAAGAGGTAGGGGTGACGGAACTCAATACATGGATGCGGGCCAAGGTGCCGGACGTGGTGACTTTGCCGCAGGCTTTCCGCGAGGCGGGATACGAAACGCGGGGCGTGGGCAAGATTTTCCACGGCACGAAAAACAGTCTGGACGAGCGTTCGTGGAGCGAGCGTCCGTCGCTGTACGAGTATTCGCGCAACGAGGAGTATCAGCTGGCGGTCAACAAGACGGGAAAGAAGGCGCGGGCCGTGGAGTTCGCGGATGTGCCGGACAGTCTCTATTTCGACGTGAAGATCCGCAACGAGGCGCTCGCCCGGCTCGAAGAGCTGAGCCGTTCGGACGAGCCGTTTTTCCTCGCCGTGGGTTTCCTGAAACCTCATCTGCCCTTCTGCGCCCCCGAACGTTACCGGGAACTCTATGCCGGCCGGGATTTCGCCTTGGCGGACACGCTCCGGGCGCGTCCCGAAAATGCGCCTGAGATCGCCTGTCACAACAGCGAGGAGCTGCGCGGGTACACCGACATTCCGGACCTCATGCCGCTCTCTGCGGAGCAGGAGGCGGAGCTGCGCAGGGCCTATTACGCATGCGTTTCGTTTACCGACGACAATATAGGGGCGATCTTGGACCGGCTGAAGGAGCTGGGGCTTTACGACGATACGCTGATCGTCCTCTGGGGCGATCACGGCTATCATCTGGGCGAACAGGAGCTGTGGTGCAAATCGACCGTTTATGAAGCCGCATGCCGTGCGCCGCTGGTGATAAAGCCGGCGGGACGGCCGCGTCACCGGGAGGTGGAGGAGGTCGTGGAGTTACTAGACGTTTATCCCACGCTGCTCGACCTGTGCGGCATCGAGGACCGTTATGGCGTTTCGGGGCGGAGCCTGCGGCCGCTGCTCGACGGGCGGAGCATGCGCAAACGCTATGCCGTCAGTCAGTTTCAGCGTCCTTATCCTGCGCTTACGAGCCTTAAGAAGCGGCGTTACATGGGCTATACCGTTCGTGACCGGAGATGGACCTATACGGAGTGGGTCGATCTGACGGGGCGCGTGGCGGAGTGCGAGTTGTACGATATGTCGCCGGGCGGACCGGAGCGGCGGAATCTGGCCGGGGAGCCGCGGTTCGGCTCCGTCGAGCGGCGGATGTCGCGGGCGCTGCACCGGGTGCTCAGGAACCAGAAAGGGGTGACGGGCATTGCGGCCGGAGAGTTCGGGAAGCGGGATTGATTCGATCGGAACTTAAAAAAATAGAGGATTTTTATGAAACGTTTTGTTTTTTCTTTGCTGGCGCTGCTTCTCTCCGCTGCGGGGGCTTCGGCGCAGTTGAAATTCGTGGATGCGGAGCAGCTCGGACTGGTCAATAAGCTCGGTCCGACGGAAAACCGCTATCACCGGGTCGATACGGACAAGTACGACCTTACGCAGGCCGAAGCGAACCTGCTGCGCATGCCGGCCGGTATGGCGCTGGTGTTCCGCACCAATTCGTCGCAGATCGCCGTGCGGACGCACTATCTCAATTACAGCATGGTCCGCCATAGTACGACGGGGGTTTCCCAGACCGGGTACGACCTCTACATCCGCAAGGACGGCGGATGGCTGTACGCCGGGTCGAACGCTCCGAAGAATGAGGACGCGGAGCTGGTGCTGGTCCGCAATATGGACGACAGCGAAAAGGAGTGCCTGCTCTACCTGCCGCTTTTCAGCGAGCTGGGCCGCATCGAGATCGGAATTGACGAGGGGGCGCGGATCGAGGCTTCGGCCAATCCTTTCCGTCATCGGATCATTATTTTCGGGTCGAGTTTCACGCACGGCACGAGCACCGGACGGCCGGGCATGTCTTATCCGATGATCATGCAGCGCAACACGGGACTGCAGTTCATCAGTCTGGGCGTCTCCGGAAATTCGAAACTCCAGCAATCTTTCGCCCAAATCATCGGCGACAACGCCTGCGATGCGATCGTCGTGGACGCCTTCTCGAATCCGGGGCCGGAGATGATCCGCGAACGGTTCCTGCCGTTCGTCGCGGCGATCCGGAAAGCGCATCCCGCCGTTCCGCTGATCTTCCTGCAGACGATTTACCGCGAACGGGCCAATTTCGATCTCAAGGAGCGGGCGCGCGAGGAGGAGAAGCGCCGGGCGGCCCGGACGGTCTTCGAAGAGGCGGCCAAGGTCTATGACCACATCTATTTCGTCGATGAACCCGACTTGACCGGGACCGATCATATCACCTCGCTCGACGGCACGCATCCCGACGATCTGGGCTATTGGCGCTGGGCCAATGCCATTCAGCCGCGGATCGTGAAGATTCTGAAGAAGTACGGCATCCGGTAACGGCCGGTCCCCGCTTTGCGGAGCGTCCGCAGGCAGGGGACTGTGGTTTCGGTGTTAGCGCCGGGACGGATTCGCCGCGCCGGCGATGGTGCCGGCAGGTGGACGGATGAAAAAAAGCGAACTCCTTCAGGGTTCGCTTTTTTATTGGGGAACGGGCCGGGGCGGTTTGTGTACGGAGGAATGCCGCGCCGGGCGTTTACCGCTTGTGGCGTTCGAGGTAGATCGTGTAGAGCCTGAAGTGTTCGACAATAGCGTGTTTGTAACCCTCCAGATCGCCGCGCTTGATGAAGTCCAGCAGGTGGCGGTGGGTCACCGGTTCGCTGTTTTCGCTCAGCTCCCGCTCGATCGGCTCGAAAAAGTCGCGGGACTGCTCCTTGACGAAGTCCAGCGCCGGGTAGATGATGTCCTGAAACTCGGTGATGATGTGGTTGCCCGTGATTTCGTAGAGTTTGGTGTGGAAGCGGTGTTCGCTGACCGGAGCGTATTTGTTGTTGCCGATGACCTGACTCATCTCGA
>OJOF01000708.1_pt1 | contig 28921 bp, 30 predicted proteins | sample 1598181 | NCBI WGS metagenome assembly OJOF01 (sample SAMN01915226, study PRJEB22387) | human gut metagenome | isolation source: stool | host: Homo sapiens | place: USA
GTGGCTGGAAACCGGCTGACACGACGGTGTAGACTTTCTTTCGCTATTGAAAGAAAGTCACCCGTCGGAGACAAAAGAAGAACGAGCCGCCGGAGGCACGTTCCTTACGCAAAAGGGACTGCTGAAAGAAACCACCCCCCCTATCCCCCAAAAGAACACCCCCTCCCCCTCCCGCATACACTGTCACAGGAACATTCCGGAAAGGAGCCATTTCCATGCCCAAGATCTATCTCAGTCCCAGCACCCAGGAGTATAACTCCTACGTCACCGGCGCCGGGTCAGAGGAATCCTTCATGAACCTGCTGGCCGATGCCATGGAGCCCATTCTGCTGCTCAACGGCATCCAGTTCTCCCGCAATACGCCGGACATGACCGCCGCCTCCTCCATCCGGCAGGCCAACGCCGGACAGTACGACTTCTATCTGGCCCTCCACTCCAACGCCTCCGGCCCCAGTGCCGAGGGCCGGAGCCGGGGCATTCTCGCCTTCTACTATCCCACCAGCGCCAACGGCCGCCGGGCGGCGGAGCTGTTCGTGGAAAACCTCCGGGACATCTACCCCCTGCCGGAGAAGGTGTCCACACGGGCCACCGCCTCTCTGGGAGAGATCCGCCAGCCCCGGTTCCCCTCGGTACTGTTGGAGCTTGGCTACCACGATAACCCCGACGATGCCCTGTGGATCCAGGAGAATATCCCCCGCATCGCCGCCAATCTGGTGCTGAGTCTCACGGAGTACTTTGGCCTGCCCTACACCGCCCCTACTCCCCAGCCGGGTCAGGTATCCACCGTCTCCGGCGGCCCGGTGAACCTCCGCTCCGGCCCCTCCCTCCAGTCCACGGTAACGGCCCGGCTCCCCGACGGCGACGGCGTGACGGTATACGGCCGCTATCAGGACTGGTACGTGGTGTCCCACGGGGAGCATCTGGGCTACGTCAGCGCCCCCTTCATCCGCCTGTCGTAAGGCATCGGCAAGATCTCCCCGGCGACCTGCGAAAATAATAAACAGAATGTGGTTTTTCTCTTGACAGTTTTGCACAATTCGATTAAACTATTAGGAAGATTATCATCGGAGATTCAAGGGGGATCTTCGGTTATTTTCTGCCCTGAACGGAGCTATCCGTTTTCATACGTTAAAACAACATAGGAGGAATATCTGTCATGACGACAATCGGCTGGATCGTATCCGTTGCTGCCTTCGTCGTTGCGGCGGTGGTCTTTTTCCTCCTCGGTATTCGCTATCGCAAAAGCGTAGCGGAAAGAGAAATCTCCAGTGCGGAGGAAGAAGCCACCCGCATCATCAACGAAGCCATCAAGAGTTCCGAAAATAAAAAGAGAGAAGCACTTCTTGAAGCCAAAGAAGAGATTTTGAAAAGCCGCAGCGAATACGAGAGAGAGGTCAAGGAGCGCCGGGCCGACCTGCAGAAGCAGGAGCGCCGACTGCAGCAGAAGGAGGAAAACCTCGATCACAAGATGGATTCCATCGAGAAGAAAGAGGAAGCTCTCACCGCAAAACACGCCGCCGCCGACAAGGCTGCGGAGGAGATCAAAAACATCAAGCACAGCCAGATGGAGATGCTGGAGCGCATCTCCGGCTTCACCGCCGATGAGGCCAAGGATTACCTGATCGCTCAGGTGGAGTCGGATGTCACCCACGAGACTGCCATCAAGATCAAGGAGATCGAGGCCCGCGCCAAGGAAGAGGCCGATCAGCGGGCTCGTGAGATCGTGGCCACCGCCATCCAGCGGTGCGCCGCCGACCATGTGGCCGAGATCACCGTCAGTGTGGTTCCCCTGCCCAATGACGAGATGAAGGGCCGCATCATCGGCCGGGAAGGCCGCAACATCCGGACGCTGGAGACTCTCACTGGCGCCGACCTCATCATCGACGACACGCCGGAGGCCATCACCGTCTCCTGCTTCGAGCCGGTGCGGCGCGAGGTCGCCCGTCTGGCTCTGGAGAAGCTCATTGCCGACGGCCGCATCCATCCCACCCACATCGAGGAAATGGTGGAGAAGGCCCGCCGTGAGGTGGACGCCGTCATCCGCTCCGAGGGTGAGCGGGCCGTGCTGGAGACCGGTGTCCGGGGCATCCACCCGGAGCTGCAGAAGCTGCTGGGCCGCCTGCACTACCGCACCAGCTACGGCCAGAACGTGCTGCAGCACTCCATTGAGGTCAGTCACATCGCCGGTATGATGGCGGCGGAGCTGGGCGCCGACGTCCAGACCGCCAAGCGTGCCGGTCTGCTGCACGATATCGGCAAGGCCGTGGACCATGAGATGGAGGGTACCCACGTCTCTTTGGGCGTGGAATTCTGCCGGAAGTACCGGGAGAAGGAGGACGTCCTCCACGCCATTCAGGCCCACCACGGCGACGTGGAGTGCAAGACGCTGGTGGCCTGTCTGGTGCAGGCAGCCGATGCCATTTCCGCCGCCCGGCCCGGCGCACGCCGTGAGAATCTGGAGAACTATATCAAGCGTCTGGAGAAGCTGGAGGAGATCACCAGCAGCTATCCCGGCGTGGAGAAGAGCTACGCCATTCAGGCGGGCCGTGAGGTTCGTGTCATGGTGAAGCCCGAACAGGTCTCTGAGGATCAGATGGTGATCCTGGCCCGTGAGCTGGCCCACCGCATCGAAAACGAGCTGGAGTATCCCGGCCAGATCAAGGTCCACGTGCTGCGTGAGACCAAGGCTGTGGAATACGCCAAGTAAACATCCTTCCCAATACGCATCGTCCCCAACGGCGCACCGCAGCAGTGGTGCGCCGTTTCTTTATGTCCTTTAACTTTGCTTCAGGAAGCGGAGATATCCTGTCCTCAAAACCCGAAAAATGGAGGACTCTGCCATGAAACGTATTCCGCTCATTCTTTCGCCGGCCCTGCTGCTGTTGCTGCCGGCCATCGCCCTGTATCCAATGCTCCATGCCTCCGCCGAAAAGGATGGTGTCGATAGCAGCACAGCCATTCAGGAAGCTGCCCCATCGGAAGCCGCCCCGTCGGAGGCCGCCCCGTCGGAGGCCGCCCCGTCGGAAGCCGCCCCGTCGGAAGCCGCCCCGTCGGAAGCCGCCCCGTCGGAGGCCCCCCATCGGAAGCCGCCCCGTCGGAAACCGCCGTCGCTGCCCCCGCCGCTCCCGCCGCTCCCGCCGCTCCCGCCGCTCCCGCCGCCGTCAGCGGTTCTATCGACACCGATGATTTTCCCCTCACCGACGGCCAGCAGCAGGCGCTTCACCGCTATATGACCGCCTACCATACCACGCTGGGGGGCCTGACGGAGCCGAGCACCGACGGCGTATTCTGCGCCGATGACATCGCCGCCTATGAGCAGGCGGTTGGGAATGATCCTTCGCAGTCTCGGCCGGGGATGGTCCTCTGCATCCTTGGCTGGAAATAAGCCCTATCATCTCCGGCCGGGAATAAGACGTTGCGCCCTGACAGTTTTGTGGTATAATAGGACTGTCAGCGGACAGAGCCATGTCCAGTTACCATGTCCACTTTTGTCCGCAGAATGTACCAATTCACCGGGAGGATACCCTATGGAATTTCGTGTACTGGCACTGGGAGATGTTACCAGCGAGGATGGCACCCGCCATCTGGCCCGTACTCTGCGCCCCTTTCAGAAGGTCCACGGCGTGGACTTCACCGTGGTCAACGGTGAGAACGTCTCCGGCGTAGGGCTGACCCCGGATCAGGCGGAGGATCTCTTCGCCGCCGGCGCCGATGTCATCACGCTGGGCAACCATACGTGGGGCAAAATGCAGATCGCTGACTATCTGGAGGACAGTCCCTACATCCTACGGCCCGCCAACTTTTCCCCCCGCACGCCGGGCCGTGGTGTGGGAGTCTACGACTGCGGCCGCTTCCGCATCCGGGTCATCTCCCTCATTGGCCGCTGCGATCTGTCATGGGGCAGCGATAACCCCTTTACCACAGCGGACCGCCTGCTGGCGGAGCCGGACGCTCCCACCTTCACGGTGGTGGATTTTCACGCTCAGGCCACCAGCGAAAAGCTGGCCATGGCCTACTATCTGGACGGCCGGGTCTCCGCCCTGTGGGGGACCCACACCCACGTCCCCACCGCCGACCAGCGGGTGTTCCCCAAGGGTACCGGCTACCTGACGGATCTGGGCATGACCGGTGCCGTGGAGTCGGTGCTGGGCATCCAGCCCCAACAGTCGGTGGAGATGTTCTTAGGCGGTCTGCCGGGCCGTTTCCGCCCCGCCTCCGGCCCCTGCAAGGCCCAGGGTGCGCTCTTCACGCTGGACAGCGCCACGGGCCTGTGTACAGCGGTGGAGCAGGTGGATATCCGCTGAGCACAACATTTGCCGCACAAAATTTGTCACATAGGACCCGTTACGCAGGTTCTGTCACATAGGAGAAATGAGCCATGTCTGTTGAAAAGGTCCGGGCGTACCTGACGCCCTATGGGGTGGCCCAGCGCATCCGGGCGCTGGAGGTCTCCAGCGCCACGGTGGAGCTGGCCGCCGCCGCTCTGGGGGTGGCCCCCGCCCGCATCGCCAAGACCCTCAGCTTCAAGGTGGGAGAGAGGCCCATTCTGGTGGTGGCCGCCGGGGATGCCCGCATCGATAACAGCAAATACAAGCACTTTTTCGGCGTCAAGGCCAAGATGCTGACACCGGAGGAGGCCGTGGAGCACATCGGCCACGCCGTGGGCGGCGTATGCCCCTTCGCCCTGCCGGAGGACGTGTCCGTGTATCTGGACGAGTCTCTGCGGCGGTTTGAGACGGTGTTCCCCGCTGTGGGCAGCGCCGCCTCTGCCATCGAGCTGACCTGCCCGGAGCTGGAGCGCTGCTGCGGAGAGCGGTTCTGCCGATGGGTAGACCTCTGCCGCAGCTGGCAGGAGGCATAAAAGGAGGACGCTATGGCAAAAATTCTACACACGGCGGACTTCCATCTGGACAGCGCCTTTACCGCCCTGCCGGAGGAGAAGGCCCGGCTGCGCCGTCAGGAAGCCCGCCAGCTGACGGACCGGCTGGTGGACTACGCCAATGACCACGGCGTGGAGCTGCTGCTGCTGGCCGGAGATCTCTTTGACTCCGACCAGCTCTACGGCCAGACGGCACAGGAGCTGGCCCGGTCGCTGGCCCGCTTCCGGGGCCACGCCGTCATCGCCCCCGGCAACCACGACTTCTACGCCGCCTCCAGTCCCTATGCCCGGCTGCTGTGGCCGGAAAACGTCCACATCTTCCGGGAGGAGCAGCTCCAGCGACTCCCCTTCCCCCAATACGGCTGCGTGGTATACGGAGCCGCCTTCACCACCCCCGCCGCTCCCGCCGGGCTTCCCGGCTCTCTTGACCCGGAGGACGAGGGGCTGGCCCGCATCCTGCTGCTCCATGGAGAGGTGGGCGTCCGGGACAGCCGCTACCGGGCCATGACCCTGAAGGATGTGGAGCAGAGCGGCGCCGACTATCTGGCGCTGGGCCACGTCCATGCCTTTGGCGGCGTGCAGCAGGCAGGACGCACCTTTTGGGCCTATCCCGGCTGCCCGGAGGGCCGAGGCTTCGACGAGCTGGGGGACAAGGGCTTCCTCACCGGCACCGTGGAGCCGGGACAGGTGAAGCTCACCTTCGTTCCCTTTGCCCGCCACCGGTATCAGTGGCTGACGGCGAATGTCACCGGCGTTGACCCGCTGGAGGCCCTGCGCCGGGAGCTGCCCCCACACCCGGAGGCGGACATCTTCCGCATGGTCCTCACCGGTGAGACGGAGGAGCCGCCCCGGCTGGACGCCCTCTATGACGCCCTGTCCCCGGACTGCTTCTATCTGGAGCTGCAGGACCGCACCACCCGCTGCCGGGATCTGTGGGAGCACTGCGGAGAGGACACCCTGCGGGGGTTGTTCCTCCGAGACCTGCGCCAGAGATACGACGCCGCACCGGCGGAGGAAAAGCCCCGTCTGCTGCAGGCCGCCCGATTCGGCTTGGCGGCACTGGAAAACCGGGAGCTGTAAAGCACTTTCAATTTACTGCCCACGGCGCAGGCCGTGAGAGAGGAGCCATTCCTATGAAAAAGATCCTCATGATCGGCACCGGCGGCACCATCGCCTCGGAGATGACGCCGGAGGGCCTGACACCGGAGCTGAACACCCACCAGCTGCTGTCCTATCTCCCCCGCATCGCCCAGCTGTGCCATGTGGACTGCATCCAGCTGTACAGTCTGGACAGCACCAGCATCCATCCCACCCACTGGCTGGGGACGGCCCAAGCCATCCGGGAGCACTACGACGACTACGACGGCTTCGTCATCAGCCACGGCACGGACACCATGGCCTATACGGCGGCGGCCCTGAGCTATCTGGTACAGGACAGCCCCAAGCCCATCATCCTCACCGGCGCCCAGAAGCCCATCTGGTTCGATGGCACCGACTCCAAGCGCAACCTCACCGACGCCTTTCTCTATGCCTGCCGGGGCTGCGGCGGCGTGCAGATCGTCTTTAACGGGCGGGTCATTCTGGGGACCCGTGCCCGCAAGACCTACTCCAAGAGCTTCCGGGCCTTCTCCAGTGTCAACTACCCCGATCTGGCGGTGGTGCAGGACGAGCATCTGTTACAGTACATCCGTTGTGAGAGCCGGCCACGGCCCCTGTTCTATGACCGGCTGGATCCCAATGTGGGGCTGCTGAAGCTGATCCCCGGCACGGAGGATGCACTGGCGGAGTTCATGCTGGACCGCTACGACGGTCTTATCATCGAGAGCTTCGGCGTAGGCGGTCTGCCGGAATACGACGGCGGACACCTCTACGACGTGGTACGCCGCGGGGTGGAGCGGGGCAAGATCGTGGTCATGACCACGCAGGTCCCCAACGAGGGCAGCGACCTGACGGTATACCATGTGGGGGGACACCTGAAGAGCACCCTCCGGCTGCTGGAGGCCTACGACATGACCACCGAGGCCGCCGTGGCCAAGCTCATGTGGATCATGGGGCAGACCCGTGAATTTTCGGAGGTGGAGCGGCTGTTTTACCAGCCTGTGGCGCAGGATATCCTCCGCTTCGGGGACGAATAAGATGTTTGCTCCGACGGGACACGCCTTGTGTCCCGCCGGAGTATTTTTTTGACCTGCGGCACAAGCTAACAGGGCAAAAAAGGGAGGCGGACAGTCAGCTGTCCGCCCCAAGTGAGGAGAAAAAATGGATAAAGCATCGAAAATGCCGTCCCTCAGACGAGGGTCAGTACCAGCCACAGCAGGCCGATGACACCGCCGCCCAGCAGCGCCGCCATCCATGTGGTGAGCCGTCTGCGCCGGGGCGGAGCCCCGTGGGTGCGGGCGTAGCTCTTGGCGATGCGGACCGCCTGCTCCACCACCTGCTGGGATGAGACGCCGCCGCCTGCGGCGTCGTTGCTGAGAATGAAGATTGCCTGCTCGAAAATATGGGGATCGGGGGACTCCACCACGATCACCCGTCTGGAAATACCTTTTACCAAGGCCACGCCCTCCTCTGTCCGGTGATGTTTGACAGATAGAGTATTTCCGGCGCCGGCGGCGGTTATACCTGCCGGGGACGGTTTTCTCCCGGCAGGGGCAGGTGTACCGCCAGCACGGCGCAGTCGTCCTCCAGTCCCCTGCGGCTGCGGGATTCCGACAGGATCAGTGCCGTCAGGGCGTGGACGTCAGTACCGTTCCACCCCGCCAGCAGATTTTGCAGCCACTCGTCGCTGTTCTCGTCGGCGATGCCGTCGGAGATCATGACAAAATAGCTGCCTGCCGGGAGGGCCAGCCGAGTGACCTCCGGCGGCTCCGTCGTGGCCTGCAGCCCCGCCGGAAGGGAATGGGCGGTGAAGCGGGTGACGTGGGCGGTGTGCTTGAGATAGGAGGGCGCAGCGCCGTATTTATAGAGGGTGGCCTCGCCGGTGGAGCGGCGCAGAGCCAAAAGATCGATGGTGGTGAAGGCCCCGCCGGTCTCCCCCCGCAGGGCCAGCGCCGAGTTCAGGGTCTTGAGGGCCGGAGCCGCTTCAATGCCCGCCCGCAGGAACTGCTCCAGCAGCCGCACCGTCAGCGCCGCCTCCCGGTGGGCCTCCGGGCCGCTGCCCATGCCGTCGGAGAGCAGGAGGTACAGCATCCCGCCGGTCTCCACCGTGGCCAGCTGGTCGCCGCACAGCTGCTGTCCCTCCTTGGGACGCAGGGCCGAGGACACTCGATAGCCCACGGGGCCGGTGGGCTCCTCCGCCGGGGCGTGGGCCGCTGCCGCCAGCAGATCCCCCATCTGGGCGTACTGCTCCTGGGCCTGACGGCGGGAGCAGGTCAGCTGTCGATGGTACTGGCGGCGCAGGAGGAACAGCCGCAGCTCCCCGTTGACGGCGGCGACAAACTCCCGCAGATGGACGCACCGGGCGGTGAAGTACAGGGGGAAATCCTCCGGCTGGGCCGTGCCGCGGCGCAGCAGCGCCGGGCAGGCATCGTTGAAGGCATTGTAGGTGGCGTTATAGTTCTGCTGCCAGCAGATGGCGCACAGGACGCAGGAGCGGCACACCTGCTCCGCCGCCCGGTCGAAGATCACCGAGGGATTCTCCGGCGGGGCCGGGGCCGTGTCCCGGAAGAAGCTGTCGTACAGGGAGCGCAGAGCCGCAGCGGACTGCTCCAGCCGGCGGGGCTTTGCCGTCTCTCCGGGTGCATCCGCCCGGGCGGCACGCTCTGCGCAGGGAGGCAGCCAGCGCCGGGGCAGCAGCAGATAGGCCGCACCGCCCGCCAGACATGACAGCAGCAGCTGTCGGGGCGGGCCGGCATCCAACAGCACCGCAAGGGTCATGATGGGCAGAGAAAAGGCCGCCGCCGGGAGGATGCGGGGCAGACGGCCATAGAAGGCAGCCAACGCTCCGCCGCAGCCGTAGGCTACCGTCAGCAGCAGCGCCGGGGTCTCCGGCACCAGATCCGCCGCAAGGCCCGCACAGGCCCCCGCCAATCCCACCGTCAGGGGTGGCAGACGGCGGGAGAGGAGCAGCAGCTCCGCCATCAGCAGAGCTTTCCCCACGGAGAACAGACCCTCTACCGTCACCGGTACCAGTGCCAACGACAGGGCGGCGGCGTACAGCAGTCCCTTTTGCCGGAGGGTCGTGCCGTGGGCGGTCAGCAGGGCCGTGGCTGCCGCCAGCAGCGCCGAGGCTGTCAGGCACAGCACCCACTGGCTCAGGGGGCGGTACAGCAGGTACACCGACTGGATCAGCAGTTGGGAGAGGGCCGCCGTCAGGGGCCGGAAGGCGGGGCGGCGGTAGAACTTCGTATCACAGAAGGCCGTCTGGGCGGCAAAGAGCAGCACGGCAGCGGCGGCATGGCGCAGCCCCGGTTGAAAATCCAGAAACAGCAGCGCTCCGCCGGTAACACCCAACAGGGAAAGCAGGCCCGGCAGGCCCGGCCCTGCGGCGGCGGCCGCCGCCAGACTGAAGGGGGCGTACAGTCCTCCCAGCCGGGCAGCGGTGAGGACGCAGCAGAGCGCCGCCTGCCCCAGCAGCGTCAGGATGCGGCGGAGCCGTCTGCCGGGCAGCGGGAGGTGAAACTTCATGGACAAGCCCTCCTTTTTCCCCTATTGTAGCCACCGGCGGCGGGAAAAGCTGTCGGGAAATGGGGTCCGGCGGATTTTTCCGTGGGAGGCGGTGTTTACGGAGGCAGAAAGCTGTGATATAATGAAGAAACCTTGACAGAAAGCAGGTGGCCGCTATGAAAGCGCAGCGTCCCTATCCGCAGATCACCATCACCCCCAAGGGGGAGGCCGCTCTGGTGGGCGGACACCCATGGGTCTATGAGGGGGAGGTCACGGGACTCAGCGGCCCCGTGTCCGACGGACAGCTGGTGGACGTCATCAGCCGCCGGGGCAGTTGGCTGGGCTGCGGCTTTTTCAACAGCCGCTCCCGCATCCGGGTACGGGTGCTGTCCCGGAACCCCAACGACCGGTTCGACCGGGCCTTCTGGCGGCGGCGCATCCAGTACGCATGGGACTATCGCAAGACCGTCATGGGGCCGGAGGATAGCCGCTGCTGCCGGGTGATCTTCGGGGAGGCCGACGGCTTCCCCGGTCTGACGGTGGACCGGTTCGAGAGTGTGCTGGTGGCGCAGGTGCTGTGTCTGGGCATGGAGCTCATCAAGGAGGAACTGTTCTCCCTGCTGCTGGAGGTGCTGCGCTCCGACGGACAGGACGTGGTGGGTGTATATGAGCGCAACGACGTGGCCATCCGTGAGCTGGAGGGCATGGAGCAGGGCAAGGGCTGGCATCCTGTGGACGGTGAAAAGGCTCCGGACTTTACAGCGGTGGATATTGAGGAAAACGGCATCCGCTACACCGTGGACTTTGAAAACGGGCAAAAAACCGGCTTCTTTCTGGATCAGAAGTACAACCGGCAGGCGGTGGCCAAGCTGGCCCGTGGCCGGACGGTGCTGGACTGCTTCACCCACACCGGCTCCTTTGCCCTGAACGCTGCACGGGGCGGAGCCAAGCACGTCACGGCGGTGGACGTGTCGGAGTTCGCCGTGGCGTGTGCCCGGGAAAACGCCCGGCGCAACGGGCTTTCCGACGTGATGGAGTGCGTGGCGGCCAATGTGTTCGACCTGCTTCCCCAACTGGAGCAACAGCCCAAGCGGTACGACTTCATCATTCTGGATCCCCCGGCCTTCACCAAGAGCCGCAAGACCACCCAGCGAGCCATGACCGGCTATAAGGAGATCAACTACCGGGCCATGCGGCTCCTGCCACGGGGCGGCTATCTGGCCACCTGCTCCTGCAGCCACTTCGCCACGGAGGAGCTGTTTTTGAAGATGCTGCGCTCGGCGGCCAAGGACGCCGGGGTGCAGCTGCGGCAGATCGAGGCCCGGCAGCAGTGCTGCGACCACCCCATTCTGTGGGGCGTGGAGGAGACCAATTACCTGAAATTCTATCTGTTTCAGGTGGTTTGATGAATACGATTCGTATATTTTTCTTATAATATTACAAGTAGTTGCAGAATATGACAGAGGAGACCGGCCGCAGCCTGTTTCCCGAAAGGAGCATTTATGAACACCAACTGGAACGACCCCAATTTTCAGGGCTTCGGCGGCAGGCAGAGTCCCTTCGGGAAGCGGCCTCCACGGCCCAACAAGGAGCGCAAGGCCATCGGCACGCCCCTGAGCCGCACCCTCATCAATCTGGCGGTGACGCTGATCTTTGCGGCGGTGTACTTCTATGTGGTGCTGCCGCCCATCAATTTGCAGGCGGAGGAGTTCTATCTCTTCATGCTGCTGTGCTGCGCTGTGTACTGCGGCTGCGCCGTGCTGACCTCCGGGTTTCAGGGCAGCGGGGCCAAGGGCTACTTTGGCTTCGTGAAGAAGCAGTGCCGCATCCCCGTGATAATAGCCGTGGCGCTGGTGGCCGTGGCCATCGTGGGCGGTATCGTGGGCTGGCAGGTGATCCGGGCCGGGGCCTACCGGGATCTGCTGACGGTGGAGACCGGCGACTTCGCCACCGAGGTGGAGGAGATCAGCTATGACCAGATCCCCATGCTGGACAAGGACTCCGCCGAGAAGCTGGGCAACCGCAAGCTGGGTGAGCTGTCGGACATGGTGTCCCAGTTCGAGGTGGCGGAGGAGTACACGCAAATCAACTACAAGGGCCGCCCGGTGCGGGTGACGCCCCTGCGGTACGGGGACTGGATCAAGTGGTTCAACAACCGCTCTGAGGGTCTGCCCGCCTATCTCATCATCGACATGGTGACCCAGAATGTGGAGGTGGTGCGTCTGGAGCAGGGCATCCGCTACACCACCGCCGAGCACTTCGGCCGCAACCTCTATCGCTATCTGCAGTTCCACTACCCCACCTATATCTTTGACAAGCCGGCCTTCGAGATCGACGAGGGCGGCAATCCCTATTGGGTCTGCCCCCGGATCCGAAAAACCATCGGGTTCTTTGGCGGCACGGACATCGACGGGGCCGTGCTGGTGAACGCCGTCACCGGTGAGCATCAGTACTATGACGCCAAGGATGTGCCGGACTGGGTGGATCACGTCTACACGGCGGATCTCATCGTCCAGCAGTACGACTACCACGGCACCTATATCCACGGCTTCATCAACTCCCTGTTCGGCCAGCGGGATGTCACCGTTACCACCGATGGCTATAACTACATCGCCATCGGAGACGACGTGTATATGTACACCGGCATCACGTCGGTGGTGTCGGATCAGTCCAACATCGGCTTCATCCTCTCCAACCAGCGCACCAAGGAGACACGTTTTTACTCCGTGGCCGGCGCCGAGGAGTACTCTGCCATGGATTCGGCACGGGGGCAGGTGCAGCAGATGAACTACACCGCCACCTTCCCTCTGCTGCTGAACATCGCAGATCAGCCCAGCTACTTCATGGCGCTGAAGGACGCCGCCGGTCTGGTGAAGATGTACGCCATGGTCAACGTCAGCCAGTACCAGATCGTGGCCACCGGCGGCAGCGTGGCGGAATGCGAGAGCAACTATCGCCAAATGCTGGCCCGGTATAACCTCATTGACCCGGCGGATACGGAGCCCTCCGCTTCGGATCAGGGGGAGGTCACCGGCGTCATCGCCGACCTCCGCAGCGCCGTTATGGACGGCAACACCTGGTACTACCTCCAGCTCTCCGACGGCACGGTGTACTACACCATCTCCGCCGCCGAGGCTCCGGAGGCCGTGATCCTCAACGTGGGCGACACGGTGACGGTGAAGTATGCCGAGGGCAAGGGCAGCATCCTGCAGGCTTACAGCGTGGCCAAGGCCGTCCCGGCGGCGTAAAGCAGAACACAGAAAAACGGCGTGACCATGCGGTCACGCCGTTTTTTGTTCCAATGGGAGGCATGCTTGCTGCCTGTCCTATGCAGCCTTGACGCTCCAAGGCTTTGGAAGCAGTCTCTTCGTAAGCTCAGCGCTTGCTGAACTGAGGTGCGCGACGAGCAGCCTTGAGGCCGTACTTCTTACGCTCCTTCATACGAGGATCACGGGTCAGGAAGCCGGCCTTCTTCAGGGCGGCACGGTACTCGGGATTTACCAGCAGCAGTGCACGGCTGATGCCATGGCGCAGAGCACCGGCCTGACCGGACACGCCGCCGCCCTCGACGGTAGCCACGATATCCACCTTGCCCAGAGTGCCGGTGGTGTTCAGGGGCTGGCGAACCACCATTTTCAGGGTCTCCAGACCGAAGTAATCGTCGATATCACGGCCGTTGATGGTGATGGAGCCGGTGCCGTTGGGGAACAGATGCACACGGGCCACGGAGGACTTACGACGGCCGGTGCCGTACATATAGGGATTCTTAGACTGATACATTCTCTTTTTCCTCCTTACTTGACCAGCTCGGGCTTCTGAGCCTGATGCTCATGCTGCTCGCCGGCGTAGATGTGCAGACGCTTCAGGGAGTCCTTGGTGACGATGTTGCTGGGCATCATGCCACGCACGGCCACACGCACGGCGACCTCGGGCTTCTCCTGCATCAGCAGGCGATACTTGGTCTCCTTCAGGCCGCCCACCCAGCCGGAGTGGGTGCGGTAGTACTTCTGCTCCATCTTGTTGCCGGTGAGGACGGCCTTGCCGGCGTTGATGACGATGACGTTGTCACCGCAGTCGGCATGAGGGGTGTAGGTGGGCTTGCCCTTACCACGCAGCAGGTCAGCGACGATGACGGCGGTCTTGCCCAGGGGCTTACCGGCGGCATCCACGACGTACCACTTGCGGACAACATTGCCCTTTTTTTCCATATAAGTGGACATGGTGATTTCCTCCAATTTATATAATGTATTGCTTTACTTTTCCGTGCTCCCTTGCTATCATGGGGAGAGAAAACACGCAAACAGCGCAAGGATATTTATAACACACCCCCGCAAAAATGTCAACAGCGTTTTAATTTACCATTAGAACATCTGCGATTATCTCTTGTTTTCTCTGTTTATCGCTCGTTTTCTAAAAACGCAATTTCATTTCCCGGAGGCAGCATATGCAGCATATTTTAGGACAGGTCCGCCGCTGCGTGGAGGACTATCACATGATCGAGGCCGGGGACAAGGTGGCCGTGGGCGTCTCCGGCGGCAAGGACAGCCTGCTGACCCTGACGGCTCTGGCCCGGCTGCGGGACTTCTATCCCCTCCCCTTTCAGGTGGAGGCCATCACGCTGGAGACCGGCACGCCGGGCATGAGCTTTGATGCCGTGGCGGAGCTGTGCCGGGAGCTGGAGGTCCCTTACACCCGCATCCATGTGCCGGTATACCAGATCGTGTTTGAAGAGCGCAAAGAAAAGAACCCCTGCTCCCTCTGCGCCAAGCTGCGGCGGGGCAGCCTGAATACGGCGCTGACGGAGCGGGGGATCCACAAGATCGCACTGGGGCATCACTACGACGATGCCATCGAAACGCTGCTGATGAATCTGCTGTTCGAGGGGCGCATCGGCTGCTTCCAGCCGGTGACGTATCTGGACCGCACGGGCATCACCCAGATCCGCCCACTGCTGTACTGCCGGGAGGCCGACATTCGCCGCACGGTGGAGCGGCTCCGCCTGCCGGTGGTCCACAACCCCTGTCCCGCCAACGGCTCCACCCGCCGACAGGAGGTGAAGGATCTGATCCATCAGCTGGAGGGGCGCTATCCCGACATCAAGCAGAAGCTTTTCGGCAGTCTCCAGCGCTACCCTCTCTATGGCTGGAATCTGGAGCAGCAGGAGCGCTGACCGGCGATTTCCGTTTCTATCTTGCAGATAATATGTAATATCCTGTCGTTTTGTCACGCCAGCACCCATTGCAGCAACAACAGCAGACCGAAGCCGGGGACGCCCAGCACCCCGATGAAGAGGGCGTTGAACACGTTGAGCCCCAGCCGGATGCCGGTGACGGCGGCAGTGAGGTTCAGCAGCCACACCGCCCCAAAGCCCAGCGCCGAGTTCACCAGCACCCGCAGGGCCAGCTTCACCGGCCCCCGGAACAGACGCACGGCGGCGAACAGCAAAAACGCCCCCACCACGCACAGTGCGCCGATCTCTATACCGGACATACAGGCCCTCCCTTCCCTGCGGAGGCCGCCACGGCGGTGGGTGATACCGTCCGGCCCCCGGAGCGGGCCGCCGGTTCCTGTTCCTTGATGCACCGCAGCAGGTAGCTGTATCGGGCCTTCAATGCGCTGATCTCGTAGATGCTGGCCTCTATCAGCTCCGGCTCCGTGACATAGTTGAACTTATCGTAGGCGCACTTCAGCGCCACATTGGTCTGCTGCAATTCCTCCCGCAGGATATCCAGCGGATGCTCCACCTTTTTTCCCATGTCCAAGTCCTCCCCGTTCCCTTTCATTGTACGGATATTTTATCCGGATATGCCGGACTTTAGCCGTGGGACAAGCCGAAATTTTCAGGAGGTACGCCATGCACGAGGAATATATGCGTCAGGCGCTGGCACTGGCCCAGGAGGCCGCCGCCCACGGCGAGGTGCCGGTGGGCTGTGTCATCGTCCGGGAGGGCCGGATCGTGGGCCGGGGCCGCAACCGCCGGGAGGAGAAGCAGCACACCTCCTCTCACGCCGAGATGGAGGCCATCCGGCAGGCCAACGAGGCCCTTGGCACCTGGCGTTTGGATGACTGCACCCTCTATGTGACGCTGGAGCCCTGTCCCATGTGCGCCGGGGCCATCCTCAACGCCCGCATCCCACGGGTCTATTACGGCGCACGGGATCGGGAGATGGGCGCCTGCGGCGGGGTGCTGAACCTGTTCATGGAGGACTTCCCCCACCCACCGGCGTTGGTAGGCGGGGTGCTGGCGGAGGACTGCCGCCGGGTGCTGACGGATTTCTTCCGAAATCTCCGATAAATGAATTTCCCGCATTCTACTTGGTTGTTGTTTCGCTCGTTTTCGTCGTTCCGCTGAATCTTCCCGCTAAACTTCGCCTTTTTTGTCTCTTTAGATGGTATCTTTTCCAAAATGTATATGGTACAATCAGAACATCCCGAACATATGCAATACAAACGGGAGAACCCATATGAAAGGAACCGTTTTTTTATGGAACCCAATGCTATTCTCAGTGAGTCTCTGTCTCTGAGCAGTGATATCCCTCTCTATGCCCAGCTGGTGGGCATCATCAAGCGCAGCATCTCCTCCGGCGCACTGGCCATCGGCGATCTGCTGCCCTCCGAGGCGGAGCTTTGCCGGGCGCTGAATGTCAGCCGCAACACCGTCCGTCAGGCCATCGGTGAGCTGGAGGATGAGGGCCTCGTGGTCCGCAAGCGGGGCAAGGGTACTTTTGTGGCCGACCCCAACACCAACCGCCGGGGCGTGCGCTATTCCTTCACCACCGAAGTCTCCTCGCTGGGTAAGACCCCCTCCTCCACACTGGTGGACTTCGGCGTTATCGTCCCTACACGGGCCATCTGCGAGAAGATGGAGCTGCGGGAGGGGACGTCGGTCTACTGCTTCACCCGTGTCCGCAATGTGGACGGTGAGCCTCTGATTCTGGAGACGTCCTACTATCCCCAGTTTATCTACCCCAACCTCACCCGTGAGATGGTGCAGACCCACAGCTTTTACAGCCTGCTGTACCATGTGGGCATCACCCCCTTCTCCGCTGAGGATACCTATGAGGCGGTGATGCTGGATGCGCCCCGTGCCAATCTCCTCAGCGTGGAGCCGGGCAGCTGTGCCTTCTATCACCAGCGCCGCACCAAGACCGAGGACGGCCGGGTCTATGAGTACACCCGCAGCTATATCCGGGGCGACCGGGTACGGCTGGACGTGCATATGCAGAAGAGCGGCATGACCTTCTCCCGCATCATCGACTGAAGCCCTGAAAACGCCCCCAGCCGCAGAGCCTTCCCTCTGCGGCTGGTTTTTGCAAACTTCCCCGCCCTCCCCCTTTACAGCCCGGCCTCTTTCGGATATAATAGAAAGGCTAAGGAAATCTGACACAAGAAGGAGACGACCCTATGGCAGTCATTGAATACGACGAATATAAACAGAAGCTTCAGGCGCTGGAGCCGACCCTTCAGGAGCTGGAAAAGGCCCTGTCCATTCCCAAGGCCCGTGAAGAGCTGGCGCAGCTTCAGAAGGAGACGGAGCAGGAGGGCTTTTGGAGCGACGTGGACCGCAGCCAGAAGGTCTCCCAGCAGATCAAGCGGCTGGAGAGCAAGGTCAAGAAGTATGACCGTCTGGTGTCCGACTGGGAGGATACCCTGACCCTGTGCGAAATGGCACAGGAGGAGGACGACGCCTCCCAGCTGCCGGAGGTGACCTCCGGCTATGAGACGCTGGAAAAGGAGATCAACGAGCGCCGTCTGGCGGCGCTGCTGTCCGGCGAGTACGACGCCAACAATGCTATCCTCACCTTCCACGCCGGAGCAGGCGGCACCGAGGCCCAGGACTGGACGGAGATGCTCTATCGGATGTATACCCGCTGGGCGGAGCGCCACGGCTACACCTATCAGCTCATGGATTACGAGGCCGGCGATGAGGCGGGCATCAAGTCCGCCACCATCCTCATCGAGGGGGAAAACGCCTACGGCTATCTGAAGAGTGAGAACGGTGTCCACCGGCTGGTGCGTGTTTCTCCCTTCGATGCCAATGCCCGCCGCCAGACCAGCTTCGCTGCGCTGGAGGTCATGCCGGAGCTGGACGACGACAGCGAGATCGAGATCCGCCCGGAGGACATCGAGATGCAGGCCTGCCGCTCCAGCGGTGCAGGCGGTCAGCACATCAACAAGACCTCCTCCGCCGTCCGCCTGACCCACCTGCCCACGGGCATCGTGGTGTTCTGCCAGACGGAGCGTAGCCAGTTCCAGAACCGGGACAACGCCATGAAGATGCTGCGGGCCAAGCTGGCGGAGCTGAAGCTGCAGCAGCACGCCGAGAAGATCAGCGACCTCAAGGGCGTACAGATGAAGATCGAGTGGGGCAGCCAGATCCGCTCCTATGTGTTCATGCCCTACACGCTGGCCAAGGACACCCGCACCGGTTATGAAATGGGCAACATTCAGGCCGTCATGGACGGCGACATCGACGGCTTCATCAATGCCTATCTGACCGCCGCCGCCAACGGTGAGATCAAGAAGTAAGGGATCATCTTCCAGAAAAATAACCGCCCCCGCAGGTCACGACCTGCGGGGGCGGTTTCAGGTACAGAGCTTACTCGCCCATGGGGGCGCCGCACTTGGGGCAGAACTTGCCGTCGGAGGACTCACCGCACACGGGGCAGACCTTCTGCTGGGTCTCCTCCCCAGCGGGCTGCTCCTCGCAGCTGCAAGGGCAGGACTCCCCTTCCTTCTTGGCGGCCTTGGCGGCCTCCAACTCGCCGATGCGCTCCTTAGAGGCGATGACGGCGGCCACCACATCCTTCACGGCATCGGGGACCTCGCCCTCATACTCGGACACGAACCACTCACCGATGGCACGGTAATTCTTTTCCATTTCACGCTGCTCGGAGATGATCTCCATGCTGGCCTTGGCGGAATCCGAAACACTCTTCGCCTTCTCGGAGGCGACGCCCGCCAGATCCTTGGCCTTTTCCGCCGCTACGCCGGCGACGGCCTGTGCCTTCTTGCCCAGTTCTTCAAAAAATGCCATGTTCATGATCTCCTTTCATATACACGGGTGTGCTTGTATTATACCCCCGCACACTTTTGTTTGTCAATGGCGGTCGAGGGGCGGCAGCGGGCAAAAAATGTAAATTTTTTATGCTTGCGCCGCCGGTGGGAATCCGATATAATGAGGAAAAATTCCGTCAGGAGGGGAAGTTATGAACCGCATCAGCAAGGAGAACTACTACCTGAACATCGCCCAGACCGTTCTGGAGCGTGCCACCTGTCTGCGCCGGGTCTACGGCGCCATCATCGTCAAGAACGACGAGATCATTTCCACCGGCTACAACGGCTCCCCCCGTGGGCGGAAAAACTGCGTGGACATGGGCTTTTGCACACGGGAGGCCATGCAGGTGCCGAGGGGCGAGCGCTATGAGCTGTGCCGCAGCGTCCACGCCGAGGCCAACGCCATCATCTCCGCCAGCCGCCGGGACATGGTGGGCGGTACGCTGTATCTGGTGGGCCGCAATGCCCAGACCGGAGAGCTGCTGACGGACGCCACCTCCTGCCCCATGTGCCGCCGCATGGTCATCAATGCGGGGCTGTCCCGTGTGGTGATCCGCCGGACGCCGGAGGAGTTCACCGTGGTGGACGTGGAGGAATGGGTCCGCACCGACGATCTGGCTCTTCCGGAAAAAATATGACACCTGCCGGAGGGGAGCGGTGCTTCCCTCCGGTTTCTTTTTCCCCGTCTTTTCTTTTTTCCCGCCATGTGCTATACTGGGGAGCAATATCACCCGAAAGCGAGGAGACACCATGAACATCGGCCGCATCCATGTGGATTCCCGGCTGGTCCTGGCCCCTATGGCCGGGGTCACCGATCTGGCCTTCCGCCAGATCTGCCGGGAGCTGGGGGCAGGGCTTACCGTCACCGAGATGGTCAGCGCCAAGGCCCTGTGCTATCAGGACCGCAAGACCCGCAGTCTGCTGCGTCTGGGGCCGGGGGAGCATCCTGCCGGGGTGCAGATCTTCGGCAGCGACGCCGCTTGCATGGCGGAAGCCGCCTGCATGGCCGCCGAGCTGTCCGGCGCCGACTTCATCGACATCAACATGGGTTGTCCCGTGGGCAAGGTGGTCTCCAACGGTGACGGCTCCGCCCTGATGAAGGACCCGGAGAAGGCCGCACGCATTGCCGAGGCGGTGGTGAAGGCCTGCCCGGTGCCGGTGACGGTGAAAATGCGTCGGGGCTGGGACAAGGGCAGCATCAATGCCGTGGAGCTGGCCCGGATGCTGGAGCAGGCAGGGGTGTCGGCGGTGGCCGTTCACGGCCGCACCCGCACCCAAATGTACGCCGGACAGGCGGACTGGGTCACCATCCGTCAGGTGAAGCAGGCGGTGTCCATCCCCGTTATCGCCAACGGCGACGTGTTCTCGGCGGAGGATGCCGTGGCCATCCTCCACTTTACCGGCGCTGACGCCGCCATGATCGGCCGGGGCAGCTTCGGCAACCCATGGATCTTTCAGCAGGCCCAGGCGGCGCTGGAGGGCCGTCCCGTCCCGCCGCTGCCGCCGCTGGCGGAGCGCTGCGATGTGGCCGTGCGGCAGATCCGTCTGGCCGCCGAGGACAAAGGGGAACACATCGCCATGCTGGAGGCCCGGAAGCAGTACGCATGGTATCTCAAGGGCGTCCCCCATGCCAACTATTATAAGGAACAGATCGTGCGGATGAACACGCTGGAGGATATGGAGCGCATCACCGCCGGCATCAAGAGGGACCTGAAATGACCGAGCAGCAGTGGATCGCCCGTGCCAGACACGGTGACGCAGACGCCTTCGAGCAGCTGGTGGTGGCCTACGAAGGGCCGGTGTACCGGCTGGCACTGCGGATGTGCGGCAGCACCGAGGATGCCCGTGAGGTGACGCAGGACGCCTTTCTGGCGGCATGGCGTGGCCTTCCGGCTTTCCGGGGCGACAGCCGCTTCTCCTCATGGCTGTACCGGCTTACCACCAATGCCGCCATCGACTTCCTGCGCCGGGAAAAACACCATCTGGGGAACCTCCCGCTGGAGGAGGCGCCGGAGCGGCCGGATCCCCAGCAGCCGGAGCTTCTGGCGGAGCAGAGAGAGCAGCAGGAGGCCCTGCAAAGGGCGCTGGATCAGCTGTCACCGGAACACCGGCAGGTGCTGCTGCTGCGGGTGGTACAGCAGCTGAGCTACGACGAGATCGCACAGGCCCTGTCACTGGAGAGCGGCACGGTGAAATCCCGCATCAGCCGTGCCCGCCGCCAGCTGCGTGAAATTCTCCTGCGGCAGGGGAACTTCTTTCCCGACTCTGCCGTCTTACCAAATGGAAAGGAGGGGTGAGTATGCACTGCAATCAGGAACAGATCGAGGCCCTGCTGGACGGGGAGCTGGTCGGCCCGGAACAAGACGCCGTACTCGCCCATCTGCGGGATTGTCCCGGCTGCCGCAGCTACTACCGGCAGCTGCTGGCCATGGAGCAGGCCCTGCGGGCCGATACCGATCCCGTCCTGGATGACCTGCTTCCGGATATCATGAACCGTGTCCACGCCACGCCCCAGCATCGACGGCGGTCGCCGTGGCTGCGGGCCGCCATGGGCATGGCAGCGTGTCTTGTGGTGGTGCTGGGCGTCTATCTGGTACGCTATCAGGTGGAGAAGGACAGCGACTCTCCCTTCAGCGGTATTTTGCCGGATTCCTCCGCCAACAACTCTGTGGGTGCCAACGAGGATACTTTCACCGATGAGGTCACCCCCTCTGACGGCGGTCTGACCTTCGCCTCCGGCGGCACAGAGAGGCAGGAATCCTCCGGCCCGGCGGACTATGTGCTCACGGGCCACCCGGAGCTGGCCCAGCAGGCCCGCCAGTGGCTGTCCCAGCAGGGGCTGGAGCCGGACGAGGACGGTATCTATACCCTCACTGTCCAGCAGGTACAGGATCTGAACGCCGCCGTGCCGGAGCTGGAGCTCCCCACGGATGATGCATTGCGCCTGCTGCTGGAGGACTGAGGCCTGCCTTGACGGGCCGGGCAAAATGCGCTACAATGACCCCAAAAGGGCTTTCCCACCTAAGTGCAAAAGGAGGTCATCCCATGACAGAACAGGAACTGTGCCGGGCCGCCATTGCCATGCTGGACCGCTCCTACAGCCCCTATTCCCATTTTCCCGTGGGTGCGGCGCTGGAGTGCAGCGACGGCACGGTGTTCACCGGCTGCAACATTGAAAACGCCGCCTACGGTCTCACCATCTGCGCCGAACGCACCGCCATCTTCAAGGCCATCAGCGAGGGCCATCGGGATTTCAAACGCATCGTCATCGCCGGGAAGAGCGAGGACTACTGCGTCCCCTGCGGCTCCTGCCGACAGGTGATGCAGGAGTTCGCCCCCCAAATGGAGGTCATCTGCCTCAACGGCAAGGGGGAGGCCAAGCACTTCGCCCTGAAGGAGCTGCTGCCCTATGGCTTCGACGAGACGTGGCTGTGACCGCCGCCCTACAGGCGGCATAGGATAGACCACTCCCCTAAAAGGAGGTCTTTTCCGTGGCAGATACGCTGGATACCCTGCCGGCGGGCCGGTGGGCCGCCATCCGGGCTGTGACGCACTCCCAGCGTCAGCGGCTGCTGGAGCTGGGCTTCATCCCCGGCACAATCGTCCGGGCGGTGCAGATCAGTCCCTTGGGTGATCCGGTGGCCTATGAGGTGCTGGATGCCGTCATTGCCCTGCGCCGCTGTGACGCCCGGTGCATCCATATCACGGCACTGTAAGTGCTCATGCTGCACATGTTAAAAAGGAAGAGACGATGGAAACATCGTCTCTTCCTTTTTGTCTGCAGAGGGGGCTGTTTGTTGCCACCGGCGGCATATTTTTTGCCTCCGGCAACCGAGCAAGGCAAAATAAGCCCCCGCCGGGCGGTGCTGCACACCGTCCGGCTGGGGGCATCTCACTTCTCCCGGTGCTTGCGCTCCCGGTAGATCGGCTCCGGCGTGCGGATCACCACCTGAGTATCCTCCGCCACCGAGTCCGTCAGGAAGGCGTTGCCGCCCACCACGGCATGATCCCCGATGGTGGTCTCACCGCCCAGAATAGAGGCCCCGGAGTAGATGGTCACGTCGCTGCCCACGGTGGGATGCCGCTTCCCCGGCAGACTGGCGTGGCCCTTCCGGGGGGACAATGCTCCCAGCGTCACGCCCTGATACAGCTTCACATTCTCCCCGATGACCGTGGTCTCGCCCACCACGATGCCGGTGCCGTGATCGATGAAGAAGTGGGCGCCGATCTGTGCGCCGGGGTGAATATCGATGCCCGTGCGGCTGTGGGCGTACTCACTCATGATCCGGGGGATCATGGGAATCTGGCGCAGATACAGCTCATGGGCCACCCGGTATACGAAAATGGCAAACAGCCCCGGATAGGCGAACAAAATCTCCTCCTTGGAGGCCGCCGCCGGGTCGGATTCAAAGGTGGCGTCCAGATCCGTCAGCAGCAGCCGCTGCACGCCGGGCAGGGCCTCCACCACCTCACGGGCCAGCACCGACGCCCGCTGCTCCTGCTCCTCCGGCAGGGCCAAAGCGATCTGCCGGGCCAGCTGGCCCTCGATGCGCTCCAGCAGCAGCGCCGTGTAGTCCTCCACCGGAAGGGTCATCAGCTCCGGGTCGCCGTAGTAGGCCGGAAAGACCAGTCGCCGGATCTCCTTCAGCAGTCCGATCACTGCCCCCTTGTCCGGCAGCCGCAGGCCCTTGCCGTACATGGGAACGGGGCTGCGCTGCATATTCTCCGCCATGGACCGGGCTGCCGCCCGGATGTGCTCTTCATACATGGGATGTCTCCTCCTGTCCCGCCCCCGCAGGGGCCGTCTATCCTATGTTCCCTCCCGGTGTCAGGATACACCGGCCGGAATCTTTTCCTCCTTTTGGGGGCGGCTGCCGTCAAAGGGGGTCTCCAGCTGGCTCAGGTCCCGGAGGTAGCCCTTGAAATCGCTGTAAAACGCCGCATACTCATATCCGGTGCAGATGCGCTCGTCCATCACCACGCCGATGGGCATCACCTTCCGGGTCAGGTCTCCGCCCATGTAGTCCGGCACGGGCTTGCCCATGCACACGAACACGCTGGTGGTACCGAACTCGTAGCAGTGGTGATGGATATAGCTGGTCTTGATGGAGGCCAGATTGGTGATGAACATACTGGTGTGGAAGGGCGACAGGTCGATGATCTTCCGGGGCAGCAGCCCGTGCTTGTCCAGATGATACGCCAGCCACACCACGAACTTTGGCAGCCCCGGCACGGAGAACATGAACCGTGCGAACTTGTCGGTGCTGTTGGACTGGTGCTCATGCTGGTTGGCGGCAATAACCTCCCGAATTTTCCTGTCAATGGAGAAAATATCGTCCGACGGCTCCAAATACACTTTCAGCGCTGTCTCGTTGACCACCCCGTCGGATTGCTTCTTGAGAATGACGAAGGAGACGCAGAAGTGGTTGCGCCGATAAATTTTTCCGTTCATCACGAAGTAGTTCAGCTTTGGATTATCCAGCACCGCCCGGTAGTAGGCGGCGATGATGACACTCATGTGGTTCAAGCGTACGCCCTCCCGCCGCCAATGGCGGATGTAGGCCTTTACAGCCTCCTCGTCGATGTTCTCGGTGATGGAGTTCCACGCATCGTAGCGCTTGGGCATGATGTAGGGGATGGCCGCCACCAGCGGCGGCAGGTCTTTCACTCTGGTTCCGTCAGGTCTCATGATGCTTTTCCTCATTCCTATACAGATGCAGTCATTATACGCCCTCCCGCCATCCATTGCAACCGTTTTCCCATTCCTTTGCCCCGCAAAAAGCCCGCTGCGGCCGCACTTTCTGCTTGTCCTTTTCCGGTGAATTTGTTATAATAGTTGATTATAGTAGTATGCGGAAGGGAGCGCTGGCAGATGAAGTTTTCCAAATGGCATATCGCCCCAGCGGAGGAAGCGGATATCCGCCGTCTCGGCGAGGCTGGCTATCCCCAGCTGGTGTCGCAGGTACTGGCGGCACGGGGCATCTCCACGGCGGAGGAGGCCGCCGCCTTTCTGGAGCGGGGCCGGGATCTGACCTGCTCCCCCTTCCTGATGAAGGACATGGACCGGGCGGTGGAGTGCATCAGCCGGGCCATCGGGCAGGGCCTCCGCATGGCGGTGTTCGGGGATTACGACGTGGACGGCATCACCGCCACGGTGATCCTGGTGGATTACCTGAAAAGCCGGGGCGTCGATGTGCTGCACTATATTCCTCGCCGCATCGAGGACGGCTACGGGCTGGGGCAGGACGCCATCCGCTCCCTCCATGAGCAGGGGGTAGAGCTGCTCATCACCGTGGACTGCGGCATCACCGGGGTGGAGGAGGTGGACTTCGCCGCCTCTCTGGGCATGGATGTGGTCATCACCGATCACCACGAGTGCAAAGACACCCTGCCACGGGCCGTGGCGGTGGTGGACCCCCACCGGCCGGACTGCACCTATCCCTTCCCCTATCTGGCGGGCTGCGGCGTGGCGCTGAAGCTGGTGCTGGCGCTGGGCGGCGAGAGCCGGGAGGAGGCCCTTTTCTCCCGCTACTGCACCTTGGCCGCCATCGGCACCATTGCCGACGTGATGCCCATGTCCGGGGAGAACCGCATCATCGTCTCCCGTGGCTTGGAGTGCATCACCCAGTCGGACTTCATCGGCCTCCACGCCCTGCTGCAGGAGGCAGGCCTCATGGATAAGGCCATCACCTCCGTGCAGGTGGGCTTCGTGCTGGCCCCCCGCATCAACGCCGCCGGCCGCATGGGGGCAGCGGACAAGGCCGCCGACCTCCTGCTGTGTCAGGACCCGGCGGAGGCCGCCCGGTTGGCCCGTGAGCTGTGCGCCCTGAACCGGGAGCGTCAGGCGGTGGAGCAGACCATCTATGCCCAGGCAGTGGAACAGATCGACCATCTGCCGCCGCAGGAGCGCAGCGCTCTGGTGCTGGCCTCCGACACGTGGCACCAAGGGGTGGTGGGCATCGTGGCCTCCCGCCTGTCGGAAAAATACGCCTGTCCCAGCTTTATGATCCACTTAAACGGCACCGTGGGCAAGGGCTCCTGCCGCAGTTGGGGCGGCTTCAACCTTTTCGCCGCTCTGGAGCGCTGCTCCGACCTCCTGCTGGATTTCGGCGGTCACGAGCTGGCAGCGGGCTTCACCATCGATGTCGCCAATATCCCCGCCTTCCGCCAGCGGATGAACCAGCTGGTGCGGGAGTATCAGGGCGGCGGAGCGCCGGAGGTATGTCTGGAGATCGATGCCGCCCTCACCTGTCCCAGCCGTGTCACCCTGACGGAGGTGGAGGCTCTGGGGATGCTGGAGCCCTACGGCGCCGGCAATGCCCGCCCTCTCTTCTGCCTGATGGGCGCCACGCTGGAGCGGCTGCAGAGCGTGGGCCAGAATCGCCACCTGAAGCTGCGGCTCAGCAAGGGCAGCAGCCAGTTCGACGGTATTTTCTTCTCCGTCTCCCCCGACACCTGTCCCGTTGCGGCGGGCAGCCGGGTGGATGCGGCCTTTTATCTGCAGATCAACGAATTTCGGGGCAACCGCACGGTACAGCTGCAAATGGTGGACATCCGCCCGTCCCTCACCGTCAGTACACGGGAGGATGAGTGCCTGCACCTGTTGGAGCGCTGTCTGCGGGGCGACCGGCTCCTGCCCAAGGAGGCGGTCCACCTGCTGCCATCCCGCAGCCAGTGCGTGCAGCTGTGGCGGGCGCTGGAGCACACCGTCCCCCCGGAGGGACTCACCGCCTGCTACCTGCCGCTGCTGCGGGAGCTGTCCGCCCGGCTGGAGGGGGCCGACCCCTTCCTTCGGACTGCCTTCTGTCTGGAGGTGTTCCGGGAACGGCAGCTGCTGACCCTCCGGCAAGAGGGCGACACCATTTCCATCACACTCACCGGCCAGGGGAAACACGTCCGCTTGGAGGAATCCGGTTACTTACAGGGCCTGCATGAGGTCATGCAGCCCAAACGGGGAGGCGATCACCATGACTGATACCCAGAATACCACCGCACCGGCGTCTCTGGTGCCGGAGATCCGCCCGGAGGTCTGGGCTGATCTGGAGCAGCGCTACCGCAAGCTGGAGGACACCGTCCGCCGCTATAACCCCAGCGCCAACTTCCAGCAGATCCGGGCCGCCTTCGAGTTCGCCGCCAAGGCCCACGGGGCGCAGATGCGGAAGGACGGCTCTCCCTTCATCACCCACCCGCTGGCGGTGGCCCAGATCGTGGCGGAGGAGCTGCATCTGGACTCCGAGTCCATCGAGGCGGCTCTGCTCCACGACACCATCGAGGATACCTCCGCCACCCACGAGGACATCTCCCGGCTCTTCTCTCCCACGGTGGCGGATCTGGTGGAGGGCGTCAGCAAGCTGACCCGTGTCCACTATACCTCCAAGGAGGAGGAGCAGATGGAGAACCTCCGGAAGATGCTCATGGCCATGAGCAAAGATATCCGGGTGATCCTCATCAAAATCTCCGACCGGCTCCACAATATGCGCACCATGGAGTACCAGACCCCGGAGAAGCAGAAGCAGAAGTCCTTCGAGACCATGGAGATCTATGCCCCCATTGCCCACCGGCTGGGAATGCAGAAGATGAAGTGGGAGTTGGAGGATCTGAGTCTGAAATATCTGGACCCCATCAGCTACCGGGAGATCGTGGAGGCTCTGAATGAAAAGGCCGCTCAGTATGACGGCTTCATGTCCTCCATCCACGACCAGATCACCCGCCGCCTGCGGGAGGCCCACATCGACGGCTACGTCTATGGCCGCATGAAGCACCCCTACTCCATCTACCGCAAGATGTATACCCAGAACAAGTCTCTGGACGATGTATACGACCTCTTCGCCTTCCGGGTCATTGTGGACACGGTGTCCGACTGCTACAATGTGCTGGGCATCATCCACGACCTGTATAAGCCCATTCTGGGCCGCTTCAAGGACTATATCGGCACCCCCAAGCCCAATATGTACCAGAGCCTCCACACCACCGTGGTGGGCCAGAACGGCATCCCCTTCGAGGTGCAGATCCGTACCCGTGAGATGCACGAGGTGGCCGAATACGGCATCGCCGCCCACTGGAAGTATAAGCAGAACGGGCAGGGAGCCGGAGACGAGGGCCGCTATGAGTGGGTCCGCCGTCTGCTGGAGAACCAGGAGGGCGCCGACGCCGAGGACTTCATCCACTCCCTGAAGGTGGATATGTTTGCCGACGAGGTGTTCGTGTTCACCCCCCGTGGCGACGTCATCAACCTCCCCGCCGGGGCCACGCCCATCGATTTTGCCTACAACATCCACTCCGCCGTGGGCAACCACATGGTGGGGGCCAAGGTCAATGGCCGTCTGGTCCCCTTTGATACCCGCCTGAAAAACGGCGACATCGTAGAGGTGGTCACCTCCCAGTCCGCCCACGGCCCCAGCCGGGACTGGGTGAAGATCGCCCGCTCCAGCAACGCCCGCTCCAAGATACGCCAGTGGTTCAAGCGGGAGCGCCGGGACGAGAACATCGTCAACGGCCGGGCCTCCTTCGAGTCGGAGCTGAAGCGCTGCGGCGTCACCCTGAAGGAGCTGACGGCGGAGGAAAACCTCCCCGTCATTCTGAAAAAGCTCTCCTTCAAGAGTCTGGACGATATGTATGCCGCCATTGGCTACGGCGGCGTCACCAGCCTGAAGCTCATTGGCCGTCTGCGGGAGGACATCCAGCGCATCCTGCACCAGCATCAGGCAGAGCGTCACTTGGGCCGGGTCCAGTATCCCCGCCTGATAGAGCGCGACGCCCGCCGGCAGGGTCCCCAGCAGGGTGGTCGGCAGAATGGACAGGCACAGATTCATGGAGGCCCAGGTGCAGCGGAACCATCCCATGGTGAAGTCCCGGAAGGAGGCCACCGCCTGGGCGAATTTCTGATAGGACCGCTCCCCCTGGCTGAACGCTTTCACCACCTGAATGCCCTCTACATATTCCACGATCACGCTGTTCACATGGGCGTTGGCCTCCATGTAGGCGGCGTAATTCTTGTTGTAGGTCCGCATCCCGAAGGTCATGGGGATGAGCGCCACCGGGATGGTCACCAGCAGGGCGAGGCCCATCCGCCAGTCGATGGCGAACATGGCGATGACCACAACCAGAGGCAGCAGAAGATTGGAACTGAGTTCCGGGATCATGTGGGCTAGGGGCAGCTCCAGTTTTTCCACCGTATCCACCAGCATGGTCTTGAACTTGCCCGATGGCGTATCGAGGATATACCCCATGGGGACCCGGGCAAGTTTTGCCGTCAGTTCGGTGCGGATGTTTTTCAGAATGGTAAAGGCGCTGCGGTGGCTGAGCATGGTGGAGGCCGTTCCAAACCAAGTGCTTCCCAGATAGCCCAGAAGGGCAGCGAGAGCCCACAGGGCGATGGAA
>OJOF01000730.1_pt1 | contig 28341 bp, 25 predicted proteins | sample 1598181 | NCBI WGS metagenome assembly OJOF01 (sample SAMN01915226, study PRJEB22387) | human gut metagenome | isolation source: stool | host: Homo sapiens | place: USA
TACACGGTCGACTTCGTGAGTAATATCGTAAATGCCGGTATATTTTAATGTTTGGTCGGAATAAAGCACGGCTGCAAGCAGATTGTGGTTGGAAGTAATCGTATTGCGCAATTCTAAAAAGACTTTCCGGCAACGCGGCACTATATGCGATATTTTCTGTCCGAATGTCTCGAATCCTTTCAAATCCAACGGATAAGCAGTATCCACAGCTTGAAAGCCTACCGGAGCAATATCGAAAACTTCTTTGTATTCCGGCTCTGCACCGAAGATTACATCACTGTATTGCACCAAGGGCAACATGACATCGGCAACCGAACGCCCGTAATTCCATAGTTTTTTGCGCACATTCAAATCACAGGAAATGGTTAAGCCCATGCGGTCGGCCGTTTGTAGAGCTTCCAGACAGGCGTCGGCGCCCTCTTGTGACAGTGAAGCCGCTATGCCCGACCAGTGAAACCAGTCTGCATCGGCAAATATCTTTTCCCAATCTATCATGCCGGGACGCAGGGTGGCAAAAGAAGACCCTTCACGATCGTATACCACATTGGAATTGCGAAACGAAGCGCCACTCTCAAGAAAATACAGTCCCATGCGTTTCCCTCCGAATACGATTCCTTCCGTACCCAGCCCGTTGGCACGGAGCGATGCGATACATGCCTGCGCCATTGCATTGTCGGGCAGCCGGGTGACAAACTCGGTGGGAATCCCGAAGTTGGCGAGCGATACAGCCACATTAGCCTCGCTGCCACCATACGTGGCAATGAATTCGTTGGTCTGGGAGAAACGGCGGAAGTCGGGAGCAGTAAGGCGGAGCATCACTTCTCCAAATGTAACCACCTTGCGGTTTGTTGAAATCATTTTTTTGTCCATAGCTTCTTTTAAATCAAAAACAGCCTTCACAACCGGATTTCTTACCGGTGTATGAAGGCTGTCGGATTCTTTAAGACAGTATTTATTTCTTGAAACGTTCTTTCAACTTGGCAAGCATGTCTTTGGTCATGGTATCCAAGTCGTATTCAGGTTTCCAGCCCCATTCTTCGCGGGCACAAGTGTCGTCCAGTGAGTTAGGCCATGATTCGGCGATAGCCTGACGCAATGGGTCTACCTTGTATTCCATTTCAAAGTTAGGTTCGTATTCCTTAATCTTGTTGAAGATGATTTCAGGATCGAAGCTCATTGAAGCAATGTTGAATGAGTTGCGGTGAACGAACTTGCTCGGGTCTGCTTCCATGATTTCGATGGCGGCGCGTAAAGCATCCGGCATATACATCATATCCATGTAAGTACCTTTGCCGATAGGACAAACGAACTTTTCACCTTTGGCTGCCGAATAATAAATATCTACAGCATAGTCGGTTGTACCGCCGCCCGGAGGAGTCACGTAAGAAATCAATCCCGGGAAACGTACGGAACGGGTGTCGACACCGAAACGGATGTTGTAGTAGTCACTCAGCAACTCGCCGGAAACCTTGGTTACACCGTACATGGTGCGCGGATTGCGGATAGTGTCCTGCGGAGTCTTGTCCTTCGGAGTGTTGTTGCCGAATACACCGATAGAACTCGGAGTAAATACGGCGCACTTCATGGTGCGGGCTACTTCAAGTACATTGAACAGACCGCCCATACCGATTTTCCATGCAAGCTGCGGTTTGGCTTCTGCTACTGCCGACAGCAAAGCTGCCAGGTTGTAGATGGTATCAATATGATACTTTGAAACAGTTTCGGCAATCTGCTGTTCGTTTGTGATATCAACGATAGCAGACGGACCTGATTCTGCCAGTTCGCCTTTGGGTTCTGCACCCGGGATGTATCCCGCTACGATGTTACCATTATAAATACTTCTTAATTTCATTGTTAGCTCTGAGCCAATCTGACCGGTAGAGCCGATAATCAATACATTTTTCATAGTGTAATTATAATACGTTAGTTTGCTATTTGAGAGCAAAGATAGGCAGAAGCATTCAGATTTTATCAAAGTTTTCTCTATATTTTTGCAGAAATTCAAAAAAAAATAAGAACTTTGTCCGTCGAAGAGAAATATCTGAACTTAATCTTTAATACTTAATAAAAATCAAAGCTATGTATGGTAAAATGAAAGAGTTCCTCACGAAGGAACTGGCTGGCATCAAAGAAGCCGGATTGTATAAAAACGAACGTATCATTACAACTCCCCAAAAGGCTGATATCAAAGTAAATGCAGGAGAAGAAGTATTGAACTTCTGCGCGAACAACTACTTAGGATTGTCAAACAACCAGCGTTTGATCCAAGCAGCAAAAGACGCAATGGACTCTCATGGCTTTGGTATGTCGTCTGTACGTTTCATTTGTGGAACCCAGGACTTGCACAAACAACTGGAAGCTGCTATCTCTGATTATTTCAAGACCGAAGATACAATATTATATGCTGCCTGCTTTGATGCAAACGGTGGTTTGTTCGAACCGCTGCTGACCGACGAGGATGCAATCATTTCCGATGCATTGAACCACGCTTCTATCATTGACGGTGTGCGTCTGTGTAAGGCAAAACGTTATCGTTATGCCAATGCAGACATGGCTGACTTGGAACGCTGCCTGCAGGAAGCTCAAGCTCAACGCCACCGTATCATTGCTACTGACGGTGTGTTCTCTATGGATGGTAATGTGGCTCCGATGGATAAGATTTGCGAATTGGCAGAAAAATACGATGCGTTGGTAATGGTAGACGAATCGCATTCTGCCGGTGTAGTGGGTCCGACCGGTCATGGTGTGGCTGAACAATATGATGTTTACGGACGTGTGGATATCTTTACCGGTACATTGGGTAAGGCATTCGGCGGTGCTATGGGTGGTTTCACTACAGGTAGAAAAGAAATCATCGACATGCTGCGTCAGCGTTCTCGTCCGTATCTGTTCTCTAACTCGGTTGCTCCTGCCATCGTGGGCGCCAGCCTTGAAATGTTCAAGATGTTGAAAGAAAGCGATGCACTGCATACTAAGTTGATGGACAATGTAACTTATTTCCGCGACAAGATGCTGGCAGCCGGTTTCGATATCAAGCCGACTCAGAGCGCTATCTGTGCAGTGATGCTGTATGATGCAAAACTGTCTCAGGACTTCGCTGCCAAGATGCAGGAAGAAGGCATTTATGTAACCGGTTTCTATTATCCGGTTGTGCCGAAAGGTCAGGCTCGTATCCGTGTTCAGCTGTCTGCCGGTCACGAACGTGAACATCTGGATAAAGCGATTGCTGCATTTATCAAGGTGGGTAAGGAATTGGGCGTGATTAAATAATAATCCGTTCTGTCTTTCGTCCGGAAGGATGATTGATAAGGGAGTGTGCCAAACCTCTGACTATTGTTGCTCTGTATAACAGGACAGTGTCTCGGTGTTTTAGCATTCTCCCTTATTTTTTGTGTTTTTTGCCCGTTTCCACCGCTTGCGGGAGTACTCTTCTTTCTCCTCTCCTTTATGTCCTTTCTTTCTGTATATTACCTCCTTTCCTCCTGCCGGTTATGGCTTTTCCTCCTGTCGGTTATTACGGTCTTCCATAGTAGACTGTACAGTCTACCATAATGGACCGTACAGTCTGTTGCAGTGGACTGTACGGTCTGTTACGGCGGACTGTAATATATGTAAGGAAGGAAAGACCTGTGTTTAGGGTGTGAAAGGCTTATTCATAGGGTGGGGAATGCTTAAAGCCGGTTCTTGCTTTTTATCGCTGAACGTGTAGGATAAGCAGTAAGGACCGGCAAAAGAAATTTTATGTAAAAGAGAGTATTTATTCTGCTTGCATTTCTACCTGCAACACATAGACAGGGAAAGCATCGGAAGAGCGCCGGATATGGCAGATTCGTAATCCTTCTTCGGTCGGCTTCCATTCGACGGTTTTCTTGTTGTCGAGCAATGTGATGCGCTTGATGCGGTCGGTGTAGCCTTTGAAGGCACGGAGTGTAAACTCACCGGCAGGCACGTGGCGTACGATAACGTAGACATGGTTGCCTTTGGCAGTATATCTGAAATCGGGAATGGCATTGACGGGTGTACCATCGAACACGGCATCGTGGAACCCTTCTTTTACCTCTTCTCTTTTTCCGTGAGCAAGGGGCGAGGTCTCACCGTAAGTATGCCAGGGAGAAGTGCCGTAGATGGCTTCCCCGTTTGTCTTTATCCATTGGCGGAAAGCGTTGAGTCCGGGTTCGGTTTGCTGCGGGAAACTGCCTTGGGGGTTGGGACCGATGTTCAGCAACAGATTTCCTCCTTTGCTGACCACGTCTGTCAGATTGCGAATCATCATGTCGGGTTTCTTGTAGACAGTATCATATTTGTTGTATCCCCAGTTGGCACCCATGGTGAGGCATGCTTCCCAAGGTTTCGGGTCTATCTCGTTCATTAATTTCTGCTCTATGATGCGGTAGTCACCCAGACCGTTTCCGATGCGGCTGTTGATGAGGCAATGCGGTTGCAGGCGCTCAATGAGCCGGCGGATGGAACGGCTTTGCTCTTTGGTTACCATTTCGGGAGTGTCGAACCACATCATGGCGATTTCTCCGTAATTGGTCAGCAGTTCGGTTAATTGCGGCAGCACCTTGCGGTCGATGTATGCCTGAAGGTTCTTATTGTCCTCATCGGGAAAATCCCACGTATTGCTTCTGCCGGCTTTGGTCGGCCAGTTGGTGGGGACATCAGGGTCTTCCCAGTCTCTTCCCAGGGAATAATAGAAACCGAATTTCAGTCCTTGCTTACGGCATTCGTCGGCCAGTTCTTTCATCGGGTCGCGTGCAAACGGGGTACGGGTAACGATGTTGTAATCGCTGCATGCCGAGTGATACATGGCAAATCCGTCATGGTGCTTGGAGGTGATGACGATATATTTCATGCCGGCTTCTTTGGCAGTCTTTACCCATTTTCGGGCGTTGAACTCGGTCGGGTTGAAGTCATTGGCAATTAAAGCATATTCTTTGACCGGTATCCGTTCATACAGCATAAAGTGTTCGCCGCCTTTTGTGGGGTGTCCCTTCCAGTCACCGGCAGTTTGTGAATAAAGCCCCCAGTGGATAAACATCCCGAACTTGGCATCGGTAAACCATTCCATGTCTTCTTTGTCTGCTCCTTTGAGGGTGAAGGGCAACAGGCAGCAGCAGAGTGTCATTAGAAAACGTGTGTTCATAAAATGTAATTTAAGATTAGAATGAGTTGTATTTCGAGGTCAAAGATACAGGGTGTATTCCGAAAACAGGAGTACATATTTTCCGATAATAGGATAATAATTGTCCATAAAGGGGGATAAAAGGGGGCAAGTGAAGTATGTTTCGGCCTGTGTGGTACCCCGGAGGGGAATCGAACCCCTATCTAATGTTTAGGAAAGTCTTGTTCTAACTCTAATAATCAGTGGATTACAACGGATATTGTGATTTTTGTAGAATATTTGTAGAAATAGTATGATAATTAGGCTTTCTACAAAGAAAATGGAAAACCCCACTTCTACAAAAAGAAGCGAGGTTTTCACTAATGCAACACCGATATAAATTCGGCACTGCAAAGATACAAAAAACGTGCGTACTTCTCAGTATGCACGTTCTGAAATGAAAAAAGTATTCTACAAAAGCTATTTTTTTAGCTCTATATATTCAGTATATGTAATTTTGTTGTGTGGATTTGAATTTACAACATCCATCTTTATAGCCTTCACCCCAAATCGGAAGAAAAGAAACTTTTTCGGTATCTTGTGTATGATATGGTGTAATGTATCGGCACTTTCTATCTTAGCGGATAATACTCCTTTATCAATAGTTCCCCTTAAATCTATCCAAGAATCACGCCATCGAAAATTTAAAAGAGTATCAAGCTCGTTGCGATACACTATGCTATCACGTACTTTTGTTTTTATTTCTATTTCCGTTTTAGTGGCTGTTGTTGTAGCTGCCTGAATGCGTTTGAGCTTTATATTCAAATCATCTACTGTTTTGGTAAGATCCTTGTTTTTCTTCTCCAGCTCATTTTTCGTCAGTTCCAGCCTTAAAACAGAAGTAGCGTTTTTCCCTGCTTCTGTTTTGTAGTGTTCCACATCTGAAAGTAATGCTGCTTGATTACTATCCAAGCGATTACGTTCTTTCTTTACGCTATCCAATCGTTTAAACAGAAAGATATTTGTTCCTACGAGTAAAACAAGCGCAATAAATAAAAATTTACGCATAATCTTCTATATATTTAAGGATTGAATCAACGTGCAACTGGATAATTTGAGCCTTTCCTTCTGGAGATAGTAGAAACTTGCAATCTGTTTCATTATCCATAAAGAAGTTTTCCGTTAAAACAGCTGGGCATGAAGTCTTTTTGAGAATGTAGAAATTATTTTCCCAATCTCCATCCCCATCCGACCAATCACCTCTAATTTTCCAAGTTCCTCCAAACATTCTATTAGCCATATCCCAGAAAACTTGCGCCAAATCATCAGCTTTTGTTTTTCCAGGACTGGTATGTATTTCCCATCCTGTACCCTTGCCAGTTCCAGAAGCGTTACAATGAATAGAAACAAGAAGCGTTTTTGTCTTACCGTATCGGGCTGCTATCTCGTTTGCTCTTCTGGCTCTTTCTGCCAAAGGTACGTCTATATTTTCCTTTACCAACAATTCAGCATCTATACCTTTTGCTCGTAATTGGTTATATACGCCTTTGGCAATTTCTCTGGCATATTCCCACTCAAATAACTGTGATCCGTCCGACCACTTCGGAGATCTTTTACCTGGTGTATTTTCTCCGTGTCCGTTGTCTAATAATACTTTCATACGTTTTTATTTTCATTTTTTTCGCTTAAACATTTGGTTACTCCAGCCGAAGCAAACAAAGCAGTGATAGCACCGACAAAAGCCGATAATCCCATAAGATCGGTTTTGATAGACTTGTTTACGATTACTTCATAAACCAAAATAAAACCGACAATAAGCAGAAGGAAGCACCCCATTAAGGTAACGGCAACAAGAAAAAAACTCTTGCTACTGTGCCCCGATCCATTTTTGATAAGTTCTTTCAGATATTCTGTTACTCTCATAACTTGCGCTCTTTTACTTCTGGAAGGATATACTGAATGTGCATGGCTGCAAAATGAAGTTTTTTCCTGATTGCTTCCTCATCAAAATCATCAGGGATGGATTCTGTAAAATCACAGACCAAAGAACCAACCCAATCATGGGTAGTATCATGTAATTTTTGAACGATTAAAGACTGTGTTCCATTGGAGCTAAACATAGCCTTTGCACGTGTTCCATCCAAACTATCAATATCACGTATCAGCATAAGTTCATTTCGAGCCATTGAAGCCGTAAACTTTGGAAGTTCAGACATCTTAATATCTTGCCAAAAGTCACTAATACGGGCAACCCCTTTAGCGGTAACTTCATACAAGATTGTGAGATAATGATTATCTCCTAAAGGATATGGTTGTATAATATACACACGATCACATGAAAGATCATTCAACACTTTATGAATTTCACCATACACACGAGCAGAGTTTTCACTTCTGCGAGTGCTTTTTCTTTCTAATTGTCTTTCAAGTTCTTTAGCCTTAATATCAGCAAGCCGATTATGCTTTAACTGATTATACGCAAACCAGCCCGTACCCAAAGCTGTTATACACGTAAATAATGCTGCCCAATCCATATTTTATTAAGTTGTTGATTAATAACTGCAAATATAATCTATTCGGTGTATATATACACCATTTAATGCAGAGAATTATATTTTTGAAGCTATTAAGGCTTCCAATTTGTTTATTTCATCCCGTACACTCTGCCTTTGCTGGTGAAGATTCTCTATATCATACGGCATATCAAGCCCGATTAAAGAAGCCTCATAACATTTCGTTATACGATAATCACCTATAACGCTGTCATTGCTGGTAAGAGAGGCTTTCAGTTCATCTATCTTATTCCGAACAAGTTTAGCGTTAAATCTTTGCTCGTATTTATAGCTTATTTTATCTCCAGCGTCATAAGGTACAATACGAACACTATAGTATTCAGGACATTGTAATTTAGTATCATCCACAAGCTCTACATGTTTCCACCCTAAAGCGGACAACTCAGCTTGTTGCTCCTGGATTGATACTATTCTTGTTTCAATCTCTCCAGTTTCTTCATTTTTATAATTCTCATTGTATTCCTCTAAAAATTTAGAAACAAGAGATCCGTTTTCATCTATATAGCCATATTCAACCATAATATTAAAATTTATATCTACTAACTAACCATGCAGACTTTTTTACCCCATCTATATAGCCTATCGTAAAATGGAATATAGCCCCTTGACCTTCACCAATATCGTAATAATCATTTTGGCTGCTATCATCATACAACACATTTCCGCTACGTGGGTAAACCCTCATGTACCCCGTCCACCATTGCTTAAAAAATATAGTCCTACCAATCACACCATCAGAAGGAAGGTAAACAATCTGCTGTTTTCTTGAATATCCAATAACTAAGCTATCTGTTTCAGATAAGTAAACAGAAGAAGAACTTTCTTCTACAGCCTTTCTATGTAAAATTAGACCTGCTGCCATCAAATTCTGGAAGAAGCCACCATAAGCGGGGGCTGTACCACTGTTTGAAGCTCTACCATATACACCAGCTAAAAAGTTTTCATTATTCCAATCACTTTTATTCACAGTACCAAATCCAAGCCCTACGATAGAAGCCTTATGCGTATAACCCAAAATAGCCGAAACAGCTTGTGTTTCCGCATTATTACAAAAGATACCCGTAGGCGACATATAGGCTACACGGCTATTGCTTTTACTTCGGGCTTCAATCAAGCCGTTATTCGCATCTATCGTAATTTTAGATCCCTGATATTGGCTTTCTGAATAATCACCACCAGAACGGCTGGATTCTATCAATATACGAGCCATAGAAGCATCAAGAATGATCTTATTACCATCCAAGAGTGTAGAAACAATCTTTCCACCACTCATAAACCAATCTCCGATATTAGCTCCCTCAGCCAATAGCAAATTAGTTGCTATACTCTCAAACTCAGCACCGAAATCATTCCAATAAGCAGTATCGGTAGGTACATGATTTTGAAAGCCATTTCCGGCATCCACCCTGGCAACATAATAGTGTCCGTTGTATTTTACTGCATCTACACGCCTTGAAGTGCCATAGTAAACTTTAGAGCCTTCATAGACACCACGATAAACCATAGTCGGACCAGTATCGCCATTTCTACCATCTACTCCATCATACGGAGTTTGCCGGGCTGGTGTACTCCAGTTCTGTATCAATGAATTTGTTTCACCATTGATTTTTGCTACTGTAAACCATAAATATTGCAAGTTTCCTACAGTTGGAACGGTTGTGCTCCATCCCGAAGGATTACGGCTCGTTTTACTCAGTGAAGGCGGTGTACTTCTGGAGCCATTAACAGCGTACCGATATTCAAAATAATCACCATTTATACCATCATCCCCAGTTTCTCCTTTTCCCCCAGTAACACAAATAGCCTCTGTAGTAATGCTGTTACCGTTTGTGTAATTAATAACGGATCGTGTCCATATATACCAACCATTTTTCCAAGTTGGGCGTGAATTAGACCAGCTACCATTTAAAAGGGAAGTTGCAGAGGATGATAAATAATATTGCTCAATTATTGAACTTATACCATTGCCTGTTTCTCCCTTGCCACCTGTGATACAAGCTGCATCTGTATATACTATGTCGCCATCCGTGTAAACAACTTTAGTTTTACTCCAAATGTAATATCCATCTTTCCAGGCTGGAGCTGTTGTCTGCCAACCGGATGTTGGTGCTGTAGTATTACTGGATGATATGGCATACAGAACGTCTGTATTTGAAATACCCACACCTCTTTGGGCTACAATAATCCAATAGCTACTATTATTTGGAGAAATACCTTTAACGGGATTCTTTGATACAAAACGATACATAGAATAGCCAGTACCATCATCATAGATAACCTCATCACCCCAATAATAGGTATAAGAGTTGTCATATACGCCACGAAAACAACCTATAGGGCTTTCATCGCCACTTTCACTTTGCACGATTGTGCCTTTCAGACGTAATTTTTTATCTCCTTTGGTATTCCAATCAAAATAGCTGTCTGAATTTCCTACACGAAAAGCGTTATTCACAAAGTCCATGAAATTTAGCCCATCGCTTGAAACGATTCTGTCTGTAGTTATTCTTCCTGGAAGTATCTCTGTAAATCCGAATAGTTCGACAAAGGAACGATCCTCTTCAAATTCACTGTTTAGAATACCTACAAGGAAATGATAATAACCCTCTACACCTTCCAGCTTGATAGCGTTTTTACTTAAGACGTATGATCCAGTAGTGCCATTTTTATTAGCCTTCACATAGAGATAATACCCTACGGTTTCCGTCAAAGTTGGAGAAGTGTATTTTTCAATATCCCAAAACTTATACTCACTGGCTTTATGCCCAGAAGAAAGTGTATCAATCCCGATAGTCATGTGCTGTAATATTCCACCTGGAGCCGAAAGCACTTTCTTTTTGCTGTCATAGGTAACGAGATATTCTACTTGTGTCGGATTGGTTTTGTTGTTCACGAAACGAAACTGCAAACTTTCATCGCCAACAAGCAAACTCATTGTTTGTACCGAAATCGGACTGATAGAGCCTGAGAAATGCAAAAGAGCGTCATTCAACATTGAAATAGTTTCTTTTGCATCCCTGAAACGTCTTTTTGTAAACTGGATAGAGTTTTTATATTGGTTATCGGTTTTAACCTCGTTACTCTCTATCTTGTTTAATTCGCTTGAAACCGTTACGCCAGTAGTAGTATTGGATAATTCAATAATCGGGCTGTAAGGTCTGTGTATATACTCCTTAATACTGGTAATCCTTATCTTTATACCTTCTGGTATGAATTGCGGATCTTTAAAGAGTATATAACCGCCCAATTTTATTTTACCACCAATAGAGAGCCAACGCTTTTTGGAATAAATGCTATCCAATTCTCCTTTGAATGTGAATTTTGGATCTTCATTCTCATAAAGATATTTGGCTGCTTCCCTGAACATATCCCAGCTTGCGCCTTCTTTCGTTGAATTATTGCAAATGTAGGCATCCGGCAACTGTATTCCGAATACTGCGTATTTATCCCCCAGGTTAGGCTTATATATGTCATTGGGCATAATCTGACCGTCTATTTCTTGTGGCGTTATCAAGAATTTACGTTCTTTATGAACATATTTAACTTCAAACTCTTTATTACTGCCAGCAAGCATACCAGACTGAAATATAACAGTCATGTTATTGCCTTCTATCACGTAATCCTCAAAATTCAGATCATCAGGAATAGAACTATCTATAAAATCATAGAAATTCTTTTCTTTATCAGAAACAACAACATTAGAAACACTGCCTACTCTTTTAGGTGAAATATGAGAACAATCCAAACTATCCTCTTGAACATCCGTAAGGGTTGTATCAGCCCGTTTTATATACAAGCCTTCCGCATCCGAAACGTAAGCACGCCCTTCATACTCCAATCTTTGATTTTTGGGCAAAAGCAATTCCTTAGATCCATATTTGCTAAAGTCTATATTCTGCTCCCCACCTTGAACGTACAATATGGTAACTGGTCTATTTCCGTCCTTGTTGGAGCGTCCTAAACCTGGAACAAAACCTTTATCTTTTCCATATTCAAGAGGCAAAGGTTCACCCTTGTTATATTCAACTTTACGCAAGTGTATCGTTTTGATAGCCGGATCTATTTCATACTCCGTCTTAAACGTATCGGCAATAGTAGGCAAAGCCTCACTACAAAAGATATGGTTGTAGTTAATAGTCTTTTCTTCTGCTTCGATACATTCGCCAACCTTCCAACCGCTATCTCTCATGTTGAGATTATCTACAATCAACTGTAGATGCTCGTGAGGCTTTGCAGTGTAATCGAACTTCAAACGCTTAGAAACAATATCCCGGCATTTGTATTTACCCAATATTGCGCCTATGTCATACATTACAAGAGTGTATTCAAAATTCCGACTGCTTTTCTTCTTGAAGTCGTCAGGATCCATAAGGTAGTAAGTGATATTCTTGTAGATACAATAAGCTCCTACGGGAATGTTTATGAACTCTTCACTGGCAAAGTACAGATAAAGAGTGCCTACATTCTGTAAAGCCGTATATCGGTAGCTGCTTGTATCTACCAGAATATCAATCTCCTTGTTGTTGAAATGTATTTTCATGTTTACTAAGTGAATTGATAGATCTTACCATTTCCGCATTTCATCCCTTTAATCGTAGTGCTGAAAGGGAAAGCGTCTTTGGGGATCTGATCCAAAGTTTTCTTTAAAGAAGCTGCGCTTGTGAAAAACTTACCATCCGCACCATTGCTATGTTTAAATTTCACAAGGTATCTTCCTTCACCGTGCGAAGTCTTTACATCTGGAATGAAATCTTCTACAATGATCTCACAGTTCAGCACGTCCGAAATAGAAACCTGACTACAGTTGAACATTTTACGTTCATCTTGTACGGTTACACCTAACTCACTAAACTTTTTCATCATAATATAATATTAAGTTCCTTACAATCGCTATCTATCATTTCTTTGATAGCTTTTCTCTTTTGCAAATATTCCTTGTAATCATCGGTAGCTGATTTTTCAGTAAGAATACCGAGCTGGGCAGCGTTATAATCATTGATAATCTTGGCTTCTTTATCCGAATCCCACAAATGGGTAATAACTGCCTTTTTCAGCTTATCATTTGTAACCATTCCCCAAACAACAACTTCGTTACAAGTCCATTTTGTAGTTTGCCCATTATCTCCAGCTTCTCCAAAATGGTTTTCTACTTGAACTTCCTGAATATCCCAACGGTATGTGTAAGAACCATTCCCGTTAGCCTCTAACTTAGAAGGCTTAAAATCGTAGTGTATCATATACTTGCTTTTTAATTATTGTTTTTAATAGATGCTTAGAATTACTGTATTTAGCCCAGCCAAACCAACTGCAAATAACTTGCTTGTATTCCATATCGGAAATGTGCTTTTTCTTATTCAGCTTGGCTGCCTTCCTACATAGGTTCTTTTTGATTCCCTTCCGAATAAGGGTATGGGTATGGTAAAAGACATACCCGACAAAATCAATACCTCTATGGCTATCAATTTTGAATACTTGAAACTTCCATTTCTTTTTTCCAGTTTTAGGATCCACTTTACGAAGTGATAGCTTTAAATTGTCATGCAGATATTCTTCAATCTCTATACGGAGTTTGTGAAGCTGTTTAGGATCATCGCCTAAAATCACAATATCATCTGCATACCTAAAGTAATATCTTACCTTCTTAACCTCCTTTATCCAGTGATCGAAGTAAGCCAGATAAATATTAGCAAAATACTGACTTAGATAGTTCCCTATGGGTACGCCATCGGCACTGTCTATAATCACGTCAAGCAACCAAAGCAGATCTTTATCTTTGATTTTCTTCCGTAATATTGTTTTCAAAATATCATGGTCTATACTTGGATAGAACTTCACTATATCCATTTTCAAGCAGTAAGTAGTGTGTTCTGGATCTTCTTTCAAAGCCTTCTTTACTTTATCTGCTGCTTTATGAATACCACGATCCTTAATGCAAGAATAGGTATCTTCTGTAAATAAGGACACCCATATAGGCTCCAGAATATTCATAATGGCATGGTGCAAGATCCTATCAGGATAATAAGGCAAACGGTAAATAAGCCGTTCTTTGGGATCTCTGATTATAAATACCTCATATTTAGAATTTACAAAAGTCTTGTTTTTCAAAGATTCGTGAAGAGCCAGTATGTTTGCTTCCCTATTCCTATCGTGTCGTTTGACACCATAAGAACGCAACTTGCCTTTTCTGGCTTTTTCATCAGCCAGGTGCAAGTTGTCAAGTGAAATAATTTGCTCGTATAAATTACTTAATCTCTTCATATTCTTTGTTTTTCGTACTCAGAGCCTTCGGTTTCCCTACCAGCACCTTTATGAGTTATGTTATCTTCTACCAATAGGTAAGGTCGTTGCTTCGTATGTTGAGTTTATTTTGAAAAATCATAGCTGAGAGCTGACATTCGCATTCGTATTCGAGGGGGTGTTATTCGTATTCGCATAACCGAAGCCTGCATGATCGCCATTATTCGTATTACCGCTGAAAAGGACACCCACCAGCAACCAACCTATATTTATTTGTTTATTAACCATTTAGGTTTTGCAGTCTAAACCAGGCTCGTTTCACGATTCAGGAATAAAACAAAGCCGAGAGCAGACATACGCAATCGCACGCGAGGGGGCGTAATTCGTATCCGCAAAACCGAAGCCCGCACGATCGCCAACAGACGCATTACCGCCAAAAAGGACACCCCTAAGAGCGTTAGATCCTATATTGGTATAGAAGTAATCACACCAATAGGTAGTAGATCCACCTCCGACTACAGAAGCAATCAAATCGCCAAATTCACCGAAAATCATTTCTTTTGCATAACCTTCTGCACGTGCTGCCAATCCTCTAAGCGTATAGCCTGTGTAGTTACTATCGTTGTATTTAGAAGGATCATCGCAAACATACACTTTAGAAGTTCCTCCGTCTGAATTGGTTTTCACTTCTATATTTACTCCATCCGTCCACTTCCAGACGTGCCCGAAGGGATTTTCAATACCACGATAGCGAGGTACGGTAAATACTTTGCTGCTTTCTTCTTCTGCTTTCTCTAAAGTGTAAGCTACTTCACCTGAAGCATTTCCCAATTCATCACTCGTACCACAAGGAATGATAGGATTATAACCATTAAAGTTGTTCCACTTTGTACCATCCCATGTGGTTACACCATTACCCAAACCACCCTGAGCATAACCGTTGCTATCTTTCTGGGCATTGAAAGCCAACTGGCAGTTAAGGTTTCCATACTCTATGTAATAGAGCCATGCCAAAGTGATATAAGCGTTATAGTCCATGCAGTTCCATTGCGTACCAGCTCCCCTTTTACGAGCAGCAGCACGAAAGTTTGTTCTACTCGTAGATGTAGCTGGCTTGCCTAATTGGGATTTAGGCAAAGCATCCCAATCTGCTTGGTTATTACCACCTCTGTAATCAGTCGAAGTATTTACTACAGAAGCCAGTTTACCAGTGCTACGTTGGATTGTTGCCTCATAAGCCGATATATAGCATTTCTTTACGAAATGATAACCAGGTATTGGGTATTCACTGATTCGTACACCTCTTTTGTTTCCATTGGTATAAAATCTTCTCCAGTGAGCAGGGATTTCCACCATAACCATACCATTGGAACCATCCCTTTTATGCGCTTTCCAGTTGGTAGGGTTTAGGTATTCAATAACCTTGCCTTCATCTGATAGCAAACACCCTTTCATCTTGCTTTGAATTGGCAATGTTTTATGCAGTGTCATATTGCCAGTACGGGTAAGAACCGAAGAAGATACTGTTACATCTAATTCTATGCCATAACTACATTGATCCTCTGCATAAGGTAGCATAGCAGCCAGACCAGCTTGTTTGCTTTCTCCGCTTTTATCCAATACCTCAGTTGTGAGGTCGAAAGGGTTACTGCTGTCTGCTACTGGTAATTCATTTAATCTTTTGCCATTGTCGTAAGCTGTAATAATCTTTTTTACTTTAGCTTCCTCTTCTGTTGTAAGTGCCATATTTTTTATAGTGTTAAGAAGTTAAACAATAAAATTTACTAAGTTAATATGATACCACCAGAGCCGGATAAACGCATACCCTTACCAGAAGTAAACCTTATTCCTGGCTCCTGTACTTCAATCTGTATAGTTTGATAAATACCCGTATTTTCCGTTGGGATAACGTGAATTTTACTCATTCCTACACCGTTAATCATAAATACGCCATCAGGAGTGATAGACACCGCCCGATCATCACCGAGAAACAATACATTCCTACCAGTATCTACGGGAAGTAATTCTACCTCAACTTTGAAAGGCTGGGTATTCCTGTAAGTAACTTTTTTCGGGTAGTTTAGCTTCATGGAAGTAGGGATCAGCTTGTATTTTGAGATTAGCGATTCTTCCAGTTCCTCCAGCCTTGCGATAACTACCCTTGCATCGCCAGTAGCTTCATTTGCATTATCTTTAGCAGTATTGGCTTCTTCCGCCTTTTCGTGAGCTTCATTAGCTTTTGCGTTGGCATTGTTGGTAGCCTCTACTGCCTTACCTGCTGCGCTATCGGCTGCTGTAGCTTTTTCATTAGCCAGTTTAGCAGCGTCCTCAGCCTTTTTAGCTGCTGCCGTGGCGGTTGTTCCACGAGCAATACATTTCCACCAGGTAGTTTCGGTTAAAGCGTGTCCTTTGTTCCCGTCCTTGATACAGAGATAGCAACTATCATCCGTAGTAATGAAATCAAATGTATTATATGTGGTAGCTGCTGAATAAGTTCCCTTATCCACGAAAGCAACCTTTCCTAATCTTATGTTTCCTTCTGCCATATCACTTGGGGTTAAAAATTAAAAATCCTTCATTGTCAATATCAAACATATCAGCAACTATATCATCCTGGTAATACATGATCAGTTCCATTGTATCGGGATCAATCGTAAAAGTAGGATAGAGAATACCGCCTTTTGCCAAAATCCCGGTATCTACATACTTCTTTTGCGTTTCATCCCATTTCCACCAGTTGCCATTTTCACCCATTTTCGGTGGATTATCCGCTTGTTCTTTTGCCCTATTTGCCTGAGTATTTGCACTGTTGGTTGCTTTTACAGCGTTCTCGTATGCCGTTTGAATGTATTCCAAACTTACTTTTACGCTGGTTTGTACCCCATTGATTAATTTAACTCCAATAGTGTACAATCCTTTCAGGTTATCCGAAAGTGTCAGCTCGCTTATTTTCTTCTTTTTAATAGCCATAGCTTTTCAAATCTATATAAAACTCACCATCTTCTGTAACTATCAATTCTCCAGCCTCAGAAGCAAGTAAATATTCATCCCCTCCAACTCTAAAGGCAGTAAATACCAACGTTAAGGTAAAAGCGCACCAAACTTGATCGTCAGGGGAAAACAGACTTACTTTTGAGCTTTTGTAGTAACATGGGTATTCCTCGTAAGTGCTTTCAACGAACAAGGATCTTTCAGCCGTTTGTACCTTCACGCCTTCGCCTTCGTCTATTTCCACAACCTTTATCAGATCGTAAAGGAAAGCATTGTAATTTCTCCAGAACTCCGTTAGATTCTTAGCGATTAAGCAACAATTCAAGGCAACTTCTTTATGTTGGTACACTACTTGTTTGCCATCATAAATAGCCCCATTTTGGGTAGAAAGGTTACGTAACATATTTTTCTTCACTGCTGGAGCTTTAAGTATTTGTGCCTCGCTTCCTTCCAATACACGAATACCGTAAACGGAGAAATCTATCCCGTCTATTTCATACCCCTGCGTAGGTATATTGGTTGTCGATAAAGGAGCCGTATATTTATAATCTCTCAAAGGGAAATCATCTGCGAATTTTAACGAGAAACTTTTAGCACCGATATACAGAGCTACATTTACCTCTGAAACCAATCGGAGTTTACAATTATATCCGATTCTTTTAAACTCAAAGGTATGGTAAGCTCCATCGGACAACAGAGAAATGAAATCTCCAGTCTGATACATACCTACTGCGTTGAACTTTATTTCAAGTTCTTTAGTATCAAGTTTAGGATCCGACAAATCCACTTCGATACCGTCATACTCAGCCCAATCATTAGAAACTTCTGGTGCTTTTAATGCCGGGAAAGCAACAACTTCGTTATGCCCACCCTCAGCAATAAAAACCCCGAACCGAGTAAAAGCGTCCGTACCGTCTATGTATAAGTTATTTTTCATTTCCTCATTATTACACCTTTATCATTCATGTTACCTATGCTTTCTTTCATTTCCTTTATATTGGAATTGATAGATTCCAGATTCTTGCAATAGCTTGTATTTTCTCTGATACCAGTTAATACCTCAAGAAATTTGGCACAATGGCTAACCAATGATTTAATACCTTCATTTATAGAATAGGTATGCCCTTGAATTGCAGTTGTCCTTCCGTTCAGCTCGTTTACGCTGTCCTGGCTTGCTGCTATGCCGTTATTGCTGGAAACCTCACGATTCTCTGTTTCCCAAAGGTGAAAGCCTTGTTTGTTTGCTTCTTCTTTCCAATGCTCCATCCATTGTTGGGCATTATTCATATCCGTACCGATACCTTGATAGAAAGAGGAAACCAAATCCCTTGCTTCCTTAGCTATTTCTTCTTCTGTTTTGCCGGATCCATAGATTTTCTCCAGATCCGCTTGTAGTCTTTTGAACTTATCAGAGAAGAATAAAGAGTAGGCAATCTGTTTACCCAAATCTTCCAATACAGAAGATCCTTTTTCTCCAAACTTTTCCCACGCATCTACACCGTCATTTTCAATAGCCTCAGTGATACTATCCATTATACTATCACCTAAAGAGCCAAAAGTACCCTCTAAGTAATCTCTTAGTGCTTGTTGGGCTTCTTCCGCTTGTTCTTGAAGGTCTATAAGGTTTTGCAACAAATTCCTATTCTCATCGCTCATTGTTTGAGTGTCAAGAATGGCTTGCGCTCTTTCTTTGTTCAGATTTTTTTCACCATCTATTAAATCCGGATAAACCTGGAGTACCGAAGTATAAATATCATGCTGCTTTTTCCAAAACCAAGCTCCAGTAGTGTAACTTCCCGTTTTTATGGTTATATCATTAAGCGCACCTATACCCTGATTGTACGCATTTAATTTTGCATTGTATTCATCAAGCCCCCAGTTCCCTTTAGGGTTAAACTGAAACTGATAAGTCGGTTTATCCCCCTTCAGGACTTCTTTATATTCAGCTATCGCATCACGATATACCTCTATTGCATTGATAGCTTTTTCTATTTGATCTGTACCAAAAATAGATGTTGCTTCCTCCAAAAGTAAATTTTGCTCCATGAGCAATAAGTTGTACTGGCGTTGCATTTCCAGTTTGTTCTCGGCTACTTCTTTAAGTGCCTCTTGGTGTTCCTTTTCAGCCTTAGAGGACAACCCAAACAATGAAGTGATAAGGGAAACGGCAGCTCTTTCTACTCTTTTGATAGCTTCTGCATCAGTAACCGCCAACGCTTGAATACCCGTTATCATAGAAATTATACCTCCTGCGATATTGGTAGCAGCAGACAAAGCAGCTTTGGTTGCATCATCCATCCCGTCAAAGTCTGAAATGATATTATTAACAGTATCATCTACCTCATTCATCACCTTTAGGGTATCGCTCCACTTCTTTTTGTTTTTTTCAGCAGATGAAATGCTTGCGTCTTTTGCCTCAGCAACCTCTACTTTTTTCTCCAGGGTTTTAATTTGCGCACGAAGAGTAGCTTTTTCTTTATCATCCAGCTTGCCACCTTCTTTTTTCAGTGTGTCTTGGGCTGTTTGTAAAGCCTCCTTTAACTGTCTTAACCCCATAGAGGATATTTGTTCTACCCATACATTAAAAGTCACTTCACGAGTAGCTATCTCTTGATCTAAAGCGTCCAAAGCATCTTGTTTATCACTTTCAGCCTGAGCGATATTTTCTTCGGAGAAAGTAACTTGCCTTCCGGCTTTCTTATCTTTCTCATTAACAGCTCGCATTTCATTAATATCTTGCTGAAAATTTTCCTCTATCTCCTTGCGCTTTTCCGCATAGGTCTGATACTGCTTTAGCATTTCTTCTATTGCAGTCTGATTGCCAGTAGACAATTTCTTTCCAGCAGCATTTTCAAGAGCTTTAAATTGTTGCTCATCCTGCTCTGATAATTGGGTGGTAGTTGGCTTAAACGTACCTTTTTTGCCCTGAGATTCCCATATAGTTTTTTCCCACTCTTGAATTTTGGTTAGCTTATCCTCCTTTTGACGTTTGATCTGCTCCATTTCCTGCTCATAGTTGAGCTGGTTTTGTTCCAATGTTTTAGAAAGTCCTTCCTTATAGGTGTTGATCTCAGCTTGCCTTACAGCAAATTCCATATCCTTTTTAATACGGATCTGCTCTTGTGCATTACGTTTTATCTCATCGGAATAATCCTTTTGAGAAGAGGACGTTTTTCTATCTGGTAACTTTTTACTCAGTGAATCTATACGTCTTTGATAGTCGTTGTATTCAGCACTACCCTTAACGGTTTCTTTCTGCTCCTGTTTCAGCTTAGAAATACGGCTCTCTACTTGGCTAATAATTTGCAGCTCGTTTTCACGTTCAAGAACGGTAGCCTTTAATTTAGCTATATAGCTTTCCTGCCCTTTTACAACAGCATCGGTTACTACTTTGCCATCAGACATTAAGCCGTTGTTCTCTTTGAGAGCCTTTTTGAAAGCCTCCAGTTTTTCTTGACCTTTAGTAATGGCTGCTTCTATCTCAGAAATGGATTTGCCTTTGGTATAAAATACCTCTTCCTGATTACCTGTTTTCTGATTTTGGTTAGGATTCTCCCCGAAGCGTTTTTGAGCCTCTTTTATGATATTATTATAAATGCCACGAGCTTTGAATACTTTGGTTATTTCATCTTGCAAGTCATTAGCTATGTAGGTTTGCGCACCTATACCAGTCATGGGATCGCCAGGCAAGTATTTGGTTTCGTCAAACTGCTTTATAATATCCTGGATTTCTTTAGTAATTTCCCCCTTGCCTTCCAGCACTGGCTTAATCTTCCAGTAATAAGTTTCCGCAAGGTCGATACCGTCTTTATCCTTCTTTCCCTTGAACTTATCTTTTAGTAGCTCTTCTACAGTTTCTTTGGCTTCTACCTCCTTATCCATGTAATCATTAGAAGCCTCATTAACCGCTTTATCCATAGCTCTTGCACGAGCTGATTTTTCGGCTTCTTGCGTAATGATACGATAAGCCTTAGCCAGATCATCCAAAGCGTTCTTTTCATCCCCCAGCCCTTTCAAATACTCACCGTATTTGCTCATTATGGCTTCCTTTGCGGAACGGTATTCATCTGTACCTTCTTTGGCTGCTTTCAAACGTGCAAACATCGCATCAATTTGCAATCTTTCAGCTCCAATAACCTTTTCACTCTCAGATATGGCGTTATTTAGTTTTTCTTGCGCCTTTTCTGCGTCAGTCTGATAAGTGATAAGTTTATAAATACCATAACCGAGAGCTGCTATAGCTGCTGCTGCCAAAGTATAAGGATTTGCCAGCATAACGGCTTTCAACCTGGTAGCTACAGCCGTAAGCCTGAGCTTTGCAGTTGCCAACAAGTTTGTTGTAGTTACATTGGCTGCTTGTGCTGCTGTGTTGGCTGCTGTCTGAGTGGTATTCAATGTTTTAGCAGCCGTTTCTACCGCTACTTTCTTGGTGCTAAAATCACGTGTAGCTGCTTGGTATTGTAAGGCTGCTGTTTCTCTGGCCGTTTCGGCTGCGACTAATTTTCTTTCTGCTGCTTCTACTTGTTTTGCGGAGCCAGTAGCACCGATAGACATAAGTTCTGCTAATCTTTGCTTCTCCAACTCTTTAGCAGCAAGGTATTCGGCTTTCTTGGCTGCTACGGCTTGGCTGGCTGCTGAAACCTCTGTACGAGCTTTGGCTAAAGCTGCGGTTTGAGCCTCTATATTTGCTGCCATTTCAGCTTTTACGGCAGTTGCATACTCTAACGTGCCTTTGGTTAAATTCTGCTTTGAAATGGCTGCTTGCTGCTCTACAGTAAGCAATTTGCTTAGTTCCTCAGCTTCTCCAGTGGCTTTAATAGTAGTAACGGCATTTTTTGTAGCAGCAACCGAAATTACAGCAGCTTTGTACAAGCCATAAGTAACAATCAATTCTTGTATAGTTTCACCGATAGCCTCGTAGTTCTCTATAGCGGAGATACCAGTTTCCAGTATTGAATTGATTGTTCCCTCGTTAGCTTTCCCTACTTCGTTAAGCATTACAGAAATAGCATCGCTCATGTTGGAGATCTTACCCGTAATAGTCTTACTTTGCTCTTCCATCAGGTTGTAGAACATACCGCCAGAATTTGTAAGGTTTTCTATAACCTTCTGAACTTCGGGGAATCCTACCTTTCCTTCGGAAACCAAAGCCTTAACTTCATTTTCTGCTACACCCAACTCTTTAGCTAATTCACGAATCATCGGAATACCTCTACCCGTAAATTGGTTAAGATCCTCAGCATATAGCCTGCCTTGTGTCATAGTTGTACCGTATAACCAGGCTATATCTTGTAATGGAATAGATAAGCCAGCAGCGATATTTCCTAACCGTACCAAAGTGTCATTCACTTTGTCAGCAGCTATACCATAAGCAAGTAATTGTTTTGCGCTACTTGACACACCAACGAGATCAAGCGGAGTTTTAGCAGCAGTATTAACAAGCTGTGTCATTAAAGCATCAGCTTTAGCCTTACTGCCCAACATGGTATTGAAGGCAACTTCTAACTGTTGGTATTCGCCTCTTACCTGAGCTATCTTCTGAGCATATCCCAACGCTTGTTGAGCCGTGAAAAATCCAGTTGCAGCAACCGTTATTTTACGGAAAATATTGTCTATCCTGCTACCTTCCTTTTCGGCTGTGTTGCCTATGCTTCGGAAAAGAGAGTTAGATTTCGCCACATCACTTTCAAATTTGGCGTTATCCAATCCTAAAGCCCACCATGTTGTACCTTCGTTGTTATTCATCTTCGTTTACGTCAAATATTGCGTTATTTACTGCATCCTGATTATTGGGATCATCACCATTTAGAATAATGCCAGTATCTTTTTTACCATCCTTCTTTGCTGAGAAAGAAGGCAGAACCGCATTATACAGACGAACATTCGCAAAACTCATTTTGTATAGGATATAATCAAAAGTCAGATTATAAGCCTTTGCCATTCCTGCTACTACCGCCCAGATGCTATCGTTTCCTTCGGATCCGCTTCTCCTGCTTTTGTCGGTTTGAGAAGGTTTATCTCTATCAGGGAAGCGGTAAGCCCGAAAAAATCTCCTATCTCCATCCTGTTTATGATTTTTAGGGTAAGAGCGTTCACTTTACTTGGTGAAAGTTGTTTCAAGATTTTATCGGATAAAACAGCCCTGTTATCAATCGTAACCTTTTTGTGTGTGCGTACCAAACCGAATAAAGACTTTTGAACTACGGTTGCTTCTGTAGTTATATTCTCAGCTCCTAAAATGAGAGTAGCTACAATATCGCCTAAAACCTTACAATCTTTCGCAATACGGAGCGATTCAAATGTAACCAGGCTTTTGTCCAACTCTACTTTAGGAAGCTGAGAAATAAGTTCAGAAGCAAGGATAAGAGTAGCAATAGAAGGAGATGCAACCTTGTATGTTTCTTGTCCTATCTGTATAGAATACGGCTTTTGTAAGATCGTATCAGACACAAGCCCTTCTATGTTGTCTTTTTCCTTGTTCATGGTTCGATTAACCTACACTTAATGAATCTGCTTTTTTGTACTTCTCAATCATTTTTCCCGTCTTGGGCTTTAATGAGCTAAATATGTATTTTAGCTGTTTACCCTTTGCGGAAGACCATTCTTCTTCGACTTCAACAGAACATTTACGCATGATAAATCCTTCCAGCGTATCATCTTCTGGAGTAAGGCGTACTGCATATTCATCTTTTATAACTCCGTCCTCTTCTGGAATAGGATCATCTGTACCAGAGGGGATAAATACACTCATAGCAAGCTGTTTATAAGATTTTTGCATTTTCCGAGCGACCAGTTCATGCCCTTCTCCGTACAATTCATTTGCACTACCTTTTACAGTCGTAAGGAGAACTGTATTTTCTTCGGCTGTGGGCATTGCCTTGAAACTGGAAGGAGCTGCATCTTCCTCACCAGTTAGCCCATATTCGACCAGGGGTTTACCCCATGTAATACCACTGTTTGCCATAACTTAAAATGTTTTTAGTTCAAAATTGATTTTTACGTTTACAAAGTGCATAGCTATCTTTTCTGCTTTGTAGCTTTTAATTGTTGCACCTAAAGAAAATCTGTAATCAGTAGGTTTCAAGGCTCTAACAACCTCATCGGCTTTGCGTGCCAGATAACGACATCTGCCAACATCTTTAACCAATACTTTACTGCCATTGTCTTTGTCGGGAACATAAATATTTACCGTTACGGAGCCAGTCTGAAACTGCCCATCTAAACCAGTAAGAAACGATACAATTATATCCTCTTCCATAGGGTTTAGATCTCGTGTTCCTTCACGATAAACGTTACCTTTTATTTCCTTTGCAAGTTGGCTGTTTGTGATAATGTTGAAAACGTCCAGCTCTATTTCATCACCTGTTTTATTCATTTCAATTCAAAGCCTAATTGTTTCATAATCTGAGATACAAGTTTGTTAGCCAGCAGTTCGGAAGAAGTAAGGACATTATAATTACGGGCTTCTACATAAGCTGCGTAACTCATTCCAGTAGATACAATCAAGACAATACCGTTTTGATAGTTCTTTTTCAAGCTATCCAAATGCTTCTTTCCGTTTTGCCCACCTTTTGTGTTGGCAAAAGCACTTTCTTCCATAACTTCACCATTAAAAAGTACGGCATAGCCGATAGAGTTTCTAAGGTTTCCCGTTCTGTCTGTATAGTTGCCGTTTAAACGGGCTTCTTTCAGACACGCTTCACCGACATAGATAAAAGCCTTAATAGCTCTACCTATAACGGCTTTCTTGGTATCATCAAGAAAGTTGCTAAAAGCACTATCCGGCGTTTTCTTCGTGAATCCCATCAAACCGTAATCTTTACTCTTCCTGAACGATTAACAAACTCAATATCCTGTACTTCAAACTCACCCAAAAACTGTGTTCTATCATTGGTAAGTTTTACCGTATCAGCTTGAAAATCCCTACTTTCAATTAGGATCTCATAGCTTTTATCAGTAAACTTACCTTGTTGATAGATTGTGTTGCTATGCTTTACCGTTTTGTACAGACAACGTATAGGATCACTCCATGATACGGTAGAGATAATCGGCTCACCGTTACCATCCAAACCGCCACCAGATAAAACCTTATACTGTATTGTTCCGTTGTATTGCATAACTTACCATTGGTTAGAACCGTCTGATACAGAAGATTCTTCGACAAAATCAGAGCTATCTATATTGTACTCCCTACAAATAGCGGAGATACTTTTATTAATACGATCCGCATCCCACCCGTCAGAAATTCCACTTTCCGAATGGCTGTTTTCAGTCATTCCCTTAACGACACTGATAGCAGCCTTCACCAGTTCAACATCTTTAGGGATGAAGTTTTTAGAAGGATCTATACCATTATCCAAAAGGGTAAATTCAAGTACATTCTGATCCGGGTAGAAGCCGGAACATATTTTAGTGCATAAAGCACGGATAGCGTCTAAATTCGTCATAGGTTACTCTTTACATAAGATTTCAGAAAGAGCCTTGTTTTGCTCTTCTGTAAGTTCACCGAGTTTGTTGGTGATTGCTTGAACGCCAGCATTTTTATTGATTGAAACGCCAATCTCAGCCAAAGCACCTTTCACAGCACCGATTTCAAACTCTTTATCAAAAAGGTTAATTTTTTCGGGTTTCTTTTCTTCTTTGTTAGCCTCCTTGATAGCAGAAATACTGCAAATTCCTCGTGAAACAAGATCATTTACACGATCCAAATCGCTTGTTGATAGAGTTTCACCGACTTGGTAAATTTTCTCCTTGTTGTCCTTGTCTTGGAACTTCTTCAATACTTTTAATGTTACCATATTGCATAGTTTTTAGCCGACCAAAGAAGCTGCTGCTGCCTTCTGATCGAATTGTTCTTTCGTATAAAAAGTTACTCCCTCTTCTGCTTCTTCCGGCTCTTCAAAGCCTCTAACTTGCAAGCAGACAATACCGTTAATTTCAGTGATAACCGGGATCAAACGGGCAGATCCTTGTGTATATTCACCAGCCTTTTGTCCTGTAGATTCACCAGTACGCCATTTGGCTATACGAATACCGTTACCAGCGTTCATGTAATCTACATTGTCCTCTTCAAACAGCTCGTTATCTTCAATAGAAGGCTGGATAAAGCCAATCTTTCCAGCAGGTTTAAATACAATCATATTGTGATTCCAGGGATCTAACGGCTCACGTTCTCCGTCCTTTTCAATACCCACAAGACGGGTGATCTCACGAACTTTAGGCAGACCATTATCAGCAAACAAGGTGTTCAAGTCTGGGATAGTAACAACCTTGCCGGATTTGTCCTTACCGTAGGCTGCTTCTCGAATTGTAATATCTCTGCGGATAAATGCAAGCAGTTCAGGAGCCATCAGTAACTCTTCAAATACGACACCTTTATTTTTGAACAAGGTAACGATCATGGTAAGAGTTAGAATAATATCCAACTTACCAGCTTTTGAGTTAGCGTCATTCCACAATAAGGCTGAAACGAGTTTGTTAGCTTCATCCATCAGGTAATCAATTTCAAACTCACGTCCACCAGGGTTGTTGATAGAAGGAATGAAACGGCAAACACCGAAGTTTGATATAGCTTTCAGAATCATAAAATCAGCAGTATCTTTGCAGCCCAGATAAGCGTTTTCCACATCGTTACGCAAAGTCTTTTCAATCTGCTTAACCTTTTGACCGTCTTTCAAGAACGGAGATTTATAAACTTCCAGCAACTTGCGGTAAGTGGAAGCCTTCATAAAGAACTTATGTCCGACACGTGGAATTTCTTCATTCCAAATATCGAAACCGTCAGAACGTCTTAACGGAGTGGGGGATTCATCACCGATCAGGGTTGCCATCACACGCAAATGATATTTGCCCATAATACCCTCAGCTCTCAAAGAGAGTTGCGGAGCCTCCCAATCAAACCACTCATCCGAATAAGTTTTCTGAAACAATGCTACTTCACGTTCAGAAGCCTTATCCAGTGTCTTTTTCCACGTTGCGAGAAAATCAATAGATTTGCCATCTTTAAACAAACCAGTAAAAGTTGAATAAATAGATTTCATTTAGCACCTCCTTTTAATAAGTTTGCGACAATCGAATGTGAGAGTTCGCTTTTAAATAGCGTTTCGTGCTATCCTTCATGCTGTCTGGAATAGGCAAAACACGTCTTTCCATTACAGCATATTGCATAGTGTCCTCTGTAACATCTATGGCTGTTTCAAACTCTTTTACAGTAACCTCTTCGATTGTTAAAGAGTTAGGTTCACCAATAACAGCAGCATTAGTAGAGTTTTCAACAACCTCTACAAGCACATCATCTACTGCCAAACCTGAGATCTCAGCAGAAAGTGTAATTACATACGGAGCGTTTGACACACCAGGCTTTTCAATAGACACAATAGAAGGAGCATTTTCAAAAGTTCCACTAACGGATTTAGCTTGTAACAGCTTATCTCCAACAGAAAAGCAGGGTGAACAATAGCCATTTGAATACAAAGTGATAACTTTCTTATCCTTTGTGCCGATAGCTTTAACCTTCGCTGTTTTTACAATCTGTACCTTTCTTGTAACTTCATCGAAAATAGCGAGTGTTCCGGCAGGGATAATATCACCTACAGAAAAACGCTGTTTCTCCCGATCCAGATTAAAACCGCCTGGTACAATTTGCGGACTGCCTGTGAAAATCGGTTTTTCACCGACAAATGAGATTTTTGTTCGTTTCATTGTAAAATGATTTATTTAACAATAATTGATTCCAGCAACGCATCAGAAGCCTCTTCAACATTCTTTGCGTTTGCTGTTTTTACACTCTCTGGATCTTCCGAAATAAGGTTTTGAGTTATTAAGTCTTGTTTCAGACCAGCGCAATAAGCATCTGGATCCTCTTCATCAGGAATAACCAAACCTTTTCTTCTCCATTCGGGAATACCATGCTTGTTAAGAGCTGCTTGAACGGCTGTTTCACGATCTTTCTTAGCTTGCTCTTGTTTCATTTTATCCATTTCCGCTTGAAGTTCGGAGATCCGTTTGTTTGGATCGTTATCAGGTTCCTTTGGCTCCTTCGGTTCTTTAGGTTCTTTGGGTTCCTTCGGTTCTTTTGGCTCCTTTGGTTCCTTCGCTTTGTTAGCCCACCTGGTAGCTTCACCTTGACTTTCTTTTGCCACATCTGCTATTTGGTTTGCTACTTTTTCGATTTCCGCTTCATCAGTAGAATCATCCTCAATGCTGCCACCCATTTTTTCGGTTATCGCAGTAAGGTACTTCTCTGATAAACCAGTGTCCTTACATAAGTCTTTGACTTTCTTAAAGAGTGTCTTATTCATATCAATATTACTTTAGTTATACTGCAAATGTAGGTAATATTTTCAATAACGGTGTATATATACGCCAATGTTTTTTATACTTGTTTTCTTCAAAATCAGAGCTATAATTTTAAAATATCTATTTTAATAAGTAGAA
>OJOF01000747.1_pt1 | contig 27950 bp, 30 predicted proteins | sample 1598181 | NCBI WGS metagenome assembly OJOF01 (sample SAMN01915226, study PRJEB22387) | human gut metagenome | isolation source: stool | host: Homo sapiens | place: USA
GGCGTTGCCGTGAATTTTATCCCTGGGAGGAAGTTTCAATGAATACGATCGTAACCGTCAAAGAAGGCGCACTCGAAGGTGCGTTTTCCGATGATAAGCAAAGCGTGATCTTCAAGGGCGTGCCGTATGCTGCACCGCCGGTCGGCGAGCTGCGCTGGAAGCGTCCGCAACCGCACGCAAAGTGGGAGGGTGTACGCCCCACACTGGAGTTCTCCGCCAAAGCACCGCAGGCTGACCTGTCCAAAATGGATCTCTACGGCAAGGAGTTTTACAGTGATGAAAACCTAAAGCAGAGCGAAGACTGCCTGTATCTGAACATCTGGACGCCTGCATCTGCGCAGCCGGGCGATAAGTTGCCCGTGTTCTTCTGGATTCACGGCGGTGCGTTCACGCATGGCAGCGGTGCGGAAAAGGAGTTCGACGGCGAGCAGTTTGCGAAAAACGGCGTGGTGTTCGTCTCCATCAACTACCGTGTCGGCGCACTCGGCTTCTTTGCACACCCGGAGCTCGATGCCGAAAATCCCGAGGGCATCAGCGGCAACTACGGTATTTATGACCAGGTTGCAGCAATCGACTGGGTATACGAGAACATTGCGGCGTTCGGTGGAGACCCGGATTGCATCACGGCAGCGGGTCAGTCTGCAGGCTGCATGAGCGTGCAGACGCTTATTTCGTCTGATTTGACGCGCGGCAAGATTAAGCGTGCCGTTTTGCAGAGCGCAGGCGGCCTTGGTGGCCTTTCGCATGACGTTTCCATTGAAATGCGCGTGAAGTCCTCCAAAGAGCTGATGGAAAAGCTCGGCGCGAAAAACATCGAAGAGATGCGTGCTGTCCCGGCGGAAAAAATTGCCGAGGTGCAGTATACCATCCAGTCCCCAAGAGGTCTTGCATGGCAGCCCGTTGTTGATAACGTGCTGCTGAAGGCTTCCGTAGACGAAGTGGCGCTTTCCGGCAATGCGCACGACATCGATTACATGATCGGCTGCACCGGCGGCGACATCGCAGCGGGCGATAGAATTCTCGAAAAGAGTGCCGTGCGCTGGGCGAAGAACCAGAATAAACTCGGCAGATGCCCGAGCTACATCTATTTCTTCAACCGTCAGTTGCCGGGCGACAACGCAGGTGCGTTCCATTCGTCCGAGCTGTGGTATGTTTTCCACACGATGAACAGATGCTGGCGCCCGTGGGAACCGTGCGACTATACGCTTGAAGCTGCAATGTCCTCCTACTGGGCAAACTTTGCAAAGACCGGCGACCCGAACGGGGAGGGCTTACCCACATGGCAACCGTATACCGCCGAGCACCCTGTGCGCATGTTGCTTGCGGAAGAAATCAAAGAAGAAAACGCTATTGCCGTTGAGGACTAAACCGACGCAAATCCGGCTTTTTACAAACAAAAATTCAAGTTTCTTTTAAAATAGTCTTGACAATTTGTCTGTTTGTTGCTATAATATCACTTGTTGAGCGCGAGTGCTGGAATTGGCAGACAGGCACGTTTGAGGGGCGTGTGTTTATGACGTACGGGTTCAAGTCCCGTCTCGCGCACCATATCGAGTGTTCATAAGGGATTTGACTTATGAACACTCGATTTTCTTTTTTTGATACGGTTCTATGTAGGAGCAGGTTTTTAAGCCTGCTCTTTTTTCATGCCGTGAGCGCTTTTGAAACATACTCTACGGCAACGCCCTTGCGGGTATCGGCTTTGTAATTGTCATAGTGCGATACTTCGGGCAGTTCGATATAGCCTATGAAGCGATAGTAAATGACAATTCGCTGGGTACGGTTTTTACCGACGCCCTGCGTTTCAAAAACATCGATGTGGTCTATAAGCTCACGGAGTAGCGGTGCGGTCAAATGCTCCATCTGCATAAACTTTCGGACAGCGGTGGTGAAATTCTCACATTCTTTCTGCTGTTCATCCGACTGCATAAGCTTACTGCGAAGTTCGGATATTTTTGCTTTTAGCTCCATTCGCTCAACCTCATACTTGTGAGATAACTGCATAAACCATTCATCGCTGACCTTGCCAGTAGCATTGTCCTCGTACAGCTTTTCGTAAAGTCTTGAAACCGTATCGTTTCTGACAATCGCTTTCTGAAGCTCACCCGCATTCCGTTTCTGCTCCTTCATCAGCTCTGCACCGGACTTCTGCGCCAAAATATCTGCAAAAGCTTGTTCGTCATCGTGCAGGAATTCCGCCATTCGCCTAAGCTCCAGCATTACCACCTGCTCAACGGCGTCGGCACGGATATAATGCCGCCCCGGACAGCTTCCCCGATAATCCACCTTGTTGTTGGAACATACGAAGTAATGAATATCCTTGTTGATCGTGTTCGTATGATGCCGCAGTTTCTTATGGCAGTCCCCACAGTACAACAAATCACAGAAGATGCTCTTTTGGGCATTTGACGGCTTTGGCGCACGGCGTTTGGTTTTAGCAATCAGTTTCTGAACCTGCTCAAAGGCTTCACGGTCAATAATCGCTTCGTGAACATTCTTGAATATCGCCCAGTTCTCCTGCGGATTTTCAAGGCGGGTTTTGTTTTTAAACGATTTAGAATAAGTTTTGAAATTGATGACATCGCCGCAATACTCCTGCTGCGACAGTATCTTTTGAACGGTTGTCTTACACCATTTGTAAGGATTGGGCTGCGTCTTCTTACCGCCTCTCGGCAGTCCCTTGCTTTGCCAGTACGCCATCGGAATTAAAACTTTTTGCTCCTGCAATATACGAGCGATTGTTTCGTTTCCCTTTCCGTCAAGACACATTTTGAAGATGCTCTTTACAATATCCGCCGCTTCCGGGTCTATGATCCACTTCTTTTTGTTTTCCGGCGATTTCATATATCCATACGGCGGCTGAGATAACGGTTCGCCCATATTGCCACGCAAGCGGTGAGAGGAACGCACCTTCTTTGAAATATCCCGTGCATACATTTCGTTTAAGATATTCTTAAACGGCGCAATCTCGCTTTCTCCCTCATCGCTGTCAATGGAATCGTTTACGGCAATAAAACGGACATTTCGCTCAGGAAAATAGCTGTCGGTGTAATTACCGACAGAAACATAATCACGGCCGAGACGGGATAAGTCTTTGACCATAACGGCGGTAATATAGCCCATATCAATATCGCCGAGCATTGCCTGAAAGCCGGGGCGGTTAAAATTCGTACCGGTATAACCGTCATCTACATAATATTTTGTGTTTGCAAATCCAAGTTCCTTTGCCTTTTGTGATAACAGCCTCTTTTGGTTTGCGACCGAGTTGCTGTCGCCGTCCATCCCATCATCACGAGACAGGCGGCAGTAGAGCGCTGTGATACCTATTTGTTCTTTTTTATTCTTCGGCTGCATTGTAATCCTCCTTCCTGGCAGCCGAACACACATATTCAGTCTTTATTTTATCAGCCGCCTTCATCGGTGGCAAATCTGCGAAATCGCTTGCTATATATTTTTTGATTCGGTTGTCCAATTTGGTGCTTTTGTCCGTATTTTTGAAATCGACTGGTTCATATCGGCTTTCAACGGTATAGCGGACACCATTTATTATATATTCATTGATATTCGAACCGAAGCCCACGAGAAATCTATTCATTTTCACTCCTCCTTATCTGGAATCTCTGTCCCGCAACCGCTTTCGGTGGTATGCTTTGCAGAGCTTTACAATGGTTTCTTCTATCTGTGCTGTGGTATAGCTTGGGGGAAAATATTTGCGAATACGATCAACAGGGATTTTGACACGCTCTTTCTGATTGGCTTTTTCTTCGCTCATAATGGCGGATAATTGTTCTTTTGTGAATGAGCCTTGCATACTGAGTGCTTTTAGGCGCTGTGCCTGAGATAAATTCGGCGTACATTCGCTGTATTCCATTTCGGACAACAGCATTTCTTGTTCTTCGGACTGTAAATAGGAGATTTCAACAGCGGGAGTAAAAGCAATCCGCCCTTCGTCAACCATATCCAAAATGGGCTGGATAAGATTAGTCAGGCGGATATAGCGTTTCACGGTATCTTTACTTGTTCCTACATCTTCTGCAATCTGTTCAGTTGCTAACTTCGGTGCAAGTTGCTCCGAAGTTAAGTCGGTTCGCCAGCCCTTATGATTTAGGGCTTCTGCTTTCAGTTTGTAGGCAAATGCCTTTTCAGAGGGTAAAATATGCTCCCGGTGCAGGTTGCTGTTTACCACTGCAATGGCAGCGGCGTCACGGTCAAGGGGAACAATTAAGGCAGGGACTTCTTTCATCCCTGCCTTTACTGCTGCTCGGAACCGTCTGTGCCCCGATACGATTTCATATTCATCTTCGGTATTTTCTTTCGGGCGGACAAGCAACGGGGACAAAATGCCCTGCTCCTGAATACTCTCAATCAAAGCGTTCATTTCTTCGTTGTCCTGAACCTTAAAGGGATGTCCCTCAAAGGGATAAAGCTTTTCTATTGATATATTTTTCGGTGTGTTTTTCATCGTTCATAATTCCTTTCTCTGTTTTTGGTTTTAACCTGTGTTTCCATAGCACGCTCGGTTTCAAGCAGCTCCAAAATATGCGGATACCGCTCAGTAATGGATCTTGCGGTTTTGAGTTCTTCACGCAAAGGTTTTAGCTTTGCGGAGATTGCTCTTGCTGCCGCTTTGTCCTGCTTTTTTTCTTCTTCGGATTTGGGACGGCGGATACGGTTATATATCCGTTGCCTTTCCGCTTCTAAAGCAGAAATATCTGCGGATTTTTTCTCGATAAATGAAACAAGCTCCCGTGCAGAATCTATCTGATTCACGCAAAGGAGCTTGTATTCCTTTAAGGTCTGATCTAATTTTCTGACTTCCTTCCGGAGCATCGGAGACAGCGGCTTCGGAGATGACAGTTCGACATTGTTTCCGGTAATCAGCTTCCAAAGCTCAATAATTAACGCAAAGGCAAGCTGCATTCCATCCATACGCTGCGCCTTTTTGAATTCATATTCAAGCTGCAATAACGGCGTATGCCGTTTTGGAATGCGAAGTGCATAAAGGGTAATATCTTGCTGATTGGAAATGAGGCGTTCCCGTATTTTTTCCTGCGTGTATTGTTCACCTAATGAGTCGATACGCACAGGGCGCTTCCAGCCGGGAGCAATAATGGAGGGATGATAATCGCTGTTCCTTGCGTAGCTGTAGCCAAGAGATTTCAGATACAGTTCAAAGGCATTGCCGTTGGTGGTTTTGGATATTGCTTCATCAATATCCCGTTTCAGAATATCTCTGTGGGTGAAACCTCCGCTTTTGTGAATCCAGTAATCTTTCTTCCGATTGCCTTTAAATTTGCTCGGTGCGAGAACGGACTTTCCATATTCACGGCAAACCTCATCAGAGATTTCACGGAGCTTGTAATGGTCGGAAATATGGTTTTCAAACTTTCTGCCTGTTCTGAACGATACCGAATTTACCACAATATGATTGTGCAGATTATCTGTGTTCAGGTGAGTGGTAACGACTATCTCATAATCCTTGCCCCACATACGCCTTGCGGTTTCTATTCCGATAACGTGTGCTTCTCCGGGAGTAACCTCGCCGCTAACAAAGCTCTGATAACCGTGATATGCCACATTACCGCCGAGCTTGCCGTAACGCTGTTTAGTGGTCATCATATATTCGTAAGCTCTTTGCTTCGGGCAGTTAATGCCGGATACATACATTGTCCGGTCGGTCTTTTTATCGTTCTCAACATAGCGGAGTGCCGCATACAAATCCCCGTCCAAGAACTTTTTATCGGTGGCCTTATCAGGATTACGGGCATAGTCGATTACTTCTTTCAGCCTGTTTTTGACAGGCCAGAATCCGGTGGTAGCCATTTATCGCTCACCTCGATTCTGCTTTTAATTTGTTTCATGGTTTCCTTTTTAGGCAGTAAAAGCTCCGAATGGATTTCATCAATGAAAGAAAGCAGTTTGCTTTCCGTTTCGGGTGTGAATCCCGCTGTATTGCACAGCTCGCATAATTTATTGTAGAAATCAAAAAAGGCATCGGGAAGAACCGTTCTTGGTTCATATCCCAATGCCCTCTGCACAATATATTCGCTGACGGGAAGATTGCATTTTTCGGCAATGCGCTTTATTTTTTCTTTATCCTTTGGCTTTACCCGAATATCAATTCGGGCAAATTTTTCTTTGGGATTTCTGTTCATATACATTCCTTCTTTCTCTAATTAGGGTGTTAGGGACGGCAGTCCCTAAAGAGTAAATCGGCAAAACAGCCGATTTTGAGTTGGAACTTGCCGTACAAGTTCCCTGCTTGTTACCGTATGAGACAGGCATCACCGTGCTTCGCTGCTCTCGACCTTTCTTAAATAGGAAATGCCGTTCTTTGCTCTCTCAAAAGTCAGCGTTAGTATCGTTCCTTCTTCAATTTCGGGTATGCCGAGATAACCGGTGTTCTGCCAAGCGGAAGCCATAACCTTACTGCCGTCTTCAAAGGTAAAGTAGGCAAGAACATTTCGCTTTTTGCCCCAACGCTTGCAGTCAAGCCGTGCCTTAAATACGCCGTCTTTCTCATTGGTCAGGTATTCGTCGACGCAAATACCTTTTTCTTCAAGTTGCCTTAATGATGAATAAGCTCTCATAATATAAATCCTCCTTAATTTTGATGTCAAAGTGATGCCGCAGGGCATTTCAGAGCATAAAAAAGCGGCATCATCCTGATGCCGTCAGCCGCCGAGAAACATATTGAGAGAGTCCATAAGCTCGTTTTCCTCTTCGGACAGTCTTTCAGTTGTCGGCTCGGTTTGTATCTGTACCACTGACATATCCCGCAAACACTCCTTTATGGTTTCCCTTATAACCTCCTCTAAATTATTATCCTTCTCAAAATACCCATTGATTGCCGAAATGACGGCTTTGTTTTTTGAACCGGACAAGTCTTGCAAATGCTTCCAAGCCTTGCGATCATTTTCATTTTCCAAGTTAAACCGAAGGCTCATTCGTTTCAGTTTCATACCTTACCACCGATTCGGAACAGTTTCATTTCAAGCATCCGCTCATAGCCTTTTGCGGTAGCGCAAATATCATCATTGATGATAACTCTACTTTCGTCATAATCTGCAAAATTGCGGATTAGGCATCCTCCGCCTCCGACAATATACAGCTTCATCAGCTTCGGGTCATAACCGTAATCACGAAGCCTTCGGAAGATCACCGCCGCATATTCCCGTGCGGTATCAATGATGGTTTTCAAATACGCACTGTCTATATCCGCCGTTCCGAAGCGGAGCACACGGGTAATCATTTCTTCGGGCGGCTCGGTATGATGAACTCGCATCAGGTTTTCCCGTACCTCAAGCATACACTTGTGAGTGCCGAATTTCTCGGTGTAACACTTAGCCGGGTTCGGTTTTTTGTCATTGACGAACATGACATTCATTGTACCGTTGCCGATATCGCAAAGCATATTTACACCCGAAAAATCGGATAAGTTATTGACGATAGCGGCAAAGCCCTGTGGGTAAATATCTGCACCCACAATGCGGATATGATACTCTTTGCCCCTGAAAGTGTAGTCCGCCGTTTCGTGCTGCAAAAGGTATTTCTTGAATTCTTCTTTTTGTTCGCTTACCCAAGTAAGAGGAAGTCCTGCGGCAATGAACACATCGGCAGAATAAAGCTTTACGATATTCAGTTCCCGTGCAATCGCAGCAAGCGTTAAAACATAGTAGTCCTCATCGAGCATTTTTTCGGCTTTGAATTCTTTGTGTTCTATACCGATCAGATAATACCGTCCGTTCCACACAAGCATATTGTCCTTAAAAACAGGTTCCTTGTCGTAGGCTGCAACACCGGTTGGAAAACAGCAGTTCGCCGTCTTCATATTTCCATAGCCGTGGTCGATACCGATAATTTTTGTGTTGTTAAATTCTTTCATCTTAATTTTCTCCTTTTACTTTGTTTTAAGATTTGGTCGTACAGTTCTTTTTCGGCGGGTAACACGGCTTCTTTGAAATAATTGCAGTAAATACCGCTTATACAAAGAAGCTGTACGCACTTGTGTTCCTCTCCGTCATCAAGCAGCAGACAGTTACCGTCAATGCAGTTAGCACATAAATCTCTTACAAGACGGTGTACCTTGCTCACCTGATTTGCTTTGATTTTGAGTATCATAACTTTCTCCTTTCTTCGGACAGCAAAAAAAAACGCCGGATTAACCGACGGCTCTGCTACCTAATTTTAAGAGGTTTTTCGCTCCCTCACTTATTAGAATGTAGAAAGTTTTGAAAATCAAATGGAATTACACAACAAGTCAAAAATAAAAAGCACAACACTCCGTATCTATTGAATTTACAGAGGTTTTATGATATGATATATTAAAATTAGTGATTACAACAACGAGTTAATTGAGAAATATTTTTTGAAAATAAATATTTCAAAGTAACTTTTATGGGACACTTGCTATATTAAAATAATATAGGAGAAATAGGCTATGAATATATCTAACCGTTTTTTAACAGCAGATTACCGTGACGGCAGGGTGCGAATCGGCGGTAAATCATATTCCGCAGGAATATACGCCAATCATCTGCTTAATCAGTATTATAAAAACGATACTGCCGCACGGCTTAGTGTTTTCAAGCAATACGGCTGGCTTGTTGCCGAGCAGTTAGAACACGGCTACCTGAAAACGCACGACTATCTTTTAGCGGGAGAAGAAATACAGCATATTCTTGATACGCTTCCAAAACTAAAGCCTTTTGATACATTAAATATTGAAGCAGAACGCAAACGAATATCCGAGCTTTTTACAGAAAGCATTGCCAAGTCTATTATAGATTTCTTTTCTATCCGAGCAGAAATAGCCGAGCGTGACGAAGGACAAGTTTTATTTGATACTTTTCCTGACAATTACGATAAGAAAAAATACAAAATCATAAGCACAACAATATCCGAAATGCAACGCACGCTTTCTTTCTATAACCGCATTTCTAACGATATGCAAAAGGCATTTGCCGAGCTTAGTGCATTTGTCAGCCGAGCAAACGAAGCGAGTCGGCTTGACGAAGCACATCTATTGCCCATAGCTTTAGAGATCTTCGGAGAAACTCCTTCGCCGTTAAATGTTCAATATGTACCTTATAAAAAGAATGCTAAAAACCAAGCGGCAACAGTTGCCCGAAGATTATATTTCGACAGTTACTACAGCTTTGTACTGACCGATTTCTTTGAAGGGTTACACTATGGGCATTATCCGAGAAAATGCGAAATTTGCGGCAAATTTTTTCTTATGACTTCTGCCCGCCGCCAAAGATACTGCACCGGCACTTCTCCTTATGAGGTCAGAGGTAAAAAGGTAAGCTGCCGTACCTATGCCGCAAGCATTAACCGCAAAGAGCTTGCCGCCGCTGATCCTATCGTTGATATTTACACTCGCCGTTGCAATGCCATACGAAGTGAAAAATCAAGAGGCACGATTACCGAAGAATTTGCGAGGGCAGCGTTAGAACTTACAAAGGAATACAAGTTGATAGCACAAGATGACGAGGAATATGCGAAGAAGCAATATCCCCGCAATATGAAAAGAGATAACCTCTATACCGAAACAGATAAGCGGTTAAAGTAATCCCATAACACGCATAAAGAAGGTGGTTGCCGTGAAAAAATGGGAAAAAGAATTACAGATATATACGCTTAATCCGGCACCGCCTAAAAAGCGTGATTTGCAGGAATATATCGTTTTGTGTCTTACCGAAAACAACGAAAACTACTTTTCTTGGTTTCTGCATTACTACGAGCGCACCGTCAACGACAAGGTAATCGGCATTGTGCAGGATTATGCTATGTACGGGCATTTTCTTGATATTAAGCAAGCGTATATTACTGGAATGTATAAAGCGCTAATGAAATATGACCTATCCCGCAATGTGCCTTTTGTAGTTTTTAAGGAATATGCCGCAATGCGTGAGGTACACGATTATATCCGCACTATGCGTGGTCTGACTATACAAAGCAGCGACGAATATTTGCGGCTGAGGAAAGTAATGCGGCTGTACCGTGAGTACGGACAAAAAACAGACGATGCCACAATCCAAAGAATTGCCTCTGAACTTCAGGAAAAACCTGGACTGATAAAAGAACTTATTACCGCAGGAATTCGTAACACGCAGTTTGTTGATTTTTACCGCCAGTATGCTGATGAGGATAGTGAAGAAAGCAACGAGGAAATCGCCGCAGACGGAACATCCGATACAGAAAAGCTGTTTTTCAAAATAGAGCGAGCCGAAAAGATTATGGAAGCCTTTGAAAGCCTTAATTACCGTGAACGGAGAATGGTATCTGCCCATCTCGGGTTTTGTATGGAGTGTTACGCCACCCATTACTATGATAAAGCCGATTTAGATGAAGACGGCAACCCGAAAAGGAAAACACACCCGAAGGAAGCATTTATTGATATTGCTTTGGATCACGGGCTTGCTTCGCCCGACACCGCCGATAAGACCTACCGCCGAGCGTTAATCAAGATAAAGAAGCAATTAGAAAATGGAGACTTGTAAAAAAATACTATTATACATTAAATAAGAGACTGTTTGGTTACATCAAAATTTTAAAGGAGAGATAAATTGTGCAAGGAACGATGTCAAAACTTCATCATAAAGTGCCTCAAACATATATGCGTGCATGGTGTTTTTCGGGCGAGAGTGTCCACACATACGATAAAGAGACAAAAAAACTATTAAACAGAAATATTTCTACAATATTGGCAGAGAATTATTTTCATTCGATTAAAGCAGGTAGCCTATATACTACACCAAAAGCATTGAACAAAATTTTTGAATCACTAGATCAATATACTGTTAAATTGAACGGAAAAGTATTAGATTCTAAAGACGAATTAAATCAAAATTTTCAAGATTATGATGAATGGGAAATTACATATCCAAATGGCAACAAAGTGTCAAAAAAGAAAAGGAACGAAATTAAACAACAATTAATCAGCATATCTGATGACACACTAGAAAAAAGGTGGAGTAGTGAATTAGAAAACGGTTGGCCTAGTATTAGTAAAAATTTATACACACGATTACATAAAATACTCATAAAAGATCCAGATGAGATTTTAACCTTCGAAGATTTTAAAAAACTAATAAAGTATTTCATTATGTTTGATTGGAGGGGGAAAAACAGTAACGCAACACTTAATTGGTTTATGGATTTTTTAAAAGATATTTTCCCTTTTGATAAAAGTGATATGGTAATACCAGAGGAAAAACGAATTTATCGTTCTGATAAACCCGTGTTTGATGAAATCAAGCATGCTGCTATGCTTCGATTTTATGAGCAGTTACTTGATAATCGTGATGGAATGAAGAGAATATATGAATCGTATTTGGCCAATTTAACAATTATCTTTTTGTTAGACAGAAATTCAGGTCTTATAACATCAGATAATCCAGCATATGAAACTGTTGATGAAAACGGGAATAAGGTACCTATATTTGTAGCAACACCTAAAGTATTAATTATGTTGGCAAAAAAAGATCCCCTAGAACCAAATGCATATAAGATAAAACAAATGGATCAACAAGAAGTTGAGTATTACAATAATAAAACTTTTGAGCAAGCTAGCTTTATTATTTCAAAAAAAGAACTTAACATCCAATAACATCGGGATGTTACCTCGCTAAAGATAAGCCCCGTTAGGAAAGCAGAATTAACTGCTAACCTAATGGGGTTGTCTTTATATCTGAAATCGGCACATTCGACTTGCATGAAATATTTACCTAAAATTGTGATGACAATTCAAATTATAACATTTGTGTTTGCTATTTTACGGAAGATACGGGTGGAACAGCATATACCGTCAAGTATGCGTCTGCAAAAGGACTTTATTTTGTAAATGTGGCAGAAAAATAAAAAAATCAGGTGCGAAAAAACACCTGATTGCAAGTTCTTATTTCGTAAAGTATGCCACTCGACGAATCTGATTTTATCCGAATGTACTTATAATAAGTATACATAGTGTTGTCGGATTTGTCAATATGTCGTCGAATAAATGTGCAAAAAAACTTTACGGAACCCATTTTAGGAAAGGATTTGTACCCTCCGTCTGGAAAAGTGGGCTTCATTTGAGAAAACAAACTTGCATTAGCCGTCATTTTTCCGTCACCACTAAATAATCAATTCGGAGGAATGGCATATGTCAAAGAAAGGCGAAAATATCTACAAGCGGAAGGACGGAAGATGGGAAGGGCGTTATATCCGGCTTTACGACGAGTGCGGCAAAGCAAAATATGGGTATGTTTACGGAAAAACCTATGGTGATGTTAAAAAACGACTCGTTGAAAAGAAGTCCCTTTCCAACGACCAAACCGATATGCTTTCAAGAAGTTCAGCTTCATATAGTGATGTTTTGGATGCGTGGCTGCAATCTACGAGAATAAGCATAAAGGAGTCAACCTATGCCCGCTATAGTCATCTGGTCAATACACATATTCGCCCGCAATTGGGAAAGTATCAGTTATCAAAAATAAGTACACAGCTTATTGAAGGCTTTATAGAAAAACAACTGTGTAGCGGAAGGGTTGATAAAAGTGGAGGGTTATCTGCAAAGACAGTAACCGACATTCTCACAATTGTGAAAAGCACAATGGAATACGCACAGTATCACAACTTTGTTGTGTCCTGTAATCTTAGCAAACTGACGGTAAAGAAAAAGGAAAAAGAAATGCGAGTTTTGAACCAGTATGAGCAGAAATCTCTAATACGGGTGCTGTTAGTGGATATGGACTTGTTTAAGTTCGGTGTTTTGCTTTCCCTTTATACCGGAATTCGGATCGGTGAGCTGTGCGCCTTACAGTGGGAAGATCTGAACATTGCAAGCTCAACTCTCAAAATCAGAAAGACAATGCAAAGAATACAGGAAACGAATGTTGGTGCGGCAAGTAAGACCAAAATAATCATAACCGAACCTAAAAGCGATTGCTCCATTAGAGATATACCGTTGCCGCCGTTTTTGGTTGAAATTGCCGGACGGTTCGTAGCTCACCCGAAAGCATATATTTTATCAGGTGAACGGAGCAAATATGTGGAACCACGAACAATGCAAAACCGCTTCAAAAGCTATGTTTCAGAAAGCGGTATAGACGATACCAATTTTCACGCACTGCGGCATACTTTTGCTACAAGGTGCGTCGAGGTTGGGTTTGAGATAAAAAGTCTGAGTGAAGTTCTTGGACACTCGAATGTAAATATCACACTCAATAGGTATGTTCATTCATCTTTTGAACTTAAACAATCCAATATGAGCAAACTGGCTTTTATTAGATAAGCCGTCAAAATTCCCGTCAGTAAGCAGCCGAAATTTCCTGTATTTCAAGAGGTTTCGGCTGCCTCTTCGTCGAGTGGCATACTTTACGAAAAATTTTGAAAGGAAGAGTGAGTGAGATTACGAATGAAATAAGGAAAACCTATATGGATTATTGGCATTTCACTGATGAAGGAAAGGACGAACTAATCAAAAGACTCACTAAAGAATTACCCGCCCTACGGGGAGCCGCAAAAGCATCTCAAGATCAAATTGCCAAGGCAATTGGTGTTTCAAGACAAACATATAATGCGGTCGAGATGCAAAAGAGAAAAATGTCTTGGAACACCTATATGTCTTTGATACTGTTTTTTGATTACAATCCAAGTACACACTATACAATTCGTCAGCTTGACGCATTCCCCTATCGTTTGGATGAATGCTGGTTGAGCGGGAAGATAGATCAAGTTAATGGGGAATGACTATGGGGTCCGAAAGCATTAAGAAAGAAATGCAAATGTTTCAAGCCTCAATAAAACAACTTAGTTCCGGTGTCGAGTCAGCCTCATCGTTGTGGAGAGATGAGAGGTTTTCCGAGCTGTCATCGTCTGTTGCGGAAATTGCAAATCAATCCAAAGATGTAATGGTTACAGGCGACAGATGTTGTAACTCTATTGATAGGTTTGAAAAAATTGCATCAGAAAAATATTAAAAGGGGGTCATAGCATGGCAGATGTATCAACGGAAGCCTTGCAAGCTGTCAAAAATGCGTTGACAACCTTTCAGGCCGATATTGATGGAATTGCACAGCGTGCGTCAAGCTGTTCTGATAGCGTATTGGAAGAATGTAAAGGACAGGTCAACCAAGTAAAATCAGAAATATCGCAAGTTGAAAGTCAAATTGCCATGCTGAACAAGCAAATTTCTGAACTTGAATGCACAATTACACAAGCGACAAATGAGTATAACCATCTTATATCAAGGATTCCGCAAATCCAAAATAATATTCGCTCTATCGAATCCCCAATAGCATCACTTAATGCACAAATTGCTTTTTTAAGATCGCAACTTGCCAATGCAGAGGATGATGACTCACGGCAACAACTTCAAGAGCAAATTAACGCTCTAACTCAACAGGTGTATCAGTGTGAAGCGGAACGAGATCAGCTTGAGAGTGAATTGCGGAATTCAGAAAAGAAAAAGGATGAGTTGCAGCATACAATCAATACGGCAAAATCTCAAAAATCACAGAGTGAGAATGATTTATCCGTTCAGAAAAATCGGGGTAACAAACTGAAAAGCAAACTTGAGCGACTAAAATCATCATTTAGCCGAGTCGAAAATGATTTGCAAACCTATGTCGCAGCAACAAAAAAGTTTGAGAATGTTTCATCCGACAATATTGGTCAGAAAACAAACTCTATAGATAGCTGTATAGCAAGTATAGAGGAATACTTATCTACAAGTCTATGATTGTTTTAAGGCAAAGCCTTTTACATAATTAACTGAGGTAGGAGGTCATTAAATGGCAAGCAATGTATTGGTTGAAAGTAGTGCTATTCAGGGAGGAATTGCCTGCTGTCAAACGGCAATTCACGAATTACAAGAGGCTTCAAGAAGCCTCTTTAGCAGTTATCAACAAGCAGGATCAGGAGGCTGGAAAGATCAAAAATACGCTGCACTCGGGGGCATTGTTGATGAATGTTGTAGTAATTTGAAGAATCCAATTGACGATTTACAGGAGTGCATTAAAAATCTTAACGATTTACTTCAAGCGGTTCGTGAGTACGAACAGACTAATTTGTAAAGGAGAGATTTTATGGCTGTCAAAGCTTCCCCTGAAACAATCAGGGATATGAAAAAGCAAATATCGAGTACTATTAACGATATACGAAGGATTAGTTCTGGAATAAGAACAGGAATATCAGCTACAGAAAAATGGGACGATACGCAGGCTGCTCAATTTAATATGATAATGCAAAGGGTAGCACGGCTAACAGAGCAACCAATTGAAGCATTGAATGCAGCTTTACCAAAGCTGGAAAAATTAGCTCTGTCGCTAGAGCAATATAATCAGGTGAAATTTAATTCATAAGGAGGAACACGAAATGTCTTTTTGTACTAAGTGCGGTTCACAAATAAATGATGGTGCTGCATTCTGCACTTCATGTGGACAACCAGTATCAAGCAAAGAACAGGAAGAAGCAAATAGTAATTCTAACATTCCTGTTTTTACTCCGCCAAATAATGGTGAAAAAACAATAAATGGAGAAAAGGAAATACCATCGTTTACTCCTCCGACCCCTACTTTTGAACCACCCAATAATCCAAAACCACAATTTAATGGTCCCGCTTGCTGCTACCATAATACCGAACCCGCTGTAACAAGATGTCCCCGCTGCGGAAAGCCACTGTGTCAGGATTGCGCTGAGTCTTATGGGTTTACTTCTGGCGAATACGCTGGGAAATCACTCTGTTATGACTGCACTATAGAGATTTGGAAAAACGATGAGGCGACGTTAAATAAAAACTATGCGAAAATTAGGTCGCAGAGAATATTGTGCCTTGTCGGTGTAATTATTGGTGCAATTATTGGATTGTTTTGGGGACTCGATTCCAGTGGCAGCGGGACTGCAGGTGAGGTGTTTGGAATTACATTGATAATGACTATTGCCTGTGCTGCTATAGGTGGAAGTTTTTTGGTTTATATCAAAGGTGTTGGTTCTCATCTTGCTGGATGCTTTGTATCAACAGGAAATGTAGTTCTTTCAATATGTATTGGTATAGCTAAGTTTATATTCTGGCTTGTAGCATATGCTGTAGTTGCATTAATTGAGACTGTAAGAAAGTTGATATCTTATACGGCATATATGAAACATACAGCAAACTATGTTGAACAAAATAACCGAGCAATGCAGTCTTTGCAGGATTACATGGAATATACACTTGTTAGAAACCAAAATAAAGGTGTTGATATTAAGACTTTACTTGCCGAAGATAGCAAACTCGCTGACAATTCTTTTGCTCAGATGGTTCAACAGCAAGGCAAAGATGCAGCAGAAGCTAGTATTCGTCAACAAGTTGCCTATATTAATGAGTTTGGTGAAGTTGTTAGAGATTTTGCAGCTTAGAATTAGTTGTGATTCTTGCAAATTAAAATAGGAGGAATATATCATGGACAATAATATTGAAAATGCAGTTGCTGCGAGAAGAGCATTATTGGCAGAAATGTTGAAAAACGGAGAACCTGTAGCTGTAACAGCGACTGGTGAAGTTATGGATACACAAGAAGCAGCTGAACAAGGATTATCAAATATTCAGCCTCCTGAAGGTAAATTGGCATAAGGAGGGTGCGAAATGGCTTATTATTGGTATCAAAGTGATCCACAGCTTTATCAATTAGAAGTTACTGCGATGAGAAAATATTTCCCTTCTTTTTCTATTAATCAACTTCAAGATGGTTCTGGAAGATTATATTGGCGAGGAAAGGTTCAGCCTGCCGGTAAAGGTGGAATGGTGTGGGATATAATGCTTATATATAAAAATACGCATCCTCATGCCGAAGAAGGAGAATACGGTGGTTCTGTACAAATATTGCCTTTAAGCCCAAGACTGAAGGATATAGCACAAAAGACTATGCCACTTATGGAAAAAGCATACGGTTCATATGAAAATGCCGCGGCGCATGGTTTTGGATTAGGATTGCCCCATATTTATCGTAGCAATTTTGGGAGAGATGAAGAGTATTTTATATGCACAGCCGATCCGAAGTATTTTAAGGCTGGCCAAAATCGGTCAACAACAGCGGCATCAGCTTTAAGCTGGGCATGTAAATGGATTCTTCTATGCGAGATGTGGTTAAATGGGGAGATTGATGACGATGTAGCTCTGGAAGGCAATTATTAAATGCTTAAACCTCCAAACTTTCTTGCAAGTGCAATGAGGGCTTGGAGGTTTCATATTTGGCAGGAGGTTATGGCAAATGAGAGCGGTTTTTTCAAACAGAGCATATGCCTCTGTTCTAGCGGAAACAACTGAAAAAATCAAAACGGAAACAGGTGGCCTATTTTTAGGAACAATACAAAATGATACTTGGTATATTATTGAGTCTATAGATCCCGGACCAAAATCAATTTTTGAGGTTGCATATTTTGAATATGATCAAAAATATACTAAGCATTTAATTAACAAGATCGCTAATTTATACGATACAAAGTTTGATTTAATTGGTCTGTGGCATCGTCATCCCGGCTCTTTCGATCAGTTTTCATCTACTGATGATGGTACAAATACAAAATACGCTTCTATGAGAGAAGAAGGAGCCATTTCTGCACTCGTCAACATAGATCCCACCTTTAGAATTACGATGTATCAGGTAGAAAGGCCTTGCAATTATCAGAAGATTGCATATGATGTTGGCGACAATCTTATTCCAGATGACCTTTTGAAATTCAAAACACCGGAGAGGTTTTTTGACATTATGAATAATATTCTGTATTCGTCCTCTACGAGAGGAAGTTCTGCTGAGGGATACCACAAATCAATCAGTTTGGCATCATTTATGTCTTTTATTTTGCCACAGTTGAAAAATAGTGAGTGTGCAAAACCTGAAGATAACGGCGTAATATCTGTGCCAGTGGGGGAATTTATACCACCTAAAAAAGAACATATGCAAGAAATGCTTATTGACGAAGTCATTGATGACATAACTTTTATGGCGGACTCGATTGGAATTGAAACATCTATTTTTCAAAACGAATATAACGGTCTTACCGTCTGCCAGGAGGCAATAGACGAAACAACAAAGCTTTCTTTTAGTCTTAATATTTTGGAATCTACGGTTGTACTTTCATATAACAACAAGCTTTATAATTATCGAAAAGGTTTATTTACAGAAGCCTTTGGTAAAGCCAAAGCTGAACGAGAAAGAAAAGGCGAATCGGAAAGTAGAGTTAAACCGAGAAAACAAGCGGGAGTTATTGACTCCGTTATAAAGATAATTAGATTTAACAGAAACGAGGAATAAGAATATGGAGATCAAAAGACCTAAAAATTTCTTTGGAGAGGATATACCTCTTACAGTTTTTATTTCCGAAGAACAACTCCACAACAGGGAGTGTGTAAAAGTTTACGGTAAGTATTTTGAGGATACAGGAATTTTCAATGTTTTCCCTGCTGAATTATCTGATAAAGGCGAATATCTTGGTGATGTTCTTCCTGAAGGTAGCACACCTTCCGTTGAGGGCTTCTGCGGTGTAATTACTAATGAAGGAATTGAGTTTTATTGGAGTGGAGAGAAGATTGTAACCGAGTCATATGGTTTATATCAGAGCATTTTTTCAAGAAACAAAGGTATTCTTGAAACTGACGTTATGAAGAAAAAATGTGCAGTTATCATCGGTTGTGGCTCTGTTGGTAGCTTAGTAGCTATGGAGTTAGCAAGAGCAGGCGTTGAAAAGTATGTATTGTGTGATGCTGATACGCTTGAATATCACAATGTATGTCGTCATCAATGCGGTATTGAAGATGTTGGCGATCTGAAAGTAAATGCTCTTAAAAGAAAGATCTTGAACATCAATCCTAAAGCAAACATAAAGACTTTCGGCGGTATCATTCAGAATATTCCTAAAGATATTCTTGATGAAATGTGTGTCCCGTTTGAAACTATATTTGTTGGATGTGGTGATAACAGAACAGCCGATGTTTATGCAAACAAGATTGCTATCTATTTCGATGCAGCTTTTATTTCTATAGGGTTTTGGGAAAGAGCTTATGCTGGAGAAATCTTCTATTATTTGCCGCATAAGAATATGCCTTGTTATAAGTGTGCATTGGGTAGCGGAGATCTTTCCGGTCGTGTAGAAGCAAACCATCATGTTTATTCGAATCAAGAAAATGTTGAGAGTGTTAAGTTTGAACCCGGTATTTCTGTTGATATTAATTTTATTACAAGTATTGGTATAAAGTTAATTATTGATATTTTGAACTCTACTAATGAGGGGTATATTCCTCGTTTGCTAAACAACCTAAAACAATACACTCTCGTTTGCAACACAAGTAATCCTGAGATTGGCGGCGAAATGGTCGAAATCTTTAGCTATCCGCTTCAGGTTACAACTTCCTTGGTCGTTGGATTCGGTAAAGAGTGCAACGGTAAATGTAATTTCGAGCTGGAGGACAAATAATAAATACACCTATTTAGGAGAAAGGAAGGCTTTTTATGAAGGCTTTATCCCAAAGCGAAATCATCTCTTTGATTGCAGACCTAAACGCATTTGCTGACAATGCAGAAGGTCTAATCAATAATACCCAAACGAACTATGACAAAGATAAACGGCTACTCCTAAATAGGCATAGCAGCACATTATCGGATTTGGATAGAACCTATAAGGCGAATTGTGCTGCCGTACAAAATCAATCAAAGAAGACCATTGCAGAAACGAAGAAAATTCTTGACGAAATCAACAAGCTAGACGAAAAACTCTCCAAGGTTGATAAATACTATGTTAAGACCAAGAGAAAAAAAGAGGAACTACTGTCGGACACAACGAGCGATGCCTACAAAGAGGCGACAGATTATTTTGATACTCTTGGAAAAATTAAGGAGAGTTTCAATGCGCTGTTCAAGAAATACTCAGAAGATATTCTTCCTGGCCTTATCAATGGATTAAATTACCTTTTTTCAAGTCAGCGCAAAAAGGACTATGAGGAACTTATTGTTCTGAGAAATACAGTGGCAGCGTTTGTTAAAGAAATTGAGGATATGCTTCCTCCATTAACAGACGAGAATCTTGCTTCGCTAAAGGAAGAATACTTTACCCAACGAGGTAGTGTGATTGAAAGACAAAAAACGGAGCTTACAGCATTTGAGAGTAAGCATCTGAGTACCCTTGATGCGATAGCAGACAAAATCTGTTCGGATCTTGACAATGTGCTTCCTGATGAATTTGTGGAGTATTTGTTTGCTATTATGCATAACTACGCAAATGTTGTACACAAAGTAAACACTACATCATATGTTCAGGATGAAGTCCTGAATATGTGTTATGTAGATTATCCAGTGGATTTCTTTGTCAATTCGAAAATTGTCGCCTCGGTCATCAAAGAAAAGTGTTCTTCACTTTTAATTGATGGCTCAATTAGGCTGCCAATAATGATGTCCATCAAGAATGCTCCCGTTTGGATGATTATGGGTGATAACAGTAATAATTCCTTAGCTCAGGCATTTACACATTCTATTATGTATGGAATGCTATCATCTTGCCCTGTTGCAAAATTAACATATACTGTTGTCGATCCTGAAAATCGTGGGAACAGCATTGCGCCGTTTTTTGATGCCAAAAAGAAGCTGCCTGAGTTGTTTGGCGAAAAAATTTATGTCGGCAAGGATGAAATTGCCGAGCGAATTAGAGGACTTAATGAAAAAATAGAGAATATTCTTCAGGACAAGCTCGGCAATCAATATGATAGCATTTTTGATTATGCTGCAAATACTCCGGACTATAATCTCAACATTGAGTTCGTTGTGCTCTACGATTTTCCGAGGGGATTTGATGAGCGTACACTTGCTGAATTGCGGAATATACTCCGTAATGGCAGCAAGTGTGGGATATACATACTGATCTCGTATATTCCTGAGATGGATAGTAGCCGCTCAAAAGAGCTTGAACAAAGCCTACAGTCGATTATTGATTTGTCAATAGTAGTCAACCAAAACAAAGAGAATTTTGTGTTGAGAGGATTGCCTCTTGTCTATTACACTATGCCCGAAAAGGCTGAATTCTCCAAATTCTTTAGCAAATATATGCTCATTTTCGAGGGACACAAGAATCGTGGCATAGCTTTCTCTCCTCTGATTAGAAAGCTGATTGAAGCCAAAGATTCTATGGAGCTTGATGCTCATATTGAGCAAATTTGCGAGATGATGAAGAAATACGAAAAAGACTATGCACGGGTTCCGGAAATTGATTCTGTATTCCCGTCACTTGTTACATTAGGTAATGTGTTGTATCCGGCGGATATTTTTTCGGACAGTGTTGGCTATCAGCATATCATTGATAAATTTGGCGTTGAACACCATGGAAACACTGAGAGTACATCTTATGTTGAGTTGCCACTAACATTCGATCTTCGTAATTCTTTCAACTTGTTTTTGGATTGCCCAGAAGCAAGCAGTAAAGGCATACTCGAATTCACCCATCATGTCATTTGGAGTTTTCTCTCATTTATGCCAGTTACGAAGGTCAATGTTTGTGTATTTGATGGAGAGCAACGAGGAAATAGTATAATTCCGTTCCTCGAATTCCGCAAACGCTCTCCTGAAACCTTTGACCAAAAGATATATACGAGTCAGGAGGCGATGGCGGATCGCCTGCTAAAAATTAATGCTCAAATAGACGAATTTATTCAGGAAAAATTGGGAAATAGATACAAGGATATTCTTGACTATAACCTGAATACCCCCAATAGAGCCGAACCGATTACACTTCTTATTCTTTATGATTTTCCTAGTGGTATGGACGGAAGAAGTATCGACCTCTTGACCAACATTCTGAGGAATGGAAATAAGTGTGGCGTATTTACTATTATTTGTTATAACCCCAATATCACCTTTTCACGCTATGAAAGCATTGACGAGCGATTGGAACAAATATCGAGGTACTGCGCAGTTGTTGACTACAAAGATGGTCATTATAGTTTGCTACCGTATAATTTGCAAATCAATACACCTGAATTACTTTCCTACAATGCTGTAGATGAGTTTATCCAAGACTATGTTGAAAAAGCAGAAGCCATAAAGAAGCAGGGACTCTCATTTAAGGACATTCTTTCAAAAGAATTGTTCTCAATGAACTCGTCTAAATCCATGAAAATACCTGTTGGTGTTGGGGATGGCGATAGTATTGTAAGCATTACTATTGGCGAAGGATCATCCCATCATGGGCTAATTGCAGGTGCAACCGGCTCCGGTAAATCCACCTTGCTCCATACACTCATTATGAGTAGTATGCTCCACTATAGTCCTGATCAGCTTCATCTTTATTTGATGGATTTCAAAAGTGGTACAGAATTCAAAATCTATGAGTCTGTAAAATTGCCGCACATTCAGTTACTTGCACTTGATGCCATGCAGGAGTTTGGTGAAAGCATACTCGAAAACCTTGTAGCTGAAATGGAAAAGAGAGGTTCTTTATTCAAAGAGGCTGGACAGACGAGCTTGAAGGGATATGTTCAAGCAACAGGAAAAGCCTTACCGAGAATTCTTGTTATCATGGATGAATTTCAGATTTTGTTCAATGATTCAACTAATCGCAAGGTTGCCATGAATTGTGCTGAACTTACAAAAAGAATTGTTACAGAAGGTCGTGCATTTGGCATACACCTGCTTATGGCAACACAGTCTACGAAAGTCATCTCCGATTTAACATTATCTCACGGCACGATTGAACAAATGCGTATCCGTATCGGATTAAAATGCGGTGAGAATGATGCACGATATTTATTCTCAGATCAGAATGATACAAAAGCGTTGGCGATGATGAAGGGACCGATTGGAACAGCTGTCATGAACTTGGATTATACCGAGCAGCCCAATATTGGATTCAGGGTAGCTTATTGTGACGATAAGACGCAACGGTATTATCTTGACTTGATTAGCAAAACATACGCAGATCAACCCTATTCGTTGCAAACATTTGAAGGAGGCAGAACAACAAAACTTCTTGATTATTTTGCTGAAGCCAATATCGGTACTACAAATGATCTTCCCGCCAAAATCCATATGGGTACGCTTATAAAGGTAGCCCCGCCGTTTGCTATAACAATCGATAAAAAGAAAAAGCATAATCTCTTGGTTTGTGGGTCGAACGAGAGAATGGCGAACACGGTATCTAATAACTACATAGTGTCCGCATTGCTTAATCAAAATGCGACTGTTTATTGTGTAGACGGAGATAAATTGGTTGGAGATGATGACTCTGGTGATGTCTATACCGCCTTGAATGAAAGTTGCGACAGATTCAAGTTGGCACAGGATAGAGCAGATATAATCATGTTCATCAACGAGGTCTATCGTAGTTATCAAGCGTGGAAAAAACAAAACAGCGATGATGTCATTTTTGTGATCATCAAGAACCTCCAATTTTTGGACATAGTTAAGTCGATGTTCAAAGGAGAGGTTATTGACGAAAGTGAATTCATTGAGAATGATGTTACCGAACCCGAAGTTGATTTGGCAAATCCTTTTGCGGCGGTAAATAATATGTTCGCCAACAGGGGTTCTGATGACAACCTGTCCGTTGGAGAAAAGCTTATTAAGTTAATCGAAGACGGTTCAGGATTTGGCATCCACTTCGTAGTGACATCGCTCGAATATCAAACCGTTCGGGAATGTATGTACTATGGCGAAAACATACTTACAAAGTTTCCAGAGCGTATCATTTTCTCGTTGGGTTCCAATGATGCAGATAACCTCATCGAAAATGTTTCCGTGGCTGGCCTGCGTGATAATACGGCGTATTTTACTGATGGTGTGAAAAATACATTCCAGATGAAACCGTATATCACGCCTAATGCTGCTGAAATAAGGGGGTTGTTTAGCTAAAAGATGATTTCGTAAGGCAAGGATACTTTTCCTTGCCTTATGACTAATACACTGTACATTCGGAGGTGAATTATTGGGAATCATTAATGCGGATGTTAGTGAGCTGCTTCAAACGCATAAGAATATGCAGACCGCCATTTCAAGTATAGAAGCAACCAAGTCTGCAATTACGAAAAAGTATCAGCAGCTCGGAAGTGAATGGAAAGACAAAAAACACAAAGAATTAGGCGTTGTAATTCAAGATTGCAGCAAAGCCTTAAATGAGATTTTGAAAGTCTTATTAAAAGGTGAAAAGTTTGTTGGTTCACTTGCAAAAAACTTACAAGCATATGAAGATACTGAGCTTGGGTATTCATCAAATCAAATGCAGGCAGCAAGTGAAACAGGAGAATTTTCAAGGACAATAGGTTCTAATGGAGGCCGTAGTTTTTTCGCTAACATTTTTAATAGAAATCAAGACATTCATGACGCACTAAAAGGTGTTGAGTACAAACCGATTGAACCGGCTTCCCAATCAAGAAGCGAACAACAAATTATAAGTAGCATAAGCGGAGGTGATATGACCGAAGGTTCTTGTTCTTCGCTGGCATTTGCTTATGCAGGTAATAGAGCCGGATTTGTTGTTTATGATTTTCGGGATGGCCAAAGTCGTGAGGCTTTTTCTTCAAGATCATCAATCGAACAAATTGCAAATATGGATGGAGTAACCTCGGTTATTTTGCGTGGAACAGATGACACGATATGCGCCGAACAATTAATGTCAAGTATGGAACCCGGGAGAGAATACTATATGGCTTCTGGAGCGCACGCCGCCGTGGTTCGTTTGAATAACGAGGGACATTATCAATATTTAGAGTTGCAAAGTGGAATCCCAAGCGAAAATGGATGGCACCCACTTACTCTAAGCACATTATATTCAAGATTTGGTTGCGAAAATGGTCAATCAAGAGAGTACGCTAATTACCTTATAGATCTGGAATCTCTGCAAAACAACACGGAATTTTTAGACCTTTTAGGATATATCAATACAGATGAATTTGCACAGATGAGAGGAGCGAGTGGCTATGTCCGATAATAACGAATTGAAGTTTTCTTGGTTACCAAAGTCAGATAAAGTAGGTGAAAGGCTTTTTACTTTTGATGGTAAACACATCTTCAACCTTTTTAGAGATTATCCTCACGCACTGACTCCGGAACAAAAAAGAGTGTTCGATGAAGCAAATCAATTTTGGGCAGATTTTTTCAAAGACAGAAAATACAACAACAATGAAATATGATTGTCCAAATTTGATTCCCCGCATAGCAGCAAAATAATTATTCAAAGGAGGTGGCTCAATGGACATATGGCATAGGTTGGGGAGAGTATTTCGAATTTCAAATTTAGGCACACTGATATTCTTCTTATTGAATATTGGGTTGTTTTTAGCATTGTTCTGCCCCTATGGTATTACTTTTGAAGCGTCTGCTCCTTTAATTGTATGTTACATAGCAACGGTTTTAATAAGTTTATCTCCTGCTGGCGAATGGACACTTGCAGCACTTGCCGGTGCAAGAGAAATTAAACGGAAAGATATTAAAATACGCTTGATACCATTGCTGGAAATTGTCTTTGAGCAAGCGAAAGAAAAAACTCCGTCTATGATTAGCTCAATACGGCTAAAGATTATTCATGATCAAGCGTCCAATGCTTTTGCTATTGGTCAGAGGACGATTTGCGTAACAGACGGCTTGCTGAACCTTTCGGATGAAGAAATAATGGCTGTATTTGCTCACGAAGTAGGCCATCTTGCGTATCAGCACTCTGCAATTCAGCTTCTTATTGGTGGCGGTAATCTTTTTATTTCAGGCTGCCTATTGATAATAAAGGTCATTTGTTGGATAATTACGGCACTCTGTGGGTTAATAACAGGTATTGCAACAAGAAACTTTTTTGCGGGAGTATTCGCAACTTTGGCGGTAAGTATTTCAGCGGGGCTGATATGGCTTTGGACAAAATTCTGTATGTTGTTTTTGATGTGGTCAATGCGGCAAAATGAGTTTGTTGCCGATGAATACGCATACAAATTAGGATATGGCGCAATGTTGGCCAGTGTTTTAGATAGACATATGTGTTCAGCTCCCGATAATGGTCTGTTAAAGGCGTTGTATTCTACTCATCCACACAGTGACGATAGAATTGCTCATTTACAGGAGCTTGGTGCTGAGTATTCTCGGTATTAAACAATAGACAATTAGAATAAGCTGCACGGTTGGAGGACTAATCTGATGGATAATGAAAATGTAATCGTTTTGACTGACGAGGGCAGGAATGAAGTAAGATTTGAATTTCTTGATTTAATACCGTATCGTGGTAAAGAATATGTCGTGCTTCTTCCTACTTCTGATGATGCTGACGAGGTGGTAATCCTGCAACTCGAAGAAACTGATGACGAAACGGAAAGCTATACCAGCGTAGAAAATGAATTTACATTACAGGCAGTCTTTGAAATTTTCAAAGAACGGGCAAAGGATTCTTTTGATTTTGTCGATTAACCAAAACTAAGAAATGCCGCTCACATCGTAAGCGGCATTTTGCCATTCTACATATCTTAAACGGCAAACATTTGACTTTTGATTGCGACTACCCGCTTGGAAGTATGTTATCGTAACTTTCACTTCGTCAGCCAAATGTTCTTCTTTCAGGTGATTGAGTTAAAGTGATGCTGCATAGACTTCATATGTAAATTAGCTCTTTATTCACGATTTCTATAGCGGCATTGCGAACAGCGTTCATTTTACCTACCCACATCATTTGGTCTCTTGCCTTTAGCTGTTCAGTTATGCCCTGCTTTTCTACCATTTGTTTTACTAACCGAAAAAACAGTTCTTCTGCCTGCTCGTCAATGTCGGCAAGATAACTGTTCAGTTTTCCGCTTATAAGCAGATTGTAATATCGCACTTTATGATACTGCTTCAGATATCTTGCGTGCCGCTGCCCCCATATTCCGATAGGCTTTTGGCTTTGCTCGGAGAGTACAAGATCCGGCAGTATATAATCTCCGGCTTGCGTATAAGTACCACCCATTTGCTCAAATAATGATTTTTCCATCGTGTTTTCCTCCTTTGATTTTCTATAATCATTGTAAATCAGAAAATAGCGAAAATCGAATGTGCGGATTTCGTTTGAATATGTATGCTCGGCGTCGGTTGTACTGTTTTAATCAAATCCCTTATGAATACTCGCACCACGCCAAAAGACCCATCGGAATTTCCGATGGGTTTTTTATTTTACGTTTAGCTTGGTTTTTATAGCAAAAAGGTCTCCCGCAATCCTAACGGAAGACCTTTTCGTTTATTCTAGTGCAAGGGCGTGTTACAGCGCCGTACCCTTTTTCGGGCGGAAAAATCTTGCGGTGTCGGCTTTTTCAAGCTTCAACAGCGCGATTTTCTTATCAAGGCCGCCGGCGTAGCCGGTCAGGCTGCCGTTCGTGCCCACAACGCGGTGGCAGGGGACGATGATCGAGATCGGATTGTGCCCGACCGCACCGCCAACCGCCTGTGCGGACATTTTGTCTATCCCGGTGTTTTTTGCAAGCTGCTTTGCAATCTGGCCGTAGGTCATCGTCCGGCCGTAGGGGATAGAGAGCAGGATGTTCCAAACCGCCTGCCGAAAATCCGAGCCGATGAGGTGTAGCGGCGGCGTGAAATCCGGTTCTTTTTCGGCAAAATATACGTCGAGCCACTGTATAGTTTCGAGCAAAACGGGTGTGTCCTGTTCTGTGTGCGCCTTCGGCAACTCCGCCGCAAAATACTTGCTGCCCTCAAACCACAGCCCCGTAAGCCCCGTGTCGTCTGCTGCAAGCAAGATCACGCCAATCGGCGACATATAGCGTTTTGTGTACGTCATCGTGTTTTCCTCCCGTGTTTCTGTTACATGCAGTATAGCATGTTTCGACCCTTTTTACCAGCATTTTGCGGTAAAATGCAAAAAACGGACATGTTTTTGCGTTTTGAGAAATAACAGTTGACAAACAGCGCGGCTTATGCTATAATACATATTGTTGAGCGCGAGTGCTGGAATTGGCAGACAGGCACGTTTGAGGGGCGTGTGTT
>OJOF01000751.1_pt1 | contig 27859 bp, 30 predicted proteins | sample 1598181 | NCBI WGS metagenome assembly OJOF01 (sample SAMN01915226, study PRJEB22387) | human gut metagenome | isolation source: stool | host: Homo sapiens | place: USA
CGCCGGGAAGCCGTCAAAGCCTGCGGAAACGCCATAGTCCCGCAGGTGGCATTGCGGATTTTTGAAACGATAAACGAATACGAAGTGGTGAAACAGCAGGATTCTCGCAAAATATCGAAATAATTATGAAACCAATTGAAGAGAGGGCAAATGCTGCATGGTCTGACTATGAATACAGAGAGGGAGAATTGTACTCAACATGCTTTATGGATGGCTTTTCCGCCGGCGCACAATCCGAGCGCGATGAATTGACCCGCTGGCGTGACCCGAAGGTGGAGCTGCCAAATGATAATCGAGATGTTTTAGTTAAAACAACATTATGCCGTGAATACTGCATTGCCTTTTACAAAGCAAATGGGGGCCGGAATCATCATTGGCACGAGAACAATGGATCTTTAGATGACGATATGGTCATCGGCTGGCGGCCGATTCTCGAAAACGAGTAAGATGCTTTGTGCATTTTAACTAACCAAGTAACTAACCAAGTAACTAACCAAGAATATCTATGAAAACACGCCTACTGAAACGACTGCGACGGGAAGCACGCAAAGAGTTTCCGGATGATATGATTTTAATGCTTGCCGAGTGTAAGGGCTATTTCGGAGCATTAAAATTTGTCAATGAAGCGATGAGAAGTCACATCCTCCTCCGCGTTGCGGAGTTAAAAGGAAAGAGAAGATAATGCAATTATAAATTGTATGGATATTACGAAAATGACAGCAGCACAACGCGCCGAACTGAAGGCGCAGCTTGAGGCCGAGGAGCGTGCCGAGAAACAGAAACGCGAAGAGAGTATTGCCGCATACAAGTCGTCGGTGGATGAGTTCTGCCGCAACAAGTTTAGCCGGTTGCAGGCGTTGAGCGAGGAGATGCGCCGGCTGAAAGAGGAGGTTTTCGGCGATGCCGAAACGCTGATCGCGCTCAAGGATGAGTTGTTCCGAACCAAATCGGACCGACACAGCAATCAATTCACGACCTCCGATGGCAAGATCACGGTGGCGCTCGGTTATCGCACCAACGACGGCTGGGACGATACGGTGAATGTCGGGGTCGATAAGGTCAAAACGTTCATCAAATCGCTGGCCAAAGACGAGGATTCGGCGGCTTTGACCGAGATGGTCATGAATCTGCTGGCGAAGGATCGCAAGGGAAATCTGAAGGCCAGCCGCGTACTGCAACTGCGCGAAATCGCCCGCAAATCAGGCTACCCGCAACTAATTGAGGCCACCGACATCATCCAGAACGCCTACCGGCCCGTCGATACCTGTCAGTTCATTTCCGTCTCCTACAAGGACGACAAGGGCGTGAAACAGACATTGCCGCTCTCGTTGGCGGCCATGGAGTAGTCCCGAACGGTTGTCTGCGGCGGTTCGATTCCGCCGCCGGGAACATTGCCGAAAAGTAACAAATTTTGTAGCTTTGTATGTATTTAACTAAAAATATAATTTTATGGATCTTTATTTCGTAATTCTTGGAATTCTGTTTTTTATTTTTGGACTCCTCCAAATTATTCTGTTTTTCAAATTATGGGCTATGACCAACAATGTAAAGAAGATTGCACAAGGCAATGATTCTCCACATGTTGATTGGCAACTTCGGGCTTGTGTTTTAACTGGAGATATGGATCGCGCCGAGAAATTGATAATTGAAGATTTTGTCGAAAAGGTGCGATTACATGTCGTCCAACACGGTCCATCCGAATCCATAGGACCGATCAAAAATGCGTGCCGAGCCAGATTCAAGGCGATCGGAAAACAGATGCCTGAAGCCATTGAAAAACTCCAGAATGGAGCAAATATCATTCAGTTGATACCATAATTATCCCGTTTTTATATGCGATAATTCTTATTCCTGTCAAGAGATTCGATGTAAATATGTATAGAGTGCGTTTTATTTTGCAAAGGCCCGGCTATCGCAAATGCTATCTCGAAGGCCTTTATCGACCAAGAGGTAACCTCTCGGTCAATGCGATGCGCAAAGCCTGTCAGGAGGAACTCCGACAATATTTGGAGGCACAAGATCCGGAATATCGTAAATTCGACATAAAACTCACATATTTCAACCGTCTTCGCATTGATTTTCTACTGAATGTGGGGATTGTTTGATAACATAAAAACGCTGCCAAGAATCGAAAATCGGCAGCGTTTTTGTTTCCTCCAGTGCAAAATTTCGTATCTTTGCAATATGGGTAACACGTCAGACAATCAACTCATTCTTTTCCACTGCCCGACCATTGAGAAAGCCGGGAACCGGCGGCGTACACGTTCTCTGCCCCGTTCGGGAGATGGAAACATCACGTCGCGTGCAGACCGAATCGCCAAGCGCAACCGCCTCCTGACGGCCCGTTATTACTACTGGACAGAGTTGGAGCGGCGACGTTTCGACGATGTGCTGAAGATCCTTGCCGACAATGAATTTTTCGTCGAGGACCGTACGATCAGCAACGCCCTGGTCGCCGAGGACGAGTTCTACAACAAGCTGATCCGTCAACGTACGACCAAACGCCAGTTGCGTCGGATGTTTCCCGGGTTCGACTGGGGTTAATCCATAAACTCCGATTCGTAGATCATCCGGAATATTTTCAATCCGTTCGACCTATTCTCCGTTAAGACCGACACCCGGGATGTCGGATTGATCTTGCGTCCGAAAGACCACCATTGAAGCGCCTTGTGTATATTCTGCAGGGTGTCGTACTGTTGAAGCGCTTTTTCACGACTCTCTTGCGGTGCGGATGCGTTTGCCGTACCCCAGACGTTGAATGCCACTTGCAGTTGAAATCTCACACGCACGCGTTGTTTTCCGGCCATGTGGGTCGTGCATTGCGGGTAGCTCATCTCGACCAGGCAGCAGGGGAAGGCCACCGGAGGCCGTTCCGAAACATTGAGTTGTCCCTGATCCGAATCGATCCATCGCAATTCGGGGACTTTGTTTTTCAGCTGATCGCACAGGGCGATGAAGAGTTCTTTTTCCATAATCAGTTGTTTAATACGGATTCCACATAAGTCTCGATTCTTTTTTGCAGCTCGGTTTCGAGTTCCCGGGCGTCGCCGATAAACTGTCGCCGGGGAATGTTCACCCTTCGGGTGTGCTGCCGAACGCTCTGATCACCCCGGCGCGTGTGCCGGATATGGGCCGGAACCGCAACCGCACCTTTGAATCCTTCGTTGTGTACCCGGGCATAGTCCACTTTCTCGTTTCCGGCCGCGATGACGATCCGCCCGGGCGTGACCACGACAGGCCGGATGCTGTTGAGCAAAGCTCCGGACTGCACGAGCAGTGACCCCGATTGTTTGGGGACCCGGGGTGGTGCCCACGGATTCCCGTCAAAGGCCTTGTGCCGGAACGTGTCCTGGAAATATCCGACGGATGTTTCAGCGACGATTTCAGCCGTTCCCTGCAGGATCTCCTCCATACGCTTCTCGAGGAGTTTGTCGATTTCTATTTTCATAAAAATTTTGTATATTTGTTCCGAAGCGTACAATTCCGGGGGTGAATCGAATTCTGCTATCCCTCGCGGGTGATGGGGGCATGGGACCAAAGTCTGGGCTTGATACAGCGGATGAGTACGTTAACCCGAAGCAGCGGTATGACACTGGCTATCCAAGGCGTTGCGGATACCTGCAGGACGTGTTCCCAAGGTAAACAACAGTACGTCCGGACGCAAAGACATGCCGCTACGACTTTTTTATAAGCAAGCCCCGTCGGTATCTCCATCGCGGGTCAATGTGGCGGCTGCTTCGCGTTTTCTGTTTCAAATTCGGAGTCTGAACGATCTCGAACCAGGTCGTTATCCTATATTCGAGATTTTCATCCACTTCACAGATCACGTCGATCACCTTTCCGTCATAGAATTTTATGAAATTCATGTTCCTGAACGGTCTGTGATAATCGTTCAACCAAACCTCGTCGGGATTCTTCAGCACCTCTTCGACACATGCCAGTAACGGCACCCGCACTTTCTCATAGTTCCCGGTCGTATGAGTTCGGAACACCTTCTCGTCCATAACGACTTCGCGGCCTTTGTAGTCGTGTAGCGTCTTGTGAGCCTCGTACCATTCTGCGGCCGAACCGCTGTATTCGGGCATCGGTTCCGTCGCTGCCGCCAGGCGTTTGGCAAACGAGTCGAGTCCCCAGTCGTTGTAGTAGAGTCGGCCAAGTAGCTTCGAAGCCTTGTTCTGGAAGCGGCGGATGTAGAACTGGTTCTGCGTGAACACCTCGCCGGTGAGGGCACGGTTTACGCCCCAACCCTGTGCTGCGGCTTTTTTCCACGTCGCCGTTCCGAAGAACTCGTCCACGCGCTGTTGCGAGGCTTCGACCGTCTCTTTCTTGACCTCATGGGCCATCCGCGGCACGACCCGGCAGCGACATCGCCAGTCGTTCGGCGGGAAGATCTTCTTCCATCTGGCATCGTTGTAGGGAAGGACGATCCCTTCGAGCTGGCGATGAGACGGACGCACACGATCGTCTCCGACCGTCCGGTACTCCCAGTAGGGGAACAACTTTGTCTTGCCCATCAGCCGCCGGTAGGTGCTGGCGGCTTCGGCCGTAAGTAGTGCCGTGTCGTACTCGGTACGTTGCCAGTCGCGGTTGAATGCCGTACAAATCTTGCGGGCCTCACGTTCGAAGTCGGCGAAATTACTACTTTCACGGAAGAGGCGGTTGAGTTCCTGCAATTCGGCCAGGGTTTTGGCTGCCGAGAACTGGAACAGGTTAATCTCCATCGCTGTCTGTAAAGCGTCGTCACGTACTCCGTACACAACCCCGATATCAGCATTCCCGATGCTGTCAGCTTCCGGTTGAACGGCCTTCAAAAGGTCTTCGGAAAGGAATCGAAATAGCTCCGTGTCGAACGCGGGCTGCGAGGCGGCCACACGTCCCATCAGCCTCTCTTCGAGCGTATCACTGTCCTGCATCCGCATGAGGGCAGTGCCATCGAACGCCCCGCCCTGCGGGGCTTTGATGAAAAAATCCCATAAGCGGCGCCAAATGTTCCGGTTGTCGGCATTCCGCACCTTCTCCTCGACATCCGTATCCGTTTCAAGGTGCGAGCCTAATACCATATTCGACTTTTCTCCGGCGATCACCTCTCCTTTGTCCGGCATGGGGATCGAATACTTGTCGTGAATGAATGCTGCGGGGATATCGATGATCGTCGAGAGCTTCACGATTTCGTCCACGGAGAGCGGGTCGGCTGCCTTCGGATAGACGAAGCGGCCGCCTTTCACGGGTAAGCCGCAAGTCTCCAGAACAGGCAGCAGCCGTTCATTGAGCGTACGTTGTACAAAACGCAGGTCGCTCGTGTGTTTCGAATCCTCGACCTGCAGATGCACTTCTCCGAGCGAGCGGGCTCCGCGCTCGCCCTGAATGGTGGTCAGCGTCTGTCCGAGGATCGTGATAAGCATCTCTTCATTCGTCGCCTGACGGAACTCATTGAATGACGAGCCAGACCCCCTATTTACCTCTTTGGTTTCAATGTCTGCCTCCTTGGGGATGACGAGATAAGGTGCGGATCCGGCCTCTTCCAAGGCTTGCTTAAGCAGTTCCCGGCTCTGTGGGTCGAACGTGTTGTATTTTCCGATACGCTGAGGCATTCCGAACAGCTCGATCCATTGAGCATAGTCGCCAAATCCACCGCGTTTCCAGATAGCATAGGGTGCAGCTTTGAGCAGCAGCCCGTAGTCCCCGGGACGACCGACGACCAGAAGGTTCGGATCCTGGTCGTACGGTACCGATCGATCTCCTGTGTCGTTCAGCAGAATCTGACAGTTGTCCAGGTCGATATACTTGGGTTTGATAGGTTCGACGTGGAATCCGCTGTTGAAAAAGAGCTCCACGCCCGCCCTGCCGTAGAACAGCCGGTGCATGATTTCGCGGATGAGCGTTTCCCAGGCTGTCGTGTCGATCATCGCTGCGATGGCGGGTTCTTCCTGTCCCCGGGCATTCATGAAGACGACTTCAGCATTCAGCACGGCCTCGATACGTTTGTTGATCGCATCGGCGAGAACTCCGTCGATCATGATGTCTTCGAACAGGTCGTAGAGATATTTCGGCCGTCCGTTGTCGGCCGAGCGCAAAGCTGACCGCCAATCTCCGATGTCGTACACGCGACGCTGCGGAGCCTGGACAACGATCTGCTGCACCACTATCGGCTTTGAGGCTTTCGTGCCGGAACTCTTTCGGGAAGATGTCTTATAACCTATTTGTGCCATAATCAAAAATGTTGTGATCGTTTTGGGTTCGACCCGAAAATGTACTCTCCGGCAGCGGGGTCGGGCTTTCCGTCGCCGTCGGCATCCTCCATTACGGGTAGGTTGGGTTTGATCTCCGAGCGCTGGACGGACTTCAGCCAGGCGACGGCCCGTTCGTATCGATCCTGCCGGAGCTGGAGATCCGTTCCTGCATTGCACAGGTTGATGAAGTGCCATACGGCGATGTCCTTGACGAAAATTAACAGCAGTGCGTTACGTTCGTCACCCTCGGTGCCGAAGATCTTCTTACGGTCATAAGCCCCGAGATACCCCGAGGCCTCCTCAATGGCGGCATCGATAGCCGCGGCCACGATTGCATCGTCCTCTCGGGCGATGGTTTCGATATTCTCTTTATAGAGATGCGTCTGCAACTCTTCAGGTGTCAGAAAAGCCATATTAGAAACGTTTTGATGCGCGTACTCGTTGACCGATGGTATAGGATCCCTCGTTGAGCGTGGAGATCTTCTGGTTGATGATCCATACGCCTCCTTCGATGCAGTCAGGGCCGTCGGCCGGAGATTTCATTTGTCGGTTGAGCAGCAGGAACTGCTCTTCGAGGCGTTTCATGTGCGGATTCTCTCGTTCGTCGATATTCAGTACCAGGCGCCCTTGGCGGATCAACGGTTCGAGGTTTCCCTCGATGCGTTCGAATTTCGGCGGTTTACAGCGACAGTCGGGTGTGATGCCGATGAATCCCCGTTCGCGGGCGCGGGCGGCGAACATTGGGAGGAACACCTGCTCATAGAAAGGATCCTGCAGGCTGTTGTTCTCGATGAAGTAATAAACCTGCACACGTTCGCTCGCATAATCGCGCAGGTTGTAGAACCAGTCCACGAACTCGTCGTTGGTGACATGGTCGAGAAATCCCGTATAGACGTAGAATGTCCCGTCGCAGTAACCGAGCAGAAAATCCGCTTTGAAACTCGATGCCTTGTTGCGGGCGTTTGACGGAGAAGGATCGGCGTAGGCCACTGCGAACTGGAGCCGTTGCATCGGCGGACATTTTCCCCAGATCACCTCCTTGATGACCTCGCCTTCGGAAAGCGGATTGTTCATATACTCCTGCTGGAAGGCTTTGGTGGAAATGGTCTGCTCGATGCGGCGGATACGCTCCTCGGTGTTCTTCTCGGGCCAGGTCGAGCGGCCTTCGGCATCGCGGATGTTCACAATATCCCAATGGTCGGCCTTGGCCCCGGCCCGCGTCACACAGCAATCCCGGGCAATGACGTTCCCGCAGAACACGACCAGCAGGTCGCCGCTCACGGATCGGGTTGGAATCAGGGCTTCCTCGAACCACTGCCACTTCTTTTTTACAATGTCGGGATTACGGCAGTCGGCATCCGTGTCGAAGTCGTCCGGGAGAATCGTATCCGGGCGAAAGGCATCCTTGCGGGTGCCTCGCGGCGATTCCATTGCACCGAGCGCCCGGAATGCCGCGCCCGAGGTCAGCGAGAACTCGTCGGCGGTCCAGTTGCCGGCCTCCCTCAGGTCCCCGTAGTAAGCCTTTAACAGTGAATTTTGTTCGAAGGACTTCTTGTAAGGATCCAGAAGCCGCGTGGCATTCTCATGGCTGTTGGAAACGAGCAGCACGTTGCGCTTGCGTTTCGTCAGTACAAGATACATGATGCACATGAAGACGATGGTCGATTTGGCCAGCTCGCGTGACCACGAGAGCACTTCATACCATTCCGGATTGGAGGTGATCCGCCGGATCGCCTTCTTCTGGAAGGAAGTGAAGGGATGCCGGGTGTATTCGGCGAAGAAGAAAAGCATCCACGAAACGGGATCCTTTTCGAGCTTCTCGAGTCGCCTCATCCGTTCCACAGGTGAGAGTTTGTCCACCGCCTTGTCGCGCTTCAGGGCACGGTGGTATTCACGCCATTCGTTCCAGGCGCGCATGTCATCTACTTTACCCATTTCAGCCGTTCCTGTATGTATGAATCGAAATAGTCCGAGAGCATCTTGGCCTTCTCCAGGTCAATAGCTCGGACATAGTCGAGAATATCTCTTGACACATTGACAATGTCCCGCACGGAGGCCTCCTGTTCGAGCGCCTCGAGGTCGGCGGTGAGTTTGCGCCGGATATCTGCCTCCTTGACCGTCGGATAGCGCGCACCCTGCTCACGCGCCGCGATGCTTTCGTCGAGTTCGTTAAGCTGCATGAGTGTCGATTTGATCCGTGCCTCACGGGTTTGGAGGAAATTCAACTTGAGACCCTCCCACTCTTTGGCCCATCGTACGATAGTAATCCTCGAGACACCGATCTTCACGGCAATCTCGGCTTGGGTGAGATCCGTAGTGAGGAAAAGTAGTTTCGCCCACTCCTTCTTCTGCTTGTTATCCAACTCTTGTGTCATGAAAAATCTCTGTTTTACACCCCAAAGGTAAGCTCTTCACCCGAACGGAGCGAATCGTGGATAAATGGTCTGCATGTAAAGTGCAATTAAAGCGTAATAAATTGTAAAACAATACAATATAATTTGCAAGACGGGTGTTTTCAATCCAATTTTGCCGAAAAATGATGGCTTTTATGAAACGATTTACATTCGTGTTGCACGACGAGACGGTCAATACCTACGGGTTCCGTATGCTCACCAGCGGCGCTAATCTCGAGGAGTTCCGTAAGAACCCCGTGATCCTGCTCAACCATAAGGACTGGGAGCTTCCGATCGGTCGTTGGGAGAACATCCGTATTGAAGGTACGCAGATCCTTGCCGATGCCCTCTTCGACGAGAAGGATGACGAGGCGGTGAAGATTGCCGACAAGGTCGAAGGCGGATTCCTGCGCATGGCTTCTATGGGAGCCTGGCCTCCCGAAGAGGTGAGTGACGCCGCAGAGTTGAAACTTCCCGGGCAGACGCTTCCGACCGTGACGCGCTGGACAGCCCGTGAAGCGTCCATTGTCACGATCGGGGCCAATCATAATGCCCTGGTGCTTTTCGACCGTCAAACGGGAAAACCTCTCGATCTCACGGATGCTTCGACTGTCATCCGGCTTATGGACAGGCTCAATCACTCAAAAATCGATTCGAATATGAACAAGACTTTGAAGGAAGTCCTCAAGTTGCAGGACTCAGCACAGGATGCCGAGGTTATCGGCGCTGTGAACCGGCTGATCGAAAACAACGACCGGCTAACACGTGAAAATCAGGAACTCAGAGATGCTGCAGCGCGTGCGGAGTCCGAGCACAAGGAGATCCGGAAGTCCGAGGCGATTCGCCTCGTGGATGCAGCCATTGCCGACGGAAGGATCAATACCGCAGGCAAGGAGGCTTATCTGAAACTCTTTGATACGGATTTCGAGAGTGCCAAAGCCACCCTCGAAGCCATTCCGCACCGCAAATCCGTCACAGCGCTTATCCGTGAGGGTGAACGACGGCAGTCGGTCGAACTCTCCGACCTTGTAAACAAGTCGTGGGAAGAACTCGATAAGGCAGGGCGCCTTGTTGAACTCAGGGACAAGGCGCCGGAACTCTTCCGTGAGAAGTTCAAAGCGGCCTTCGGTACCGAACCTAACATGTAGAACTCATCAAAAACAAAAAACATTATGGCTATTCAAAAAGAAATCTGGGAGAAATCGATCGTCGAAGGTCTGTTCGCTCCCAACAGCTTCCTTTCGAAAGCGTTCAACGCCGACGAGTATGTCGAAGCGGGAAAGATCGTGCATATCCCGCAGGCAGGTGCCGCTTCGAAAGTCGAGAAGAACCGAACGTCATTACCCGCAACGGTAAAGCAGCGTACCGACACGGACAAAACTTTCGAGCTGGCTGCTTTCACGACGGATCCCGTTTTGATCCCCGATGCCGACAAGGTCGAGCTGTCGTACAACAAACGCGAGTCCGTATTACGGCAGGACAAGCTCGCCCTGCATGAGGCTGTGGCCAAGGATTTTCTGTTCGCCTGGAGTCCTGCCTCGGATCGTGTGATCGAAACCACGGGGGCACCGGTGGATGCTTACACACCTTCGGCGACAGGCAGGCGAAAAGGGCTTTGCAGGGCGGATATTCTGACGCTGATGACGAAATTCAACAGCGAGAACATTCCCCAGGAGGGCCGCTACCTGCTGCTCGATGCGCAGATGTACGCACAGCTGTTGAGCGATCTCACTGCCAATGAGAACTCCGCATTCCTCGCCTCGGCGGATGCCCAGAACGGCATCATCGGAAAACTCTTCTCGTTCAACGTCATGATGCGTTCACAAGCTACGCTCTACACTGCGGATAAAGCTCCGAAGCGGTGGGGCGAAAGCGGTGCCGCCACGGACCTGGCCGCAGCCCTTGCCTGGCACGATCAGTCCGTATGCCGCGCCTTGGGCGAAGTCAAGGCTTTTGAGCAGGAGAAAGCGCCCGACTATTATGGGGATGTCTACTCTTTCCTCGTACGTGCCGGAGGCAGCATCATGCGCGGCGATAATGCAGGTGTAATGGCCCTGGTCGGCACCGCAACCGAGTAAGCCATGAAACCGGCGGATTTCAAGCGCACCTATTATCCGACAATCGAGCGGGTCTGCGCCGAAACAGGGTTGAATCCTCTGTTTGTTGCGGCGCAGGCCGCCCTCGAAAGCGGATGGGGCGATCATGCTATCGGAAATAATCTTTTCGGCATTACGGCCGGAGATAAGTGGACCGGAAAGCGGCGAACCGAACGGACCTTCGAATACTTTTCGGATGACCGGCAGAGCGGACGATTCGAGAAGGTTTATTCGATCACCCGGACCTCCGACGGACGCTACCGTTACGAGGTCGATCGCAAGTTCCGCGACTACGACACGCCGGAGGAGGGCATCCGCGACCATGCGAAGGTCCTTTCCGCCAAACGCTACGCAGCAGCCTGGGCGTATCGTAACGACATAACACGTTTCGCTTATGAGATCGCCAAGGCCGGGTACTGTACGGCAGAACCCGCAGCCTACGCGGATTTGATCTCGAAGATTGCACGCATGATCGAACGGGCGTAAACTAACTTTCAAAAACCGATTGAACGATGGACAGCATTTGGATGCAGATACTCGCTTTCGCACTTCCCGGGGGATTCCTCGGCAGCGTTTTCACCTGGATCTTCTCGCGCCGCAAACAGAACAACGATTTTCTCAAAGAGTTGCAGAGTTCGATCAACCTGCTTTCGGGCGAAAACAAGAAGATTCTCGAAGAAAATATCCAACTGCGGCGGGAAAACATCGACCTCAAGGCCAACCAGGAAGAGATGCTCGTACGCATCGACCGGCTGACTAAAGAGGTGGAGCGCCTCCGCAAGACCATCGGAAAACGAAATTCGTATGAAGACAAGACTCTTTTTGCTGCTATCCATCCTGCTGCTGGTAAGTTGCACTGCGACGAAGAAGCTCCTCTCGACAGGGACGCAGAACAGTACGGATACCGTGTCGCACATGCAGCGCGGCGCACAAAACGCCGTAGAGCAAACCGCACGAGCGGCAATGAACTCTCGATCGGAGGAGACCTCTGTGCTGCGGGCGCTGCGGACGGAGGCGATTCCGCTTCGGACAGCAGCGGTGACGGTGACGGAGGAGAGCCTCCGTAATCTGCCGGAGGGGGCGGCCTATGTTGCCCGTGACGGTCGGCTGACGCTCGAAGCCCGGCGTGACGGGGATACCATCCGCATTTCAGCACGCAGCGATTCGCTTGCCCGACGAGTCGAATATTACAAAGCGACCTCGGCCCGGCAGGACCGATATGCAGATTCTCTGAAGGAGAGTCTGGCAGAAACCCGGGAAGCATACGACCGACTCCTCGAAGTCTCCAGGCATCAATCTTCGGAAACAGCAATACAACAAACGCGGTCCCCGGCCTATCGGGGAAGGTGGATGCTTTTCGGAATCGTTATCGGATGTCTCGGCGGCTGGTGGGCTCATAAAACAAACTTATTTGCAAAACTTTTCAAAACAATTTAATTATGTCTAAACGATCTGTAATTCAAACTAACGACGGCTATCTGATGCTGCTCGACGCTGTCTATTTCAACGGCAGACGCATGGGGAACATTTCGGAAGAGGGCCTTGACTGGGGCGGTGAAGACGCCCAGACCGTCGAACTCTGGGCCGCACAGATTCGGACCAGTCCCGTGCTGGATATCGAAACGCGAGCCGCGACGAATGAGATTACCGGAAAGATGATCGAAATGGTTCCCCAGAACTGCGTCGATCTGATGGGCGGCAAAGTCGCGGGTGAGGAGTGGCAAATGCCCGCCAGCTCGATGCGTGTCGAAGGAGATATGCGCATTCTGACCGGTACGGGTAAGACCGTCAAACTCAAGCGCGTTTCGTTGCGTGCCTCGAAGATTCGCGGCGGCTTGGGCGGCGAAAACGTCCTCGGCATCGAATTCGGACTGAAGGTCCTGGCCCCGCTGGACGGCTCTTCGCCCGGTTCGATTCTGCCGACGGAGCCCTTCATCGAGGCCGACCCGACGTCGCTGACCTTCGAACAGGCGGGCGGCAGCCTCCCGGTCGATATCGAAGCCTCGGGTCCGTTCTCGGTAGGTGCTGTGCCCGAAGGCTTCTCGGTGGAAGTCGTGAACGGACGTGTCACGGTGATCGCCGAAGCCAATTCCACGGAATCGCCCCGCTCCGGACAACTGGAATTCATCCTGGAGTCCGATCCTGAAACAAAAGCTACCGTATCGCTTTCGCAGCCCAATGCCTAAGCCATGAAACGCAATGTAGAACTGGAGGCAGCGGAAGCTCTGCTCGATGTGGGGATTCTGCTGCCTCTTCTCCGATTCCGCCTGCCCGGAGGCCGGGAGCGGGTGCTGCGCGTAACGATGCGGCGCCCCTGCCTGGGAGGGCAGATGCGCATCGTACGCCACTACCTGAAGCTGGGAATCACAGCCCGGGAATGGGATGCTTTCTCCGAAGACGAGGAGCGTGCCTTTTTCGACCGGCATGCCAAACGCCTTTCGCTGATCCTTGCGCTGACGATATGTCGCGGCTATCTGTCCGGACTCCTGCTGGCCCCCGTGGTGGCCTGGTTGATCCGGTGGAAGGTGCCCTCCGAGTACCGGATCGAAGCCCAGCGCTGGTTCCGCAGAATGCGGGGCACGCGGGATTTTACGAGTATTATCGAATCGGCCGAGAGTATCGATCCCTTCCGGTACGAAGCGAGCCGCCCCAAAAGAGCAGGAAAGGGGAGTTAAGAACCGTTTACGAGAGTTCCCATAGCCCCTTCGGAATCGTTTGGCAAATTGCCTCCGCAACAGGATGGTCGGTGCATTACATTCTGTGGAAGGTCAATTTCCAGACACTGGCCATGATGCTGGCCGATGCCCCGCATTATCGAAGCGTCCCGGCCGAATGTACGGAAGCCGGGAGTGCAACGGGAAAACCCGATACCGCACAACTCTTTCAATCGAAACTCAACTTGCAATGAAACCCGTCGAGATAGAATTCCTCGTAAAGAACAATACCCGCCAGGGACTCTCCGGAGTTTCCGGCGGGATTGATGCCGTGGACAAGGATGCCGCGCAGGCGCGAGGCCGTATTCAGGCTTTGAAGGATGAAATTGTGCGACTTCAGAAAGTCATAGCCCAGACGCCGGAAATGGATCAGACGGAAAACATCCGTCAGATAGAAGCATTGCAGCGGCAGCTCCAGGCTTTGCAAGCCGCGACCAAACGCACCGATCTGGTTCCTGCAAGCGCTCCGGCAGCCGTAAGGAGCTATAATAGCCTACATATGGCTATTCAGCAAATAATTCGTGAATCACCGTCGCTGGCAATGGGATTACAGTTGTATTTTCTGGCAGTTTCGAATAATTATCCTATTCTTTGGGATGCAATAGCTCGTACCAGGGCCGAAAATCAGTTATTGGCTGCCAGTGGTGAAAAAACAATTCCTGTATGGCGACAAATACTTTCCTCCGTAGGCTCTTTTCAGACTTTATTGACTGTGGGTATTACTTTGGCAGTTGCGTACGGCAAGGAGATCGGAAACTGGGTGACGAATCTGTTTCGGGGAAAGAAGGCGCTCGACACCGCTCGCATGGCGACTGAACGTTTTCAGAATACGATGCTTGAAGGGGCCCGGAACGCTCAGCAGGAGGTCGTAAAATTGAATCTTCTCTACCGGGCCGCGACGGATAACGCCCGCGCCACAGACGATCGCCGGGAAGCCGTGCGCAAACTCAAAGAGGAGTTTTCGGGTTATTTCAAGAATCTTTCCGACGAGCAAATCATGCTCGGACAAGCGAATGACGCTTACAAGGAGCTGATCAAAAACATTTACAAATACGCCAAAGCACAGGCGGCTTTCAAGAGTCTGGTGGATATCGAACAGCAAGAGCTGTTCTTCAATAACATACCGGATATCGAACAATTCCTAAAGGCTAATGACAAATACCTCGAGGCCCAAAAGGATGTTGCTGAAAAACGGAAAACCTACTATGCGAAATCATGGCGTCAACCAGGCTATGATCCCCAAACACGCAAAGATCTCTTACAGGCGAAAGACATTCTGTCAGATGCAGAAGAAAGTGTTTCTTACTGGCAGGAAAGGATTTTTGAAGAGATCAGGAAGAACAAAGGAGGAGAAGAGATTATCGATGAGATAGAGGAGAAATTCGATGGCAACCTCGGGGCATTTCTGCAATTCCTCGCAGAGCAGCGGACGAAATTGGCTGCCGTGGCGGAGCAGGCCCAGTTGCTGGAAAACCCGTCCGGCACGACGACCGATCCCGAACCGACTTCCATCGACCAACTCACAGAACAGTATAAGGCGGCCGTACGTCGCCAACAGCAGAGCCTCGACGACCAGCGGGTCGAGTTGATTGAAAACGAATTCGACCGGGAACGGGAAGCGATCCGCCTCAATTACGAGAAAAACCGTCAGGAATATGAGCGGCAGGAACAACAGACGCTCGCGCTGATTCGCAAACTCCGGGAGTCGGGGGCCGATATCGATTCGAATGCGGAGAAAACCTTTATGGCCGGCACGGCCGCTGCAATAGCCCAAGCTGCGGAAATTCGGGACAGAGAGCTTGCGGATGTCGATAAGAAAGAGGAGGCTTCATACGCCAAGTTGCTGGAGAAGTACGAAACCTACCAGCAGGGGCGTCTGCGAATCGCCCGGAAATACGATCAGGATATTGCCGCTCTTGCCTCAAATCCGGAGGCCCAGCAACTCGCTCGGGAAGCCAAACAAAAAGCGCTCGACGACTTCACGGAACAATTTGCAAGCCAGTTCCCGGAATTCGAAGCCTGGGCCGACCGGGTCGTCGCTGCCTCGGTCAAAAAGCTGGAAAGCCTGGTGATCGAAGCTCAGGAAGAGCTGGAGAACCTGCAAAGCGAGACGCCGGATGATGGTAATGCCATCGCCGTTGCGCGGGCCAAACTCCGCAAGGCCGAACAGCAACTGGCGAAAAAACAGAACCAAACGGAACAGGAAACTACCGATACGACTTCCTGGACGGAGCTTCACCGCGTATTGACCGACGTTATCGGCACTTTCAATGAGGTCGGCGATGCCGTCGGGGGAGCCGGAGGAACCATCATCGCCACCGCAGGAGATATCGCCGGCTCTACCCTGCAAATCATCAATGCCGTTCAGGCATACCGGAAAGCTCAAGCCGCATCGAACACGCTCGGCATGGCCTCCGGAATTCTCGGAGGCATATCTGCCGGTATCGGTGCGCTGACCACTATTGTCAATTTGTTCAAGGGCGGTGAAACTTCGATGGAGCGCAACCTTCGTCTGGCCCGGGAGTTCAACGAAGAACTTCGGATCATGAAAGAGCGCAGCCGTATCGATTCCGATGAATTCGACAATATCTTCGGGGATCGGGTGTACGACCGTTACAAACAAAATATCGATGTGGTGCGCACCTCGCTCGAAGAGCTGGAGAAAGTCCGGGAGAGAATCCTCTCGCGCGGGGAAGAAAAATATCAGTTGCCGGGGGAGTGGCGAGGCGGAGCCGGCACGGGACTTTCGGGGCTGTTCAGGTATGAAAAAACTTGGGAGAACATTGCCGATTCGATCGCCAACATGCAGGTTCAGACACGTCACTCGACCTGGTTCCGCTCGGCAAAATATCAGTCCCTCGGTTCGCTGCTTCCCGAATTATTCACGGATGGCGAAGTCGATATGGACGCGCTCCGGCAATTCGTCGAAGAGGGCGGAGAAACTTTCCAGCACCTGGCACGGGAGAATCAGGAGATGCTCCGCGAAATGGTGGACGACTGGGAAACCTACGAAGAGGCATTGACTGCGGTCCGGGATTATTTGCAGGATATTTTCGGCGATCTGGGCCGTACGCTTACCGATGCTTTGGTGGATGCTTTCGAAAACGGCACCGATGCGGCGGATACTTTTGCCGACAGCGTCGGGCAGGCCCTGCGCTCGCTGGCCAAGGATATGATCTATTCGAGTACGCTCGGTAAGGTATTCGAAGATGCCCAAAAACGCATCGAAGAGGTCATGCAGAGCGACCTTTCCGACGAAGAGCGGTTCGCTCAATGGAGCGAAACGATGAAATCGCTGGTTTCGGATGCCATGGAGCAACAGGACGATTTCAATCGTCTGTGGGAAGAGTTCCGCCGCATTGCAGAAGAGAACGGACTTTCAATCGACGAGGAAGCCGGCACTTCGCAGCAGAGCGGTAAGGCAGGAGCCATTCAGACCGTAACGCAGGATTCGTTCTCCCGCGTCGAAGGACTGGTCACATCGGTACAGATCCATTCCGCGAAGATCGACGAAAACATCGAAGGTATTGTCCCGGTTCTCAAGGGATCGCTCGAAGCGATGAATGCCATCCGGGAAAATACCGAACCGATACCCCGAATCTATGAACTGTTGCAAACCATAAAACGCGACGGATTAAAAGCGATCTGATTATGGCTGAAATACTCGAAGGACTGTTGCTGATCAACCAAACGGATGTATATGCCCGTTTCGGGGCTTTCCTCGCGGAAACCGCTGAAGACAGACACGACAACTACGATTCGCTGCTTGCACCTCCGGCTCTCAAGCAGCAGGCGGAGGTTTCCATTCAGGAGGAGGACGGTGTCCGTATGCCCGATACCCTGACACAGACTTACGAAGCCCGCGATATCACGCTGCGATTCGCCATCGTCGCCTCGAACGATATTTCGTTCTTCACGCGCTACGCCTCGTTCGTGAAATTTCTCAAGGAGGGCGACGACGGGTGGCTCGCGCTCCATCTGACGGACGTAGGGCTGAAATTCCGGGTTTATATGACCGGATTTTCGGATTATTCACAACTGGCGCCATTCGGAAAGGGAGAGGTTGCGGCGACCTTCTCGGTGAAATTCCGGGAGCCGAAGCCGACATTCGAACTCGCTGCGTCGATCTAAAGGTCACGTTCAAATCTTCAAAAAATGGAACTCAAAATATATTCGAAAGAAGGGAATCTGAAGCTGACGGTCTCTCCCGATAGTAACAGTGCTGCAACCTGCGGCATACAGGAGGAGAGTGTCCTCGCGCTCTCCTTCACGGCCTTCGAATGCGTCACGCTCGAAGTTTACGATTATGCGGACTTCCTCGGACGGCGTTATTGGATTCTCGAACGTTATCAGCCGAAGATGAACTGCGACAGCGAGTGGAGCTACTCGGTGCAACTGTCGGGGGTCGAAGGACTCACCACGCAGGTCCTGATGGTCAATCCGGATGATGACGACAATCCGATTCTGACACTCACGGCACCGGCACGCGAACATGCGGCGCTGATTATCGCTAACATGAACCGCAAAATGGGGACGACCGAATGGAAAGTCGGAGAAGTGGTCGTATCGGAGTACATCGATATCGAATATACGGGAAAGTACGCCTCCGATGCTCTTTCGGAATTGTCGTCTGCCGCCGGGACAGAGTGGTGGTTCGACGGGATGACGCTCAACATATCCCGCTGTGAGTTCGGCGAGCCTGTCCCGTTGTCTTACGGTAACGGATTAATCGGAGGAATCGAACGGAGCATGGCCGATGGCGTGAAATTTTTCACTCGGCTCTTCCCGGTAGGCTCCTCCCGCAACATCGATCCGGATCGGTACGGACATGCCCGGCTGCAATTGCCCGACGGGGCGAAGTACGTCGAACAGGATACCCACCTCGGTATCATCGAATATTTCGAGCAGGAAGCGTTCGATGCGATATATCCCCGCCGGATCGGGACGGTCGGTTCCGTACGGTCCGAAGAGCGCACAAGCGATGACGGCTCTCCGTTTACGGTCTGGTATTTCACCGATCCCGACATTCCGTTCGATCCCAATCAATACGAAATAGGCGGCCTCGTCAAACGGGTGACCTTTCAGACCGGAGAGCTTCGCGGACGGGAGTTCGAAGTGAATTACGACTCGGAAAAGAAGGAGTTCGAGATCATCACCCAATGGCCCTACGACAACGATATGCAGTTGCCGTCGGAACCGTTGGTCCCGGCTCCCGGGAACGAATACGTGCTCTGGAATATCAGTATGCCGGACAGTTATTATCCTGCGGCCGAACAGGAATTCAAAACTGCGGTAGATACCTTTATGGCCGACAGCCGTAAAGATATATCCGTGTTCCAGGCATCGACGGATTTTACGGTTGTCGATAAAAGAAACCTCGATTTGAAGCCAGGGCAACGGATTCGGCTCGGAAGCGACAAGTTTTTTCCCGATACCGGATATCGCGATATCCGTATCGTCGCGATCAGTCGCTCCGTCGTTCAGCCCGGAAGCATGACTCTTAAAATGAGCGATGTCCTCTCCACAGGCCGTATTTCCCGCATCGAAAATCAGATTTCGGAAGTGACGCAGATAACCCGGCAGGTTTCATCGGAATTTCCTGACATCATTAAATCGTGGGAGGAAACACCGGCGAGCGACACGACGCTCTATTCGTCGCGTAAGAGCGAACGGGAATTTCTGAACAAGCGCCGGGGAGGTACGGTCGAAGGAATCACCCGATTCCTTAAGCGGCAGCAACTCGACGAGGGATTCCGGACAAGCGACTTCGCCAGCGGCATCACCGGCTTCGGTGCACAGATCGACGGACGAGGCGCCGGCGAGCTGGAGAGCCTCTTCATCCGTCGTTTTCTGGAGGTTCCGGAGCTTCGGTACAACCGTGTGGGCATCAGCGTCGGGGATGACTGGAGCGCTCCGGGCGCCGGGGTGATCGAGAGTGTGGACAAGGATCAGAAGCTCGTAACGCTCAAACTCGAAGAGGGCGAGATCGGCGCCGTAGCGGTCGGGGATATCTGCATGGGTATCTTCCACGACTTCGACCCGTCGAACAATGCGACGGCAGATTCCGACGACGGCCGGGGCAACTTCTCTTTCTCAGGCTTCGCAACGGTCTATTTCCGTATCACGGAGGTCCTGGGCGACCGCAACGAGCAGTTCCGCTACGGGCTGCGCCCCCTGTCGGCCACCTTTACCAAGCAGATCGATCCGATGGAATCGATGACCTTCGTAGCCTACGGATCGTTCACGAATCCCGCCCGGCAGAGCTCGCGCTACTCGACGCGCACCTACCAGCGTTATCTCCGCAATGTCAGCGACTGGGAGTTTACGGCCGAGAATATCGCCGCGCAGTTCGGCGACCTTACGAACCTCTCCGTCTTCGGGATCCAGATGTCGGGCTATTCGGCCTATCTGGATAATATCTATCTGCAAGGTATGATCAGCAGCCTGGACAAGAAGGCGCTGCTGGACACCCGGAGCAAGCTGTTCCGGCTGGTAGGCGACAACGGCGTCGGCGTGGCCTTCACCCCGGAGGCAGGCTGGAAGCAAGGCAAGCTCTACGACCCCGCGACGGGACAGTTCCAGAAGGAGTTCGACATCGAACAGATCGATCAGACGGCCACCGAAGCCCAGGCCACTGCCAATTCCGCCGATCGCAAAGCTCAGCAAGCCAAAGATTACATCGATAACACGCTGCCCGGCGAATTGTCCGAGATCAACAAACGGCTGGACGGTGTCGTGGAAAACTGGTTCTATCCCTATACTCCCTCGCTTTACAATGAACCGGCCCAAACATGGATAGCGGACGGCGAGCAGGAAAACCATATCGGCGACACGTTCACCAATACGCTGCCCGCGAATTTCGACCCGACGGACGCAGGCTGCTGGGAGCAGGGCAGCATCGGTGCATCCTATATCGACGGCATTAAGACCTGGGATCAGATCAAAATCGCCGACAGCACCCGCATCCGGCTCAAAACTCCGGTCGGAGGAATACCCAAAGGCGCCGTACTGTCGGTGGGCGAAGGCTATACGATGGGTTACAATCCGATAGCGTCATCCGGAGCGGTTATAGCAAGTTACGTATGGAGCCAGAGCTATACTGTCGGAAGCGACAATCCCTACATGGCTTTTGTCATCCGCAAAACCGATAATGCCAAAATCACTCCGGCGGAATACCCGCAGATTCACTTCACCATATCGAGCGACGAGACGACGAACCCCGATGCGGGCAAATCGTGGCGGTGGGTAAAAGAAGAGGACGGAACCTATAAATGGACGCCGATCGCCGACAGCGATGCGGTAAAGGCCCTGCAAGAGGCGGCGCGGGCGCAGGACACGGCCGATGCCAAACGTCGTGTATTCGTCGTAACACCGACTACACCCTACGATGTGGGTGACATCTGGACGCAGGGCGAAGGTGGCGACATCATGCGCTGTATCGAATCCCGTGCAACGGGCAATTTCGAAAGCTCGGATTGGGACAAAGCATCCAAATACACCGATGATACGGCAGCCAACGAAGCCAAAGAACGACTGGCAGCCATGTCTTCAGACGGTACGTTATCCAAAGAGGAAAAACCCGCCGTGCGACAGCAATGGTCGCAGATACAGAAAGAGTATGCCAAATACCAGACGGATGCAACATCCTTCGGGGTATCGATAACGGCTTTGAAAGGAGCTTACGATGCTCTCGCAGCCTACCTGAGTAGCATCGGCCTGACCTCGGACACCGACACGACGATCGTCCCCGACACCTTCAACCAGAAATTCGCCGATTACTACGCCGAGGTGAGCCGCTTCTCTAACCTCGTGGCCCAGAAGCAGGCTGACGAAGCGGTGGACAACCTGCAAGTCGGCGCCCGCAACTATATCGCCAAGCAGTTTATCCGGGAATGGAACAGCGCCAAAGAGGGCGTTACGGATGTCGTAACTTCGGGGGCGGACGCGGACGGAGCATATTTGTGTGTCAATTGGGGCAAACTTATTCAGGCCGGGCTTGTCGCAACCAACGCCTCCCAGGTTTCGACGGTCCCCGACTGTTTCGGCGGCCAGATAAAATACAAGCCGAATACTCCGTACGTCTTCAAAGCCCGGATCAAGCAGGGCGCCGAAATTACGTTCCGTATCGCATACGAAGACGGCACCAAAGAAGTGCTTTCCGCTCCTCCGGCGGGAACGGAAGGAGTATATGAAGTGGTCCACACCATCGATGCTTCGCGTGTGGTACAGAAGATATACATGTATATCAACAAAGGTGTTTCCATGTATCTCTACGAGATTAGCCTTACGGACGGAAGTAAAGTTTATCAACCGCCACGTCTGAATACCTTGTACCGCTTCGTGTTAAGTTTATTATTCCCTCTATCACCTGCTTTGGAAAGCTGGGACAGAAGCCGCCGCAAATCATACGCGATAGCAGCTTGTCAATATGGACAGGCACAAGTTTTGGCTATACTGAATAAATATTACGGGCAGTACGGACAAATAAGCATCCAGGTCAATAGTGCAGATATGGTCTATTTTTATACTGCCGGAGAGGAGGGTGCTGTTCCTGTATATATATACTCTTATAATGATAACCTGATGAAGGACCCAACATTGGCTCACTTTCCCAAGTACGACCAATGGCATTCGAACGGTACTTGCGTTTTCGAAGAATACGAAGGAAGGGAATGTATGACAGTAACCGCCAATAAAGGGCACGGTATATATTGGACCGGCGCCGATTTTAGGGCAAAAACGGGAGTCGTATCTGGAGATTTCCTGACAGTATCAGCCGACGTATTTTGCGATACGGCACCGACGAAAATAAATTTGGGAAATGAGAATGAATTTGTAAATGTTCCTGTCGAGCAAGCTGGACGTTGGATAAGATTGTCGCATTCATACAAATACAATGACGGAGCGATATGTATTTACTATCGGGGAGATGCCGGCAAAGCGGGATTCTGTAACGTCAGTATCGAAGCCGAGAATAAGGCAACAGAAACTGCTAATACCCCGACTTATTTTTATACGGAGGGGTCTTTGTTTGGCAACTCCACAACTGTTGTTATTCCCAAAGAACTGGCAGATAGCAATGATTATGATGATTTCATAGCCGATTTGAACGCTATGTTACTGTATGGCATCAAAGTGGAGGTAAAAATAATATAATATGGCTGTTTTTGAATATTTGACATCTGCACCTTCCGGGGGTAATCCCGTATATATTTCTGACCTTACAAAGTTTGCATCTTTGATTCGGGATTTGGGGGTCATAGCAACCCGGCATAATTCCTACAACGCATCTTCTAACAGTGTGGTGCAAGACATTGCCATTCTGTCTGGATTCGATACGGTTGGCAGTAATCAGGTAACGCCCGGATATATCTATTACAGGGGTGACATATACGGGTTCCGCACTGATAACAACCTGACACTTGGGGGTTATCTCATCGCAACAAAGACAAATACAACGCTTCGAACGACGAAAGAAGGGACGGATTTTTATGCCTATACCACTTGCGAACTCACCGTATCTGCCAGTGCGGGCGCATCCGGCACCACTGTGGGAGCTTTTACCGCTGCCAACATTGCCATCTGGAAAACTTTCACCCCGACATCCGAGGGCCTCACCATACCGGCGGGCTTCATCACGAATACGATGCTGGGCAATAAGGCCGTAAAAGGAGATAATATTGCGGACAGTACGATCCAGAATAGGAGTATGGCAGCAAATAGCATCGGTACCTCCCAGCTTCAGGATGGAGCGGTAGCAACTGATAATATTGCAGACAAATCAGTTGCATTCAGTAAATTAGGGTCAGATGTCGTTAGTCGAATATCCCATGCAGCCCCGTCTTTCTCATCATATACGTTCCTTGACGGCAAATTAACCGTATATAAGGAATCTCACAGTAATATTTGGCATATAAAATATTCCAGCCCCACAGCTGTTGCCCCAACAAATAATGCTTCTATGGTGCTTGGGTCTATAGCAGGTCCGGGAGCGACGGAGTTTCTTGCAATGATTCAGCGTAATTATCCGCAGGGTTATATGTCATCGATATTTACATCCGCCTCCAATTATTTGTTCAAAGTCCAAATAGGTTCGGATGGAATTGTCAAGGCCTTATTTCATTTTGCAAAACCACCTACAACGTCCAATACTCCCGGTATAGAAATGCACGATACGATTATTGGGGTATGAAAAAAAGAGGGGTTTAATACCCCTCTTTTTGTTTCAGCACATCTGCGATTAAATCCATACAGTCTGTGGTTCCGAAGCGCGACAACTCCTCTCTGGTTGTCGGAGGCGTAAACCGCAGGACACTCCAGCCCAATGATGTAGCCGAATTATACTTCTCCATGTCTTTGACCATTCCCAGAGGTCTGTTATGACGCCCGAAAGCGAAGATATTGCCTTCGATCTCCACTGCAACCTTATGCTGCGGACACGCATAGTCGAATCGCCACAACCTTTTGGGATGGAAGCGGTACTCCCGAACCCAATCACTTCCGGTCGTTCGATTTAGAACTTGCTGTATTATGTCTTTCCCGTTGTCTGCTTGTCGGTTCCCGTTTGGTTTCTGTACCTGCCGACGAGCCATTCGAATTATAGTAATATTTACGATCCTTTGTTTCGCGTGTCGTGCCTGCGACCTTTCCCTTCGAATCCTTGATTATTTCCCGATCCCCTGTTTTGTGGACGGTGTACTTCACGCGTCCGGAAGCGTCTTTGACAACGCGCGTCTCATTCGGATTTTGAGCGCAGCAAAGCGCTGTGGCCGCAAATACGGCAAAAAGGGTAAAAATAATTCGTTTCATAGTCTATTCCAATGTTTGCGAGCAAAACATCCGCTCGTGTTTCAGTCTTGAAGAAATAGCCGTTAAATCGTTCTCTACGGAGGGATCATAAATACCGGCTCGCACGGTGTCGTTGATGAATCGGATGATCTCACCCAGTTCACGGTCCGTGTCCGCTACCATATTCCGCCAGTCCACAACGCTTAACTGCTCCTCGCACATCGAATGCCGCAGAAACTGTGAGGGCGCATGAAAGGGGACATCCCCAGCCTGTACAATCAATTCCCCGACCGTATCGCTTGCCTCTTTCAAAACATCGTATATTTGATCGAACTGCAAATGCCACGAGCGGAATTTCTCTCCTTTCAGTGTCCAGTGGCGCCCTTTGACGTTGGTTTTGACAATTTCAAGCGTGCAGAGCAATTTTTGTAATTCCTCGGTCATATTTCGTTATATTTAATACGGGTAATCATCTTCATTTATTGCGCTGGCGTGTCCGGTGGACGGGGCTTCTGATTTCAGTTTGGCCCTCCGCCCACTGCCGCAGAAGATGGTGGGCGCTTTTGCGTCGAACTCTTCTTTAGTTTTACGAACAACGACAAAATGGCTGTTCCCATACTGATCTACGCCTCCTTTGACGGCAATGACCGACAAATTAACAACCATTCCCACCTTGCCGTCCTGACGCGCAACTTCCCTGATTCTATCGCGTGGAATTTTGTCTAATCGCAGGACAATATTGATAATTTCACTCATAAATTGATGGTTATTATGAAACAAAGATAGGTTTATCCGTAGTAATTCAAAACAGGTTGCCTGTCCGTTCGATTTCATTTTCCAGAATCTCTTCCGCCTTGCGTATGTCCCGCTGCAACTCCTCCAGCCGGGTGATCTGTTCTTCACTCATGCGTGGACACCCCGAGAGCCAGCTGCGGTAATTGGGAGTACTGATCTTGCCGCAGGCGATACTTCCCACCCGCAGACAGTAATCGTAATACTTTACAAACTCATCTTCCGGAGCGTCCCGGTCTATGTCGGTGATGATGTCATCCATCCCAACTATATAGTCCGCGCATTCGGTGATCCCGCCGACATCGCCGCCGACCCAGCTTCGCGCGGCATCCTCATAATCATAGCCGTGTTTCTCGCAAAAAGCCTGCAAATAGGCGTTGCAGGCTTTTTCGTAGTCTGATTTAAGTTTCGTGTTCATAGATATTCTTGGTTAGTCAAAATGCACAGAGCATCTTACTCGTTTTAGAGAATCGGACGCCAGCCGTCTATATATAACGAACGACAACTGTTATCCGTCCAATAATAGCCATTATCATCGTCGTATTCACGCCGATACACTACTTTGTAGTAAGTTATTTTAGTATCTGACTGTTTCCCGAGTACAGGCGTCAATAACTCCGGCAGCTCCTCCTTCGGGTCACGCCAGCGGGTCAATTCATCGCGCTCGGATTGTGCGCCGGCAGAAAAGCCATCTATGAAACATGTTGAGTACAATTCTCCCTCTCTGTATTCATAGTCAGACCAGGCAGCATTTGCTCTTTCCTCAATCGTTTTCATTTTTCATTGTTTTTGAAATATTCGACAATTTCCTCGAATGTGGCTTTACGGCAAGTAAGAGAATATTCAAGATTTGTATTTCGATTTTTGTGTACACAATACGAACTCCCAGCTAATTCGGTAACAAAATACTGTTCGTTGTCGTTCTCGTCGTTCATCGCCGCCAGCGCCTTGAACAATTCGATGTTTTCTCCGCAGTCAATAAGCTCATACGCCGTAAGCCCCTCTATCGTAGTATCGGGTGCGACATCGGCGCAATCTCCCTCTAATCCGGCGACTATAATCGAATAAGTATTGTCAATTCGATACCTACCTGCATATCCTATGTCGAACATCCATTTAAGTAACTCTTTTCGCTTCTCCGGGTTATTAACCCTCACGAATGCAGGTGTTAAAAAATTCATGTTTTTTTGTAATTAATTGATCTAATGATTTCACTTACGTTGGCTTTGCGATTTCCGACGGCAACAATTCTATCCATATCCCAACCGAGATTTATTCGTGATTGTAATCGGCGATAATCAATGCCTAATTCCCTCGCCCATTGAGCCATCGTGAGTGTCCGTCCCATATAAGTCAAATATCGGTTTGATCTGGTGTTGTTGTGTTGGTCGATAACGTAAACCAACCTGCAATTCGCAGGCTCATAGTTTCCATCATTGTTAATTCGATCAACAGTTAGTCCCTTTTGGTACCCATTCCCAATAGCCCAATTGTAGAAGTCCACAAATGAATTATTCCATGCGTCGCAAAGTTTAATGCCACGTCCACCATAATAATGGAAATTTTTGTCTTGCGGGTTATTGCACCGTTGTTTTATTGCCGCCCATACGTTATATAGGGGATGCCTGCGCAGATTGTGCACCGTACACATTGCTCTCGATGAATCTAATTTTTGACATCCACACGATTTAGTGTTCCCGGAAAGTAGATTATTATTCCGCACCACAATATACGCCCCACAACTACACCTACATTTCCAGTGTACAGACCAATTGCTACCATTGTGGGAGAACTCAATAACCGTTAATCTCCCAAAAACTTTTCCTGTCAAATCATTTTTGAAACCCATAGTTGTCTCATTTAATGTTGTTTTGTGATTAAAGAAAGATAATAAAATATTATCCAACAAAACAACGCGGACAAAGCAAGGGGTTGTGAATTTCATTCCTCGTTCAGTCTTTGTTTGAATGCGTTTAATGCACTACAATCGGGGCAATTTCCCCCATTACTTGTTTGTATTGAGTAAATTGGACAATCCTTGCAAAATGCTTCGATAGCTTTATTCCACATTCTTTCCTCGGCTTCCTGCTCGGCGAGTTCGGCTGTAGTAGTCATTGCCGTTCGAAGTTGCCATTTGCCGTGGTCAGACAAATCGGCTACAATATGTTTCATAGCCCTGTCAATAAACTCCTGGGCCTTTTTACTTTTCATACTCCTTTTTCAATGCCTTAATCGTTTCCACAAAATCTTCCACTGTATGAGTAGGGGTTATCCCGAATCTACGACAAAAATCATCCTCTTCGTCATAGTCGCATAGCCAATATTCATAGTTATTCGCCAATATCGCCTTATGCCGAAGCCCGCAAATCAAAGGGGAGCCTCGTCGTAATCCAAGCGCATTCATTTTCATATGGAAATAAGGATCGCCGCTTTGATACAAGTACGGAGATCCAAAAAGCGCAACTCCAAACACTTCGCCTTTCATTGCTCGCCTCCTTTCAACAATTCGGGGTTGTCGGCCTTGCTTTTGTCGAAAAAGCGGATTCCGCCATTGATATACAGTGTGTCGATATTCATCCCCTGCTTCAACAAATCGTAGATTCCGGTTGTCGCTATCCCAATTGCAATGACGGAGATAGTAAGAATAACCAATATTACGCCCCATACAATCGAGCGATAGGGGGCCCCGTATATAATACCACGTAAAACAATTGTCAGTGTTCCAATAAGAAAACTTGTAAGTAAGCGTTTTTTCATTTCCTTTCGTATTCGTTTATCGTTTCAAAAATCTGCAATGCCACCTGCGGGACTATGGCGTTTCCGCAGGCTTTGACGGCTTCCCGGCG
>OJOF01000755.1_pt1 | contig 27816 bp, 20 predicted proteins | sample 1598181 | NCBI WGS metagenome assembly OJOF01 (sample SAMN01915226, study PRJEB22387) | human gut metagenome | isolation source: stool | host: Homo sapiens | place: USA
AACCGGAACAATGTTAGCCGGTGTCGGTTGTAAAGACTACGACGACGACATCGACAAGCTCAACAACCGCGTTGACGGTCTGGAGACAGACGTTGTGACGTTGAAAACCGACGTCACGTCGCTTAAAGCGACTCAAGACGCGTTTAACAAAATCGACTTTACTTCGTTCGTGACCAACACGGCCCTGCAGACGAAGCTCGACGACGTGCTGAAAGACTATGCCAAGAAAAGCGACCTGAAGGCATGGCTGACCAGCGAGGAGGTACTGCAGCTGCTGAAGGACAAAGGTTATATGACCAAGACGGAAATCGAGACGCTGATCGGCAACTCGGTTCTGGACGAAGACGACGTAAAGGGCATCTTCAACAACATGCTGACCGGTGAGGCCATCATGGGCAAGATTCAGACCGATGTTCAGGAGATGATCTCGGACGCACTAGATGCCGCAGGTTACATGACCGGCGACAGCGCGCTGTCTACTTCGCAGGTAAACCAGATCATGACGGCTCTTGCTACAGCAATGTCGGACGAGACTTCCGCGACCTGCCAAGCCTTCAAAACATGGCTCGGCCCTGAGATGGCCGAATACCTCTCGACCTACATCACGACCGACGAGTTCAAAGCGGCAGCAGGTGCGGCCGCCAACGCTTCCGTATTGGAGCAGCTGAATACGGCAAACTCCGAACTGCAGAAGAAAATCAATGACATGATCGGCGCGGCACTGAGCGGCGACGAAGAGAATCCGTTCCTGCAGAAAAGCGATCTTGCTGCCGTTCAGCAGAAGTACGATGCAGCCATCGCCGTTCTTTGGGGTGCGATCGGTGACATCGCAGGCCGTATCCAGTCGCTGGTATACGTTCCCGAAAACGCACTCGGCTACGCATTCTTCCGCGGCGCCGCCATCGGCGACTACGCGCTGACCGAAGGCAAGAAAGCCACGATGACTTTCCGCGTATCGCCCGCCAGCCTCGCCCAGAAGATCGCCGAAGGCTATAATGCGGAGAAGAAGAGCGTCGAACTGGCTATTCTGCCCGAAAAAGTCGAGATTTTGACGCGTGTAGCCGAAGAGATCTACTTCGTGATCGAAGGCGAGGTCATTGCTGAAAACGGCAAGATTTCGATGATTGTAAATACCAACTATCCTTACGACAAGCTGAACGAGAACGAAACTTACTCGGTAGCCCTGCAGGTTATCAGCAAGTCGAACGCCACCATGCCCGGCGAAACCGAGGGTGAAGAGGGCGAGAAGATTGAAACCGGCATCGAGTACACTTCGGACTATGTTCCGACCATCGCCGATCCCGAAGCTACCGACATTCTCGACAAGATCGTTCTGGCCAAAGAAGTTGAAGGCGAGTTCGTGGAGTATGCTGCCAAGGCAGAGTACAACCTCGTTTACAACGACATCACGACACAGGCTACGCTGCTGGGCGACTACAGCTTCGTCTACAAAGTAAGCGACGACGAGCTGATTACGCTGGCCGATGCAGCCAAGAAATACAGCTGGGATGTTGTTCCGGCCGCTAAGCCCGTTATCGAACGCACCGGCTTCACCACCGACGCTGTCGAAGAGGATCTGGCGATCGCGCCCGAAGACCCGACGGCAGAAGAGGCTGTCGCCGAACTGGTTACGATCGGTCTCAAGAAAGCCAATGTCGCCAACATCGACAAGAAGGTAACGGACCAAGGCAAGCTGTTCGTCGCTGTCGAGGTGGAGACCGACGGAAAGGTCGAGACCGAAACAGTTGAAAACGGCACTTACGAAGCCGTTCTGAACATCACCCGCAAGTCGCTCGGCACGATCGACAATATCGACGCCGCGATCAACTGGTTCTACTACGGTGATATCAACGGCACGAAAGTAGGCTACGCGTTCCAGAACTACCTGTCGCAGCCCATTTTTGTCGACGGAGAAAACAAGGTGCTGTCCAAAGAGCAGTATGAAGGTATCAAGGCCAGCCTTGCCGGGGCAACATGGGTGATTGATGAGGAGGCCAGCGATGCCGAATTCCTTGCCGCCAATGACAATCTGGCTGTAACGGCTGAGGCTATCAGCGATCCGTACGTCGGAACCGACTCGAAGGTGCTCCAGTACACGATCAAGAACTATGGCAACGGCAACGGTACGGTCTATGTTTCGACGAAGGTACTCGTGAACGACAACGAAGAGGTTACCCTGAAGGGCGCCATCACGTTCAACGGCCTGCCCGACATGAACTACGAGGTCAATGTCGCCAACGGCGAAATGGACATCAACGGTGGTCAGAACAACATCTGGGTAAGCGTCGAGAAAGATTTCTATGCAACCATGTTCGCGAAACTGCCGGCAGAGCAGGCTTACTTCAAGGACCTTGCCGAGTTCAAGGAGTTCATGGGCAAATCGAAGCTCGTAGCCGAGGATCAGAAGGCCGATTCCGCGAAGAAGATCGCACAGGCAGGTCTGCGCCAGAACGGAACGATTCTCCGTGCATTCTTCAAGATGAACACCGTAGACTTCAATGCCGCCAACGCATACACCTATACGGTACCCGAAGAGTCGTACTATGTAGTAAGCGAAGCTTCGCCGATTTTCAAGATCAACCTGAGCGGCAGCGTAACGATCAACAAGGAGAACGGCTACTATCTGGGTATCGGTGCAAACCTCTACACGGACAAGACTCCTTATTACATGAAAGCTAACGGCAAGATCGAAGGAAACGCATTCAAGACCGAATCCGTTCAGCTCACCAGCGGTTACGGCAAGGTAATGCCCGACGGCTCGACCGCCAACGCCGTGGTTACCTACACGCTGAAGACGACGACTCCGGACGGTTACACCGGCACGCTGCCGACGATCGACGGCGGAACCAGCGGCACGACCGGCGTTCTCGACTGGAACGGCTGCCAGCTCGATGCGGTTGAAGTCGAGGCAGTGATGGTTGTAGACGGTCTGACGATCGACACCAAGACCTTCAATGTAGAACTTGTGAAGCCGATCGACTTCGCCAAGTGGGTTGCATTTGCAAAGGGCGAACTCAAAGTCGAGACGAACAAGGAGGCCACGATCAACCTCTACAAGGTTATGAATACTCAGGTTAGCAAAAAGTATGTCGCCCTCGACATCTTCGGCAACAACCTGCTGACGGATACCGGTCTTGCAGCAAATGTAGCTAACGACACCTATTACGGTCTGGCAGTCGAATTCGCTAATCCGAAGTACAAAGGCGCGAACGGTGCAACGACGTTCGAGAACTTCAGCTTCGACAACGCGACCGGCGTTCTCACCTACTCGGCCAACAACGCACCGCTGGCCGGCATGGTAACCGCCACCGTAGAGGTAACCTTCACCTACAAGTATGCGCTTGACAGCGAATTCGCACCCGTGAAGTTTACGAAGACGGTAACTGTCGAAATCAACAACAAATAGTAATCCCCCTTTCCGCGAAATCCGGCGCCGTCCTTCGGGGCGGTGCCGGGAGCGCGGGAAATCAAATCCCCAAAGCAGGAACAGCACATCCCAAAGTTTTTTGGTTAACAACAACTCCCATTTCAAGTAATATTCCTGCTTGCGGCAGACCGAAGAGGCGCGGTCTGCCGCTTTTTTTATCCGGAATCTCCGCAATATTCTTCCGTCTCTCCGGCACACTGCGGCCGCCGGCACGGACTCCGCCGCCGGCCGGGCCGTCCGGCCGGCCAATCGCCGTTTCGAAATCCGCCCCACGATACGGCTGGGCGATGCGCAGACGACGATTATTCGTTTACCGGCACCCGTCCGACAACAGCCTCGCGTCCGGCGCCGCCGGAGAGCGCACCTCTCAAAAATTTGATTTTGAACCGATGTTGTATTATCTTTGCATGCGGACGCATAATAAATTCGGGAACCATGAAAAGATACATAGCAACACTCTTGCTCCTTGCCGCCTGCGCTTCGGTGCAGGCCCGCGAGGTATTTCCGCTCAACGAAGGATGGCGTTTCTTCTTCAAGTCAGAGAACAGCAGCGACAACGCCCGGCACGTAACCCTGCCCCACACATGGAACACCGACACGGGAGCCGGCGGCCATTTCCTCGAAACGACCGCCAACTATCAGAACGACATGTATATACCAGCCGAATGGGCATCGAAACGGTTGTTCGTGAAGTTCTACGGCGTGCAGAACGTCGCCGACCTCTTCGTGAACGGCTATCATGTCGGCGCACACCGCGGCGGGTCCACGGCCTTCACCTTCGAAATCACCGACAAGATACGCTTCGGCGAGGACAATGCGCTGCTGGTCGTGGTGAGCAACAACAGCCGCGACGACGTGCTCCCCGCTTCGACTGACATGAATCTTTACGGCGGCATCTACCGCGAAGCGGAGCTGATCCTGACCGGAAAGACGGCCGTTTCACCGCTCCACCTCGGTTCGGAGGGCGTACTCGTGCGCCAGAATTCGGTCACCAGCGCGCTGGTCGAAGGCGAGGCGGAAATATACCTCACTTCGGCGGGCGAAAGCACCTGCATGCTGACGCTCGACATCACGGCCCCCAACGGCCGGAAGGTCTTCACCAAACGGCAGAAAACCCGTCTCGACGGCAGACCCGTCGTCATACCCTTCTCGATCGCCAATCCGCAGTTGTGGAGCCCCTCCTCACCGGCGCTCTACCGGGTAACGGCCAGCATCGGCGAAGAGACCGTAACGGACAGCGTGACGGTACGCACGGGATTCCGGAACATTCAGGTAACCACGGCGGGCGGCCTTACGATCAACGGCGAGCGCATTCCGGTTCACGGCGTGACGCTCTACCACGACAACGCCATTTCGGGCGGCGCGGTTCTGGCGCAGGATTACGACGCCGACCTGCAGCAGATCCGCGATCTGGGAGCCAACGCCCTGCGTTCGGCCGTCATGCCCCACGCGCAGTATCTCTACGACCGCTGCGACGAGCAGGGCCTGCTGGTCTGGATCGACTCTCCGCTGCACCGCTCCTCGTTTCTGGGAGACGTGGCCTATTACGCCACGCCGCAGTTCGAGCAGAACGGCATACAGCAGCTGCAGGAGATCATCGCCCAGAACTACAACCACCCTTCGGTGGTGATGTGGGGTATCTTCTCACGGCTCTGGATGCGCGGCGACGACGTGACGCCCTACCTGCGCCGGCTCAACGACACGGCCCACGAAATGGACCGTTCGCGTCCGACGGTGGCGTGCAGCGACCAGAACGGCGGCATCAACTTCATCACCGACCTGATCGTCTGGCGGCAGGACGTCGGCTGGCGCAAAGGCTCGACCGACGACGTGGCCGTATGGCGCAACCAGCTGCAGAAGAACTGGTCCAACCTCCGTTCGGGCGTATGTTACGGAGGCAGCGGCTTCATCGGCCACAAGAGCTACACGGCGCAGGCCGCACCCCGCTCGAACTGGATGCCCGAAGAGCGCCAGACGCGCTTCCACGAGGAATACGTGAAGAACCTGCAGAACGATTCGCTCTTCTGGGGCACGTGGATCAACAACATGTTCGATTACGGTTCGGCGCGCCGACCCTACGGCATCAACGGCGAGGGACTGGTGACGATCGACCGCCGCGAGCGCAAGGACGCATACTACTTATACAGGGCTTTGTGGAACGAACGGAAGCCGACGCTGCATATCGTCGACAAGCGGCGCAGCCTGCGCGACCGCAACCGGCAGGCATTCAGCGTCTATTCGTCGGTCGGAGCGCCTACGCTGTTCGTGGGCGCGGACACCGTGGCGATGACCCAATACGCCGCCTGCCAGTACCGCTCCGACTCGGTGGAAATACAGGGTATCGTGAAGGTGAAAGCAGTGGCCGGGGAGCAGTGCGACAGCGTAACGCTCAGAGTCGGCAACGTGCTAAAACCGAAGCGGCAGCCGGTCCCTCGGCGAACAGCAGGTCCGCAACAGACAAATTAGGCTGGAAAGGCATGCGGTCGGAAAAGACCTGCACATAGGGTTCGGCGATAAACGCCGGACCCTCTTTTTTGCGCTTGGGACGCAGGTCGAGGTCCCCGGCGGCGGCATCGACATAGCTCTCGGAAAAGTCCGGCATCGGGACATGCGTCAGCGAACAGAGCAGTTCGAGCAATCCGCGGTTGTAATCGGCCAGAAATCCGTACTCCCGGCGGTAGAAAGGCTCGAAATATTCGGCGTAGAAATCGAAATAGGGCGATCCCTTGTACGAAGCGACCAGCGCGCCCCAATGCTGATGCTGCCAGCGTTTCGAATAGTCGATCCGCACGTCGCGCACCGGCTGGCGGGGCCGGTTGGCATTGCGCACATGCACCGTCAGCTCCATCACGCCGTCGGTGGCGAGGATGCGGGCGCGGTTGCGCTCCGAACGCTTCACGAAGTGTTCGCCCAGATCGACGACGCACCCTCCACGCAGCAGGTGCGCGAAGTACTCGGCCGAGGGAAGATATGCCAAGGGCAGAACGGTCATGGCTCCACCCAGTCGCCGTTGTCCCGGATCAGTTCGACGAGCCGGTCGAGCGCCTCCTCCTGCGGTATGTTGCGCTCAACGACCGTGCGGCCCTTGTAGAGCGTGATGCGCCCCGGAGCGGCGCCCACGTAGCCGTAATCGGCATCGGCCATCTCGCCGGGACCGTTCACGATACAGCCCATGACGCCGATCTTGAGGTTTTTCAGATGCGACGTGCGCGACTTGACGGCGGCGAGGGTCTTCTCAATGTCGTAAAGCGTGCGGCCGCAGCTCGGACAGGCGATATATTCGGTGTGCGAGAAGCGCACGCGCGCCGCCTGCAGGATCATCAGCTCGATATTGCGGATCTCCTCCTCTGCGAAGCCCGGCGCGTCGATCCAGATGCCGTCGGCCAGCCCGTCGAGAAACAGCACGCCCAGATCGGCGGCGGCCTTGACAGCCAGCGTCTCCGGCGAAGTCTCCCCGTAACGGCGTTTGACCACGACGGGCCGGGGCGTGTCGAGGTTCAGGATCGCGGCCCGCAGTTCGGCCGTGGGATTCTCCGACACGGCTTCGATCACGCAAAAACCCTCCAGCGGCTCGGTGTGGACGACAGGCACCGCAACGTTCGTACGGCGGCGGTATTCGGTCGGCGAATAGCGTTCGGGATGGAGTACGGGGAATTTGCCCGGCCGCCGGGCGAAATGCTTCACCAGCAGTTCGGCGACGGGGATTTCGTTTTCGGGCGCTTCGGTCAGCGAAACGCGGATCGTATCGCCGATGCCGTCGGCCATCAGCGCCCCGATGCCCACGGCGCTCTTGATGCGCCCCTCGATGCCGTTTCCGGCCTCGGTAACGCCCAGATGAATCGGATAGTGCATATCTTCGGCGTCCATCGCTTCGACCAAGAGACGGTAGGCAGCGACCATGACCCGCGTGTTGCTTGACTTCATCGACACGACGACCTGATCGAACCCCTGCGCCTTGCAGACCCGCAGAAACTCCATCGCCGAGACGACCATACCCTGCGGCGTATCGCCCCAGCGGTCGAAGACGCGCTTCGAGAGCGACCCGTGATTGACGCCGATTCGCAGTGCGACGCCCCGCTCGCGGCATTGGGCGATCAGCGCCTCCAACTCGCCGTGATCCGTACGGTAATTGCCGGGGTTGATGCGCACCTTGTCGACATATTTCGCGGCGATGGCGGCGACCTCCGGCACGAAGTGGATGTCGGCGACAATCGCCGTGTCGAAACCGTCCTCACGCACTTTCCGTACAATGTTTGCGAGGTTCTCGCCCTCGCGGCGGCCCTGCGCCGTGAGACGCACGATCCCGCCTCCGGCACGGTCGATCCGCTCGATCTGGGCCGCGCAGGCTTCGGTATCGTTGGTGTCGGTATTGGTCATCGACTGTACGGCGACAGGATGCCCGCCGCCGATCACGCCCCGCCCGATGCGCACTTCGCCGCTCGGACGGCGGCTGTATTCCGAAAGATTCATAATCGTTCACGCTTGCAACGCAACGGACCGCACCGTCCCGTCGCAGCGCCGGATTGCTCCGAATACCGCCGGGACACGGCCTGTCCGTGCGAAAATATCGTCCACAAAGATAACACACAATTTTGCGAACTGCGAATAATTCGCTATATTTCGAAGAATCCCCAATCCTGCGCGCCATGAAAACCACCCTCCGGAAACGTCTTTCCTACCTCCTGCTGTCATTGCTGGGCTTCGCATCCGCCTGCGACAGGGAGCCGGTGGAGATGTACGGGGTACCGCGCGCCGACACCCGCACCCAAGGCAGGGTAACCGACAAAAGCGGCAATCCGATCCCCGGAATTCAGGTCAGAAGCAACGGCGCCCCAAGCAAGGCGGTGCGCACTATGGCCGATGGCAGTTACGACATAGCGGACGAATCGGCATCCAGAACGGCATGGCTCACCTTTACGGACACGGACGGTCCGGAAAACGGCGGCCAGTTCGCCGAAAAGAGCGTCGAGGTGACGTTCACCGAAGCCGACCGCACGGCAAAGGGCGACGGCTGGTACGAGGGCGGTTTCGCCCGCACCGGCGTAGACGTCACGCTGGAAGAGAAAAAATAGACCGCACGCTGTTCAAAACCGCTCTTTTTATTCCCGCCCTGCCGAAACAGCGCCGGGAATAGTATCTTTGCTGCCGAAATACAACCTGTCATCATGTCCAAAAACATGTCCGCACTCCGACCTTTCCTCTTTGCACTGCTGCTCGCGGCGACGGCAGCTGCCTGCACGCCCCGACGCATCGACATCGGAAACGACATAACCGTCCAACGCCTTGCCGAAGGCATCTACCTCTACACGGCCGTTGATGAGATCGAGGGCTACGGTCCCGTGCCGTCGAACGGCGTTCTGATCGTGCGCGAGGGCGAAGCCGTCCTGCTCGACACCCCCGTCGGCGATGCGCAGACCAAGACGCTGACCGACTGGGCGGCCGAAACGCTCCGCGCCCGCGTCACGACGTTCGTGCCCAACCACTGGCACAGCGACTGCATGGGCGGGCTGGGCTATCTCAAAACGCTGGGCGTGAAGTCCTATGCCCACCGCCTCACCCGCAGCATCGCGCAAAGGGAGGGCAAGCCCGTTCCCGACATCGGTTTCAGCGACTCGCTGCGGCTCGACCTGCACGGCACGGAGATTCGGTGCTATTATTTCGGCGGCGGACACAGCGAAGACAACATCGCCGTCTGGATTCCGTCGGCAAAACTGCTTTTCGCGGGCTGCATGGTCAAGGAGATGGCGGCGCAGAACGCAGGCAACCTCTCGGACGCCGTTCCGGCAGCGTGGCCCGCGACGCTGGACAGCCTGCTCGTGCGGTTTCCCGACGCGCGGATCGTCGTGCCGGGGCACGGCACCCCCGGCGGACCGGAACTGATCCGCCACACCCAAGCGCTGCTCTCCGAAGCAGCTTCAACAGACAATCGGCGGAAGGAATAACGGAAAACCTGCGGGGATTATCCGTTTTTTCGCATATTTTCGGAATATCGGATGCGTTTCGGACTTGTCCGAAAATAAATTTTCGTTTTGTCGCCCGACTTTCATTATATTTGTCGTGTGGAGTATCTGGACAACGATATAAAATACGTAGGCGGCGTCGGCGAAGCCCGCGCCCGGCTTCTGGACAAGGAGCTGGGCATCCGCACGCTGGGCGACATGCTGAGCCATTATCCGTTCCGCTACATCGACCGCACGAAAGTCTACCGCATCGCCGAAATCACCGAGGGCGCGCCCACGCTCCTGCAGTTCCGCGCCCGCATAACGGGGGTGGCCTATGCCGGTACGGGGCGTAAAAAACGCTTCACGGCCTACGTGCAGGACCCGACGGGATCGGCCGAACTGGTGTGGTTTCAGGGCATCAAATGGATCGAAAAACGCGTCGAAGTCGGACGCGAGTACCTCATCTTCGGACGTCCGTCGTTCTACCGCGGCCTTCTGTCGATGGCGCATCCCGAACTGGAGACCATGGAGCAGGCCCTCTCGCGCAAGGCCGAAAGCGGCATGCAGGGCATCTACCCCTCGACCGAGAAACTCTCGAACGTGCTCGGCGCCAAAGGCATGTACCAGATCATCTGCAACACATGGGCGCTGGTCAAGGACCACATCGCGGACTGCATGCCCGAAGCGGTGCGCGCCCGCTACGGACTGATCCCGCTGCGCGACGCCTACTACAACATCCACTTCCCGCAGTCGGCCGAACTGCTCAGGCAGGCGCAGTACCGGCTCAAGTTCGACGAACTGCTGGGCATCCAGCTCAACGTCCAGTCGCGCCGCACGGAACGTCTGTCGAAGAACAACGGCTTTCTGTTCATGAAAGTCGGCGGGGTCTTCAACACCTTCTACAACGAAAAGCTCCCCTTCCCGCTCACCGGCGCGCAGAAGCGCGTCGTCAAGGAGATCCGTCAGGACACCGTGACGGGATTCCAGATGAACCGGCTGCTGCAGGGCGACGTGGGCAGCGGCAAGACCCTCGTGGCGCTGATGTCGATGCTGCTGGCCGTGGACAACGGCTTTCAGGCCTGCATGATGGCCCCGACCGAAATTCTCGCCCGCCAGCACTTCGCGACGATCACGCGCATGCTCGAAGGCATGGACGTGAAGACGGCGGTCCTGACCGGATCGTCGAAGGCCAAGGAACGCCGGCTGGCGCTCGAAGGGATCGCGTCGGGCGAGGTGGACATCCTCATCGGCACGCACGCCCTGATCGAAGACCGGGTGCAGTTCGCCAACCTCGGATTCGTGGTGATCGACGAACAGCACCGCTTCGGCGTGGAGCAGCGCGCCCGGCTCTGGACCAAGAACGAACAGCCGCCCCATATCCTCGTGATGACCGCCACACCGATTCCCCGCACGCTGGCCATGACCCTGTACGGCGATCTGGACGTCTCGGTGATCGACGAGCTGCCCCCCGGACGCCGGCCGATCAAGACCGTACATTACACCGACGCGGCGCGCCTGCGCCTGTTCGGATTCATGAAACAGGAGATCGCCAAAGGACGGCAGGTGTACGTGGTCTATCCGCTCATCAAGGAGTCCGAGGCGATGGACTACAAAGACCTCACGGACGGTTACGAAGCCATCTCGCGCGATTTTCCGCTGCCCGATTACGTCACGACGATCTGCCACGGCAAGATGAAGCCCGCCGACAAGGAGGAGTCGATGCGCCAGTTCAAGTCGGGCGAAGCCGACATCATGGTCGCCACGTCGGTCATCGAGGTCGGCGTGGACGTGCCCAACGCCACGGTGATGGTCATCGAGTCGGCCGAGCGGTTCGGACTCTCGCAGCTGCACCAGCTGCGCGGGCGCGTGGGCCGCGGCGGCGAACAGTCCTACTGCATCCTCATGTCGGGCGAAAAGCTCTCGAAGGAGTCGCGGGCGCGCCTGCAGGCCATGTGCGAGACCAACGACGGCTTCCGGCTGGCGGAACTCGACCTCAAGCTGCGGGGCGCCGGAGACATCAACGGCACGCTCCAGAGCGGCATGGCATTTGATCTGAAAATCGCCAATCCCACGCTCGACGTGCAGATACTCACCGTCTCGCGCGAAGCGGCGGCGGCCATCCTGACCGCCGACCGCGATCTCTCGCTCCCGGAACACCGCGGACTGCGGGAGCTGAGGCGGAAGTATTCGGGACAAGAAGAGATTGATTTTTCAATGATTTCGTAATATTTCAAAACCACCGAACGTTTATCCTTAAAAACCCTGTCCATGAAACGATTGCTTATCACGATATTATTCCTCTCGGCCGTCCTGCCCCTCCCGGCCCAGCTCTACCATCCGGGCGAGCAGCTCTTCTACCGCGTGAGCTACAAGGCCAAGATGTTCCCCAACACCGAGGTCGGCGCCGTGGAGGTCAAGACCAGCGACAGCGAAATCGCCGGCCGCAAATACTACAAGGTCGAGGGCATCGGCCGCACGCTGCCCACCTACCGCTGGTTCTTCAACCTCGAAGACATCTACACGGTATGGATCGACCCGGAGACGAAGCGCCCCGTACGTTTCGAAAGCGACCTGCACGAAGGCGACTATACGTTCCAGAGCTACTACAACTACGACTGGGAGAACAATCAGGTCTTCACCCGCTGGCGCCGCCGCCAGAAGCCCTATCAGGAGAAAACCATGCCGCTGACGCCCGAAAGCATGGACGCCATCGCGCTCTTCTTCACCATGCGCGGATCCAACGCCGACAGCTTCAAGCCCGGCGAGCCGGCAACGCTCCAGATGGTGCTTCAGGACACGATCCGGCACCTGAGCTACCGCTTCATCAACCGCGAGACGAAGAAAATCCGCAACATGGGCAAATTCAAGACCCTGAAGTTCGAATGCCAGCTGGGCACCACCGAAGGATTCTCGTTTACCGACGGCACGGTCTTCACGCTCTGGATCTCGGACGACGAGAACAAAATCCCGCTTTACATCGAATCGCCCGTGCGCGTGGGCAGCATCAACGCCTATATTTCGGGCTACAAAGGGCTTAAATACCCGATGACGAGCCTGATAAAATAAAAATTTTATATCTTTGCAGAAACGAAAGTTACCCCGGCGAACATCAAATTAATCCTATTTCCGAAAAACCAGCTTTTATGGAAGAAAATAAGCAAGGATACGACCCCTCGGAATTCGAGGACGACGACTACATGACTCCCCAGCCCGACGCGGGCAAATCCATCCGCGGCTACCGCATCGTCATCATCATCCTGTCAGTGATTCTGGTGGCCCTTTCGGCGCTCTATTTCAGCATCCACCGCCAGCAGATGATCGACAACCGGCTGCTGCAGAGCGACCGCGACTCGATCCAGAACGATCTGGGACGGCTGATGACCGACTTCGACAACCTGCAGGTCACCAACGACAGCATCTCGGCGGGCCTGACCATCGAACGCGACCGCGCCGACTCGCTGATGACGCGCCTCAAGAAGGAGCGTTCGTGGAACCTCGCCAAAATCAAGCAGTACGAGAAAGAGGTAGGTACGCTGCGTACGATCATGAAGGGCTACATCCGTCAAATCGACTCGCTGAATACGCTCAACAAGAGACTCATCAGCGAAAACGTCGGCTACCGCAAGGAGATCTCGTCGGCCAAACTGCGCGCCGAAATGGCCGAGGAGAAGGCCGCCGAACTGGACAACAAGGTACGTGTCGGCGCCGTGATCCGCGCCCGCGACATCACGCTGGCGGCGCTCAACGCCAACAGCAAACCGGTATCGCGCGTCAAGAACGCCACCCGCCTGCGCGTGGACTTCGTGCTGACGGCCAACGAACTGGCGACGCCGGGCGAAAAGACGATCTACGTGCGCATCACCTCGCCCGACGGCTACGTGCTGACCACCGAAGCCATGCCGACCTTCGACTTCGAGGGCGAACGCCTGAGCTATTCGGCCATGCGCGAAGTGGACTACCAGAATCAGGACCTCGACGTGGGCATCTTCTACAACAGCACCGGATTCGCCGCAGGCACCTACACCGTGCAGCTCTTCTGCGAAGGCCGCCTGATCGGCACCTCGCAGATCGCCATGCGCTAACCGCGGCACCGGTCTCCGGCAATCCGCCCCGGCTGCAACCCGCACGAACATATGAATTCCCGGTCTTCGCTACGAAGACCGGGAATTCTGTTTTCGGCAGCACGCACGGCCTGCCGGAAAGGAAAAAGCACGCCCAACGAAACGGACAGGAACGCAACAGAGGCGGAGGACAGCGGCGGAACGCGGGACAGCCACAAACAACGGCAAACCGTGAGAGCGGCAAAACGCAGGAGGAACAAAGCCCGAACAGCGGCAAAACTCAGGACAACGGCAAACCGGAACTGCCACAAGCCGGAAACAGCGGCAAAACCGGGACAACCACAAGCCGGAGTTGCGGCAGCATGCAGACAGAGCGGAGGACAGCGGAAGACAGCGCCGAAACGAAATAAATAAAAGGGAGAAGTCCGCGGACTTCTCCCTCATACCCCGTAAACCGGCGGCCCGAATCGGAGCGAAACAGACCGGCCCGGCGAATACGGCTTAGAATACGGCTTATTTGTTCTCCTGCTGCCAGATCAGGGCTGAAGCGCCGAGAATGGCGGCGTTCTTGCCCTGAATACCGCTCGGAAGCAGTTTCACCTTGTTCTTGAATACGAAGAGCATGTTCTCTTCCATGTACCACTGCGTGGGTTCGAAAATCAGCTTGCCCGCCTTCGACAGACCTCCGAAGAGGAAAATCGCTTCGGGAGAGGTGACCGTCACCACGTCGGCCAATGCGCGGCCCAGCATCTCGCCCGTATAACGGAAAGCCTCCAGCGCCACCGGGTCGCCCTGCTCCGCCGCGGCCGAAATCATCGACGCATCGAAGTCCGCGAAGGCGATGTCGCGCAGTTTGCTGGGCGCCGTCATCGTCGCCATCAGCTCGAAAGCCGTGCGCTTGATGCCCGTCGCCGAAACATAGGTCTCCAGACACCCCTTGCGGCCGCAGCCGCACTCGCGGCCGTTGCGCTCGACGATGATATGACCGAACTCGCCGGCAAAACCGTCGTGTCCGTAGATCATCTCGCCGTTGGAGACGAAGCCCGAACCGAGTCCCGTGCCGAGCGTGATCATCACGAAGTCGCGCATACCTTTGGCGTTGCCGTAAATCATCTCGCCGATCGTCGCGGCATTGGCGTCGTTGGTCACCAGCACCTTCACGCCGCCGAAACATCTGCCGATATCGTCGGCCAGCGGAAAGAGACGGCGGCTCTCGTCGGGATTGGGGTCGCCCTCGCGGAATTTCCAGAGGTTGGCGGGATTCTCGACCGTACCCTTGTGGAAATTGGCGTTGGGGGCGCCGATGCCGATGCCCGTCAGCTCGTATTCGAACGAAAGACTGTCCGCCAGCGCGTGCATCGCCTGACACAAATCTTCGACGTAAGCCGGATAATCGTCTACATGAGGATATTTCTTGGTCGAAATGACCGATTCGGCATAGAGGTCGCCGTTCTCATCGACAAGGCCGAAGGCGGTGTTGATGCCGCCGATATCCACGCCGATCGCGAGTTTTTTCATAATATGTCCGGTTTAAAAAAGTTAGCAATTATCAGGTCAAAGTTAATCCAAAATTCGGCTACTCCAAACTTTTTTCCTACTTTTGGGACAGATTCCGCTCCAAAATGTAGTACTACAATGATGCAAACGAACGAGCAACTGCTCTTAGCAATCGAAAATTATCTGGCCCAGACCGAGTTCCCGGCCGAACCCGAACGTCTCTACGCACCGATCGGCTATTCGCTGGCGGGCGGCGGCAAACGCCTGCGCCCGATGCTGCTGATGCTCGCACACGGCATTTTCACCGACCGGTTTCAGGCCGCCCTGCCGGCTGCGGCCGCCGTCGAAGTGTTCCACAACTTCACGCTGCTGCACGACGACATCATGGACAACGCCGCCGTGCGCCGCGGCAAACCTTCGGTCTATGCCAAGTGGGGGCCGAGCGTGGCGATCCTTTCGGGCGACGCCATGATGATCTGCGCCTACCGCCTGCTGAGCGAAGTGCCCGCGGAGCTGCTGCCCCGGATACTGGGCACGTTCAACACCATGGCACTCGAAGTCTGCGAAGGACAGCAGTACGACATGGACTTCGAGAGCAAACGCAAGGTCTCGGTCGTGGAATACATGCACATGATCGAACTCAAGACCTCGGTGCTGCTGGCCGGCTCGGTCACCATCGGCGCCATGCTGGGCGGCGCCTCGGAGGAGGACTGCCGCAAACTGCGCCGTTTCGCCATCGAGCTGGGGCTGGCTTTCCAGCTTCAGGACGACCTGCTGGACAGCTACGGCGACGACCGGCTGGGCAAAGCCATCGGCGGCGACATCCTCGAAGGCAAGCAGACCTACCTGATGATTACGGCCATGAGCCGCGCCGACGAAGCGACGCGCGAAGCGCTGCGCACGACCCGTCTCGACGCGCGGCTGTCCGACGCCGAAAAGATCGCCGCGGTAAAATCCATCTACGACCGGCTCGACGTGCCGCGTCTGACCGAACAGCAGATTTCGCTGCGGTTCGAGCGGGCGCTCTCGATCCTCGATACGCTGTCGGCGGACAAGGCCCGCACGCAGCGCATCCGCGAATACGCCGAAAGCCTGATAGGACGCAAAAACTGACATGCGACGTTCCGATATAGAGATCATGGCCCCCGTGGGGTCGTACGAATCGCTGGCGGCGGCCATTCAGGCCGGAGCCGATTCGGTTTACTTCGGCGTCGGCAAACTCAACATGCGCTCGGCGTCGGCCGCCAACTTCACGCTCGACGATCTGGCGAAGATCGTCGCCACGGCACGCGCCGCAGGCGTGAAGACCTATCTGACGGTCAATACCATCGTCTATGAAGACGAGCTGCGGACCGTTCACGAGGTGATCGACCGCGCCAAGGCCGAGGGCATCGACGCCGTCATCGCCTCCGACTTCGCGGCGATTCTCTACGCACGGCGCATCGGCGTCGAGGTCCACATCTCGACCCAGAGCAACATCTCGAACTCCGAAGCCGTGAAATTCTTTTCGCAGTGGGCCGACACGGTGGTGCTGGCCCGCGAACTGACGCTCGAACAGGTGGCGCAGATTCACCGCGAAATCGCAGAGAACGACATCCGGGGACCGCGCGGCGAACTGGTTCAGCTCGAAATGTTCGCCCACGGCGCGCTCTGCATGTCAGTTTCGGGCAAATGCTATCTTTCGCTCTACGAGACCAACTGCTCGGCCAACCGCGGCGCATGCCGCCAGCTGTGCCGCCGCAAATACACCGTCACCGACAAGGAGACCGGCGCAGCGCTGGACGTGGACGGCCGCTACGTACTCTCGCCCAAGGACCTCTGCACGGTCGATTTTCTCGACAAGTTCATCGGCGCGGGCGTCCGGGTGCTGAAGATCGAGGGCCGGGCGCGGGGCGCCGAGTACGTCAAGCGCGTGGTGGAGTGTTACGACGAGGCGCTGCGCGCCATCGAAGCCGGGACATACACGCCCGAACTGGCCGCCGGACTGAAAGAGCGGCTCGCTACGGTTTTCAACCGCGGATTCTGGGAAGGCTACTACGCAGGACGGCCCGTCGCCGAACACAGCGAACATTACGGATCGGCAGCCACGCGGCGCAAGGTCTATGTAGGCAAGGTGACCAACTTCTACAAAAGGATATCGGTGGCCGAAGTGCTGGTCGAAGCGGCTCCGCTGGCCGTGGGAGAAGAGATATTCTTCATGGGCGCCACGACGGGCGTCGCCGAACAGACGCTCGCCGAGTTGCACGACACCGACGGAAAGCCCGTCCCGTCCGTTGCTCAGGGAACCTTGTGCGCAGTACGCACCCAAGGGACGATACGCCGCGGCGACCAGCTCTATAAATTCGTCGATGCGCAATAGCCCGCGCCGGCCGGACAGCACGTATGCCGGACGACATATATATCAAGGAAACGCCTTCGGGCGTTTTTTTCGTTACGATTTTCAGCCAGCGAAAGCACTCAGACCCGCTTATCATAAAATTTTTATCGAAAAACAATAAATTTCAGTTGTTTTTCAAAAATTCTTTCGTAAGTTTGCAATGTCGAAATTAAAAAAGACATCCTATGGAGATCGAAAAAATCATCCGCATGCTGGCCGTATTCATCGTCGTGGCCGCCTTCGCGCTCTCGGTAGCCGCCCGGCTTCTGTTCCCCGAAGCTTCGCACCTGTCCGACACGCCGCTGCTGGTACTGCTGATCCTCTCGGTCTGCGCCATCTGGCGCGACGCCCTGCGCTCCGAAAAGCAAAACGACAACACAAACGAATAATCTCATGAAAAAACTCCTTCTGTTCGCCGCAGCGGCGGCCGTTCTCGCCTCCTGCGCACCCAAGACGGCCCCTGAGCTGCCGATGGAAACCTTCTTCCGCAATTCGGAGAAGACCGGTTACCAGATATCGCCCGACGGCCGCTATTTCTCCTACATGGCGCCTTACGAAAGCCGCCGCAACATCTTCGTACAGCCCGTGGACGGCAAGCAGGCGGTGCGCATCACCTCGGAGACCGAGCGCGATCTGGCCGGATACTTCTGGGCCGGCGACAACCGCATCCTCTACCTGAAGGACACGGGCGGCGACGAGAACTACCAGCTTTACGGCGTGAACATCGACGGCAGCGACCCGAAGGCCTACACCGCCATTCCGGGCGTCCGCACGCAGATCATCGACCCGCTGGAAGAGATCGACTCGCTGATAATCATCGGCACCAACCAGCGCAATCCGATGATCTTCGACCCCTACCGGCTGAACCTCAACACGGGCGAGATGACGATGCTGTGCGAGAATCCCGGCGACATTCAGGGCTGGCAGACCGACCACGACGGCCGCCTGCGCGTGGCTTACGCCATCGTGGACGGCGTCAATTCGCAGATCCGCTACCGCGAAACCGAAGCCGAGCCTTTCCGCCCCGTGCTGACGACCAACTTCAAGGAGAGCGTCTCGTTCGCCGCCTTTACCCCCGACAACAAGCAGGTCTACGCCGTCACCAACCTCGGACGCGACAAGGTCGCCCTCGTGCTGATGGACCCCGCGACGTGCGAGGAGATCGAACAGCTCTACGTAAACGACAAATACGACTTGGACAACATCTGGTACAGCGACGCGCAGAAGAAACTGCTCGGCGTCTCCTACACCGGCCACAAAGGCACCGCGCGCCACTTCTTCGACAAGGCGACGGGCGAGATGTTCGGCCGCATGGAGAAGCACCTGCGCGGCTATGCCATCGGCATCGCCGGCTCGAACAAGGCCGAGGACAAATACATCGTCTATGCAGGCGGCGACCGCACGATGGGCACCTATTACCTCTACGACGTCGAGGCCGACACGATGACCAAGCTGGCCGACCTCGCGCCGTGGATCGAAGAGGAGCAGATGGCCGAGATGATCCCTATCAACTACACTTCGCGCGACGGTCTGGAGATCGAGGGCTACCTGACGCTGCCCGTGGGCAAGACCGTGCACAACGCCAAGAACCTGCCCGTGGTCGTGAATCCCCACGGCGGACCTTGGGCCCGCGACTACTGGGGCTTCAACCCCGAAGCGCAGTTCCTCGCCAACCGCGGCTATGCCGTGCTGCAGATGAACTTCCGCGGTTCGACGGGCTTCGGACGCAAGTTCACCGAAATCGCCTACGGCAAGTGGGGCCAGACCATGCAGGACGACATCACGGACGGCGTGAACTGGCTGATCGGCAAAGGCATCGCCGATCCCGCGAAGATCGCCATCTACGGCGGCAGTTACGGCGGCTACGCCACGCTGCAGGGCATCGTAAAGGATCCCGACCTCTACGCCTGCGCCATCGACTACGTAGGTGTGTCGAACCTCTTCTCGTTCCTCGAAACCATTCCGCCCTACTGGAAACCGATGCTCGACATGATGTACGAGATGGTCGGCAACCCCGAAAAGGACGCCGAGATGCTGCGCGAGAACTCCCCGGCCCTCAACGCCGAGCGCATCAAGACCCCGCTGCTGGTGGTGCAGGGCGCCAACGACCCCCGCGTGAACATCAACGAGAGCAACCAGATGGTCGAAGCGCTGCGCAGCCGCGGCGTGCATGTGGACTACATGGTCAAGGACAACGAAGGCCACGGCTTCCACAACGAGGAGAACCGTTTCGACTTCTACCGCGCGATGGAGAAGTTCCTCGCCAAATACCTCAAGGGCGTCGAACCGCAGGGCGGGATCGTGCCGGAGAGCGACCGCAGATAAACCGGAATCACAACCAGCCACAAGCATACTACCATACCGTTTTTTAAAGTAAAAAGTTCAAATTCATAGTTGTGAGAGGGAGGCCCGGAAATTTCCGGGTCTCCGTTTTCATGCGAGCCCGGCACCCGTTTTGATTTGCGGACGGCATGTATTACCTTTGCACTCCGTGAGCACCATTCCCTACATAGCGCCGCCTGCGGACGGATTGCCGATGCCCCGCCGCTTGTGGGCCATTCTGGCCGTGGCGTTCGGCGTCGGACTGTCGGTGCTTGACAGCGCCATCGCCAACGTCGCCCTGCCGACCATCGGGCAGGAGCTGGGGATTTCGTCCGCCGACTCGATCTGGATCGTCAACGCCTACCAGCTGGCCATCATGGTCTCGCTGCTGTCGTTCTCGGCGCTGGGCGAGCTGGTCGGCTACCGCAAGGTCTACATCGGCGGGCTGATGCTCTTCACGGTGGCTTCGGTAGGCTGCGCACTTTCTTCGTCGCTCGCCACGCTGGTGCTGGCGCGCGTCATGCAGGGCTTCGGCGCCGCGGCCGTCACGTCGGTCAACACCACGCTCATCCGCATCATCTACCCCAAGGCGCAGCTGGGCCGCGGGCTGGGTCTCAACGCCACGGTTGTCGCCGTGTCGTCGGTCGCAGGCCCGACCATCGCCGCAGGCATCCTTTCGATCGCCCACTGGCCTTGGCTCTTCGCCGTGAACATTCCCGTCGGGCTTGTCGCCCTGTCGCTGAGCCGCCGCTTCCTGCCCGACAACCCCGTGCGGGTCGGCACCCACCGCTTCGACTGGCGCGACGCGGTGATGAACGCACTCACGTTCGGGCTGCTGATGGCTTCGGTCGAGGGATTCTCGCACGGACTCGATCCGCGCATCCTCTCGGCCGGCATCGCCGCACTGCTCGTCGTCGGCTTCTTCTTCATCCGCAGCCAGCTACGCGAACCCTATCCGCTGCTGCCGTTCGACCTGCTGCGCATCCCGATCTTCTCGGTCTCGGTCTTAACGTCGATCTGCTCGTTTCTGGGACAGATGCTCGCCATGGTGGCCCTGCCCTTCTACCTGCAACACGAATTCGGCTACGACGAAGTCGCCACGGGACTGCTGATGACCGCATGGCCCGCCGTGATCATGGTCGTGGCCCCGATCGCCGGCATCCTCGTCGAACGTGTCCACGCCGGATTTCTGGGCGGCACAGGACTTACGGCCATGGCCGCGGGACTGTTCCTGCTGGCCTTCCTGCCCGACGACCCGGCGCCTTTCGACATCGCATGGCGGCTGGTGCTCTGCGGCGCGGGATTCGGACTGTTCCAGTCGCCCAACAACAGCATCCTGATCGCCTCGGCCCCGCCCCAGCGCAGCGGAAGCGCCAGCGGCATGCTCGCTACGGCGCGTCTGGTGGGCCAGACCACAGGCGCGGCGCTGATGGCCCTCCTGTTCCACATCGTCCCCGAAAACAGCACCCATACGGCGCTCCTGCTCGCGGGAGGGTTCGCCCTGACGGGCGCCGTGGTCAGCATCACCCGCATCCGGCTGCCGCTGCCCGAAGGGCTGACCCGGCGCAGAAAATAACCGGAGGCATCTCCGCCCGAAACCCCGAAGAACCGAAACAAACATCCCTCTACACCCCGAATACAGATCCGACATGAAATATCCGTTCCTGCTCGCCGCCCTCCTGCTCTGCTCTGCAAACCTCGCCGCCCGCCACCCCGATACGGACACCCTTCTACAGCCCGACACCCTTTCCCTCCGGCAATCCGACGCGCACACCGCCCACGGGTCTGACAGCCTCGGAATGCGACGCCCCGACTCCCTCCGGCAATCCGACGCGCTCTCCGCCCAGAAATCCGACGCACCTTTCGTCCGCCCGCCCTACCTGCGGCCGGGCGATACCATAGGCATCGTCACCCCGGCGCGTAAACTCAAGGAGAAGGCCGACACGGCCAAAGTCCGGGAACGCTTCGAAGAGTGGGGCCTGAAAGTGAAATTCGGAGCGCACTACGCCGACCGCGAACAGCCCTACTTCGCCGGGACCGACGCCCGGCGCGCCGCAGACCTGCAGGCCATGATCGACGATCCCGGCGTGAAAGCCGTCGTCAGCTATCAGGGCGGCTACGGATCGGTGCGCCTGCTCCCGCTGCTCGACCTCACGCCGCTGCGCGAACATCCCAAGTGGATCGTCGGATTCAGCGACGTCACCATGCTCCACATGGCGCTGGGGCGGCTGGGCGTCGAAAGCCTTCACGCCACGATGCCGGGCAAGTTCCGTTTCGGCGCCGACGAAAAACCCGAAGCGATCGTCTCGGACGAATCGTTGCGCAGCGCGCTTTTCGGCCGCTGGACGCGCATCGACGCCGCCGCACACCCGCTCAACGTCTCCGGCACGGCCCGCGGACGGCTCGCGGGCGGCAATCTCTCGCTGCTCTGCTCAGCGATCGGGACGCCCGAACAGCCCGACTTCGACACCCCGACGGTGCTGTTCATCGAGGAGATCGGCGAACAGATGTACCGACTCGACCGCATGATGCAGCAGCTGGAGCGGAGCGGAATACTGGCCAAATGCAAGGCCGTTCTCGTGGGGCATTTTACGGACATGCTGGGACAGAAACACTTCGGCATCTGGGACCCCTGCGACATCATCGCAGCCTATGTCCGTCCGCTGGGGATTCCGGTCGTATTCGGCATCCCCGCAGGCCACGAAGACCCCAACGTCGCCCTCTACATGGGCCGCGAGGTCGCCGTCACGGTCAACGATGCGGGCGCAAGCGTCGAATTCTGACCGCAGGCCCGCCCCGCCGGACATTTACCCCGTCCGCACCCGCCGCAGAAGCCTTTCCGCAAAAAATAGCCGCCGCAGGGCGCGGGCTTGTCATATTTTTACTATTTTTGTAAGAGGTGGAGAATGTGCCGCCGCACAAGCCCTGCGCCGACGGGCCGCAGGCGCCGCAAACGGAATGCAAATTAAAACGCCATACTATGTTTTCAGCTAAGACCTACGCTGCGCGCCGCAACATGCTGCGTACGAAGATCGGCTCAGGGATCATCCTGCTGCCGGGCAACTCCCTTTCGCCCAACAACTATCCGAACAACGCCTACTATTTCCGGCAGGATTCGTCGTTCCGCTACTACTTCGGACTGAACACCCCGTCGCTAGCGGGCCTGATCGACGCCGATACGGGCGAAGAGGCGCTGTACGGCGACGATTTCACGGTCGAGGACATCATCTGGACCGGTCCGCAGCCCACGCTGCGCGAACTGGGCGCCGAAGTCGGCGTCACGGCGACGTTCCCCATGGCCGAACTTGAAAAGCGGCTCCGCAAAGCCGTTTCGCTGGGCCGCAAGATCCACTACCTGCCGCCCTACCGCGGCGAGACGAAGCTCCAGCTGTCGGCGCTGCTCGGCATCAAGCCCGAACTGCTGCACGACTACAAGTCGGTCGAACTGATGTTCGCCGTGGCCGAAATGCGCGAGAAGAAGAGCGCCGAGGAGGTCGAGGCGATGGAACGCGCGTTCCTGATAGGCTACCAGATGCACACGCTGGCGATGCATATGTGCCACCCCGGTGTGATCGAGCGCGAGATTGCGGGCGCCATCGAGGGCATCGCCAAATCCAGCGGTTCGGGCCTATCGTTCCCCTCGATCGTCTCGCAGCACGGCGAGACGCTCCACAACCTCAACGCCGACGGCGTATTGGAGCAGGGGCGGCTGCTGTTGTGCGACGCAGGCTGCGAGACCGTGGACGGCTACTGCTCGGACCACACGCGCACCTACCCCGTCAACGGCCGGTTCACGCAGAAGCAGAAGGAAATTTACAACGTCGTACTGGCGGCGCACGACCATGTAGCGCGCATCGTCAAGCCGCATATGATGTACACCGAGATACACAACGCCGCCTACATGACGCTGGCCGAAGGGCTGGTGGCGCTGGGACTGCTCAAGGGCACGGCCGCCGACGCCGTGGCTTCGGGTGCCATGACGATGCTTATGCCCCACGGACTGGGACACGGGCTGGGCATGGACGTACACGACTGCGAGGCGATGGGCGAGCGGAGTTTCGACTTCTCGACGATCGCCGACCGCGCCGCCAAGTCGGGAACCTGCATCTACCGCGCGGCATGGCGCATCGAACCGGGGACGGTGATGACCGACGAACCGGGACTCTACTTCATCCCGGCGCTGATCGACAAGTGCCGCGCCGAGGGTCTCTACAAGGGCATCGTCGATTACGACGCGCTGGAGGCGTACCGCGACTTCGGCGGCATCCGCATCGAGGACGACATTCTGGTCACCGAAGAGGGCAGCCGCATGCTGGGTGACAGGAAAATTCCGATCACGGTCGAGGAACTCGAAGCCGCAGTGGGCCGGTAACGTGAAGCGGATTTTCATTTTCCCCACCATCGAGGAGGCCAAGGCGTTCATCCTCACCCAGCCCCGCGATCCGGTCTTCGTGGCCGGAGTCGGCGCGGCGGAGATCGCGGCCGCGACGATCCGGGCCGTGAAAGCCCGCAAGCCCCAGCTGGTCGTGCTCGCAGGCATCGCGGGGGCGTACGACCGGAGCCTGCAGCGCGGCGAGGTGGTCGAAGTGGTCTCCGAGCGGATCGCCGGGATTCCGGCACGTTACGCCCGCGAATACGAAACTTCGGGACCCGATCTGGGACTGCCCCTCGCGGCGGGCGTTACGGTAAACCGTTCGGGAGACGGCCTGCGGGAGACGGGGCGGAAGCAGGAACAGGAGCAGGAGTTCCGGGAAACAGGGTACGGGATTCCGGAGCCGGAAACGAAGTCCGGCGACGCAGTTTCGGCCCCGGCCGGACAGACGCTGCAACCTACCGGAGAGAGGGCGGACAGCCCGGAACAGCCCTCGGACATGCAGTCCGCGATCGGCGACACGGACGGCACGGACGGACAAGGCTCGCTGCCCGGAATCGACGGCACGGACGGGCAAAGCGCGCTGCCTGAGATCGAGAACATGGAGGGCGCGCCCTTTTTCGCCGTGTGCGAAGCGCTGGGCGTCGCCTGCTGCCAGATTCGCGCCGTGTCGAATTATGTCGGCGAACCCTTCGACCGATGGGCCGTAGGGCTGGCCGTCGAAAACCTTACCGCAACATTAACCCAAATATTCGGAAACGATGAATAAAAAATGGACACTTTGGGCGGGACTGATCCTGATACTGGTCGTCTTCATTCTGATCTGGCAGTTCGCCCCTGCCATCCAGCGCTGGCTGGCCAACGTATTTATCGACATCATCGTCCTCGCGCTGACCTTCGCGGCGGGCTGGCTGCTGGGCCGCTACGGCGGCAGGCGCAACCGCAACCGCGATCAGGAGAACGTGCGCAACATCACCGAAGCGCAGAAACGGTGACGTTCCGCCTGCGCATATCGCCCTGCCCGAACGACACCTTCATGTTCGACGCGCTCCTGAACGGACGCATCGACACGGGCGGATTGCATTTCGACGTCGAATACCGCGACATCGAGGCGCTCAACCGCGGGGTGCAGGCCGGGGATGCCGACGTGAGCAAGATAAGCTGCGCCGTGCTGCCCGCCGTTGCGGACCGTTACGCGCTGCTGGACAGCGGCGCGGCGCTCGGACGCGGCAACGGACCGCTGCTGGTGCGCCGTGCGGGGGACCGGTCGCCGATCCGCCGCGTGGCCGTACCGGGAGTCCACACCACGGCCAACGCACTGATGATGCGCCTTTTCCCCCGGATTACGGAGCGCACGCCCCTGCTCTTCTCGCAGATCGCCGCCGCCGTGGAGCGGGGCGACTTCGACGCCGGAGTGCTGATCCACGAGGGGCGTTTCGTCTACCGGCAGCGGCAGTTGGAGCTGGTCGCCGACCTCGGACAGCTATGGGAGCGGACCACCGCGCTGCCCCTGCCGCTGGGCGGCATCGCGGCCAAACGGAGCCTGCCCGAAGCGGTGCGGCGGCAGGTCGAGACCCTCATCCGCCAAAGCATCGAATACGCCTTCGCGCACCCCGAAGCGTCGCGCGCATATATCAAGGAACACGCGCAGGAACTCGACGACGCCGTGATCGACGCGCACATCGCACTTTTCGTCAACGACTATTCGCTCTCGCTGGGCATCGAAGGCCGCCGGGCCGTCGAGGCGCTGACGGGAATTGTTTTGCGCTCAAAAGCGCAAAACAATGAAAAATGAAAAATTAAGAATTCGAAAGGGACTTACTTCGGCCCAAAGATGCCTCCGCAAAACGCCGTGCGCTGCAACACGGGCACTACAAGCCGCACAAGCACCGACCGTTATACCGCCGCCGACTACTCCCACATTCCAAACGCCGGAAAATGTACCGCACGACCAACCTCCCCAACACCCGCATCGAAGTGGCGGACGCCCTGCGCGGCATCGCCGTGGCGGGCATCATCCTGTTCCACGCCCGCGAGCATTTCAACCTCTACTGGAGCGGGCTGGATTACCTCCGCGCCGGATTCGGCGGCTGGGAGCAAACCGTGGCCGGCGCGCTGGGATTCCTGCTTTCGGGCAAGATGTACGCCATCTTCGCACTGCTGTTCGGACTGAGTTTCTTCATCCAGAGCGACAATCAGGCCCAGCGGGGCAACGACTTCTCGCTGCGGTTCGCATGGCGCATGGTGCTGCTGTTCATAATCGGGCTGGTCAACGCCGCGATCTACAACGGCGACGTGCTGACCTATTACGCCGTTTTCGGGCTGCTGATGATCCCCATCGGCAAACTCCCGAACCGCTGGGTGTGGGTCATAGCGGCGCTGCTCTTCATCCAGCCGCTCGAACTCTACCAGCACTTCAGCGGCCATACGCTCTCGCTGCGCGGCATCGAAGGCATGGAGACCCTCTATCCGACCCTCGCCACGGGAACCTTCGCCCAGAGCGCCCGCGCGAGCCTCGTCTACGGGCCGATCAGCTCGTTCGCATGGGGATTGGAACACGGCCGCGCCACGCAGACGCTGCTGATGTTCGTGCTGGGCATGCTGGCGGGCCGTTACCGGCTCTTCTACGACGAAGGCCGCAACCGGCGCATCTGGGGCGGGCTGCTGGCTGCCGGCATTCTCGGCACATGGCTCGTGCCGTTCGAGGCGATGCGCAACCTGATGACGGCGACGGCCATCGTCGCGGCGGTGGTCCTGCTGTGGTACGGACTGCCGGGATTCCGGCGGGCGCTGCACGGCATGACCTTCTTCGGCCGCATGAGCCTGACCAACTACCTGCTGCAATCGCTGCTCGGAACGGCGCTCTTCTACAACTGGGGCATGGGGCTTTACCGCCACGTGGACGTGATCTACGGCACACTCGCGGGCGTGGGCATCATCCTCGTACAGTACGCCTTCTGCCGGATATGGCTGCGCCGCCATTCGCACGGTCCCGTCGAGTGGCTCTGGAAAAAGCTCACGTGGCTCGACATTCCTTTTTTAGACCGAAAAATCGCCTCCTGAGGGCGATTTTTTCATGCCCCGGTTTGGTTATCCCGTTTTTTTTGTATATTTATAGTCGGCTAACCGGAAAATCCCGGAAAGGGCGGCTTCCGCAACCGGGAATACGCCCCGCGGGAACACCTCCGGCGACGCCCCGAACCACCCGAAAACCTTAAAACCACACGGGAATATGAAAAATTATTCAGCTAAAGAGATCAAGAACATCGTACTCATCGGCGCGCCCGGCACGGGGAAAACTACCCTTGCCGAAGCGATGGCCTTCGAGGGTAAGGTCATCGACCGCAGGGGTAGTATCGAGACGAACAACACGCTCTCGGACAACACGGATATCGAGCATGAATACAAGCGCTCGATCTATTCGACCATCCTCTTCACCGAATTCATGGACCGCAAGTTGAACATCATCGACTGCCCCGGCTCGGACGACTTCTGCGGAAGTCTCTTCTCGGCGTTCAAGGTGGGCGACGTGGGCGTATTCCTGTTCAATGCCCAGAACGGCTGGGAGGTCGGCAGCGAAATTCAGGCCCGCTACGCCCGTCTGCTGCAGAAACCCGTGATCGGCGTAGTGAACCAGCTCGACGCCGACAAGGCCAATTTCGAGGCCGCCGTCGAGTCGATCCGCGCCTCGTCGCGCGTGAAGCCCGTCATCGTGCAGTACCCGGTCAATCAGGGTCCCGAATTCAACGCTTTCATCGACGTGCTGCTGATGAAGATGTACCGTTTCAAGGACAACGACGGCCACCGCGAGGAGCTGG
>OJOF01000767.1_pt1 | contig 27654 bp, 24 predicted proteins | sample 1598181 | NCBI WGS metagenome assembly OJOF01 (sample SAMN01915226, study PRJEB22387) | human gut metagenome | isolation source: stool | host: Homo sapiens | place: USA
TTGGGCTTCGCACCACTACGATCTCCTACAAAAACAAGCAGCGTGTGGAGCGCCCCGAGAGTGAGCGGTTCGTGGTGAAGAACACCCACGAAGCCCTTGTCACACAGGAGCAGTGGGACATCGTGCAGGAGGTGCGTCAGCACAAAAAGCGTGTCCCCAAGCACATGGACGAGCCGAACATCTTCTCTGGACTGGTGTTCTGCGCGGATTGCGGCAAGCCGCTGGTGCTGCACAGAGCCAGCACGATGAAGCGGACGGAGTACAACTTCAAGTGCTACACCTACGGCAAAAAGGGCAAGACCGTCTGCACGCCGCATCACATCCGGGAGTTTGAACTGAAAGCCATTGTGCTGGAGGACTTACGCCGGGTGACGCACTTCGCGCGGATGAAGGAAAAGCAGTTCGCCGCCTACATCAGCAGCAAGAATACGCTGGAGCTGCGGCGTGAGATGAACACGATCCAAAAAGATCTGGATACCATGCGGCGGCGCAGAGAGGAACTGTCCAAGCTGTTCAAGCGGCTCTATGAGGACAATGTGCTGGGGCGGGTGACCGATGAGCAGTACCGGATGCTGGCGGGCGATTACACCGTCGAACAGAAAGAGTTGGAGGAACAGATCCCCGAAAAGGAGGCCCGGCTGGAAAAGCTGAAAGCCGCCTCCGCCAACGTGAACACGTTCGTTGAGAAGGCGAAGCAGTATACCGCCATCGACGAGCTGACGCCGGAGCTGCTGCGGCTGTTCATCCAGCGGATTGAGGTAGGCGAGCGGACGGAGAAATACTCCCGCAGCTCCCACCAGAGCATCCGCATCGTGTACCGCGACATCGGCACGGTGGACAGCGCGATGGAGCAGGGCGAGGCGCAGCCGCGCATTGCGCCGCCCCTGAGTGAGGTATTCCAGCTTCCCGCATAATAAAAAAGCAGAGAAAAAACGCAAGAAAGCGGACAGCAAACGCTGTCCGCCCCCTTGCAAGACATGGTGTCAACTTGTGTCCCTATGAACATTACCCGAAGGGTCTCGGGGATTTTTTCTTTGTGAGGATATGCCTCTTTTTGCCGCTGAAGGCCGTAAAGGTTTGGGGTTACTTAGAGGTTTTTTGAGGTTACCGAGTTGCTTTCAGGTTACTAATGAGGTTACTAGGAGAGTATTTAGTAAATCGAAGATGCAGCATAAAGAAAGACGCATTCTTTCGAATGCGTCCTTCTTTATGCTAAAATAGAAAGGGAAAGGCCGTCAGCCTTTCCCTTTTTTTGCTTTAACGGCAATATTTTTCAATATAAGCGTTCTGGCACTTGATGATGATCTTGATGGCTTCCTCGCGGCCGAGGACGTCGCTGACGACGGTCTCCTTGCCCTCCAGGCTCTTGTAGACGCGGAAGAAGTGGCGGATTTCGCTTGCCACATGGTTCGGCAGCTCCGAGATGTCCTGATAGGTGTTGTAGGTCGGATCCTGGAAGGGAATGGCAATGATCTTTTCATCGAGACTGCCGCTGTCCTCCATCGAAATAACGCCGATGGGGTAGCACTCCACGAGGCTCAGCGGGCGGATGCATTCAGAGCAGAGCACCAGAACGTCCAGCGGGTCGCCGTCGTCCGCCCAGGTGCGGGGGATGAAGCCGTAGTTGGCGGGATAGTGAGTCGAGGTGTAGAGAATTCGGTCGAGACGCAGCGCGCCGGTCTCTTTATCCATCTCGTACTTGTTTTTCGAGCCCTTCTCGATCTCGATGACCGCGAAAAAGTCCTCAGGGCGCACGCGCGCCGGTGCAATATCATGCCAAAGATTCATAATAGTTCTCCCTTCGTGAGAAATGGTATTGAGAAAACGCGCAGAAGTACGCTTCTGCGCGCTTTCGCTGACGAAAATTATTTGCTCAGTGCCTCGTCGATGCTCTTCGCGCCGAGCTTGCCGGCGCCCATGGCGAGGATGACGGTGGCAGCACCCGTGACGGCGTCGCCGCCGGCGTAGACGTTCTGATGAGAGGTGAGACCGGCCTCGTTCACGACGATGCCGCCCTTGCGGTTGACCTCAAGACCCGGGGTGGTGTTCTTGATGAGCGGGTTCGGCGTGGTGCCGAGCGACATGATGACGCAGTCGACCGGCAGATCATGTTCGCTGCCGACCTTTTCGATCGGGCGGCGGCGGCCGGAGGCGTCAGGCTCGCCCAGCTCCATCTCCACGCAGGTCATGGAGGAGACATAGCCCTTCTCGTCGCCGTTGATCTTGACGGGGTTATTGAGCGTCTTGAAGACGATGCCCTCTTCGATGGCATGCTCGACCTCTTCGTGACGGGCGGGGAGCTCTTCCATGCCGCGGCGGTAGACGACGTACACGTCCGCGCCCAGGCGCTTGGAGCAGCGCGCGGCGTCCATGGCGACGTTGCCGCCGCCGACGACGGCGACTTTCTTGCCCTGAAGCGGCATGATGGGCGTGTCGGAGCCGTCCTTATAAGCCTTCATCAGGTTGATACGGGTCAGGAACTCGTTGGCAGAGTAAACACCGCAGAGGTTCTCGCCGGGGATGTGCATGAACATCGGAAGACCCGCGCCGGAGCCGATGAACACGGCCTCGAAGCCGTACTCGCTCATCAACTCGTCGATGGACACGACGCGGCCGATGACCATGTTCGTCTCGACCTTGACACCGAGGGCCTTCAGGCCGTCGACTTCCTTCTGCACGATGGCCTTGGGAAGTCTGAACTCGGGGATGCCGTAGACCAGCACGCCGCCGGCAAGGTGGAGCGCTTCAAAAACGGTGACATCGTAGCCCTTCTTGGCAAGGTCGCCCGCGCAGGTGAGGCCGCTGGGGCCGGAGCCGATGACCGCGACCTTGTGGCCGTTGGGCGCGGGCTTGGTGGGCGCTTCCTGGACATTGGCATTGTGCCAGTCGGCGACAAAGCGCTCGAGGCGGCCGATGCCGACGGGCTCGCCCTTGATGCCGCGGATGCACTTCGATTCGCACTGCGTCTCCTGCGGGCAGACGCGGCCGCAGACGGCGGGGAGGGAGGAGGTCTCATGGATGACCTGATAGGCGCCCTCATAGTCCTTTTCGGTGATCTTCTTGATGAATTCGGGGATCTTGACCTGCACCGGGCAGCCGGAGACGCAGGGATGGTTCTTGCAGTTTAAGCAGCGGGCTGCTTCGTCGAGCGCCTGCTCCTCGGTATAGCCGAGGGCAACCTCCAGAAAGTTCTTGTTGCGGACGTTGGGCTCCTGCGAGGGCATTTCGTTCTTCTTCAGACTCATGTTAGGCATATTACTGAACCTCCTTGCTGAACAGGTTGCAGGTCTCTTCGTATTTGTGGCGCTCCCAGTCGAAGTACATCTTGCCGCGCTTGAGACTCTCGTCCCAGTCGACCTTGTGACCGTCGAAGTCCGGGCCGTCGACGCAGGCGAACTTCGTCTCGCCGCCGACGGTGAGGCGGCAGCCGCCGCACATGCCGGTGCCGTCGACCATGATCGGGCTCATGGAAACGGTGGTGGGGATGCCGTAGGGCTCGGTGGTCTTGGACACGAATTTCATCATGATGGCAGGGCCGATGGCGAAGATCTCGTCATACTGGTTGCCCGCGTCGATGAGCGCCTTGAGCGCATCGGTGACAAGACCCTTCTCGCCGTAAGAGCCGTCGTCCGTCATCAGCTTCAAAACGCTGGACGCCGCGCGGAACTTGTCCTCAAGAATGACGAGGTCCTTATTCTTGAAGCCGACGACCGCGTGGACTTCCGCGCCGCAGTCGTGGAACTTCTTCAAAACGGGGTAAGCGATGGCGCAGCCGACGCCGCCGCCCACGACGCAGACCTTCTTCTTGCCTTCGGTCTCGGTCGGGCGGCCCAGCGGGCCGACAAAGTCCTGAATGTACTCGCCCTCGGCTTTATGTCTGAGCTTTTCGGTGGTGGCACCGATCGTCTGCACGATGATGGTGACGGTGCCCTTCTCACGGTCGAAGTCGTGGATGGTGATGGGGATGCGTTCACCGTTTTCATCGACGCGCAGGATGATGAACTGGCCGGGCTCGGCCTTCTTTGCCACCATCGGTGCCTCGATCTCGTAGAGGGTCACGGTGGGCTTGAGCGCTTCTTTCTTCACGATGCGATACATGAATGATTCTCCTTTTTGTTGAGATTCAGCGCCGTGCCGTCCGGGGAGAACGGCAGGCGGGATTCCTGGATGCAGCGCCGGGAATATGGAATGATGCTATATTTATATCATGAAAGTTTTCTTGCGTCAATGAATATCAAAATTCTGACGATGCAGGAAAACTTGCATTTACGAAAAATACTTGCAAAAGACTAAAGCAGCGTCACGCTGCGGCCCTCGGTGCTGATGAGGTCCTCCTCGCGCATCTTGCGCATCTCGCGCATCATGGCGCTGCGGTCGGCGCTGATGTAGTCGGCAAGCATGCTGAGGGAAAACGGCAGGGGGAACGTCCGGCTGCCGTGCTCGTCGGCGAGCTGCTCGAAAAAGCACAGCAGCTTTTCGCGGATGGAGCGGCAGGCGAGCACCTCAATCCGGCGGCTCAGATGCAGGGACTTTTTTGAGAGCAGTTGGAAGAGGTTCGTTACGACCTGACTGTGGCAGGCACAGGCGTTTTCGCAGCGCTTTGTGATCTGGTCATAGCGCATGAAGATGACGCGGCAGTCCTCGCGGCACTCGATGAGCGCGCTGCCGTCGCGAAAGCCGGTGAACGCCAGCTCCTCGCCAAAGACGCTGCCCTCGTCCATGCTTTCAAGCACGGTGCGGTTGCCGTCGGCGTGCAGGCGCAGAAGCGCCGCGCTGCCCGAGAGCAGCACGCCGATCATGTCCTGCTGCTGCCCGCAGGTGAGGATGGTCTGTCCTGCGCTGAAGCGCTGCTCATACGCGCTGAAGCAGCGCAGCATATTTTCGCACGATACTTCGTCCACACCTGTAAACAGTGCGGAATCGCGGCAGTCCATCGCTCTCCCTCCCGTAAGGCCTGCTGCTTTACCGGTGCAGCGCAGCCGTTGACCTATTGCATTATCATATACCAGAGAGGAAAAAAAGTAAATGACAATTTCGCGAAAAAATCGGACAAAAAAGCGTGCGATCCCTGTAAAAAAGCATCCGCCTTATTTGGCGGATGCTTTGTCCTTGGTTTTGCGCGCATAGTCGTAAAACACCTGCGCAATGGGCGATAAAATGCTGTTTTTGTGCTTGACGATATAGAGCTGGCGGCGGAAGCGCGAGTCGGGGAAGGGGAAGGCGAGAAGCTTTCCGAACTGAACATAGTCCTGCGCGGCGCTCTGCGCGATGAGACCGACGCCGAGACCCTCGCTGACCATCTGCTTGACGCTCTCGGTCGAGCGGATCTCGACCGCGGTGCGCAGCTGGGCGATGTCGATGCCGAGCTCATTTAAGAGTTCCTTGCCCGCCTGATACGTGCCGCTGCCCTTTTCGCGGCTGATGAACGTCTCTTCCTTGAGCTGCTTGATGGGGAAGGGCTTGCCCGCAAAGGCCTGATACTTTTCGGTGTTCGGCGTGATGAGCACCATCGGGTCGTTGGCAAAATCCTGATAGACGCATTTGTGGCTCGCCACCATCGTGCCGCAGAAGCCGATCTCTACGCTGCGCGTGGCAACGAGCTCCACGACCTTGGGACTGTCCTCCATCTGGATATTGAAGGTGATGTCCGGATAGCGGGCGCGGAAGTCCTGCAAAAGGTGCGGCAGATAATACTGGCTGGGCACCGTGGAGGCCGCGATGGAGATCGTACCCTTCATCTCCTGCGAGAAGTTGCGCAGCGCGATGGCTGCGTTCTCGCGCACCTGCAAGATCTCCTTGGCGTATTTGTAGAGGAGCTTGCCCGCGTCGGAGGGGTAGGTCTCCTTCGTGGTGCGGACGATGAGCTTGATATTCAGTTTTCTCTCCAGTGCGGAGACGTGCGAGCTGATGGTCGGCTGCGTCAGGTGCAGCAGCTCCGCGGCGCGGGAAAAGCTGCAGTTTTCCACCACGTAGACGAACGCTTCGAGCTCTTTGATATCCATATCAATGTCCATGAAGTTCCCCCGTCAGACAGGCAAAAGCAAAATGTTTTGCGTTGATAGTGCGTTGAATGCTTATTTTTTAACAGTATACACAGTTTAGCGCCGTTTGTCCAGAGAGGGAAACGGCATTTTGCAGGATTTTATGCATTTTTTGCCCGTGCGATGCACCGCGCGGGCAAAAAATGACGACTTACTGCTTGTCCTGCGCCAGCGCCTCGCCCAGCGCGATGGCGAGCTGATCGGGGCAGGAGGTATTCTTGAAGCCGCAGCGGATGCCGCGCATGCGCGCGATGGCATCCTCGGCCTTCATGCCTTCGACCAGGCGCGAAATGCCCTGAAGGTTGCCGTTGCAGCCGCCGATGACCTCTACGCTCTTGATGGTGTGGTCGTCGTTCAGCTCAATGTGCATTTCCTTGGAGCAAACGCCCTTGGTGCGGTAGTTATAAGTCATTTCTATCTCTCCTTTTCTGATAGTCCGCGCCAATCATAGCACATTCGCCCTGCGTTCGCAAGGGATGCACCGAAAAAGGAAAGAAAAAGAAGATGCGGCAATTCGGGGTGGTATTCCGCGAACAACTGTGCTATAATTATCCTGTTAGAATATTGCCATTACAGAACAAAACGCAAAAGGAGTTGTTTTTTATGTCAGTTTTGACCGCCGTTATTCTCGGCCTTGTGCAGGGGATCGCGGAATTTTTACCGATCTCGTCCTCCGGCCATCTCGCCATCGCGGAGCATTTACTAAGCATCCAGGGCGCGAGCAACGTGCCCGACTTTTTCGACGTGCTGCTCCACCTCGGCACGCTCGTGGCGGTGTTTGCCGCTTACTGGGATGATATCCGCGATATGATCGTGGAGTTTTTCACCGGCATCGGCGACCTTGCCCATCATCGCACGCCGAACCCCGTGCCGCCTGCGCGCCGTCTCATTCTGCTCATCATTGTGGGCACGCTGCCGCTTTTCGTCATGGTGCCGTTTCGCCGTTTTTTCACGGAGCTGAGTGATAATATGTACTTTATCGGCGGCGCACTGATCGTCACGGGCATCCTGCTCTTCGCGAGCGACCGCGTGCGCCATGGCCGCAAAACGGAAAAGACCGCCACGCTGCTCGACGCGCTGCTCGTCGGTATCGGTCAGGCCATCGCGCTGTGCCCGGGCATCTCCCGCTCTGGCATGACGATCACGGCGGGCTGCTTCACGGGCTTTGAGCGCAAGTTTGCCGTGCGCTTTGCATTCCTGCTCTCCATCCCCGCGGTGTTGGGGGCGAACATCCTGACGCTCAAAGACGCGATCGACGCGGGCATCGACTTCTCCAGCGTGCCCGTGTACCTTGTCGGTGTCGTCGTCGCGGCGGTGTCGGGCTATGCGAGCATCCGCCTGCTGCGCTATATTGCCGACAAGGGCCGTTTCGGCGCGTTTGCCTATTACTGCTGGGCCGCCGGCGTGCTGACGCTGGTGCTCACGATCCTGCACTAATTTTTGATTCTGAGGTGAACCATGGCACAACAGAAGAAAAAAACCACCACAACGAAAAAGAAAACGACGGGTTCCTCCCGCTCCTCGTCTTCCAGCAAGCGCACGGCGAAGAAGAATCAAAAGCGCCCCATCCGCCGCGAGGTCGCGGGCGCGATCCTGCTGGTGCTGGCGCTGTGCCTGGGCTTTAGCTATTTCCAGTCGGGCGCGTGGCTGCTCGATCAGCCGGCGAAGCTGTGCCGGTCGCTCTTTGGCTGGGGCTATTACCTCGTCGCGCCCGCACTGCTGCTGGGGAGCTACATTCTGCTCTTCCACCGTGGGCGGAACGTCGCGTCCTGCCTTGTCGGCACGGCGCTGCTGCCGGTTGTGTTCGGTGCGATCATGCACATCGCCCTCTGCAAAGAGAAGTATGTCAACATGGATGGCATCTTGAAGCTTCTGTGGATGAGCGGCAACGCGCTCGAGTCCGGCGGCGCGGTGTCTGCATCGCTTGCGATCATGCTGGTGCTGCTGGTGAAAAAGGTGCTGGCGATGATCCTGCTCGTTGTGCTGTTCGTCGCGTTTTTGATGATGGCGTTCCGCTTGACGCCCGCCGCCGTGATCGAGGCCGTGCGCTCGCACGAGCGCGTGCCCTATGAGCCAGTGGAGGAAGAGGACCTTCCGCCGCAGCGCACCCATGTGCCGCGCCGCAGTGCGCCGATCCATACGCCGGACGCCGCCATCGACATTCCGCTCGACGGCGAGGAGCGCGTCATCAAGAAAAATCCCACGGGCGGCTTCTTCCGCAAGAAGTCCGATAATATCAAGAGTCCCGACGAGCTGTTAGCGGGCGGAAGTGCCGCGGAGACAAAGATCGCTGCACCCGTTTCGCCTGCCGCCGCGCCGTCCGCACCCGTTAAGCCTGTGACGGTGGAGGCCGACGACTTCGACCTGCCGCCGTTTGATACAGCGCCGAGCGCGCCCGCGCCGGTCGTCCCGGCACCCGCACCTGTGATGCACACGCCGTTTGCCGCGCCCACGCCGAGCGTGCAGAGCGCACCCGCCGCCGCAGCCGCAGCAGCAACGACGGTTCCCGCCGTGCTGACCGACAAGCAGGAGGACAAGCTCCGCCGCGCCGAGGTCGATGCCGCGCGCGAGGAGGTCACGCGCGAGATCGAGGGCAGCGACGCGCAGCCCCAGCCGCCTGCATATCAGTATCCGCCCATCACGCTCTTAAAAGAGGGCAGCGTGACGAACGCCGCTGAGGCGGGCGCGGAGCTGCGCAACAACTCCCGCCGCTTGGCGCAGACGCTCACGAGCTTCGGCGTGGACGCCCAGCCGGGCGATGTGGTGCGCGGCCCGTCGGTCACGCGCTATGAGTTCACGCTCAGTCAGGGCGTGAAGCTCTCGAAGATCACAAATTTGCAGGACGATATCGCCCTTGCGCTGGGCGCGAGCGGCGTGCGCATCGCGCCCATCCCCGACAAGATCTCCGTCGTGGGTGTCGAGGTGCCGAACAAGCTTGTTTCGCCCGTCAGCATCCGCACGGTGCTCGAATCCACGGAGTTCACCACCCATCCTTCCACCACGGCCTTCGCCGTCGGCAAGGACATCAGCGGCAAGAACATCGTCGGGAATATCTCGAAGCTTCCGCACGTGCTCATCGCCGGTACGACAGGCTCCGGTAAGTCCGTGTGCACGAACTCGCTGATCGTCTCGATGCTCTATAAGTCAACGCCCGAAGAGGTGCGCTTTATCATGGTCGACCCGAAGATGGTCGAGCTTGCGCCCTACAACGGTATCCCGCACCTGCTCATCCCCGTCGTCACCGACCCGAAAAAGGCTGCGGGCGCGCTGCAATGGGCCGTGTACGAGATGATGAAGCGCTACAAGATGTTCTCCGAGCACAACGTCAAGGACCTTGCCTCCTACAATAAGGTGGCGGAGACGGACGAAACGCTCAAAAAGCTGCCGAGCGTCGTTGTCGTCATCGACGAGCTGGCCGACTTGATGCTCGTCGCGGCGAAGGAGGTCGAAGAGTCGATCTGCCGCGTGGCGCAGATGGGCCGCGCCGCGGGCATGCACCTGGTTATCGCGACGCAGCGTCCGTCCGCGGACGTCATCACGGGCCTGATGAAGGCCAACATTCCGAGCCGCATCGCGTTCGCGGTCGCTTCCGCGATGGAATCGCGCATCATCCTCGACACCGCGGGCGCGGAAAAGCTCGTCGGCCGCGGCGATATGCTCTATGCCCCGCTGGGCGAAGGCAAGCCCAAGCGCGTGCAGGGCTGCTTCATCTCGAGCGAGGAGATCGAGCGCGTGGTCAACTTCGTCAAGGAAAACGGCGAGACGGACTACGACGAATCCGTCATCGACAAGATCAACGCCGCCGTCGCCGAAAAGGAGAAGGGCAGCGGCAAGGGAGGCGGCAATGCCGCGCCTGATCAGAACGCCGCCGACGATGTGGATGAGTTGCTCCCTGCCGCGATCGACGTGGTCATGGAGACGGGTCAGGCGTCCGTCTCGATGCTCCAGCGCCGCTTGAAGCTTGGCTATTCGCGCGCGGCGCGCATCGTCGACGAGATGGAGACGCGCGGCATCGTGGGCCCGTTCGAAGGCTCAAAGCCCCGCCAGCTGCTTATCACGAAAGAGCAGTGGCAGGAGCTCAAGATGAAGGGCGCCTACGGCGCGACGCCGCCGGAAGCGGAAGAGCTTCCGCCGCCGGACGAGGAAAACTGAACAAAGCGAAAGCACCGAAAGCAAAACGGCTTTCGGTGCTTTTTTTGCGCGTCTCGGTTTCCATGCGCACGGGAGTCGCATAGACTGTCGGGGAAGAAAAAATGGGGGAGGAGATCGACATGGCCTATTCCGACAGGGAGCTGCTCGCACGCCTCATCGAGTGCGAGGCGGGCGGCGAGGGCGAGAATGGGATGAAAGCCGTGGCGAGCGTCGTGATGAACCGCGTGCGCTCGACGGGCGGCGAATACGCGCGCGTGGGGCAGGGCAGCATCCGCAATATCATCTTTCAGCCGGGGCAGTTCGTCTGCGCGAGCGAGACCGAGCGCGGCAGCTACAACCCGCAGAACATCTACAACATGCGCCCGACCGATATCCACTATGAGATCGCGGACTGGGCTATTGCGGGCAACCGGTTGAACGGTCTTGGAACGGCGCTGTGGTTCTTTAACCCGTTTTCGCCGTCCTGCCGCGCGAATTTTCCTTCAAATGTGGGGACGTTCGTCATGCGTATCGGCGACCACTGTTTTTATAACCCCACCGCCGCGTATTACGACACCTGAGAAAAGCAAATCAGCAGCAACGGGAAAGGGAGAGGACGTTTTTATGATCCAGATGGGAAAAAGCATGCCGTGCCTTTATGAGCAGATGGTTGCCGTGCCCGCCATGGCGAGCGCGCAGCAGAGCGGCAACAGCAATAATAGCAGCAATAATAGCAGTAATAATAGCAGTAATAACAACAGTAACAACAACGCGAGCCAGAGCTATGAGGAAATGCTTGGAGGATCGTCGGGGGCGGGGGGCATGTCGCTCGTGCTGCAGGGCGGCGCGAGCGGGCAGTTTCAGCCGACGCCCGACGAGATCGAAGAGTCTCGGACGGTCGACAAGATGTCCTATAATTCATGGAAGGGGATGCTTGCGCGCAACATCGGCCGTGCGGTCATCGTGAGCTTTCTTGTCGGCTCACAGCATACGGTCGTGGCGACGGGAACGCTGCGGGAGGTCGGAAACGACTACATTACGATCTATCACCCGGGGCGCAGTGCCTATCTCACGGCCGATCTGTATTCCATTCGCTTTGTAGAGTTTCCGCAGGGGGACGCGGTGCTCACGATCAATTAAAAAGGGACGCTTTCGCGTCCCTTCATTTTTGCTTTTGCGTTCGCAGACGCAAAGAATTTTGATCGTCGATCGCCGCGACCAGCGCGTGGCGATCGACACCTCTCGCTCCGCGCGTGTCGCAGCCGCCAGCGGCGGCAAGGCACAAAGCGGAGTGTGGCCTTTCTCAAAAAAGCGGCTTTACCGCTTTTTTGAAGTACTTAGAATCTTCTTCTCCGGCCGCGGTAGCCGCTGCCGGCTCTGCCGCGGCGGCGGTGGCCGTAGCGACGGCGGCGGGAGAACATCGTCACATAGACGACGAGCGCGACGATCAGCAGTACGACCACGATCAACAGAATGCGGACGAGCGGCTTTGCGAAAAAGTCAGACACCCTGCGCTGCGCCGTCAGGAACCACGAGGCCGATACATCGTTCAGCGCTAAGAGGTCCGTCTCGGCGTAGACCTTACCATTGTAGGAGAGCGTCAGCTTGCCGAGCACGTCGCCCGCGGAAACGGGCGCGTCGACCGTGTCGTTCGTGAGCGTCACGGTGCGCTCAAGCATGTCGGGCTCGACATTGTCGGGCAGCAGGCAGGCGATATCCTCCGCCGCGTGGGTCGAAACGTAGCTCGCCTCGCTCGAAAGCGCGACGGGCACCTCCTGCACAAGGTCGGAGGAGGAGAGAATGTCGCGGAGGACAAAGTTGTCAAAGCCCCAGTCAAACATACGGGACGTTTCGGAGAAGCTGCGCGTCTGGATGGTCACACCGTCCTCGAGCGTCACGCGCTCTGCGCCCAGCACCACGCTGATCATGTGGCGGCTGCCGCGCAGGGCAGACGAAATGAGGCAGTAGCCCGCCTCGGGTGTCGAGCCGGTCTTGATGCCCTGCGCGTCGCGGTACACATAACCGCGGGCGCGCCAGTTGGAGATGAGAAAGTTCGTCGAATGCAGCTCACGCGGCTTGTCGGTCATGTTCGTGGCGGGCACGGTGTAGCTCTTGGAGTTGCAGATCTCCATGAATTTATCGTGCTTCAGCGCCTCGCGCGTGATGAGGTAGAGGTCCCACGCGGTCGTGTAGTGCTGGGAGTTGTGAAGACCCGTGGCGTTGGCGAAGTGCGTGTGCTCGCAGCCAAGCTCCGCCGCGCGCTCGTTCATGCGCGCGACAAAGGCGTCGACCGAGCCGTAGAGCGTTTCGCCCAAAATGTTGCACGCCTCGTTCGCCGAGACGATGAGCATGCAGTTGAGCAGCTGCTCGACCGTCATCGTTTCGCCGGGGACGATGTTCGCCGTGCTGCCGTCGCTCGACAGCCCCTCGAACGCCGATTCCGTCGCAGTGACGGAGTCGGTCAGCGCGATCTTGCCCTCGTCGATGGCTTCAAACACCAGCAGCGCGACCATCACCTTTGTGAGCGACGCGGGGAAGTTCTCCTGATGGGCGTTTTTCTCGTAGAGAATTTCGCCCGTGTCGGCCTCGATGAGAAGACCGGCCTTCGCGTCGAGTGTGAAGTCCTCATAGGCGTCGGCGCTCGTGAGTGAAAAGAGCGGAAGCAGGAGCGCAAAAGATAAAAAAAGTGAAAACAAGCGGCGTTTTTTCATGGAAATATACCTCGTTGTATGATACAATCAAATAGAATACAGTGAAGAGGAGCGCGCCGTTCGGCACGCTTCGACATCAGTATAGCAAAAAAGGCAGGCGAGCGCAACCGTGGAAAAGCAAGAAAAGAAAACCAAAGTCAGCGGCGTCTACCTTGTGCTCGCCGCGCTGACGGTGCTGTTCGCCGTTTCGCTCGTTTTTCTGCACAAAACGGCCTACGAGGGTGCCTCGCACGGGAATTACACCGTGACGACGCAGGACAAGACCGACGAGATCACCGCGCCCACGCGCGTTGTGACGCTTGTGAACGTCAATACCGCGACGGCGGAGGAGCTTGAAACGCTGACGGGCATCGGCCCGTCGCTCGCGCAGGCGATCATCGACTACCGCGCAGAGCACGGCGATTTTACGGCGGCGGAGGACCTTTTGAACGTCAAGGGCATCGGAGAGGCGAAGCTCGAGGGATTCCGCGCGGAGATCACATTCACGGAGGAGGATGGCGATGAAAATTCTGGTGGTTGACGACGAGCAGCTTCTCGTCAAGGGCATGAAATTCAATCTGGAAAACGAGGGCTACACGGTCGAGACCGCCTACGACGGCGCGACCGCCATCGACATGGCGAAAAGCGGCGGGTTTGACCTCATCATCCTCGATCTGATGATGCCGCAGGTGGACGGGCTGACGGCCTGCATGCGCATCCGTGAATTTTCCAATGTGCCCATCATCATGCTGACCGCCCGCAGCGAGGACGCCGACAAGATCATCGGCCTTGAGTCCGGCGCGGACGACTATATCACAAAGCCGTTCAACATCTTGGAGCTCAAAGCGCGCATCCGCGCGCTGCTGCGCCGCGCGAACGCCGCACCGCAGCAAAAGCAGCCTGAAACGCTCCTGTTGACCGCGGGCGGCATCACGCTCGACCCCGAGCAGCGCGTCGCCGTCAAAAACGGCGAGATCGTCGAGCTCACGGCCAAGGAATACGACCTCATCGAGCTTCTTGTCAAGAATCCGCGCCGCGTTTACTCGCGCGAAAATCTGATGGACCTCGTCTGGGGCTACACCTACGCAGGCGACTACCGCACAGTGGATGTGCACATCCGGCGGCTTCGCGAAAAGCTCGAGGAAAACCCCGCCGCGCCGCAGCACATCCTGACCAAATGGGGCGTGGGGTACTACTTGAAGGACTGATTTCCCACTAAAAGAAAGAGAAGGGGGGGCAGCGCCGTGCAGATGCATGCGAGCCTGCAGCGAAAATTCAGCTTCAGCTATATCGCCATCATTCTGGCGGTGCTGATCCTGCTGAACACGTATCCGCTCATCACGTCGGAAAACCTGACGTTCCGCTCTAAGCAGAGCTCGCTGCAGGGCAGCGTCTCGGTGATGGTGACGGCGCTCTCCGGCCTTGAAGAGCTGAGCGAGGAAAACGTCGCGGGTGCGATGACGCTCGTGGAGGAGACGGGCATCTCCCGCGTGCTTGTGACGGACGCCTCGGGCCGCGTGCTGTATGACACGCGCGAAACCGACGGCGCGATCGGCCGCTACGCCTTTTATACAGAGCTTGTGCAGGCGCTTCGCGGAGAAGACGTCTTTTACACCGAATTTTCGGACAAGGCGTTCAAAAGCCGCGCGGCCTCGCCGGTCATCTACCACAGCCAGACCATCGGCGCGGTGTATGCCTACGAATACGATACCGAGCAAGCGGAGCTGCTGCTGTCCCTGCAGCGAAATCTTCTGACGATTTCGGCGGTCGTGCTGGTGTTCGCCGGCGGGATCAGCGTACTCTTATCCCGTGTGCTGACGCGGCGCTTCGGCGTACTGACCGACGCCATCCGCAAGATGCGCGAGGGCTCGTACAGCCACCGCGCCGAGGTCGGCGGGCACGACGAAATCAGCGAACTCGCCGCCGAGTTCAACGACATGGCTGACCGGTTGCAAACGACGGAGGACGCTCGCCGCCGCTTCGTGTCGGACGCGAGCCACGAGCTCAAAACGCCGCTGGCGGGCATCAGGCTTCTGTCCGACTCCATTTTGCAGACGGAGAACATGGACGCGCAGACCGTGCGCGAATTTGTCGGCGATATCGAGCAGGAGTCCGAGCGCCTGGCGCGCATCACGGAAAATCTGCTGCGATTGACGCGCCTGGACAGCGGCATGCTGCCCGAGGCGCAGCGCGTCGACCTCTCGTCCGTGATGGCGCGCGTGGTGCGTATGCTGCGCCTTGTGGCCGAGGAAAAGCAGGTCGACCTCTCCTATGAAATTCGCCGCGAGGGACAGACCCTCGCGAGTGAGGATGAAATTCACGAAATCATCTACAATCTGACGGAAAACGCCATCAAGTATAACCGCCCCGGCGGCTTTGTGAAGCTGCTGCTCGCGGGGGATGAAAAGGACTGCCTTCTCACTGTCAGCGACAATGGCATCGGCATTCCGGAGGGGGACATGCCCCGCATTTTCGACCGCTTCTACCGCGTGGACAAGATGCGCTCGCGCGCCGCGGGCGGTACAGGCCTTGGCCTTTCCATCGCCGCCGACACGGCGCGCCGCCGCGGCGGCAGCATCGAGGTCCGCGCCCGCGAGGGCAGCGGCACGGTGTTTACCGTGCGCCTGCCGCGCTGCGAAGAGGGAGGGGATGAGATATGAGAAGACGTCTTTCCCTGACTGCGGCATTAGTCCTCCTGCTTTCGCTTCTCTGCGCCTGCGCGGCCCAGCACGTGCAGGAAATGGACGAAAACGGCTACGAGCTCTATTTTCTCAGCGATCCCAACTCCGCGGGCGGCGGCGACGCCATCCGCACGCAGGAAAAGCGCCTGACGCTCGACGGCGCGATGGAGACCGAAGACTGTGTCCGCGCGCTGATGGAGGCGCTGCTCGCAGGGCCCGACGAGCCGTCGCTCTCGTCGCCCATCCCGGAGGGAACGGCGCTCAAGTCGCTCAAGGTGTCGGGCCGCCGCGCGCAGATCGACTTGAGCGCACAGTATGCGCGCCTGACGGGCATCGACCTGTCGCTCGCTGACTACTGCATCACGCTGACGCTGACGCAGCTGCCGAATGTGAACGCTGTGAGCATCACGGCGGACGGGCGCGAGCTGCCGTACCGCGAGACGCAAGTGCTGCTCTCGGCGGATACGCTGCTTTCCTCGCGTGAGAGTGGCCTGCGGCCGATCACCGTGTCGCTTTATTTCCTCGACAGCAAGACAGGCGAGCTGCGCGCCGAGCAGCAAACGCTCGCGCTCTACGAGGGCCAGACGCGCGTGAACGCGCTGCTCGAAGCGCTCGCGCAGGGGCCGGAGGACGATTCGCTCGTCTCGCTCCTGCCGGAGGACTTTGCGGTCATCTCCTCTCGCATCGAAAACGGCGTGTGCTATCTGAATCTCCCTGCGAGCGGCTCACTGCCGGAGAACGAGGCGGAGCGCGATTTGATGCTGAGTGCGCTCGAGCAGTCCATTTTGTCGCTCGGCGGCGTGGACGAGGTGCAGTTTTTGATCGAAGGCTCGGCCGAGCCCGACGGCTACCGGTAAAAAAGGCCCTCCGCAGAAATGCGGAGGGCCTTATCATATCTTGCGCTATTTTGCGCTCACTCGCGCGCGAGCATCGCCGCGCCGATCACGCCCGCGCGGTAGCCGAGCGTGCAGAGCTCGATGCGCGTGTGCGAGACGGCATAGCGCGAGCCGAACGAACGCTCGCGCACCCTTTCGCGCAGCGGCAGGAGCAGCGCGTCGCCCTGATTTGCTACGCCGCCCGAGAGGGCCAGCACTTCGGGGAAGAAAATGTTGACAAGATTTGTGAGCCCGCAGGCCAGATGCTCGATGTAGTCCTCCACGACCTGCGCGCCCGCCTCGTCGCCGCGCTCCTTGGCGAGAAACGCTGTGCGGCCGTCGACACCGCCCTGCTCCGCGGCAATCGCATGCAGCAGACTCTCGGGGTGCGCGGCCATGGTGCGCTTCGTGTCGCGGATCAGCGCCGTGGCGGAGGAGTAGGCCTCGAAGCATCCGCGGCTGCCGCAGGTGCACTCTTCGCCGTTTTCCGCGATGACCATGTGGCCGATCTCGCTCGCCGCGCCCGTGTAGCCTGTCAGGAGCTTGCCGCCGAGCACCACGCCGCCGCCGACGCCCGTGCCGAGCGTGACGACGATGGTGCTCTCCGCGCCGCGGCCGCAGCCGAACAGCGCCTCGCCCAGCGCCGCGGCGTTTGCGTCGTTGCCGAGGTGGATGGGAAGCGCAGTATGCGCGCGCAGCGCGCTTCGCAGGTCGAAGTTCACAAAATTCAGGTTCGCCGCAAAGCGCACGATGCCGCTCGCGTCGTCCACCGTGCCGGGGCAGCCGACGCCCACGCCGCCGACGGTGTCCTCGCCGATAGAGAGCTGCGCGATGACCTGACCGATGCGTCCCGCGACCGCCTCGGGGCCGAGATCGACGCGCGTCGGGATAGAATGCTCCTTTAAGATCTCGCCCTCTGCGCTCACGAGTGCGCCCTTGATGTTTGTGCCGCCGAGGTCGATGCCGATATAGTTCATAAAAACGCCCCTCCCGGGTGAAATGTGTCCTCATTGTATGCCGCATCGGCGGAAAATGCAAGAGCTCGCACGGGAAAGAAAAAAGTTTCTTAAAAAAATCATAAGGGTGAAACTTTTTGAGAAATTTCTCGTCTAAGAGAATGTACGGAACGAAAAAAGCTCCGCATAATCAGGATGGAAAGAAGACGATGAAAGGAGAAACAAAATGAAGCGCTGGGGACTAATGAGTGCCCTCGCACTTGCCGCCGCGCTGCTGCTCGCAGGCTGCGGAGGCGACTACGGGCTGAGTGATGACGACAGCGCCGATGAGCCGCAGATCACGCTCGAGCAGATCCGTGCCGCGAATGATCCGCGATCCCTGCTCGAAAAGCACGGCGCTGTGACCGTGACCGTGCAGGAGAGCGACCAGAATGACGCCGTGACGTATACGGCGAAGTTTCAGTACACCCGTGGTGTGGAGGATGTGCTGGCCTGGTATCATTGCCGGTACACCGAAAACAGCACCAGCGGCAAGAGCGAACTGTGGAGCGAGGCGAACGGAACGATGGATGCTGCGCGTATGGAAAGCGACAGCACCGAGGACCTAAGCCTGAGCATTTACCTTGAGGGAAAGTATGAGCAGTACGTTCTCGACATGATCCCCCGATGCCCTGCTTTGGAAGAGGATGTGGAGCAGACGGTCGACAGCTGCAGCGAGCAGGACGGCGAGCTGCTGCTCTCTGTTACCGCGCGTTATCTGGCTTCCGATGGAGATTATTACACGGTGCACTACCGCGTTGACCCTGCGACGAATGAGGTGCTGGAGGCGTCAGTGACGGACTACATTAAAAAGGAAAGCGGCGAGGTATCCAAGCTGCATACGACGCTCTACCGCTGGAGCTACGACGAGCCCTATCAGGCAGAGCGCAATGTGATGAACGAGGTTCTGTTTTCGACGGACAGCAAGGAGGACGTCTGCGACCTGACGACTTTCTATCCCGTTGAGGAGGAGGAGAACGGCTGGGCGATGACCCTGTATCGCGTGGCACACGGCACGCGCATCCTCTTCCTCGACAGCGTAGACCTCGCGTTTTATGCGGACAGGGAGCTGACCAAGCCCATCGACTTCTACGACGGCGTCGACACGAGCGGCGAGAGTGCGACGGTCTACATCGTGCCGCTGGAAGAGAACCATTAAAAAGCTTTAGAATGCGGGCGTAAGTCCGCACCCAAATAAGGAGGAAACCAAGGTGAAAAACTGGAAGAAAGCAAGCATTGCCGCGCTTTGTGTCGCGGTACTTCTTGCCGGCTGCGGCACGCAGGGCGGCAAGGACGATGGAAACGGCGGCAAGGACGACACGCCGATGGACGTGACGCTCGAAACGCTGCGCGAGGTCAACGCTCCGCGTGTGCTGCTTGCAAAGTACGACGCCGTGACCGTGAACATTCAGGGCACCGACCGGGACGGCGAGGTGGCCTACACCGCAAGATTGCAGTACACGGACGGGGGCGACAGCACGATCCTCATGTCCTCGCACTACAGCTATACCGCCAACAGCGGCCCGGGCGAGGAAGAACTGTGGAGCGAGGGGCGTGGCAGCCTGTACGCCACGCGCATGACGAGCGACGATAACGCAAGCCTGAACATCTATCCCATTCCGGGCGAGGGGACGGAGTATCTCCTTGACATACTGCCACAGTGCGCCGATCCCGCTGCCAAAAACGCCGAGGAAACGCTCGACGAGCGCAGCGAGCAGGACGGCGCGGTGCTGCTCTCGACCACCACGCGCTTTGACGATCAGGACGACTACTACTATACCACCCTCTACTACGCCGATCCCGCAACGGGCGAGCTGCTTGCCATGTCCGTGACCGACTACATCGAGGACGGCGAGGGCGGCGCGACGGAGATGGGCACGACACTCTACAACTGGAGCTACGATGAACCCTACAAAACAGAATCTTACAAGTCAGGCCGCTACCTTCTGAACGATGTCGTGTACGCGACGGACGACACGAGACCCGCCTGCCTGCTGACGGTCTGCCTCCCCGCGAAAGAAGGGGGCGAAGACTGGTGGGTGAATGAATACCATGTGGCGAGGGGGACGTATGTCAACATCTGTTGCCGCAGCGGTTGCACCCTCTACGCGGACGCGGCGCTGACGCAGCCCATCGACGACACCGTGTCCATCGACACAAATGGCGAAGAGATGACGGTCTACGTCGTGCCCGACGTGCCGCTGAACTAAAACGGCAAGAACTTAAAAAAGCGGCGGATCAAAAAATCCGCCGCTTTTTTTCAAAAAGGATGAAACATTTTTCGATAAATTCCGTCTAAATAATACAGGAAAGAGGCTCGGTGCGAGAATTAAGGAACTCTTAAATAATTTGTAACCAAATCGCGCCTGATTGTAACGACTTCCTCATAAGATGAGATTATAATGGACCCAAGATTAAAATTGAGGAGAAACTGCGATGGCAAATGACCAGAAGCCCGTCATTTCGGTGCGAAAGCTCCGAAAGGTGTACATGATGGGGCAGGAGCACGTGGTCGCACTGCACAATATTGACCTCGATATCCCGCGGGGCGAGGTGTGCTGCATCTTCGGCACGTCCGGCAGCGGCAAATCGACGCTGCTCAACCAGCTGGCGGGACTCGAAAAGCCCACGCGCGGCGTGGTGCGCATCGGCGGCGTGCCGATCTCACAGCTCAACGAAAATCAGCTTGCGGCCTTTCGGCAGAAGCACATCGGCTTCGTCTTCCAGTCCTACAACCTGCTGCCGGAGCTGACGGCGGCGGAAAACGTGGCCATGCCGCTGATGTTCAAGGGCATCGACCCGGATGTGCGGCTGCTGGAGGCGAAGAAAATGCTCTGCCGCGTGGGACTGAAGGACCGCATGGACCACTTTCCGAACCAGATGTCCGGCGGACAGCAGCAGCGCGTGGGCATCGCACGCGCGTTCGTCACGCGCCCCGAGGTCGTGTTCGCCGATGAGCCGACCGGCAACCTCGACTCGAAGACGACGAAAGAGGTCATGCACATGATCCGCGGCTTTGCCAAGCGCTTCCACCAGACGATCGTGCTCGTCTCCCACGATCCGGAGATGACCGAGTATGCCGACCGCATCGTCACGCTCATCGACGGCAGGATCGTCAGCAACGTAGAAAATCAGGTCAAGGCGGAGATCGACGCCGCACCTTATATCGAATAACGGAGGAAATCGAACATGAAACGCATCTCAAGATCCCTGCTCTCGCTCTGCCTTGCCCTTGTGCTGTGCGCAGCGCTGCTGCCTGTGAATGTCGCCAAAGCGACGGGCGGAGGCACGACGGCACGGACGGGAACCAGCTTTCTGATCACCGGCTACCGGGCCAGCAGAAGCAGCATTTACACCGGCGATACGGTGGATATCACGGTCTACTTATCCCGCACGGACGGCAGCAACGATTCGATCCGCGTCGTGCGCGGCCTTGACAGCTTTCAGGACGGCACGGCGAGCGCTGTTGCAAGCGGACAGAACGGCGAATATACCGTTACGTTCACCGGCCTGACCTACACCGGCGACAGCGGCAAGCAGCTTGCCTTTACAATTTATTATGAAGGCAACGGCGGCGGCTATCAGGACGGCAACACCGTCCCGGTGCGCGAGTGCGTGCCCTACACCGAGCCGAAGCCCGCCCCCGAGCCGACGCCGGAAACGATTCCCGAGCCGCGCGCCGTCTTCAACTCCGACGGCACGAGCACGTCTATTGCCGCGGGCGAGACAAAGACCATCACCGTTTACATCCAGAACGCCGGCACGACCGCCATGCGCGACCCTATCCTGACGCTCAAATCCTCCGGATCGCTTCTCATCATGGGCAGCCAGGACTACATGCTCGACGATATCCGCGCGGGCCGCGACACGGCCGTCACTGTGACGGTCAAGGCGCCCGACAAGATCGAGTCCCAGATGCAGACGATCGACGCGAGCCTGTCGTTCTACTATGACAACGGCACGCAGCTCACCGGCGGCAGCGCCAGCGGCAGCGTGAACGTTCTCTCCACCGTTACCAAGGATACGAAGGACGAGGAGACCATTGCGAGCCCCACGCCCATCGTCATTCTCTCGAAGTACAACTACGGCGGTTCGTCCGTTGCGGCGGGCTCAAGCACGAACCTGAGCTTCTCGTTCACGAACACCAGCAAGACCATCAAGATCGAAAACGTCATGGTCACCGTCACCGGCGGTCAGGACCTGATGCTCAACGGCTCGACGAACACGTTCTACTTTGAATCTGTCGCCGCGAGCGGCAGCAAGACCGTCACCGTGCCGATGAAGGCCGCGCAGCTCATCAGCGCCAGCGCGCAGGACGTCAAGATCGACGTGACCTATGAATATGTTGACCAGAACGCAAGAAAGTCGGGCAACGCCACGCTGTCGCTGAGCGTGCCCCTCTACCAGCCCGACCGCTTTGAGCTCAGCGAGCCCAAGACCTCCTACACCGGCTACGTCGGCGAGGAGACGAGCCTGACCATCGACTATGTCAACAAGGGCAAGAGCGCCATCAACAACGTTGAGGCGACCATCTCCGGTGACATTGATTCCCCCACGCCTTATCAGCGCGTCGGCACGATCGACGGCGGCAAGAACGGCACCATCGCCTTTGCCGTGACCCCGCAGCTGGAGGGCGAGAATCAGGTCAAGATCGTCATCACCTACGAGGATTCCAACGGCAACACGAAAGAGCGTGTATTTGAAGCCACGGTCGAGGCCATGGCCTATGAGCCGGCCGACCCCGGCATGGACGACCCCGGCATGATCGACCCCGAGCCGGCAAGCACCTTCCCGTGGAAGTACGTCATCATCGCGGTAGTCGCTGCGCTTATCGTCCTTCTCATCGTGCTGCGCATCCGCAAGAAGAAGGCCAAGCAGAAGGCCGAGCAGGCGCTGTGGGACAAGTGGGACGAAGAGGAGCTCGCCGAGGAGAAGCAGGAGGCAGCGGAAGCCGCGGCGGCTGAAAGCAAAGAGACTGCGGCCACGGGTGCTGAGGAGCAGAAAAAATGAGATTCGCAGACATCCTGAAAATGTGCTTTGACAGCCTGTCACGGCGCAAAGGACGCACGATCCTGACGGTGCTGGGCGTGTTCATCGGCTGCACGTCCATCATCGTGATGGTCTCCATCGGCGCGGGCATGCAGGAGTCGTACGACCAGATGCTCAAAAATATGGGCGACCTCTCCATCATCGAGGTCTACCGCGGCTACAACCAGAGCACCGGCACGCAGACGGAGAGCAAGCTTGACGACAAGGCGGTCGAGAGCTTCCACGAGATCGCGGGCGTGCAGGCCGTCATGCCCAAGGCAAGTCTCGACGGATATAATGTAGGCTTCAAAGCGGGCGTCAACGGCCGCTACACGGCCAACTGGGTCGATTTTGCCGGCATTGACTCGAGCGCCCTTGAGGACATGGGCTTTGAGCTGATGGACGGGCGGTATCCGGAGAGCAGCGACGAGGTGGTCGTGGGCCAGTATTTTGCCTATAACTTCTTCGATACGCTGATGCCGGATGGCAGAAATTATGTCGACCGATATATCTGGGACGAAAACGGCAATATCGACACGGAAAAGGTCCCCGACCCGTTTTTTGACCCGCTCAAGACGAGCATCACCATGGTACTCACACCGTATGACGACGGTACAGGCACCGAACCTACCCCCTATGAGGTCGAGCTCAAGGTCGTCGGTGTGATGAAGGAAGATCGGGGCAAGGGCTATGAGACGAGCGACGGCGTGATGATGGACATCAATGCGCTCAAAGCTCTTATTCAGGACCTGACCGGCAAGACCGACACGAAGTTCGAGTATTCAAGCATCAACGTCAAGGCTGAGAGCCTCGACGCCGTGTCGGATGTGGAGCAGTCCATCAAGGACCTGGGCTACAGTACGTATTCTATGCAGAGCATGCGCGATGAGCTCAACAAGCAGACCCGCCAGATCGAGCTGATGCTCGGCGGTCTCGGCGCGATCTCGCTTCTGGTCGCGGCCATCGGCATCACGAACACGATGATCATGTCCATCTCCGAGCGTACGAAGGAGATCGGTATCATGAAGGCGCTTGGCTGCTATGTGCGCGATATCCGCGCGATGTTCCTCATGGAGGCGGGCAGCATCGGCCTTCTCGGCGGCATTTTGGGGCTTATTTTCAGCTTCATCATATCCGTCATCATCAATCTGTTCTCGTTCGGCGCGTTCGGCGGCGGGGGCGTCACGTGGGAGCTTATCAAGCAGGCGCTCATCGGCGGCGAAGGCGTGGTGCGCACGTCCGTCATCAAGCCGGAGCTCGTGATTTTCGCGCTGGTGTTCTCGGTGCTGGTCGGACTGGTGTCCGGCTATCAGCCCGCGAACAAGGCGGTCAAGATCTCGGCGCTCGAAGCCATCCGAAACGAATAAGAAAAACGCAGTATTTTGCAAGAAGGCGGCGTCCTGGACCGGACGCCGCCTTCTTTTGTAAAAAGTGCGATATTGCAATGTTTCAAGCGCTTGCTTTGCTTGACCGCGCTGATGCGATGTGATATCATATATCAGTCAAAATATTTATGAAAACAGGAGGGGATCGTCTTGGCAACTGTCAAACGCAGATCCACCGTACCCTATTACGCCGCGGCGGGAACATGGGTCATTTATGCGCTGCTGTTCCCGCTTTACCGCGTGCCGCAGTTCATCTTTATTGCCATCGTATCGGCGGTGGTGTATTTCATCATGAACGCCGTGTGCGGCACGGTGGAGGTCACAGTTCCCGACCCGCCGAAAAAGGAAGAGAGCACCGGCAACCCCGAGCTTGACAAGATGATCAAGGACGGCAATCTTGCCATCTCCGAGATGAAGCGGCTCAACACGTCCATCAAGGATGAGAAGATCTCCGCCGACATCGACCGGCTCGAGGACCTGAGCACGAAAATTTTCGCGCAGGTCAAATCCGACCCGTCGAAGCTGCCGCAGATCCGCAAGTTCATGGACTACTACCTGCCCACGACCCTTAAGCTCTTGAACGCCTATGACCGTATGGGCGCGCAGGGCGTGAGCGGCGAGAACATCGACGCGACCATGCAGCGCGTGGAGAGTATGATGGGCACGATCGTTACGGCTTTTGAAAAGCAGCTCGACATGCTCTTCGGCAGCGAGGCGATGGATATTTCCGCCGACATCACGGTGCTTGAAAACATGATGAAGCGCGAGGGGCTCAGTGAGGACGACGGTGAGCTGCATGCCGAGTCCGGCACGGCGATCGCCTCGCAGGACGACATCAAGCTCGAGCTATAAAGGAGTAAGCGATGCGAAAGAAAGTGATGGCGTTCAACGCCAAGGTCAATGCGTGGATCTTGAAACGACTGAAGGGCGTGTGGCTCGACCCGATCTTCTGTGCAATCTTTGCCATCATGTGTGTGGCAAGCATCATCGGCGCGCTGCATCTGCACAGGGATACGCTTTACTATTCCGCGCTGATCTGGGCGTTGGCCACGCTGCTGTGCCTGCGCCGCATCCAGCGCATCAAAAAGCACGAAAAAGAACAAACTCAAAGCCAAAATACGGAGGAGAAATGATATGAGCGACAACATGATGCCCGAGCTGACCCTGAATCCCACCGAAGCGGCGCAGGAGGCCGTCCCTGAGCTGACGCTCACCTCGGACGCGCCCGCGCCCGAGCAGGAGAAGAAAAAAGAGGTCGAGCCTGTCAAGGTCGATGAGAGCATGCTCACCGAGCAGGAGAAGAAAGCCGTCGACGAGTTTGTGAAGAAGATCGACATTACGGATACGAACCTTGTGCTCAACTATGGCGTGGCCGCGCAGAAGAGCGTGGCGACGTTCTCTGAAAATGCCCTCTCCTCCGTGCGCAACAAGGACTTGGGCGAAGTGGGCGAGACACTCTCGAACCTCGTTGTCGAGGTCAAGGGCTTCGGCCAGGAGGAAGAGAAGAAGGGCCTCGCCGGTCTTTTCCGCAAGCAGAAGGACAAGCTCGAGCTGATGCGCGCGCAGTACGGCAAGGCTGAGACGAGCGTGAACCGCATCGTATCCGAGCTTGAAAAGCATCAGGTCACGCTGATGAAGGACATCGCGATGCTCGACCAGATGTATGAGCTGAACCTCAAGTACTACAAAGAACTGACCATGTATATCATCGCGGGCAAGAAGCGCCTTGCCGAGGTCCGCTCCGGCGAGCTCGAGGAGCTGCGCAAGAAGGCGGAGGCGAGCGGCCTTGCCGAGGATGCGCAGGCCTACAACGACTACGCGCAGAAGTGCGACCGCTTTGAAAAGAAGCTGCACGACCTGGAGCTCACGCGCATGGTGTCGCTCCAGATGGGCCCGCAGACGAGACTTCTCCAGAACAACGACACGCTGATGGTCGAAAAGATCCAGTCCTCGCTCGTCAACACCATCCCCCTCTGGAAGAGCCAGATGGTGCTCGCGCTCGGCATGGAGCACAGCCGTCAGGCTACGGCCGCGCAAAGCGCCGTGGCGCAGACGACGAACGAGCTTCTCAAGAAGAACGCCGACATGCTCAAGATGGGCACCATCGCCACGGCAAAGGAAGCCGAGCGCAGCATCGTCGATATCGAGACGCTGCAGCACACGAACGAGCAGCTCGTCTCCACGCTCGACGAGGTCGTGAACATCCAGCGCGAGGGCGCGCAGAAGCGCAAGGAAGCGGAGGTCGAGCTCGGCCGTATCGAAGGTGAGCTGAAGCAGAAGCTCATGGAGCTGAGAAGCTGAGACGCTCCGGATAGGAGAAGCATATGAAATTCTTTCAAAAACGCGGCGTCGCCATCGTCGTGCTGATTCTGGCGATCGTCGCATCCAGTGCGTGGGGCCTTCATAAGGCACCCGCCGTCTCTACGCCGGAGGGCGGGGAAAAGCTCAATCCCTCGCTTTCCACGGCGGCCTTTACGCAGTATGTGCGCGATGATGCCGGTGTTTTTTCCGACAAGACTGAGGAGGCCGTCGGCCTTTACAATGCTAACTGGGATAAGATGTTTGGCAGCATCATGGCTGTCGTCACGGTGCAGTCGTCGGATAATCTCGAGAATACGGCGTATGACTATGCGGACACGATGCAGCTTGGCTCAAATGACGCCATTCTTGTCATCGCCAAACAGCAGCAGGACTATTATCTGGTCGCCAGCGGCGATTTCTATGATCTGCTCAGCGGCCTTTCGCAGAGCTTTGTTGCCTCCTGCATGGCGGATAACGTGCAGAAGGGCGATTATGACGCGGCGGTGCGCTCGCTTTGCGCCGCGCTCCATGTGGAGCTGAGCCAGCAGTATCAGCAGAGCGAGGCGGCGCTGGACGAGGCGGCCAACGGTGTGATGTTCATCATGATCCTCATCATATTCTTTGTCCTCTGGATCATGCTTGACGGCATGCGCTATCGCCGCTATCGCCGCCGCTACATGATGCCCGGCATGGGCGTACCGACGGTGATGTATCACCCCATCTTCTGGGGACGCCGTCCTCCGCGCGGCCCGCGTCCGCCCCGTTCGGGCGGCCCCCGTCCTCCGCAGGGCGGCCCTAGACCGCCGCGTAGCGGCGGCTCCTCCGGCGGGAATCGCCGCCCGCCTCAGCAGCCGAGACGGCCTTCCGGTTCCTCGGGTAGCAGCTTTGGCGGATTCGGCAGCAGCGGCCGCGGCGGCAGCTTTGGCAGCGGAAACTTCGGCGGATTTGGCGGCAGCAGCCGTGGCGGTGGCTTCGGTGGAGGTCGCAGCGGCGGATTTGGCGGTGGCCGCGGAGGCGGCTTCGGCGGAAGACGCTGAAAAGCCAAAACCCCTGACACAAAATGAAAAGCACGTCTGCTTGGCAGGCGTGCTTTTTCTTACTTTGATTGCGGCCTGAAAGGCGATGACAGACAGGCTCGCACAGCATTGTAGATTTTCCGAGGAATACAATGCTGCTTATCGGATCTTCTCAAGTGCAACAGTGGGATCGCAGAGGAAAGCCTCACTCCGGTACTGCCCCGGCCAAACGACCACAATTTTAATATCCGGATTTTCTTTTGCCCATTCAAAGAAAAGAGCAGAGGACCTGCGGCGCAGGTCCTCTGCTCTTGGTGCCGGTGACCGGACTCGAACCGGTACGCTGTCGCCAGCGGCGGATTTTGAGTCCGCTACGTCTACCAATTCCATCACACCGGCAGGTGCAACAATTATTATATGCGATGCAGGGAGCATTTGCAAGCAAAACTTTTCGAAAAAAGGCTCCGGCGCACTGCGCCGGAGCCTTTCACAATGTAAGATCACACGTAGC
>OJOF01000804.1_pt1 | contig 26860 bp, 13 predicted proteins | sample 1598181 | NCBI WGS metagenome assembly OJOF01 (sample SAMN01915226, study PRJEB22387) | human gut metagenome | isolation source: stool | host: Homo sapiens | place: USA
TTAAATGTTGCTTATTGACAAACTTTGTCAATTTATATATTATTGTTGAAAAAGAAGGCGTTTTGCAGATAAAGCAAGACGCTTTTTTCCTTATTATTAAGGTAATATCCGGAAGATATAATCGGGAGAGACTGTGTAAAAATGCAGCGCCGAAGGTGACAGCGAAAACTCTCAGGCAAAAGGACCGGTTATGGACGGAACTCTGGAGAGCTGTAATTATCAGCACCGAAGAAGCAATTTCTAAGCATAGAGATGAGAAATATTGAGGCTGATTTGCTTGGGGAGAATCTTTCAGGTTTTTAACAGAGGCATAGGTGTATTAAAGTGCGCCTGTAGCCTCTTGTTTTTATGTAAAGATATATTAGGAAGGGAATCTTCTTAAGAATCTTGATAAGGCAGGATTGCAAGGCACGAAAAGGCTAAAGCAAAGGAGAGAAACATTATGAAGACAGACATTGAAATTGCACAGGAAGCAGTAATGGAGCCAATTAAGAATGTTGCAGCCAGATGCGGCATAAGCGAGGATGATCTTGAATTATACGGAAAGTATAAGGCTAAGATATCAGATGAGTACATCAACAGTGTCAAAGACAATGAAGATGGAAAGTTAATTCTTGTTACAGCCATAAATCCAACTCCGGCAGGAGAGGGAAAGACAACAATTACTGTAGGGCTTGGAGAAGCATTTGGAAAGCTTGGCAAGAAGGCAGTTATAGCACTTCGTGAGCCATCACTTGGTCCATGTTTCGGTATCAAAGGTGGAGCAGCAGGTGGTGGATATGCACAGGTTGTTCCTATGGAAGAATTGAATCTGCATTTTACAGGCGATTTCCATGCAATCACATCAGCTAACAACTTATGTGCAGCACTTCTTGATAACCATATACAGCAGGGCAACGAACTTGGAATTGACCCAAGATGTGTTACATGGAAAAGATGTATGGATATGAACGACCGTGTTCTTAGAAATATAGTTGTAGGTCTTGGTTCTAAGGTTGACGGAACTGTAAGAGAAGATCATTTTGTTATCACAGTTGCGTCAGAGATTATGGCAGTATTATGTCTTGCAACAGATATGAAGGATTTAAAAGAAAGACTCGGCAAGATGGTAGTTGCTTACAATTATCAGGGACAGCCTGTTACAGCATCAGATATCAAGGCAGTAGGTTCAATGGCAGCTTTGTTAAAGGATGCATTAAAGCCTAACCTTATCCAGACACTTGAGCATACTCCAGCATTAGTACATGGTGGACCATTTGCTAATATCGCACATGGCTGTAATTCAGTAAGAGCAACTAAGACTGCACTCAAGATGGCAGATTATGTAATCACAGAGGCAGGATTTGGTGCAGATTTAGGAGCAGAGAAATTCTTCGATATAAAGTGCCGTAAGTCAGACTTAAAGCCAGATGCAGTTGTATTAGTAGCAACAGTAAGAGCACTTAAGTACAACGGCGGAGTACCTAAGACAGAATTATCAGCAGAGAATCTTGACGCATTAAAGAAGGGAATCGTAAACCTTGAAAAGCATATTGAGAATCTTCAGAAATATGGTGTACCTGTAGTTGTTACACTTAATGCGTTTGTATCAGATACACAGGCAGAATTAGATTATATACAGAAGTTCTGTGAAGATAAAGGCTGTGAATTCGCCCTTGCCAAAGTATGGGAAAAGGGTGGAGAAGGCGGAATTGAGCTTGCAGAAAAGGTTCTTAAGACACTTGAGACAAAGAAGAGCAATTTCCATTGTCTGTATGAGACAGACCAGCCGGTTAAAGCAAAGATTGAGACAATTGCCAAAGAAATATATGGAGCAGGAAGTGTTAATTATTCGGCAGCAGCTAATAAGCAGATTGAACAGCTTGAACAGTTAGGATTTGGTAATCTTCCAATCTGTATGGCTAAGACACAGTATTCGCTTTCAGACGATCCAACATTACTTGGCCGTCCGGAAGGATTTGAGATGAATGTAAGAGAAGCATATGTATCAGCCGGTGCAGGCTTCATAGTAGTGCTTACAGGTTCAGTAATGACAATGCCAGGACTTTCAAAATCACCAGCGGCATATAATATAGATGTTAATGATGATGGGGTAATAACTGGGTTATTCTAGAAAAGTGACTCCCGGGAGTGGGAGACAGGTGGTTGTGGGGTGTGGAATCCCTCCGGTAAACTGCACTGCATAATAATAAGCATTGAGTGTTTAGGTAATTATACCATCCGCTAACGATGTCTACGCACATCCATGTGCGAGACATCTCACACGCCATCCGTGGCGTGTGTACGCTTTGGTTTACTTATGACTCAATGCTTTTATTATGTGCACAGTTTACAGTCGGAATACCGCACCCCACAAACCACCTGTCTCCAAACTTCCGGGAGTTTTTCTACATAGGAGATGAAAATATCTCTCCCGCCCCAACCCTGCCAAAGGCGGGGAGGGGCGGAGCAGTTGTCCGGTAAAGAAAAGCCCAGCCGTGTATATTAGTAAAATCAAAACCGTATGAAGACGCCGGCACTTGGTAAGCTGGGAAAGCTGCCACAAAGTGGTAGCAAATCCCAGCGAACCTAGTACCGCTGCGTCGGAATCCGAGCGGAAGCGTGTTTTGATTTTACTAATATACACGGCTGGGCGTGCTTTAGGGGAGCAACTTCCTACAGCATAACCCCCGACTTCTCCTTACTTCTCTCAATCATATGATTCAGCTTCTCAAATGGTTTCTGTAAGAACAATCCGATAATCAGCGAAACAACTATATATATTGAAAGAAAAGCGAGATTCTTAATGTAATCATATCTGTACATTCCTGCTATACATTCTCTTAATGCATCCATTGAATATGGGAAGAGCAGGAATCGGTATATTATCTGGTAGGCGTTAGGAAGTACTTCTATAGGGAATGTACCGCCTGAGCCGGCAACCTGTATAACGAGCAGGACAATTCCAAGTGCTTCACCGATATTTCCAAATGCAACAGTAAGGCTGTACATAAAGAAGGTGAATACGAAGCTTGAGAATGCACATGCAACCCAGTAAAGGAATGGGTGGTAACACTGGATTCCTATGTAGAGAAGATTTCCAAGTGTTATAAGCAGTGCCTGAAGCTGTCCTACTGCAAAGAAGATAAAATACCTTCCGAAGAATTTTTCATATCTCTTTGCATCTGCTGGAATATCTGGAGCAGGATGCACAGGTGTGTGCATAATAGCAACAAGTATAAGTCCACCAAACCACAGTGCAAGTATTGTGTAGAATGGTGAAGCGCTTGTTCCATAGCTTTTAACAGCATATACCTGCTCTGTTGTTATATTTACAGGTGCAGAGAGAAAATCTCCCAAAGTATTGGCATCTGCATTTAACATCTCTGATAATAAACCATATGTATCCTGTTCAGTGATTGTGTTTAATGTATTAATTGCGTTATCAAGCTTTGTCTCAAGGTCACTGAGAAGCTCTTTAGTCTGAGCGAGTGAGCCTGATGTAAGCTTAATTGCAGCAGACAGGTCTGCAACATCCATGTTCATGTCAGAATAAAGCTCTGTTAATGAACTCATAATGCTTTGAATCTGGGACATCTGGTTTGAAAGAGCAGATGATAATTCATTTAAAGATTCAGCGGAATTACCATTTACAAGTGCCTGTAAGGTTATTAACTGCTGCTGCTGTAACTGTAATTGTGTATAAACTTGCGGTGCAGCACTGTTTGAACTGCTGCTTATTGATGATGTAAGGTCAGTAATTGCAAGCATTGAGTTAAGAATTACATCGTATGTTGAAAGTGTAGTCCTTGCGGATGTAAGTCTGTTAATTACTGCATCCATAAGAGAACCGGTTTCTTTATCTGCATCTTTGATAACTGAGTCGCCAGTACCGGCAATTGTAGATACGATTGTATCTATAAATGTCTGGTTTACCTGCTGCTGAACTGCTGTTTTAGCCTTGTCTGTTATCTTAGGTGCAATAGCGTTTGCTTTCTGGTTACAGTAATATTTTAACTGAGGATGTTCCATGGAATCACTTAAGAAGCTTATAAGATTCTTGGAAAAATTCTCTGGAACAACGAGGGCTGCATAATACTCACCGCTGTATACGCCTTCGATTGCTTCATCTGATGAAGCAACAAACTGCCAACCGATAGTGTTATTAGTTTTAAGTGCATCAATTATGGTGTCACCGACATTAAGCTCCGTTCCTTCAAGAGAAGTACCTTTGTCAACAGATACAACGGCAACTTTAATCCTGCTTGTGGAAGCCTGTCCATATGGATCCCAGTTTGACAGGATATTAAACCACGAATACAATGCAGGAATAACGGTAAGACCGATAATTACGCATAGTGCAATTACATTTGTTTTTATATGGCGAAGGTCAGCCCGTATAATCTTAAATATATTTTTCATAACTGTACCTCACTTAAAAATGCTTTGATACTGTCTGTAAGAGAAGTATCAGCCTGTTTTTCCTTAATCTCAATATTGAGCTCATTGAGCTTTCTTGCGAGCTTGTCGTCAATATAATCAATAACTATAAGATAAGCACAGAATATAAAAAGTGAGATTACCCAAAGAAGCAGATAAACAACCTTAGCTGTATCCATGGTAAACATAAGCACCATGAATACTAAAGGAATTATCATCATACATCTTAAGCAGACCTTTTTCTTGTGCTGGTTCTTAGCGTGCATATTTTCTGCAAATGCTGTGATTTCCGCAATAACAACATCTATATTAAAATCATCATTTTGCATAAATTCATTTCTCCTTTACATAAAATGTGTTTCTTTCATACGGCGTTCGAAGAACTCGCGTACTTCAAGAAGTGACTTTCTGATTCCGAGTCCCAGAATAAGGGAAATAACAGCATAAGCGCATAATTTCACAAGAAATACAGCGTAATCACACTGATATAATCCGCTTATTGCCTCCCTCATGGCATTGATTGCATAAGGGAATGGGAAGTAAAGGTACACATTCTGGAAGAATTCAGGAAGAAGTTCTATTGGATAAGTTCCACCTGAACCGGCAATCTGTAACACAATCATAACTACAGCAATAGCTTTTCCCAAATCACCAAATGTAAGAACAAGTGTATATATAAATAATGTAAATACAAAGCTTGTTATAGCGGCTGCAAGCCACAGCATGAATGGGTGGGTGCAGTCAATTTTTAAAATGTACAAATCACCAAGAACAACTACAAGAGCCTGAAGCTGTCCCATTGCAAGGAAGAGTAGTGCACGGCCCATATATTTCTGATGTTCTGTGGCATCCTTGAATTCATCATCCTCATAGTCAACCTTTACTTTCATAAGGGCAACTAAAACAATTCCTCCAACCCAGAGAGCAAGTGTTGTATAGAAAGGTGTAACACTTGTTCCATAGTTAGTCTGCATATAGACGTAGATTTCTTCTACCTGTACAGGTTCTGACAGGAATGACGCTATTGACTGTGCGTCTGAGTTGATGAAATCCATTATCAGTTTATATGTAGAAGATGAACTTATATCTCCTACTGAACCAGATATGGTATCAAGCCTTTTATTGAGAGAATCAAGTAATGTTTTTGTGCTTTCTAGAGTTGTATTAATATTTACTGATATATCACTCACACCAAGGAGCATCTGTGATATTCCGTTAATACTGTCTCCGGCACTGCTTATATTAGCTGCAAGGCTGCTTACGGCATTCTTAATGGAAGCCTTAAGAAGGTTAACATTAGTTCTTATTACAGTCTGCATAATTGTCTGGCTCTTCTGGAGCTCTGTGCGGCACTGTTCAACAACAGACTTGATTAACTGGTATTTTGCCTGAAGTGTTTCAGGTGAATCAGTAAGAATATCGGCACACTGCTGAACAAGGTTGTATGCGATATTCTCCATAGCGTTAACAGAAGCTAGAGCTGACTTTAGGGCGGTGATAACTGCCGGGTCAATGCCATCTACTTTGCTGAGGGAATCAATAGCATCTTCAAGAGCCTTATTCTGGTCTATAAGTTCCTTTAACTGTTTGTTGGCTTTACTAAGCTCAACGCCAGCCTGTCCGATATCAGTTATTGAAAGCTGTACAGCTTTATCAAGAGAATCAAGTGCGCTGTCAGTTAATTCATTCATAGCTTTAAGCTGCGCATCAATCTGGTTTGCAATATCATCTGTGACATTATCAAGAGATTTATTGGCAATATCAGCAACATCAGTTGTTCCGGTAAGAACATCTTTAATCTGTGGGAGAATCTCCTGAAGTTTTGCAAGATTATCTGCCAGGTCTGAATTACTCTTAATAAACATGTCAATCATGGTATCGTAAGAATTAATATTGGCAGATACACTCTGTAAATCCTTAACTGTCTTTTCAATAATTGAAGGATCATTTTCAGCTATTTCGTTAAGTCCCTGCATAATAGTCTTAACACACACATCAATGAATTCGGAATTGATAGTGTTCTGAAGAGTGCTTTTTCCTGTATCTGTAATCTTGGAAGCAACAGCATTTTTCTTGGAATTCTCATAGTATGTAACTGTTGGTGGATTAAGACCATTGTCAAGGAAGTCATACAGGCTTCGTGAAAAGTCCTCACCAACAACGATAACGGCATAGTACTTCCCGGCATTCAGTTTATTCATGGCTTCATCTTTAGTTTCCGGAAAACGCCAGCCTAATTTATCATTCGAATGAAGCTGTTCAACAATCTGTTCTCCCATATTGATAGTGGAATCATCAGATTCAGAGTAGCCTTCATCTTCAGAAACAATAGCAATCTGGACAGACGCAGTGTTTGCGTAAGGATCCCAGTTGGAATATATGTTAAACCATGCGTAAAGCGATGGAATAAGGCACAGACCAAGCGCAATGGCTAAAGCCAGAATATTCCTGCTAAGACCTTTCAAATCTTTTTTGAAAATCTTAAATATCATAACATTCCTCAATTCTTTAATTATCGTTTAAAACTTATATGTATTTTACTTAAGAAACTGGGGAAAATCAATACAGAGAGGATAAATCAGACATATTTAATAAATTAAGAAAGGATACGGATTTATGAACATATTGTATTGTGGTGATAAACCAATGCAGAAGGGGATTCTTTTATCTTCAATGTCTCTTATTAAAAATGTGAATGAACCGTTAAATATATATATTCTCACGGTTGATTACAGGGAAAAAGGTATTAATTACAAGCCGATTGATAAAGCATTTGCAAAATATCTGAAAGAAAAATTGAATAAATCGGACATTAAAGTAAATATCTTTCTTGTTGATGTTACAAGATATTTTGTTGAGGAGTTGCCGGAGGCAAATATGCAGAGCAGATTTACTGCGTGCTGTATGTTGCGCCTTTTTGCTGATAAGACAGATATTAAGGATAGAGTTCTTTATCTGGATACTGATGTGTTGTGCAGAAAAGATTTTAGGGATTTTTATTATCAGAATATGGATGGCATAGAGATTGCGGGAGTTTCTGATTATTATGGCAGATGGCTTTTCGGTGATGGCTACATTAATTCCGGAGTAATGCTTATGAATATGAGGATGATAAGACAGAACGGGCTTCTGGAAAAATGTCGTGAACAGTGCATAAGAAAGGAAATGTTTATGCCTGACCAGACGGCTGTTAATACATTTGCAACAAGAGTTAATCTGTGCGGACGAAAGTTTAATGACCAGAGGAGGCTGCATGACAACACTGTTTTTCAGCATTTTACAACTACCTTCCGGGTGTTTCCGGTGATAAGGACTGTTTCAGTCAAGCCGTGGGAGATTGATAAAATGCATAATATACTTGGGCTTCATGAATATGATGAGCTTCTGGATTCTTATAACAGGGAGCATGAAGAGTACATGGCAGTTTCACGTATTCCTGTGTTTTTCTCGATTAATGAACAGTACGCACCATATCTGGCAGTGTGCCTTAAATCGCTGGCTGCACATGTGGCTTGTGATGAGCGTTACCGCATTATTGTTATGTGCGATAATGTGAAGAATATTACGATGATTCAGCTTCGTAATGTGATAAAGGATTATGAAAACATAGATATTGAATTCGTTGATATAAGAAAGAAAATGTACGAATATTCTGAAAGCTTTGGACAGACAGTTACTGACAGGCAGGAAAACAGGCTTTATTCAGGCGAGTTTACACTGACGATATATTTCAGGTTATTTATTGCAGAGCTTTTTCCAGAGCTTAATAAAGCTGTGTATATTGACTCTGATACCGTAATAAATGATGACATTGCAAAGCTTTATTCAGTTGATATGGGAGATGCAATGTTTGGTGCAGTAAGAGATACATTTGCAGGAAAGAATACAATACTGGCTCATTACATTGAAAATGTAGTGGGAATAGAGCGGAATGAATATGTCAATTCAGGAGTGCTTCTTATGAACCTTGATAAGATAAGACAGGCTCATCTGGCAGACAGATTCTTAAAGCTTATGGCTGAATATCACTTTGACAGTGTTGCACCTGACCAGGATTATATTAATGCTATGTGTGCAAAAGAAATATATTTTCTTGATAAGGAATGGAATGTTATGCCTAACAAGGGCGGGGAGTATATAGCAAGACCGAAGCTGATACATTATAACCTGTTTGACAAGCCGTGGCATTACAGCGAGATTCCGTATGAGGAGTATTTCTGGCAGTATGCAGCGGAGTCGGGATTTTATCCGTTGCTGATTAAACAGCGCAAGCAGTATGGGGATAATGAAAAGAAAGCTGACCGTGAGAATTTAAAGAAGCTTCTTGCAAGGGCTGAGAATATTGCGGACGGTGATGGGGTTAAGTTTTCTGATGTTGTGGGAAGCAGATTTGTTGTGGATAGTGGTTTCGTGAAGGATAGCAGTGATGCTGCAAAATAAATTATGTCGGAGGAGATATGATTGGTGATAGGGAGCAGGTCTATGAAAATATTAGGACGGCTGTAAGCCTTAATCAGTTGAATTCAAAGGTTGAGCCGGGAGACCCTAAGCTGTTACGCGAAGATAAAGAAGCATTACTAAGACATTATATTGATTACCGCACAGCATATGGTTTTTGTGTGAAGAAATATATTGCAGAAGCTATATTTCATGTCGGGACTTCTGCGGTGGGGCTTATAACACAAGTTGACGGACTTGAGAATCTTTCTGGAATCAGAGGTCCTGCGATTGTAACATGCAATCATTTCAGCCCGTTAGACCCTGCAATTGTCAGGTTTGCAATGAGAAAAGCTGGATTCAGAAGAATAAGTATTGTTAATCAAGATTCTAACCTTGCAATGAAAGGTTTTGTCGGGTATATGCAAAAATATGCCGACACAATGCCCGTAAGCAGCCTGAAATGGTTTATGGAGACTGAGTTTCCTAATCAGATTGAGAATGCATTTGATAAAAACAAACTTGTGCTTATATATCCTGAGCAGGAAATGTGGTTTAATTATCGGAAGCCCCGCCCATGCAAAAGAGGTGCATATCTGTATGCGGTAAAGTTTAATGTGCCGGTGATTTCGCTGTTTGTTGAACAGCAGGTTAAAAGTACACATTTGCACACATTCAGGGTACATGTCCTGCCAGTAATATATCCGGACAGACAGCTTGATGAAAGAACAGCAAGTTTAAGAATGCAGCACACAGACTATGAGCAGAAATGTGCTGCATATGTCATGGCATATGGAAAGAAACTGACTTACGATTTTGAAGAGGGCGATATTGTAGGAAGATAAAAGCATTTGACGCGGAAAGAATTGAAGTGTATATATATTTGAAGAAATTACAAAGATTGAGAGGAAAATGTATATGAAGATACATTCAGTGGCAGTACTTGGAGCAGGAGCAGTCGGCTCTTATGTTATATGGGGACTTTCAGAAAAGAAGGATATAAGTTTAAGCGTTATTGCAAAGGGCGAAAGAGCGGAAAGACTTAAGGCAGAAGGCTGTCTGATTAATGGAAAGACATACCACCCGGAGGTATTGACCCCAGAGGAAGCAAAAGGTGTTGACCTTCTTGTTGTATCATTAAAATACGGCGCACTTGCAGGTGCATTAGATGATATTAGGGAAGCCGTCGGTGAGAATACAATTGTCATGAGTCTTATGAATGGTGTTGACAGTGAAGAGATAATATCTACCAAGATAGATAAATCACATATTATTTATTCACTTATAAAGGTGGCGTCACACCGCGAAGGTAAGGAATATGTGTTCAATCCTGAGACTACAATAGGCATTATATATGGAGAGGAAACTGCACCATTTGAGAGTAAGAGAGTTGCGGCAATAAGAGATTTATTTGATGGAACAGGACTTAATTACAGAGTGACTGAACATATCAAAGAAGAGATATGGAGCAAGTATAGACTTAATATCTGTAACAATCTTCCACAGGCTATTATTGGAGCAGGTGTTGGCTGTTATACTGACAGTGAGCATATGAAAGCAATCAGCGAAGGATTACGTAAGGAGGTTGAAGCAGTAGCTCTTGCCAAAGGCATTGATATGAGCAGGTGTGCAGATAACTCAAGCCGAGGAAGCACTGTTCCGCCAACAGCAAGATATTCAACACTGCAGGATATTGACGCTGGCAGACACACAGAGATAGATATGTTCTCCGGCGCAATGATGCGCATGGGAAAAGAACTTGGAATTGATACACCATATAATGAATATACATATCACATCATCAAGGCACTTGAAGAGAAGAATGATGGCATGTTTGATTATGATGAGAATAGTGAGGCTGTGACTTATTCTAAGTAGTGGCAGACGGATTTAGCAGGCATGTGGGGTACAAGACAGAAAATATAAGATATTAATCATGGCGCAGCCTTTTTAAGGGCTGCGCTTATTGCTTCTATAAAGACGGAATATGTATATCTGTTGGCTGAATCATAGGTTATGTTGGTTGTGCCGGCTTCCATGACTTTAGCAGCAACTTCATCAAATGAAGTTGTGAGCTTAGGGTACATAGTTGTGATTGATTCAGAAAGATTAACAAGCTCAATGCTGTTAATGTTAGAGGAATCAACTGTGACCTGGATATCAACGGGGTTGCCGTCTAACAGAATAGAGGCGGTATATACTCCGGGGCAGAATTTAGGAGCGTCGGCATTATCAAGGGGTGTCTCAATATTAGAAGAAGCAGAAGCATTTACAGTGCTGCTCTTAGGTTTAGTAGTATTCCTGGAATTATCAGAACTATTGCTGCCAAGACGGATAACAGCGAATATAATAAAAGCTATTATAATAGCAGCGATAACCGCTCCAATAAGGAGCTTTTTAAATGGAATAACAACAATTTTAGTCTGACTCATCACAAAGAAACCTGCCCTTCATATTCATTATTACAAAATATATGGTATGGAGTGGGAGATTATGATTAAAATGTGGTATATTAAATACAAATGTATTGGATAGTGTAAAATGGTAGGTTTATGAAGAGGTGAATGATTATGAACAGTAAATTTATCAAAACATTTGCAGTAATAGTGATTATAGCGGCAGGCATGACAGCGTGTGGACAAAAGAAAAATGTCATAACAGATGATGTATCAGAAAAAGAGATGACGAACATACAGGAGACTGCATCACAAGAAGTGACAGCACAGGAAATTATAACACAGGAGATTACAACCGAAAAAGAACCGGAAGATGACGAATATGTTCTTGTAAATAAATACATACCTGATATATATGTCGAATTGATGTATGCAACAGACAATAACTTTACAGGTGTCAGAATATATGATTTCACAGACGCATACCTTCGATACGGAACAGTTAAGAAGCTTGCAAATGTGCAGAAAGAACTGAAAGAACAGGGGTACAGCTTAAAGATTTGGGATGCATACAGACCGTTTGAGGCACAGCAGAAATTATGGGAAGTATATCCGGACCCTAACTATGTGGCAAATCCGGCTAACGGAATGAAAAAGCATAATCTTGGAGGAACAGTGGATATTACAATGGTTGCTGCTGATGGAACTGTTATATCAATGCCGACAGAATTTGATGATTTTTCTTTGAAAGCAGATAGGAATTATTCAGATATAGACAATGAAGAGGCTGTGAAAAATGTGATGATTCTACAGAATGCTATGGAAAATAACGGATTTACAGGCTATCAGGGAGAATGGTGGGACTATTCAGATACGGTGGAATATGAAGCGGTTGATTTCGAACCATGATGAGGCATGATATGAAAAGGTGCATTATGGTAAAGCAAATGATGGTAAAGTCTATTATAGAAAGATTAGGGGAGTAACACATGTCATTACAATTAATTCTGGGAAGCTCAGGTGCGGGTAAATCGCACTATCTGTATACGCATATAATTGAAGAGTCAATGAAGAATCCTGACAGGAATTATATAGTTGTTGTGCCGGAGCAGTACACTATGGCAATTCAGAAAAGACTGGTGTCCATGCATCCAAGAAAAGGAATACTTAATATAGATGTTGTGAGCTTTGAAAGGCTTGCGTATAAAGTATTTGAGGAAGTGGGGGAGGATAATCTTGAAGTCCTTGATGATACAGGAAAGAATCTGATTATTAAAAGAGTTTTAGAGCAGAACAAGGACAGATTAAAATATTTTGGAAGTAATCTGTCTAATACAGGATTTGTGTCAGAGATGAAGTCTGTTATATCGGAAATGCTTCAGTATGATATCAAGCCGGATGTTATGCAGGATGCGGCAGGTGCAGCATACAGTGATTCAGAGGGAAGTGCAGCACTTCAGTATAAGCTTGATGATATAGTACTTGTATATAACGCATTTGCAGAGTACATAGACAAGAATTATATAACTAAAGAAGAAATACTGGATAAATTATGCAGCAAGGTTACAGAGTCAGAGAGAATAAAGAATTGCGAGATAGTATTTGACGGATTCACAGGCTTTACTCCGGTTCAGTACAATTTAATGACAATTCTTTTATCAATGTGTCCCAAGATATATGTTTCCCTGACAATTGATGCATCTGAGCGTGAAAATTCAGTAAGAGGCAGGGAAGAACTTTTTTTCATGAGTAAGGACTGCGTATCAAAGCTTTATAAGATATGCGATGAAGAACATGTGAAAGTCCTTGAACCTGTGTATATTGCAGGAAAAGTAGTACCGGGAAAGAATGTAATTGTAAATGTTAATTCAAGATTTAAGAATTCAGAAGAACTGGATTTCCTGGAACAGAATCTTTTCAGAAACAATTCGGGAAGATTTAATAAGAAGACTGACAATATCGTTATATATGAGGGAGCTGTTGCCAAGGAAGAATTAACATTTGCAGCAGGAGAAATAATAAGACTTACAAGACTGTGTGGATACAGATATAACGAGATTGCGATAGTTACTGCGGACATGGATGGCTACGGCAAACTGGCGGCTAATATATTAAAGCAGAACGATATGCCATATTTCTTAGATTACAAGCGCCATGTGACGGACAATCCATTTATTGCGGCAATTAACGGTGCACTTGGAATAATAGAGAATAATTACAGCTATGACAGCATATTAGGATTCTTAAGAACCGGAATGAGCGGAATGGAGCGCGAAGATATTGATCTGTTAGACAATTACTGTGTTGCAGTTGGAATCAGAGGCAGGGGAAAATGGCATGAACCATGGATAAGAAAGTTCAGGGGAACAGTCAATAATACTGACCTTGAGAAGCTTAATTCACTAAGAACAATGATAACGGATATGTTGGATCCATTGGAAGAAGTGCTTAAGTCAAAGGAATCTGATGTTGCAGATATGGTAAAGGCTCTTTACGAATTCCTTGTGCGTGAAGATATGGAGCAGAAGGTAAGTGTGCTTAATGACAGCGAGTACACTGGTGATGAATATGCGCAGTTATATAAGAAAGTTATAGAAGTATTAGATAAAATGTATGCCCTTCTTGGAAGCGAGAAGGTTGGTATTAAAGAATTTAACAAGATACTTGCGTCAGGATTTCAGGAGATTAAGATAGGACTTATTCCGCAGACCAATGACTGTGTTGTTATCGGAGATATAGAAAGAACCCGTCTAGACAATATCAAGGTCATGTTCTTTGTCGGAATCAATGACGGCAATGTACCTAAGAGGGCTGATTCAAGAAGCGTTCTGTCAGAAAGCGACAGGGAGTATCTTGAGGATAAGGGAATAGTTATGTCAGCTTCCGTGAGGGAGAAAGCATTTACACAGAGATTCTATCTGTATCTTATTATGACAAAGAGTGCGGAGAAGCTTTACATGTCATATGCGGTAAAAAACAGCGAGGGTGCGGCGCTGATGCCTTCATATATTATAAGAAGCATGAGAAAAATGTTTTCACATTGCCTTAAGTTATCTTACAAAGACACGGCACAGCAGAATTCATATGTGACAATACCGCGGGCGGCTAACAGCTTTGATAATACTGAAATTGCTGCAAATGTAGATGAGGATATTATTGATTCACTTACTGGCGGCAGGCTTGTCGGAAGCGTCACATCTTTTGAGAACTTTGCAGAGTGTCCGCTGAGGTATTACTTAAGATATGGAGTTGATTTGAAGGAAAGGGAAGAATTTACATTTTCACCAGTAAACTTTGGCGTCGTACTGCATGCGGTTATCCGTGAGGTGTGCGACGAAATCAAGAAAAACGGTGAGTCGTACTATCTGATATCAGAGGAGAAGCGCCGCGAGATGGTAAAAAGAAGTGTCGCTGCAATTACTGACATATACCAGAACAGTATCCTTAAGGATTCAAGCCGTAATTCATTCATGATTAAGCGGATGGAAGACCTTGCAGACCGCACTGTATGGGCGATGGGTGAACAGTTAAAATGTGGTGATTTCGTGCCATTTGTATTCGAGCATAAGTTCAATATGGAAGTCGGGGACGGAGACAGAAAGCAGCTTATGAGTGGAACAATTGACCGTGTTGACATATGCGAAAACGGCACAGATGTATATGTAAGAATTATCGATTACAAGACAGGAAAGAAGGATTTCAACATAGTAAAGACCTACTACGGAATTGATATCCAGCTTATGGTCTACATGGAAGCGGCAATGAAGCTTGTGGCGAAGATGCGTCCGGGTAAAAATGTGATTCCTGCCGGAGTGTTCTACTATAACATAAGTGACCCGATTGTATCTGCGACAACAGAGAGTGCAGAAGAGATAGAGGATAAGATTAAGGGTGAACTGCGTCTTAAAGGAATGGTTAATTCGGATAAGGATATTGCCGAGAAGATGGACAATACCGAGGGTACATCACTTAATATTCCAGTTAGCAGAAAGGCTGACGGCGGATTTGACTCACGAAGAAGCAAGGTGATGAATACAGAGCAGTTTAATATGCTTGGAAGATTCGTTGATGTAAGGGCGGTTGATACCGCGGATAGAATTGCAGGTGGTGATATCAGGAGAAGTCCTTATAAAGACGGACAGTTTTCAAGCTGTGACAGATGTCCTTATGGGGCAGTGTGTGGATTTTCAGTGGATTTGCCGGGCTGCAATTACAGAAAATTAAAGAAATTCGATGATGAAGTGTTATGGAATAATATAAAGGAAGGGGTTGATGAGAATGGAAAGAAAATGGACACCGGCGCAGAAGAGCGCGATTGATACAAGAGACTGTAATGTGCTTGTTTCGGCGGCTGCCGGTTCAGGAAAGACTGCTGTTCTGGTAGAGCGAATCATTTCCATGATTACAGACCCTGACAAGAATATAGATATAGACAGGCTGGTTGTTGTTACATTTACAAAGGCGGCAGCAGCCCAGATGAAAGACAAGATAAGAAAAGCACTTGATTCAATGCTTGACGAGAATCCGGGTGATGTGAACCTTTTAAGACAGATAACACTGCTTAACAACGCACAGATAACAACGATAGACAGTTTCTGTCTATGGATAATCAGAAATCATTTTCCAGAGGTTAATCTGGACCCGGGGTTCAGGATAATGGACGAGGGTGAGAAGAAGCTTATTGAAAATGATGTGTTAGAAGATGTGCTTGAGGAATTCTATGCCGAAGCAGATGAAGAATTCTTTAATCTTGTTGATGCATTTGGCATGGGACGGGACGATTCAGGGCTTGTGAGCATTATAGATAAAATATACCGTTTTTCAAGAAGCAATCCGTGGATTGATGAGTGGTTTGACGAGTGCATGTTAGTTTATGATGATGAGACTTACGATAATCCTGCAATTAAGGAGCTGTATGATTCAATTAAAAATGCACTTTTCGATTACCGTGATAAATACAACAGATTAGTAGATATCTGTTCTGAGCCGGCAGGACCTGCAGCATATACAGGTGCTTTGCAGTCTGACCTGCTTGGAATTAATGAGATGATTAATTCACAGGATTTTGGAGAGCTTGGCAGAAGGATAAGAATATTTTCATTTGAAGCCCTGTCAAGAAAGAAGGATGCAGGAGCAGACCCGGATATTAAAGAATATGTCAAGGGGCAGCGAAAGTTGTTTAAAGATTACATAGGACGGCTTAATGATAAGATATTCTTGAAAGATGATGAGGGAATATTTGCAGACATGCAGGGGGCAAGCATCCAGATACGGACTTTACTTAAAGTGGCAAAGGTGTATGCCAAGCGTGTTTCAGAGGTGAAGCGAGAGAAGGGCATAATTGATTTTAATGACATGGAACATCTTGCACTTTCAATACTTGTAAAGAAAGAAGATGGAAAGTTTGTATACACAGAGACTGCCGACAAGCTTGCGAACAGATTTGAAGAGATACTGATAGACGAGTATCAGGATTCCAATCAGCTGCAGGAGGTTATTCTTAATGCGGTGTCGAAGACGAGACTGACAGGTGAGAATAACAATATATACATGGTTGGTGATGTAAAGCAGAGCATATACAAGTTCCGTCTTGCCTGCCCGGAGCTTTTCATAGAGAAGTACGATACATACGGCGAGACTGGCGATAATGTTAGAATTGAATTACAGAAGAATTTCCGAAGCCGGGAAAATGTACTTGAGTGTGCCAATGATGTGTTCAGTCATATCATGAATAAGAATTTTTCAGGAATCGGGTATGACGAATCTGTAAGGCTTAATGCTGGGTTTCCATATCCTGAATACAGTGACAGTAATTATGGTGATGAAGCCAACAAGAGTACAGATGTAATTCTTATATCTTCAGAGAATGAAGAAGAAGCTACGACAAGAGAGCTTGAGGCAGACAGGCTTGCAAAACTGATTGAGGAAATAGTTGCTTCTGGTGTAAATGTGTATGATTCAGATGAGAATATATACAGACCGGCAGAATACAGGGATATTGTAATTCTTACAAGGTCAGTTACAGGCTGGGCAGATACATTTGCAGATGCCCTGATGGACAGGGGGATACCGGCGTATACAGATTCGTCAACAGGATATTTCAGCGTGCGTGAGATACAGGTAATCTTAAGCATGCTTACAATAGTAGATAATCCGGTTCAGGAGATAAGCCTTGCGGCGGCAATGATGTCTTATTTTGGAGGATTTACGGCAGCAGAGCTTGGAATGGTGAGAAAGCTTGGCAGGGAGCATGCAGATAAGAATACACATAACAACCTGTATGAACATTTGAAAGCAGTTGCAGTGCTTGGCGGAGCAGATAAGATACAGGAGACGGATGTTAAGCAGCTGTCCGGCAAATGTGCATTATTCCTTGCAAAGCTCACAGAATACCGAGACAAGAGCAGTGTTGAGTCACTATATGATCTGTGCTGGGAGATGATATATGATTCAGGCTACTACGATTATGTGGGAACAATGCCTGCCGGAGTACAGAGACAGGCTAACTTAAATGTCTTGCTGGAAAGAGCAGCGGGATATGGAAAGTCAAGTTATTCAGGTCTGTTTAATTTCTTAAGATATATTGAAAGACTTAAGAAGTTTGACGAAGATTTTGCAGAGGGGGCTGCCAGCCTTGACAATGAGAATCTTGTAAGAATTATGAGTATCCATAAGAGTAAAGGTCTGGAATTTCCGATTGTAATACTTGCTGGGGCGCATAAGAGCATTAACTTTATGGACGCAACTGCGCCTGTGCTTGTAGACCAGAACTTAGGAATTGCAGTTGATTATGTTGACCTTGAAAGAAGAACGAAGACACCTACTATTATTAAAGGTGCTATGGCAAGAAGAATTGTAAGGGAGTCGATAGCTGAGGAAGAGAGACTTCTCTATGTTGCAATGACAAGAGCAAGAGAAAAACTCATAATTACCGGAGTTGTAAAAGATGCAGACAAGACACTTGATAAATACAGGGGAAGTGCAAAGCAACTTGCAGCAGATGGAATGTTGTCTTTCGCGGACAGTGAGAATATAAAGAACTATCTTGATATGATAATGCCAGTGTGTCTTATGGATTCAGATAAATTGAAAGGCAGCTTTAAAGTGATGGTTGATGCCGGAGAGGATTCTTGGGCTGATGTGGATGAATCCGGGGAGATGGCTGGTGAAGCGAATGCTGTTAGAATCGGGGGACTGGCTGATGAAATTATGGAAGCTGTGTCTTATCCTTTATTAGAGGAGCTTCCGGAGTATGTTCCTGATGATAACGCAGCCGGAAGGATGAAGCTGACGGTTTCGCAGCTTAAGGCTATGCAGGCGGATGATGATTCAGAGGAAAATGCTTACATGGATGAATCTGTGAAGACAGCACTTAAAAAGGAAGAATGTGATGAGACAAACAGCATAATTCCAAAGTTCATAAGCGGTGAGGAAGTTAAGCTTGCTGCTAATGAGCGTGGTAGCGCATATCACAGGGTTATGGAATGTCTTGACTATTCAGTGAGTGTGAACCTTGATGGAGTTAAAGCAGATATTAACAGAATGTTAGAAACAGGCAAGATGAATGAATTACAGGTGAAAAGTGTCAATCCGTGGGATATATATACATTTGTACAATCAGATACAGGCAGGAGAGTTGCAAATGCGGTGAACTGTGGCAGTGTCAGAAGAGAACAGCCTTTTGTATTTGAGTACGAAGGACAGCTTATACAGGGTATAATTGACTTGTGTTTTGAAGAGGACGGAGAACTTGTGATTGTTGATTATAAGACTGACAGGGTTATGAAGGGCAAAGCGGGGGAAAAAGAGCTTGTCAAAAGATACGCAATCCAGCTTGATTACTATGCAAAAGCGCTGGAACAGCTTACCGGAAAAACTGTAAAAGAAAAAATTGTATATTCATTTACTTTAGGAAAAGAAATAATGTGTTAAAATTACGAAAAATTTTCTCTAACATGTAAAATGCGGTTGAAAATATTGTACAATAATGGTAATATAAACATGATTTATGAATAAAACATATCAAATTTGCACAAAAATGTGCATAAAATGGAAAAGGAGAGGAAAAATGAAAAAGCAAGTAAAAAAATTTATGAGTGCATTACTTGCATGTGTAATGGTGGCAGTGTCAGTTATAGTATTTGACATGAATCCAGTACATGCAGCTTCTGGCGCAATAACAGAAGCATCAGGCTGGCTTGAGACAGCATATGTTAAGTGGACACCTGTAACAGGAGCTACAGGTTACAATGTATATGTTAAGTCTGCAAGTGCCTCAGATTCAGCTTATGTCCAGTTGGACGATGAGCTTATCAGAAAGTATCCATCTTACATGAGAGCGGATGCTGTAGGATTAAAAGCAGGCGATTATGTTATGAAGATTGTTCCGCTGAACAATGGCAAGGAGAATACATCAGCTGCTATCGTTTCAGATAAGCTTACTGTAAATGCACATGACAGAAGCGGATTTACATTTTCAAGTAATTCACCGGTAAAGAATGGCGTTGGTGCATATAACAACGATGGTACATTAAAGTCTAATGCATCTGTTCTTTATGTTACAGAAGCTAATAAGAATACAGTTAAGATGAAGATTGGTAACACAGAATATACAGGTGTAGCAGCTATTACACAGGCAATTAAGGCTAAGAATAACTGCCAGCCAGTTGCTATCCGTATTATAGGTCAGGTTACATTAAGCGGACTTGCCTGCAAAGATGTATCATCAGCATATGCAATTGGTGTTAAGGGAGCAGCTAACGTAACATTTGAGGGTATTGGTGATGATGCTACTTTATATGAAGCAGGTGTGGCTGTATTCCAGTCAACAGGCATAGAAGTAAGAAACCTTGGTCTTATGAACTGGGGCGGTGGAGGCGACGGAGATGGTATATCTCTTAAGCAGTCACGTGGTGTATGGGTACATAACAACGATGTGTTCTATGGTAATGCTGGTTCAGATGGTGACCAGGCTAAGGGCGATGGCTCTATGGATTTAAAGGATAATTCTCAGTATGTGACAGTATCTTACAATCATTTCTGGGATTCAGGAAAGATGTCACTTTGTGGCATGAAGTCAGAGTCAGGTGAGAACTGGATTACATATCACCATAACTGGTTTGACCATTCTGATTCAAGACATCCTCGTATCAGAACAATGTCAGTTCATGTATATAATAACTACTATGATGGTAATTCTAAATATGGTGTAGGCGCTGCAAAGGATAGTGAGGCATTCGTAGAGGCTAACTATTTCAGAAACTGTAATTATCCAATGCTCAGTTCAATGCAGGGAAGTGATGTTCTGGCAGGTGGAATATTCTCAGGAGAGAATGGTGGTGTCATCAAGGCATACAACAACTATATGGAAGGTCAGAAGTCTGTTATATATGCTAATTCGGATGCTGGTACAACAACTGCAAGTGCAACTGATTTCGATGCATATCTTGCAACATCAAGAAGTGAAACAGTACCTTCAACTTATAAGGCAAAGCAGGGTGGAAAGACATATTCTAATTTTGATACTAAGGTTGATTTAGGTGTTGATACTGCTGATATTGATGCACCTGCAGATGTTCCTTCAATTGTAACTAAGTATGCAGGACGTATTATGGGCGGAGATTTCAAGTGGACATTTGATAATAGTGTTGATGATACAAGCTATTCACTCAATAGGCCATTAAAGGATAAGCTTAATGCATACAAGACATCTCTTGTATCAGTAGGTGGTGGAAGCGTATCATCAGGAGAAAAGCATATACATAATTATGTAAGTACTATAACAAAGAAAGCTACATGTGCTGAAGAAGGAGAAATTACTTACACATGTACAGCTACTAATGGAACTTGCGATAAGAAGACATACACAGAAGTAGTTCCAAAGACAGCTCATACATATGGTGAATGGAAAGTAGTTAAAGAAGCAACAGAGACAGAAGAAGGGCTTAAGAGTCATTCTTGTACAGTATGCGGGGCTGAAGAAACAGCATCTATTCCAAAGAAGGGTTCAACAGGTGGAACAGAGACACCAGAAGTACCAACAGGAGATTCTAAGGTACATAATTTTACAACATCAGATGCAAATAGTTCATTCTTTGTGATTTCTGGTAATCTTGCATCAAACAAGGGAACAGTAACGTATAATGGACTTACACTTACACAGTGCCTTAAGATGGAGTCATCAACAAGCATTAAGTTCACAGCGCCATCTGCTGGAAAGCTTACACTTGTATTTGGAGAAAGTGGTAAGAATGTAAAGATTAACGGAAAAAAGAACGCATCAGATTCTAATTGCATAGTAACAGTTGATGTTGCAGCTGGAAGTGTAGAGATAACAAAGGGAGATACAATGAACCTTTTCTATATGATATATACACCATCTGGAACATCAGAGACAACACATACACATAAGTATGAGTCAAAGATAACAAAGCAGGCAACATGTACAGAGGCAGGAGTGCTTACATATACATGTACATCTACAACAGGTACATGTGACAAGAAGACATACACAGAAACAATCCCAGCAAAGGGACACAGCTTCAGTACAGAGTGGACAGTAGATGTTGAAGCAACAGAGACAACACCAGGAAGCAAGAGCCACCATTGTACAGTATGTGATGCGAAGACAGATGTAACAGAGATACCTGCAACAGGAATAGTAGAGAAGCCGTTAACAATTACTGCATCAAAGACAGAAGCAGATAAGACAGTAACATTTACAGCAGAAGCTGCAGGTGGAAAAGAAGGATATACATATAAGTTTATAGTATATAACAAGACAACAGGAACATGGGGACTTGTACAGAACTACAGCAGTAAGAATATATGCACATGGACAAAGGGAAGTGCTGGAGACAGATACTTCTATGTAGATGTAAAGGATGCTGCAGGTAATGTGGTAAGAAGCGAGGCTCTTAATGTTAAGATTGATGCAGAGACACCAAAGGTAACACTTACGGGAAGTTCTACATCAATAGATGCAGGAGCAAAACTTACACTTACAGCACATACAACACTTGGAAGCGGATGCACATACAAGTTCATAATCTTTAACCCAGCAACTAACCAGTGGTTTAAGTTACAGGATTTCAGTTCAAGCAATACATTCACATGGACAGCTGGAAGTGATGGAACAAGACAGTTTTATGTAGATGTTAAAGATGCTGATGGCAATGTAACAAGAAGCAAGGTTCTTAATGTTACTATTGGAAGCGGAAGTGCTGATAGACTTACAGTTAATGCAACAGTAAGTGATAATACAACAAATGTCGGAGAAAAGATTACATTTACAGCGCATGGCATTGGAGGAAAAGCAGGTTACACATACAAGATGGTTGTATACAACAAGACAACTAAGACATGGGGACTTGTACAGAACTTCAGTAGCAATAATGCTATAACATGGGTTGCAGGATCAGCAGGAGACAGAGAATTTTATATCGATGTTAAGGATGCTGACGGCAATGTTGCAAGAAGTGCTGTTATGAATGTTATAACAAAATAATAAAAACATAATAATGGTAGAAAGGCACATAGATAGGATTATCTGTGTGTCTTTTTCGTACATATATATGAATTTTTTGTGAATAAACCTTGAATAATTTGTGCAAAAATGGTAATATGAGTCTAGATTTTGAATTTTGATTATTCATAATTCACAATTGTATGCATATTTGGAAAAAGGAGAGGAAAATGTCATGCAAAAAATAAGAAAAGTGTTTGCTAAGGTTGTTGCAGGATTGTTAATCGTAAGTAATCTTGCAATAGCAGCACCAAGTATGACTTATGCAGCATCTGCAACAAGTTTTACTACTTATGGTGGATGGAATGAAATGATGTATGCAACTATCAAAGGTGTTAAGGATGCCGATGTTACTGCAGTATCATATTCAGGTCCAGTTAGTGGTTCTCTTACAGGAGAGGACTTTGAGTATCTTGTCAGAGATACAGCTGACGGAGCAAGAGTTGATGTAATGGGGTTAAAGCCAGGTACATATACTCTTAAGGTTACTACTAAGACAGGTACATATACACAGTCAGGAATTGAGGTTAATGCACAGGATAGATCGGGATATGCGCATTACAATTATACTGATGGTGTAGGTGCTTATAATGATGATGGTACATTAAAGGATAACGCAATTGTTCTTTATGTAACAGATGAAAACAAGAATACAGTTACACTTTCTTATGGTGGAGTAACAGTTTCAGGCATTGGTAATATTCTTAACTCAGTCGGTAAGGCATGTGGTGAAGCAGGTCATGAGACAGAGTGTAAGAAGGTATCGAAAGGAAAGACATATTACGGCAAGGGTAATACTAATCAGGGTATTCTCCAGTTACTTGCTGAGAATAATATACCATTAGTAATTCGTATGGTCGGAGCAGTATCAGAGTCTGGTCTTTATAAGACAGGAACATGGGCAGCAGCTAATGCAGGACTTATTGATGGCCTTACAGATTATGATTCTAATGATTATGGCGGAAGTGTTGGCGACAACGGTCATATGGCACGTATGAAGTCAGCAAAGGATGTAACAATTGAAGGTGTTGGTACAGATGCAGCTATGGATGGATGGGGAATTCATTTTATGTCTGAGACATCAACAACAGCAGCTGGATTAGGAAAGAACTTTGAGGTTCGTAATCTTACATTTATGAATCAGCCAGAAGATGCTATTGGTATGGAAGGTGTTCAGGAAGGCTCTGTTATAACAGCTCCAGTTGAAAGATGCTGGATCCACAACAATGAGTTTTACAGCCCTTCTATAACAGGACCTGCAGAATCAGATAAGGCTGAAGGTGATGGATCATGTGATTTCAAGCGTGGTGAATATTTAACAGTTTCATATAACTACTTTGAAGGATGTCATAAGACTAACCTTGTTGGTTCATCAGATACATCGTTACAGTATAATCTTACATATCATCATAATATCTGGAAGGGATGTAAAGCAAGACAGCCTCTTGGACGCCAGGCTAATATGCATTTCTACAATAACCAGTTTATAGGAACAACAGATTATGCCATGAATACAAGAGCCAATGCATACATATATTCAGAGTACAATTTGTTTTTTATGACAAAGAATCCTATGGATGTAAGATCAGGAGCAATTAAAAGCTATAATGATTCATTTTCGTCTTGTATTGGAGCAATGACAGGAACGGTTGTTACAGATAAGTCAACTAAGGTTACATCTGGCAACAAATATGAGAATTTTGATACTAATGCATCACTTTCATATATTCCAAGTGGTGATTATCAGTTACAGACAAGTGTTACAGATGCAGCCAAGGTTCTTAAGGTATACAATGGCTGCATGCCAGAGACAGTTAAGAAAACAGAGAATGTTACTGCTTCAGAGTGTTCATTGTTATCATATTGTGCACCTGGTGTAACACCAATTAATATATCTGATTATCCATATACAGCAGAGCCAGGAAAGCTTAGCAAGACTGTATATGCATTCACGGTAGGTGGAACAGTAGATGTTACTGTATCATTTGCATCAGAAGATTTAACTACAACAGGTTGTCTTGTTAATGAGACTGGTGAGTGCTTCCAGGTAGGAAGTGGTACTGTTACAGGTCTTCCGGCTGGAACGTATATGGTTATGCCATATAATGTTCAGTCAGGTGGTAATGGAGTTAATCCGGCAGCAGGTACATTTAAGGATATGACTATTAATTCAATTACAATTAATGCGGCTGATCCTAATGCACATTATCATCATTATGTATCAGAGGTAACTAAGCAGGCTACATGTGCAGAAGAAGGCGTTATTACATATACATGTACAGCAACTAATGGAACTTGTGATAAGAAGACATACACAGAGGTGATTCCAAAGACAGCTCATACATATGGCGAATGGAAAGTAGTTAAAGAAGCAACAGAGACAGAAGAAGGACTTAAGAGTCATTCTTGTACAGTATGCGGGGCTGAAGAAACAGCATCTATTCCAAAGAAGGGTTCAACAGGTGGAACAGAGACACCAGAAGTACCAACAGGAGATTCTAAGGTACATAATTTTACAACATCAGATGCAAATAGTTCATTCTTTGTGATTTCTGGTAATCTTGCATCAAACAAGGGAACAGTAACGTATAATGGACTTACACTTACACAGTGCCTTAAGATGGAGTCATCAACAAGCATTAAGTTCACAGCGCCATCTGCTGGAAAGCTTACACTTGTATTTGGAGAAAGTGGTAAGAATGTAAAGATTAACGGAAAAAAGAACGCATCAGATTCTAATTGCATAGTAACAGTTGATGTTGCAGCTGGAAGTGTAGAGATAACAAAGGGAGATACAATGAACCTTTTCTATATGATATATACACCATCTGGAACATCAGAGACAACACATACACATAAGTATGAGTCAAAGATAACAAAGCAGGCAACATGTACAGAGGCAGGAGTGCTTACATATACATGTACATCTACAACAGGTACATGTGACAAGAAGACATACACAGAAACAATCCCAGCAAAGGGACACAGCTTCAGTACAGAGTGGACAGTAGATGTTGAAGCAACAGAGACAACACCAGGAAGCAAGAGCCACCATTGTACAGTATGTGATGCGAAGACAGATGTAACAGAGATACCTGCAACAGGAATAGTAGAGAAGCCGTTAACAATTACTGCATCAAAGACAGAAGCAGATAAGACAGTAACATTTACAGCAGAAGCTGCAGGTGGAAAAGAAGGATATACATATAAGTTTATAGTATATAACAAGACAACAGGAACATGGGGACTTGTACAGAACTACAGCAGTAAGAATATATGCACATGGACAAAGGGAAGTGCTGGAGACAGATACTTCTATGTAGATGTAAAGGATGCTGCAGGTAATGTGGTAAGAAGCGAGGCTCTTAATGTTAAGATTGAAGCAACTGCACCAAAGGTAACACTTACAGGAAGCTCAGAGACTGTTAATGCAGGAGCAAAACTTACACTTACAGCACAGACAACACTTGGAAGCGGATGCACATATAAGTTCATAATCTTTAATCCAGCAACTAACCAGTGGTTTAAGTTACAGGATTTCAGCTCAAGCAATACATTTACATGGACAGCTGGAAGTGATGGAACAAGATTATTCTATGTTGATGTTAAGGATGCTGATGGTAATGTAACAAGAAGCAAAGCTCTTAATGTTACTATTGGTAACGGAAGTGCTAACTGGCTTTCAGTTAAGGCAACAGTAAGCTCTAATACATCTAAGACTGGAGACAAAATTACATTTACAGCAGAAGGTGTTGGAGGAAAAGCAGGATACACATATAAGATGGTTGTATACAACAAGACAACAAAGATATGGGGACTTGTACAGAACTTCAGTAGCAATAATACAATAACATGGATAGCAGGAACAACAGGAGACAGAGAATTCTATATTGATGTTAAGGATGCTGATGGCAATGTTGCAAGAAGTGCTGTTATGAATGTTACAACTACTAAATAATAGTTCAACTCTATAACATTTAATCATTATTGAATGCACGGGCGTTTCATTTGATACGCTCGTGTATTTTTTTACTAATTTGTTAAAATGATTTTTGAAAAATATATTGAATATTGATAATAAATC
>OJOF01000868.1_pt1 | contig 25485 bp, 16 predicted proteins | sample 1598181 | NCBI WGS metagenome assembly OJOF01 (sample SAMN01915226, study PRJEB22387) | human gut metagenome | isolation source: stool | host: Homo sapiens | place: USA
TTTCTTTTGGACGGTCACACCGCCCGTTTTCTTTCTCGGGAAAGAAAATGGGGGGCGCATCACGCGGCACATGTGCCGCAAAGCCTTTCGCACCTGTGCGAAAAAGCATCCGCGCCCTCACGGGCGCAAAAAGTGAGGAACATTTTCATGATTTTCAAAAAATCCGGCCCGCCGGAATGGCTGCTCGTCTGTTTGGGCAACTACGGCAAGCAGTATGAAAACACCCGCCACAACATCGGCTTCATGGCCGCGGAGCGTCTGATCGACAAGCGCGATCTGCGCTGCAACCGCCTGCGCTTCCGCGCGCTGACGGAGGTCATCGAATTTGGCGGGGCGAATGTGCTTTTGATGATGCCGCAGACCTACATGAACCTCTCCGGCGAGGCTGTGGGCGAGGCGGCGCGGTTCTATAAAATTCCCGCCGACCACGTCATCGTCATCTCCGACGATATTTCGCTCCCGCTCGGCAAGCTCCGCGTGCGCGGCAGCGGCAGCGCGGGCGGACACAACGGCCTCAAGAACATCATCGCGCACCTCGGCACCGACGCTTTCCCGCGCGTCAAGGTCGGCGTCGGCGCGCCGGAGCACGACATTGTCGACTGGGTCATCGGCCCGTTCACGGCCAATGAGCGCAAGGTCATCGACGGTGTGCTCGACCGCGCGCTCGGCGCGGCGGAGTGCATCATCACCGACGGCGTGAGCGCCGCGCAGAACCGCTACAACGGCTGAACGCTTTTTGCCGCCAAAATTTAAAAAATCGACATAGACTTTTTGCCAAAAGCCTATATAATAAAATGACTGACGACCACGGGCATGACCCGCCGCGGCTGCGGCGGATCTGCCCTTTTGCGCGCTGCGGGAGGAGGGATACGGCATGGCGCAGGGAATGAACAAACTCAACGAAGCGCTCGCATCTCTTCCCGAGGTGCGCGAGCTGCTGCTCTCGCTCGACGCGGGCACGTCGCCCATCGCCGTATCGGGCCTTTCGGGTGTGCACCGCGCGCAGCTCACCGCTGCCGTGCGGCACAAGACACAGCGCCCGCTTTTGATCGTCTGTGCGGACGAAAACGAGGCAAACCGCATGGCGGGCGACCTGCACGAGCTGCTCGGCGAGGACGTGAGCCTGCTGTTCGCGCGCGAATGGCAGCTGCGCGACCGCGTGTTCGCCTCCCACGGCTGGGAGCAGCAGCGCATCGGCTCGCTGTGCAGCCTTGCCGCCGGAAAAGCGCCGATCCTGGTCGCGACGGTCGACGGTCTGATGCAGCGAACGCTCCCGCCCGACGCGCTGCGCGGCGCGGTGACGGACATTTCGCTCGGCGACCGCTTTGACCTGAACGCGCTCTCGAAAAAGCTTGTCGAAAGCGGCTACACGCGCGCGGAAACGGTCGAGGGCGTCGGCCAGTTCGCGCTGCGCGGCGGCATTCTCGACGTCTGGTCGCCGCTGAGCGCGCCCGTGCGCGTCGAATTCTTCGACGACGAGGTCGACGCGATGGGCGAATTCGACGTGACGACCCAGCGCCGCACGCAGAACGTCAAATCCCTGACCGTCCTGCCCGCGGCAGAGGTGCTGCCCGCCCTCTCGGACGGCGGGCGCGAAAAAATGCTCGAGCGCCTTGGGCGCGCCGCGCAGAAAATTGCGAAAAAGGCCGAGGACAGTCCCATCGTCCAAACGCTGCGCAGCGACATCGAGCGCCTTCGTAACGACCTGCCGCTCGGCGGCATGGACCGGTATCTCGCCGCGTGCTACCCCGACGAAGTCTGCGCGCTCGACTATCTTTCACCCGACACGCTGATTGCCGTCAGCGACGGCATGCGCGTTTTGGAACGCAGCAAGAACTACCACTGGGAGCTCTCCGAGGACGTGAAGCCCCTGATCGAAGAGGGCGTTTTGTGCGGCGAATTTGCCGCGCTCGCGCTGAGTCAGGAGGCATTGAGCCATTGCATGGGCGCGTTCCCCGTGCTGCTGCTCGATTCGCTCCCCACGTCGCGCAATCTGCTGCCGCCGAGGGCCATCCTCAGCATGAACGCGCGCTCGCTGCCGTCGTATGGCGGCAGTCTTGAGACCGCCGCGGGCGACATGGAGCGGTATCTTGGCGCAGGCTGCGGCGTGCTCGTTCTCTGCGGCAACGAAACGCGCGCGAAAAACTTTCGGCGCCTTTTGGAAGAGCGGAACATCCGCGCGCAGCTCAACTTGAAAAACGACCGCCTCCCCGCCCCGCACGAGACCGTCATCGGCCTCGGCGCGCTGAGCGCGGGCAGCGAATATCCACAATTAAAGCTCGTCATCCTGACCGAGGGCCAGCTGACTGCTCCCCTCTCCGGCAAGCGCGCAAAGGCGCGGCCGAAGAAAGAGACGTCGGCCCGCGCCGCGCTGCGGTCCTATGAAGACCTCTCCCCCGGCGATCTCGTCGTGCATGTCCACCACGGCATCGGCCGCTTTGCGGGCATCGAGCGCATGCGCGTCGACGGCGTGGACAAGGACTATATCAAGATCTGCTACGCGGGCAACGACAGCTTATACGTCCCCGCGACGCAGCTCGACATGGTGTCGAAATACATCGGCGGCCATGGCGAGGACGAGGACGGCCAAATACGCACGAAGCTCAGTAAGCTCGGCGGCACGGACTGGTCGCGTGCGAAGACGAAGGCGCGCGCCGCGGCAAAGGACCTTGCCAAGGGTCTCATCGCGCTCTACGCCGAGCGCCAACGCCGCCCGGGCTTCGCCTTTTCGCCCGACTCCCCGTGGCAGAAGGAATTTGAAGAGGCCTTCGACTACGAAGAGACCGACGATCAGCTCCGCGCCATCGCCGAGATCAAGGCCGACATGGAGCGCAGTACGCCGATGGACCGCCTGCTCTGCGGCGACGTCGGCTACGGCAAGACTGAGGTCGCGCTGCGCGCCGTGATGAAGTGCGTGCTCGACGGCAAGCAGGCGGCCATCTTAGTGCCGACCACCGTGCTCGCCCAGCAGCACTACGCGACGGCGCTGAACCGCTTCCGCTCGTTCCCCGTGCGCATCGAAGTGCTCTCGCGCTTCAAAACGCCCGCGCAGAAGAAGCAAATTTTGCAGGACGCCGCCGCGGGAAAGATCGACTTACTCATTGGCACGCACTCGCTGCTGCAAAAGAGTTTGCACTTCAAGGACCTTGGCCTTCTCATCATCGACGAGGAGCAGCGCTTCGGCGTAACGCACAAGGAAAAGCTCAAGGAGCTCTCGCGTCAGGTCGACACGCTGACGCTCTCGGCAACGCCCATCCCCAGAACGCTCAACATGGCGCTCTCGGGCATCCGCGACATGTCGACCATCGAGGTCCCGCCCGTCGACCGCCAGCCGGTGCAGACATATGTGCTCGAGCATAACTGGAGCGTCATCGCCGACGCCATCCGGCGCGAGCTCGCGCGCGGCGGGCAGGTCTACTACATGCACAACCGCGTCGAGACCATCGACCGCTGCGCCGCGACACTCAAAAAGCTCCTCGGCGACGATGTCGCCATCGGCGTCGCGCACGGCAAGATGGACGAAAAGGGCCTGTCGTCCGTGATGCAGCAGCTCTCGGACGGAGAAATTCAGGTGCTCGTCTGCACGACGATCATCGAGACGGGCATCGACATTCCGAATGTCAACACCCTCATCATCGAGGACGCCGACCGCCTCGGCCTCGCCCAGCTGCACCAGATACGCGGCCGCATCGGCCGCAGCGCGCGCCGGGCGTATGCCTATATGACCTACCGCGCGGGCAAGATCCTCACCGAGGTTGCGGCCAAGCGCCTGACGGCCATCCGCGAATACGCGGAGTTCGGCTCGGGCTTCCGCATCGCGATGCGCGACCTTGAGATTCGCGGCGCGGGCAATTTGCTCGGCCCCGAGCAGTCGGGCTACATGATGAGCGTCGGCTACGATATGTACTTGCAGCTCCTGGAAGAGGCCGTACTCGAGCAGCGCGGTGAAAAAGCGCCGCAGCGCACCGAATGCTCGGCAGACCTCACAGTCTCGGCCAACCTGCCGGAGAGCTACATTCCCTCGGGCGAGCAGCGCATGGATATCTACCGCCGCATCGCGGCGCTGCGCACCGCCGAGCAGTCGCAGGAGCTGCTCGACGAGCTCATCGACCGCTACGGCGAGCCGCCCCAGCCGGTCCTCAAGCTCATGGACGTCGCGCTTTTGCGCGCGGAGGCCGTGCAGATCGGTGTGAGCGATATCTCGCAGCGCGGCAGCGAGATCACCTTCACCTTTGCCGCGTCCGAGGCAGTCCCCGTGGAGGCCGTGATGGCCCTCTGCTCACTGCCGAAGAACCGCCGTCGGCTCACGCTCTCCGCCACGGGGACGGAGCCGAAGCTCCTGCTGCGTCTTTCGCTGGGCGAGGACGCATTGGATACAGCCTTGACGCTGGTCGGAGACCTGCGTGTGAATAAGGAAGAAAACGAAAAAGAGGTAACATTATGATCAAGAAGAGATTGCTTTCGTTCCTTGGCGCGGCGGCCATCACCGCGGCGCTCACCTTTGCCGTCGTGTCGCTCTCGCCCTCGAACGGCTTCACCTCCGGCACGATGCAGGAGGGTCTCTGCTACGAAGCGACCGGCGTCGCGCCCGACGCGATCGTCGCAAGCCTGAACGGCAACGGCGCGAGCGCCGACCTTGTCGCATACTGGATCGGCTACGACGTGTCGTATCTCAACAGCTACATGCAGTATTACACCGGCTCGTCCATCAACTGGGACGACACCCTCTCCGACGGCATGAGTGTCGCCGACTATGTGAAAGCAAGCGTGCTCTCGTCCGTCAAGCAGCACTTGGTGCTTGAAAATCTCGCCAGCAAGTACGGCGTGACGCTTACCGCCGAGCAGGAGGCCGCCATGGCCAAGAGCGACCAGAGCTACATTGACCAGTACGGCAGCGAGGAAGCTTTTGAGGCCGAGATCGCCAAGCTCGGCATGCGCCGCGAGACCTATGACCGCGTCGCGCGCTCGAACTACCTGTATCAGGATCTCTATGAGCTCTACAATACCGAGGGCAGCGCGCTCTACGCCTCCGACGAGGACCTCGCCGTCTACGCCGCCGAGCAGGGCTACATCACGGCGGACCACATCCTGCTTGCGACGAAGGACATGATGACCGGCGAAGCCCTCACCGACGAGCAGAAGGCCGAAAAGAAAGCGCTCGCTGAGGAGCTCGTCGAAAAGCTCAATTCCTACACCGGCGACGACATCGCCTCCTACTTTGCCGAGCTCGCCGACGAGTACAGCGAGGATCCCGGCCGCGAGAGCCATCCCACGGGCTACACCTTCACGACCGGCTCGATGGTGCAGGAGTTTGAAGACGCCGCCTACGCGCTTTCCGAGGGCGAGGTGAGTGAAGTCGTCGAATCCAGCCTCGGCTATCACATCCTGCTCCGCCTGCCGCTCGACAAGTCCGCAGCCGCCGATGAGGTGCGCGAGGAGTACTTCACGAACTTCATCGCCGAGCAGGTCGATGCCGCCGCGATGGCGACGAGCGCGGACTATGATAAGCTCGACCCGCAGACGATCTACGAGGCGATCGTCGCCGCGCAGGCGGAGGGTTAAATCGCAGCGCGGCGCACTGTACGGCGCTTGCGCCCGCGAGGGCGCGTGAGGGGCAGCCCGAAAGGGCTGCTTCCTTTTCGCGTCTCGGCAGGGGCACTGCTTTTTTCCCTGCACCGTGCAGAGGACAAAATAAAAAGGAGACCTCTTTCGAGGTCTCCTTTTATTTTCAGGGGTTAGCGGTGCTTTAGCACTTCTCGAAGATGGTGGCAACACCCTGGCCGCCGCCGATGCAGAGGGTGGCAAGACCCTTCTTGGCGTCGTCGCGCTTGAGCATTTCGTGCAGCAGGGTGACGATGATACGAGCGCCGGAAGCGCCGACGGGGTGGCCGATGGAGATCGCGCCGCCGTTGACGTTGACCTTGCTCATGTCAAAGTGCAGCTCGCGTGCGACAGCGATGGACTGCGCGGCGAAGGCTTCGTTGGCCTCGACGAGGTCGATATCGTCGATGGTCAGGCCGGCCTTCTGCATGGCCTGACGGGAAGCGGGCACGGGGCCTACGCCCATGATCTTCGGGTCGACGCCGCCCTGGCCCCAGCTGACGAGCTTGGCCATGGGCTTGAGGTTGTACTTCTTCACGGCCTCGCCGGAAGCGAGGACGATGGCGGCAGCGCCGTCGTTGATGCCGGAGGCGTTACCGGCGGTGACGCGCTGGACGTGCTTCTTGGTATCGGCTTCGTGGATGCCGGTGGGCTCGAAGGTGTGGACGATCTCGTCCTCAACGCCCTCGGGGCCGACGGGGAACGCGCCGCGCAGCTTGGCAAGACCCTCGACGGTGGAACCGGCGCGGGGGAACTCGTCCTTCTTGAACTCGACGATCTCCTTCTTGACCTTCACGGGGACGGGAACGATCTCATCGTCAAAACGGCCGGCAGCCTGAGCAGCCTCGGTCTTCTGCTGGGAGGCAGCGCCGAAGGCGTCGAGCTCTTCGCGGGTGATGCCCCAAACATCGCAGATGTTCTCGGCGGTGGTGCCCATGTGGTAGTTGTTGAACGCATCCCACAGGCCGTCCTTGATCATGGTGTCGACAAGCTTCTTGTCGCCCATGCGGGCGCCCCAGCGGGCGTCGGGAGCGGCATAAGGAGCGGCGCTCATGTTCTCGGTGCCGCCGCAGACGACGATATCGGCGTCGCCGGCGAGGATGGCGCGGCCAGCCTCAATGACGGACTTCATACCGGAGCCGCAGACCATACCGACGGTATAGGCGGGGACGGAATAGGGGAGACCGGCGCCCACGCCGACCTGACGGGCGACGTTCTGACCGAGACCGGCGGTCAGGATGCAGCCGAACATCAGCTCATCGACATTCTCGGGAGCGACATTCGCGCGCTTGAGGGCTTCCTTCACGACGATGGAGCCGAGCTGAGCGGCAGGGGTGTTCTTCAGGGAACCGCCGAAGGAACCGACAGCGGTACGGCAGCAGTTGACGACGTACAATTCTTTCATTTGACTTCTCCTTTAAAATTTGTGAATCCGGAATGAGATCCGATTTTCTTCGATTTTGATTATACACACAGAAAAATGAAAAATCAACTGCAAAGTTGCGAAAAATATAGGCAATTTTGATTTTTTTCTTTCATTTCGTTAACTATTTAACAAGAATGAAGAATATCTTGCACCAAGGGATCGTTTTGCACCCAAAGGCGCAGGGAAAGCAGCACCGCTGGAGCTGCATGGGATAAGGGGGCCATTCTCTCGTGTGAGACAATGACCCCCTTTCCCGCGTCTCCACACGCTGTTGGAATAAAAAGCAGCAGCTCTGCCCGGCTGTCCCCCCCCGCGCCCAAGGGCGCAAAAAAGGGACGCCTCTTTCGAGGCGTCCCTTTTAATAAGTAGTTTCTACGAAACAGAAATAACTTAGAACTTGGGCTTCTGGGCCTTGACCTTGGGCTCCTGGCCGTTGCAGACGGCGACGATGTCGTTGGCGACGGAGGTGCAGCAGTTCAGAACGCTCTGCTCGGTGGTGGCGGCCATGTGCGGGGTCATGATGACGTTGTCGAGGTTGAACAGCTCGCGGCTGGACTCCTGAATGGGCTCATGCTCGAACACGTCGAGACCGGCCTGGAACAGCGTGCCGTCCTTCAGGCACTCGACAAGCTCGTTCTCCTTGATCAGAGCACCGCGCGCGCAGTTGATGAAGGAAGCGGTGGGCTTCATCCAGCTGAACTGCTCACGGCCGATGGAGTGCTCGGTGGAGGGAACGACGGGCAGATGCACGGACACGAAGTCGGCCTGCTCCCAGACCTCCTTGGCGGTGGCCTTCAGCTCGCACAGATCGCCGATCTTGTCCTGCGTGAGGTACGGATCGTAGCCGATGACGTTCATGCCGAAGCCGTACTTGCACTTCTGCATGGCGAGCTGGGAGATACGGCCGCAGCCGATCATACCAAGGGTCTTGCCGCCGAGCTCATAGGTGTGCTCCATGCCCATGCGGACAAGGAAGTTGCCGCTGCGGAACTGACGGTCGACATAGGTGAAACGCTTGGCGCACATGAGCATCAGCATGACGGCGTGCTCGGCGACGGCGTTGGCGTTGCCGGCAGGCGCGTAGACAACGGTGATGTCCTTGGCGTGGGCGTGGTCCATGTCGATGTTATCGAGGCCGGCGCCCTGCTTGCCGATGACCTTGAGGTTCTTGCAGGTGTCCATCATCTTGGCGGTGATGGGCTCGGTGCGGCACATGATGGCGTCGGGCTGGAACTCGGCGAGCTCCTTGACGTAGGTCTCCTCGTCGTTATGGCTGCACAGCTTCACTTCAAAGTCGTTGGACTCGAAGATGTGCGTGGCCACCTCGTTGAGCTCGATGGTGTAGTAAACTTTGAACTTTGCCATGATAAAGATCTCCTCTCAAATTTTTATTTATTGAATTGCCAAATGATTTCATACGGTTTCTTCATTATACCTTGCGCTTTGCACAAAAGCAAGCGATTTTCAGAAAGATTTGCAAGAACTTATTCAAATAATTGAACAGCATCTTTCATTTTGACGATTTGCCGTCATGTCTTTCCCCTGTTTTCTGCAATTTTCGCTGCAAAACAAAAAAGGACATAAAAGGCGCTTGACAAACTACTACATATGTAGTATATAGTTATCAACGACAAATGTAGTAGATCATCTAAGGAGGTCAACCCATGGACGATAAAAAGAGACTGCCCGATGCGGAGCTTGCCGTGATGCAGGCTATCTGGGCCGTCGGCGGCGAGGTCAGCCGCGGCGATCTCGACGGCGCGCTCGCGAGCCACGGCTGGAGCGCCAACACCGTCAACACCTACCTTACTCGCCTGTGCGAAAAAGGATTCCTCTCGAGCCGCCGCGAGGGGCGGAACAATTTGTACACGCCGCTCGTCTCAAAGGACAGATACCTCGAATTTGAGAGCCGCAGCGTCCTGAAGCGGCTCTACGGCGGGTCGCTCGGCAGCTTTGTCGCAGCGCTGAACGCCGAGCAGCCGCTCGAGCAGAGCGAGATCGACGAGCTGCGGCAGTTTTTGGACGATATGAGCCGTTAAACGGAAATATAAGGAGGACGCACCATGGAAACATTTCTGCTGAATCTGTTGAAAACTTCCCTGTTAGGTTCCCTCGCCATTCTGGCGATGCTGGTACTCAAACCCCTCTGGCGCGAGCGCTACCGCGCGAAAACGCGCTGCTGGCTGTGGCTGGCGCTGGCGGTCTTTTTGCTGCTGCCGGTCGATTTTTCGGTGAAAAGCGCGCCGGTGCAGGCTGAGCCGCCGAAAGACTACACCCTCTTTGTCGGCACGGATAAGACAGCCATCCAATCGACCGACAACCTGTTTGGCGACATGGCCGAAAAAAGCGGCCAGTCCCCCGCACAGGTGCGCGACACGATCATCCAGCGCCCCGTGACGAATCCCGAGCAGAAGACGACGCGCTACATCCCCGTGACGACGATCTTGTTTTACGGCTATCTTGCGGGCGCGGCGGCGTTCCTGTTGTATCAGGGTGTCTCCTACGCCCTCTTCCGCCGCACGGTGCGCCGCTGGAAGAGAGACGTCGCCCGCGCGGACTACGCCGCGATGCTCTCTGACACGGCGCGCGACTTAGGCGTGAGCGCGCCGGAGATGATCGTCTGCGAGGCCATCTCCACCCCCGCGGTGACGGGCCTGCTGCGCCCGCGGCTGCTTCTTCCCCACGAGCGCTACGACGTGCAGGAGCTGCGCTACATCCTGCGCCATGAGCTGTGCCATTTGAAGCGGCGCGATATGCTCTTAAAGCTCGTGCTGCTCGCGGCCAACGCGATGCACTGGTTCAACCCCGTGGTCTATCTGATGCTGCGTCAGGCGGACGAAGACATCGAGCTTGCCTGCGACAGCGCGGCGACCGACGGGCTCGAACTCCCCGAGCGCGCGGCTTACAGCCGGACACTGCTCGCCGCCGTGCAGTCCAGCGTGCGGGCGCTGCCCGCGACGACGTGCTTCGGCGGCACGGTCGAGCGCCTGAAGCGCCGCATCACGAACGTGCTGGGCGCGCAGAAAAAGCGCGGGCTCGGCGTTGTCGCCCTCGTGCTGGCGCTGACGCTCACGGCGGGCTGCGCCGTCAGCTGGGGCGAGCGCGCACAGAAAAATGACGACCCGTTTGCTGACAAGAGCTATACGGTCGACACGCTCTTATATGAAGCGCCCGGCTTTACGGATGGCTTTACGGATGGCGCATACCCCACCTTCCGCACCGCGACGAATCCCGCAGGGGAGAAATACGTCACGATGTTCAACGATCTGGGCTATGCCCTTATCTACGGCCCGATGGAGGAATACAAGCTGGAAAAGCAGTCCTTCTACGCACTCTTCGGCAGCACCAGAGACGCTTCTCCGGTCGACGACCTTATGCAGCACAACAAATCCGCATGGACCGGCTACTGCGAAGAGGCAAAGGACTCTCAGCCGTATCAGGCCTATCTTCTTGAGCAGGAAGACGGCACAATCTATCTCGGCCTTTCCGCCGACTATGCGGAAGACGGCAGTGAATGCTTCTGCATGGTCTACCGGCTGGAAAAGGAGGACGACACGATCTACGTCTCGATGGACGACTATGCCGCCGCGTGCGTGGAAGACCTCAAAAAAGGCACGATGACCTATTCCGTGTCGGAAAATAATGAATATGCGTCCCGCTCGATCGAGGACACGGTCGCCGACGTGCGCGTGACGCAGCTGGAGCAGGCAGATTCGCTCGGCAACCTTTCCCCCGACGGCACGGTGCTGGAGCTGTGGTACTTCCAGTATGAGATGAAGCCCACGAACGAGGCGGGCATGCAGATCGACGTCATCGGCGGGCAGGAGCTGACGGACGACGGATATCTCAACGAGAACTGGACGCACTATCTCACCGTCCTGCACTACACCAGCGGCGAGAAGACCGGCTATCAGATCCTCGGCACCTCGATGAGCAACGACGGGTTGTGGTACAGCGGATGCAGCTATGGACAGGAGCTCAAGTATTACCTGCACGACTTTTACATTGACTATGCGGGGCTTGATCTGCCGAAAATGTACATTCCCAACCTTGTCGACGGCACGGTCACGGACGGCTACGGCCACGGCAACAGCGTCGAGGGTCGTCTGGTCTCCGACAGCACCTACAACTTCTGCTACTACTATGTTCCCATCACCGGCTGGGCGTGCAGCCCCGGCACGGACTACTGGTACTCGCGCTATGACACCGGCTCGTATTTCAGTGTCAAGAAGCTCGAGCGCGGCATCAACGACGCAAAGGCGGAATGGGAGAGCACCGGCGCGAAGGCCGAGAAGACCGACGCGGGCTGGCGCTTTGTGACGCACGAGGGCATGAGCAACACAATTGTCACGCTCTTTGATGCGCCGGACGGCACCTGCTACGAGGTCACAACGCACTGGACGTTCGACGGCAGCACGGAAGAGAATCAGTGGGGCTGGAACCGCGACCGCGCCGTTGAGGGCGAGGCGGCCATTTTGCAGGCAATGACGGACAGCTTTACCATCACCGGCAAGATCCTGCTCACGCAGGAGGACGCATCCGCCGCTTCCACAGGCTTTGACGCGCTCGACGCCGCGCTCGACGCGCTGGGCGATATGAATGTCACCGCCGACCCCTTAGGTCATGCCGTGATGGTACCAAATGCGACGGCCAAATGGGATGACCGCAATGGTACAAACATTGCATACCGCGCTGAGATTGCCAAGCAATTCCGCCAGTATTCCTGGAAAGAGGCATCCAACGTTGCGCAGTTTGGCGAAGAGGTGCTCTCCGTCCAATGCGGCAGATGGAATTTCTATCTGTACAGCAACTATAAAAATGTGCTTTCCTTTTTCGATCAGGAGTCTGATCCAAAAGGCTACCCTTATGCTTTCGAAATTACCAACGCAGGTGCGGAGAACGCCGTTTGGGACGCATTTTACAAGTGGTATGAGGAAGCTGTCGCTGCGGACAACGGCAAGCAGACTGTAACCCCCGCCGCGACGGATACTCTCAGCCGTGCCTCCATCACCAAAAGTGCCGACAGCTATGTCGACAATGATGACTATCTCTGGTACATTTCCGGCGGCAAGCTCTGCCGCTGGCGCGAGGGCAGCGCAGTTGAGACCATCTGCACCCTGCCGATCGACTCTCTGACCGACTCACCCGTGCGCGCGACACTTTCGATCAGAGGCAGCAGAGTGGCGCTTAACTATCATATCGGCGGCGCGACGATGGGAACGTATGTTACGGAGCTCTACAATCCTGACGGCGAGCAGTACGTAAAGATCGACGGCTACGAGTCCATTGCTTTTGATAACCACGGCAATATTGTCAAGACGCTACAGTTCCCGCCCGCGCAGAACAACCTGTCCATTTCCTATGACAGCGGCAAGACTTGGACGAGCATCGGCGATGCGGACTACTTCTACGGCAGCGTCACGGAGGATGGCAGCAGCATCAGCTACTTCCCCGGTGCCCTTGAGATCCGCGACGGCTATGTCTACACCACCGCCGTTTACGATATCGACCATCAAAAGACGAGCGACCCGCTCGTGACGCACTCTGTGCGCGTGAATCTGAAGACCGGCGCGCAGGAAATTCTGGACTGAAGCAGTCAAATTTCAAAAAGGCGGCCCGAAGGCCGCCTTTTTCCCTGTCTTTTCGCGCAAAATGAGGGAGAAATTGCAAAAAGGTACTGGAACATCTCAAAGATATGTGGTATGATGGGAATATTCCAAAACGTATTTCTCGGGAGGTTCCCATCATGGAACACAATCCGATCCTCAAAAATCCGCTGTCGCTCGACAGCGAAATTCCTCTCTACTCCCAGCTCATGGGCATCATCAAGCGCAGCATCACCTCCGGCGCGCTCAAGGTCGGCGACCTGCTGCCGAGCGAGGCCGAGCTCTGCCGCGTTTACGATATCAGCCGCAACACGGTCCGTCAGGCCATCGGCGCGCTGGAAGAAGAGGGCTTTGTCGTGCGCAAGCGCGGCAAGGGCACGTTCGTCACCGACCCGAACACGCGCCGCAAGGGCGTGCAGTATTCGTTCACGACGGAAATTTCCCAGCTGGGCAAAACGCCGTCGTCCACGCTGGTCGACTTCGCGGTCATCACGCCTTCTCCCAAGATCGTGACGCTCATGGGCCTTGAGCCGGGCGTGAAGGTCTATCGCTTCACGCGCGTGCGAAACGTCGACGGTGAGCCGCTCATTTTAGAGACGTCGTACTACCCAGAGTACATCTATCCGAACCTGACGCGCGAGCTTTTGGAGACGCACAGCTTCTACAGTCTCCTCTACCACGTCGGCGTCATCCCGTTTTCCGCGTCGGACACGTATGAGGCCGTCGTGCTCGCGCCGCACGAGGCGCAGCTTCTGCACTGCGCGCCCGGCTCGGCGGCGTTTTTCCATCAGCGCCGCACCACGACCGAGAACGGGCATACCTATGAATACACCACGAGCTATATGCGCGCGGACCGCGTGAAGCTGGATGTGAGATTCCAGAAGGGATCGACGTCCTTCATGCGCACGGTGGACTGAAAAAATCGGCAGCCGAAAGGCTGCCTTTTTTTGCACCTCCTGCGCAGCGGGGACCTTAGCGCAGCGCGGCAGCGCTGCATCGTTGTTCCCCACACCGTGTGGGGACGCGACAAAGGGGGATATTCTCTTTCTCGAAAGAGAATGGCCCCTTTGGAACCCCAAGAGAAAGGCTTAGATTGGCAGTCCAGAGCTTGAATGACCTTTGTGCCTCCGGAATGCGACTTCCTGCGCGCGGCGTTGCCGCGTTGGGTGTTGCTAGACGATTTGGCCTACTCCTACTATCCGCTGCCGCTCTGCCCATCTTGTAGAAGTACAGCCTAATTTCCGTCTACCGGAGCACTCCACAATGCGGCGAGCGCAGCAATGCCGCTATTTCGCACGCAGTCTGCCGCCAAGCAAACGTCACACGCGCCTCACGACAGTAAGGCGCGGTTGAGAGTGGTAACGAGACGTAGGGGTTCATGGCGAAGCCATGTACACCGCACCTGATTCCGCAGGCTGCGCAGCTCTTCAAGATTGAGACTGCCAATGTCGGGGGGCGAGGGGGACTCCCCTCGCGTTCTCTTGGGGGTTCAAGGGGGCCATTCTCTCACGTGAGAGAATGGCCTCCTTGGTGCTGCGGCGCGCACGCCGCATTTTCCCTCCGCGCTCTGCGCGGAAAGCAACCGCTCCCCCGAGGGAGCGCAAAAAAGAAGCAGCCCTTTCGGGCTGCCACTTTTTTACTTTTCACAAATGACCGGCTTTTGGCGGTCAGACTCCACAAAGGCCTTGGCCTTTTCGACCGCTTCCGCGCGGGGAAGCTTGACCTGCTCGCCGGTGCGCATATCCTTGCAGGACACGACGCCCGCGTTGATCTCGTCTTCGCCGAGGAAGTAGACGTAGGGCACCTTGAGCTTGTCGGCGTAGTTCATCTTGGCCTTGAACTTCTTCTTTTCCGTGTAGATCTGCGTGCTGACGCCCGCGGCGCGAAGATCGGTCGCGAGCGAGATGGCCTCGCTCAGGTCCTCGGTCATCGGCAGGATGAGCACGTCCGCCGGCGCGGTGCAGATGTCGCTATTCAGAAGGCCCTGCTCGCCGAGGACATAGAACAGGCGCGTCACGCCGATCGAAATGCCGACGCCGGGGAGCTTGCGGTCAGTATAGTACTCCGCAAGGTTATCGTAGCGGCCGCCGGAGCAGACCGAGCCGATCTCGGGGTGGTCGAGCAGCGTCGTCTCGTACACCGTGCCGGTGTAGTAGTCGAGGCCGCGCGCGATGGTCAGGTCGACCGCGAAGTTCTCCTGCGGCACGCCGAACGCGCCGAGGTACTTGGCGACGGTCGTCAGCTCGTCGAGGCCCTGGTCGAACATCTCGTTGCGGCCGCGGTACTTTTCAAGAGAAGCGAGCACCTCTTCGTTCGTGCCCTTGATGCCGATGAAGGCGAGGATCTCATCCGCCTTTTCGCCCTCGATGGCGTAGTCGTCGACCAAGATCGCGCGCACGAGGTCAGGGCCGATCTTTTCGATCTTGTCGACGGTGCGCATGATATCGCCGGACTTGTCGGAAAGGCCCAGCATCGCGTAGAAGCCGTTTAAGATGCGGCGGTTGTTGATGCGGATCTGGAAACGGGACAGGCCGAGGCGGGAGAAGACGGTATAGATGATGGCGGGGATCTCAGCGTCGTTCGTGATGTCGAGCTCGCCGTCGCCGATGACGTCGATATCTGCCTGATAGAACTCGCGGAAGCGGCCGCGCTGCGCGCGCTCGCCGCGATAGACCTTTCCGATCTGGAAACGGCGGAACGGGAAAGCGAGGTCGGCATAATGCAGGGCAACGTATTTCGCCAGAGGCACCGTCAGGTCGAAGCGAAGGGACAGGTCGCTGTCGCCCTTGGAGAAACGGTAGATCTGCTTTTCAGTCTCGCCGCCGCCCTTGGCGAGCAGCACGTCGCTCGCTTCGATGATGGGCGTGTCGAGCGGGGTGAAGCCATAGACGCCGTAGGACGAGCGCAGCACCTCCATAAGGCGCTCCATCTGGGTCTGCGGCGCGGGAAGCAGCTCCATAAAGCCGGATAAGGTGTGAGCTTTGATCGTTGCCATGATAGTGTGTGTCCTTTCCTAATAGAATGTATGGACAGCGTACTGTACTGCGGTGGCACAGCAGCGTATCGGAGTGGTTGACAGATATTTTACGGTACGGCGCAGGGATTGTCAAGCGTCCGCGGCCGTTTTTTCCACTTTCGTGACAGTATAGCATTTTCCGCGCGGAATTGCCATAGCTTTCGCCGCCTGCGGTGCAAAAATTTTTCTTTCCGTCGCGGACAGTGTTCACGAAAAATGAAGATATCTGCCAAAAAGCACGAATTGCGCTTGACGGAACTGCCGCTTTTTGTTACCATAGAGACAATATCAACGGGCAAGCTCCGAAAACCGAGGTTCGCCCGCAAGCAGCTTCCGGGCAGCCGTCATTCGGCGTCCGCCGCGGCCACACCGCGCGGGCAGGAGTCGATCCGATCGGATCGTTGAGGAGGAACGTTGGATGTACCAGAGCAAAATGAAAAGCGAAGAGACCGATCACCTGTTCAAGGCGATCTTATCTTTGAAAACGGAGGAAGAATGCTACCGCTTCTTCGACGATCTCTGCACCTTCAGCGAGATCGAGGCGATGTCCCAGCGCTTCGAGGTGGCGTCGCTTCTCGCCGATGGCAAGACCTTCACGCAGATCTCGCAGAAGATCGGCGTTTCGTCCACGACCATCACGCGCGTCAATAAGTGCCTTTGCTACGGGGCGGACGGCTATAAGCTGCTGCTCGAACGGGCCAAAGAAGAAAAGTAAGCCATTCGTCATTTTGATCAGAGCAGGCGCTAAGCGCCTGCTCCTTTTTGTCTGTTTTGCTTTATTGCAATGCCGTAAAAGCATATCAACATAACATCACGTCATCCTGATATAGAAGAATTGACTAAAATATTTTTTGGAATCTACACGAATTTTATTGCTTTTGCTGAACAGGTATGTTACAATTAGTTCACAAATAGATTAGGGCATGGGAAACAGCGTGCAAGAAACCGTTGCCCGACGGTGCTGTTGCCTAAGTTCTGTGTCTGTTTTTCTGTGGGACCCCTCCACAGAAAACGCACGTCCCCGCGTGCGGTGTGCAGCGTGTTCGTCACGGGGAGGAGCGGCTTCCCGCTTCCTGACGGGCAAGTATTTTTATGAAGAGAGAGGTATTTTATCAATGGCAAACGAAAAGAAAGTCGCACGGGAGCCCAGTTTTCTGCTGGCGTTAGTTCCCATTGTGGCAATGATCGGGTTCATGCTTTACTGCTTCCTCGGTCATTCCGAATCCGGTTACCATGACGCTCACCTGCCCCTGGTCATGTCCATCGCCGTCGCGTGCATCGTCGGTCACTTCTGCGGTCACGACTTCAAGGATATGCTCTCCGGTATGATCGAGCGTCTGAGCGCTTCCATGGAAGCGGTCCTGATCCTCTGCACCGTCGGTTTCCTGGTCGCGAGCTTCATGGCCTCCGGTGCGATCCCCTCCCTGATCGTTTACGGTCTGGATCTGCTGACCCCGAAGCTGTTCCTGCCTGTCGGCTGCATCCTCTGCGCGATCGTCGGTATGGCGTGCGGCTCCTCCTGGACCACCACCGCCACCATCGGTCTTGCGTTCCTCGGCATCGGCGCGGGCCTTGGCATCAATCCCGCCCTCACCGCCGGTATGATCATCTCCGGCGCGTATGTCGGCGATAAGTTCTCCCCCCTGTCCGATACCACCAACCTCGCCGCGGCTGTTGCCGAGACCGGTCTTTTCGACCACGTTACCGCGATGGTCTCCTCCACCGGCCCGACCTTGGTCATCGCCCTCATCCTCTACACCATCATGGGCCTGAACATCGACGCCAGCGCCTATGATCCGACCGTCGCCCAGTCCATTCAGGACGCGTTCCGTGGGGCCTTCGTGATCTCCCCCGTTCTGCTCATCCCCATCATCGTGGTTATCGTGATGTGCATCCTGCGCGTGCCCGGCCTTGTCGGTATCGCCATCTCCGTTGCCACCGCGACCATCTTCATGATGATCTTCCAGTCCACCGACATCTACGGCTCCCGCGCCCTGGGCGACATCTTCAACACGCTGCACTACGGTATCGGCGTTGAGACCGGCAACGAGGTCGCTGACTCCATTCTCGGCAAGGCCAAGGGCATGGACGGCACCATGTGGACCATCAACCTCATCCTCCTCGCGCTCGCCTACGGCGGTGCTCTGGAGCGCTGCGGCTGCGTCGAGCGTCTGTTCGGCGGCCTGAAGCACAGGATCCACTCCGTCGGCAGCCTCATCCTCGCGACCCTGCTGACCTCCATCTTCTGCGACGCCACCATGTGCGACCAGTTCCTCGGCATCGGCGTTCCCGCCCCCATCTATGCCGACAAGTACGACGAGCTCGGTCTCGGCCGCAATATGCTCTCCCGTTCTCTGGAAGATGCCGGTACCCTCTGGGCCGTTATGTTCCCCTGGACCGGCTGCGGCGCTTACCAGACCGGCGTTCTCGGCATGAGCCCGCTGGTGTTCTTCCCGTATGCGTTCGTCAACCTGCTCAACCCCGTTTACGCCTATGTGACCGCTCTGTTCGGCCGCAACATCTTCTGGGCTGACGGTTCCTACACCAATATCTTCGGCAAGACCAAGGCAGGCAAGCCCGCCGGCGCTCCCGAAGAGGCTCACGCCAAGGCCCTTGCGAACCTCGAGGCTCGCCGTGCCGCCGGTAAGGCCCCCAAGATCAACGCGTAAGCCCCCTTCCCCGCTTACTTAGAAAGGAATCACCGCTGTGAAACATTCGCTTCCTTGGGAATCCGTCCCGCCCCCGATCTACCCCGCGCAGTCGTCGCTCAAGCCACGTAAAAAGTGGGTGCAGACCGGCGGATGGATCTTGGTTGTCGTGCTGCTGCTGTTCGGCATTTCGACCCGCAGCAGAAATCCGCTGCTCGCCTTCGTCTCGCTCGCATTCTCAGTGCTGTATCTGCTGACGCTGATGACCAAAAAGGACGCCGCTCTCACGAGCCGCGGACTTGAGATCTTCTACGATATGCAGTTCACCACCAACTACGAGTTCTTCCCCTGGGAGGACATCAACGCGATCGTGTGCGAGGACCGCGGCCATGCCGACATGGTGCGCCTGCACATCGGCCACGGCAACACGGAAAAGGCTCTCTTCTTCCCGCGCGAGGATCTCGACGAGATCTACGCGTTCATCAAAAAGAAGAATCCGGCGATCCGCATCATGGATTATGCCGCGCCCGAACCGAAGTCCAGCAAGAAGCACAAGAAGTGAACAACTGTGACCTTTCCACAAAGAATGAAGGGCGCCCCGCAAAAGCGGGGCGCTTTTTTTATCTATTCTGTCTAATTCTATCACTGTACCCTGATAGTGTGTTATCCGAATATGGTGATAACGCACAACAAAGAAAACTTTTTTCGGCAAAAAACTATTGATTTTGCACAAAAATGTGCTATACTGTTTCCAGAACGATCCTGTGGGACTTTTCCACAGGCGGAGCGCCATCCACGCACGGGCATGCGCGGAAAGTAAGGGGAACGCTTCGACACGTTTCTTGCACCTGAGGCGGTTCGGGCGACCGGACACGCCGACCGGGTCACACCGGAACTTTGAGAAAAGAGAGGACACTACCATGATCATGAATCCTACCGCGATCAAGCATGTCGTCGTCGATGGCCACAGCCTGACGCTCGAATCCTTCGTCGCCATCGCTCGCTACAATGCGACCGTCGAGCTGGCTCCCTCCGCTCTGGAAGCCATGAAGAAGTCCCGCGCCCTGGCCGAGAAGATCGCCGCTGAGGGCCGCGTCGCTTACGGCATCACCACGGGCTTCGGCGAGTTCCAGAAGGTCGCCGTCCCCAAGGAGATGAGCAATCAGCTCTCCACCAACCTGATCCTCAGCCATTGCACCGCCGCCGGCGAGCCGTATGCTGACGAGATCGTCCGCGGCATGATGCTGCTGCGTGCCAACGCTCTGTGCGGCGGCGTGAGCGGCGTTCGTCCCATCCTCGTCGAGATGCTGCTCGAGATGCTCAACAAGGGCGTGACCCCCGTTGTCCCGCAGAAGGGCTCTCTCGGCTCCTCCGGCGACCTGGCTCCTCTCGCTCACATGACGCTCCCCATGCTCGGCAAGGGCGAGGCCATGTACGAGGGCGTGAAGATGCCCGGCGCTGAGGCCATGGCCAAGGCCGGCATCAAGACGCTCGACACCCTGGTCTCCAAGGAAGGCCTCGGCATGACGAACGGCACCTGCGCGATGACCTCCGTCGGTGCTCTCGCGCTGTACGACACCATCTGCGCCGCCCAGCTCGGCGACGTGATCGCGTCCATGTCCTTCGAGGGCCTGACGGGTCTTCGCAACGCCTTCGACCCCCGCATCCATCAGGTGCGCGGCCAGAAGGGCCAGATGCTCGTCGCCGCGAACATGCGCAAGCTGCTCGACGGCTCCGAGATCCTCGACAACTGCCAGAAGGACCGCGTTCAGGACGCTTACGCCCTGCGCTGCATCCCGCAGCTGCACGGTGCCTGCCGTGACGCTCTCGATTACGTCCGCGAGAAGGTCGAGATCGAGCTCAACGCCGTCACCGATAACCCGCTGATGTTCCTCGACGACGAGGCCGTCATCTCCGGCGGTAACTTCCATGGCGAGCCCATGGCCCTGCCGTTCGACTTCCTCGGTATCGCCGCGAGCGAGCTGGCCGACGCTTCCGAGCGCCGCACCGAGCGTATGGTCAACCCTGCGCTCTCCAACGGCCTGACCGCGTTCCTGACCACCCAGGCCGGCGTCAACTCCGGTTTCATGATCGTTCAGTACGCTGCCGCTTCCATGGTCAGCGAGAACAAGATCTACGCTCACCCCGCTTCCGTCGACTCCATCCCCTCCTCCGCCAACCAGGAAGACATCGTCTCCATGGGTACCACCGCTGCCCGTAAGGCCAAGATGATCCTGCAGAACACGCAGGACGTCCTCGCCGACGAGCTGATGACCGCCTGCCAGGCCATCGACATCCGCCGCCGCCTGAACACCCACGGCCAGGGCATGACCCCGCTGCATGAGGCTCTCTATCAGCACGTGCGCGAGAAGGTCGCTTTCTATGAGATCGACCGTGAGATCTGGCCCGACATCCGTGCGGTGGAAGCGATGATCCGCTCCGGCGAGCTGCTGGATATCGTCAAGGAGTATATCCCCGACTTTGAGTAAGTCAAAAACGGGCAAGCCCGTTTTTGAGAGGGGTCTCAAACTTTTTCACTCACCGTGAAAAAGTTTGCAGAGTGTCCCTGCGGACGCACATGTCGTCCTTCGGGACGTATCCAATTTGTTTGCGGCGTGCGCGGCCGCAAATGAGGTGCGTCCTAAAAATGGTTATTGCTACCGATTTGGGGACAATAATGCTGAAAGATTTGTGTTTTGACACGAATTGACAGGATGTAAAAGAAGGTGTAAAGTTATTTTGGCTTTACACCTTCTTTTTTTAGGAGGAGCTTACTATGGAACTGAACATTTTACGGGCGGACCCGGCGGGGAACATTACGGTGTTCGTGCTCGATCCGGTCGAAAAGGCACAGCGCGCGGCCATCGCGGAGAAGATCATGGCGATCCCCGCACTCAAGGCCGAGCAGGTCGGCTACGCCTGCGCCGCCGAGGACGACGTCGACGGCCACATGGAGATGATGGGCGGCGAATTCTGCGGCAACGCGACGCGCGCCTACGGCATGTATATTGCCCAGCAAAAGGGCGGCCTTTCCGCCGTCAAGCTGCGCGTGAGCGGCTGCGACCATGCCGTCACCGCGCAGGTCGATCTGAAATCCGGCACGGCGCGCGCTGAAATGCCCTGTCCGCGCAGCGTGAAGCGTGTCACGGTGAATGGTCACGAGGGCACGCTCGTCGACTTAACAGGCATCGCCCACTTCGTCGTTGAGGGCGTGGAGCCGAGCGAAGGGTTCTTCCGCACGGCGGAGTCGATCTTTTCCGGAATTGCAGGGCTTGACGCCTGCGGCGTCATTTTCCTCGATGCGGAAAAGCGCAGCATGATCCCGCTCGTCAAGGTCATCGAGACAGGCTCCCTCGTCTGGGAGGGCAGCTGCGGCAGCGGCAGCGTCGCCTGCGCCGTCGCGCAGAGCGAACGCATGGAAAACGGCGGTTTTTCGTGCGAATACCGGCAGCCTGCGGGCGCGGTCCGCGCAAGCGTCGAGCGCCAAGGCGGAAACGTCATCGCCGCGAGCATCGGCGGCGAGGTCACGCTGGATGAGCCCATGCGCATCACGCTGTGACGCGGCAGAGTGAAATGAAAGCCGGGCGCTGGCAACTTTCGCTTTTCTCGTTTTGACCTTTGCCGCAAGCGTTGAAAATTCGTCCAAAAATCTCCCGTTTTTTCTTTTTAAGGCACGCGAACCAACGCTTAATTTTTTAAGGTTTTTGGAAAAAAGAGGCTTGCAAAACAGTTTACCTTTCTCTATCGTTCGGCTATAATTGATTTTGTCAATAAGAGACAATTCTCCGCTTTTAAATACATAATTATTTAGGAGGTATCCCCATGACCGACATTGAGATCGCCCAGGCACATGAAATGAAAAAAATCGTCGACGTCGCCGCCAAGGCCGGCATTGACGAAAAGCACCTCGAGCTCTACGGCAACTACAAGGCCAAGCTCGACTTAAGCGAGATCCGCAAGCTGCCCCGCAAGGCAAAGCTGATCCTCGTCACCGCTATCAGCCCCACTCCCGCGGGCGAGGGCAAGACCACCACGTCCGTCGGCCTTGCCGACGCGCTCAACAAGCTCGGCAAGAACACCATGGTCTGCCTGCGCGAGCCCTCTCTCGGCCCCGTGTTCGGCGTCAAGGGCGGCGCTGCCGGCGGCGGCTACGCTCAGGTCGTCCCCATGGAGGATATCAACCTGCACTTCACCGGCGACTTCCACGCCATCGGCGCGGCGAACAACCTGCTCGCCGCCATGCTCGATAACCACATCCAGCAGGGCAATGTGCTCGGCATCGACCCCCGCAAGATCGTATGGAAGCGCGCTGTCGATATGAACGACCGCCAGCTCCGCCACATCATCGACGGCCTTGGCGGCAAGGCCAGCGGCGTGCCCCGCGAGGACGGCTTTGAGATCACCGTCGCGAGCGAAGTCATGGCAGTTCTCTGCCTTGCGACCGGCCTCGCCGACCTCAAGGAGCGCCTCGGCAAGATGGTCGTCGCCTACACCTACGACGACAAGCCCGTCACCGCGCACGACCTGAAGGCTGAGGGCGCGATGGCCGCGCTCTTAAAGGATGCCATCAAGCCCAACATGGTCCAGACGCTCGAAGGCACTCCCGCGTTCATCCACGGCGGCCCGTTCGCAAACATCGCCCACGGCTGCAACTCCATCCAGGCCACTGAGACCGCGATGCGCCTGAGCGACTACACCGTCACTGAAGCCGGCTTCGCCGCCGACCTCGGCGCCGAGAAGTTCCTCGACATCAAGTGCCGCGCCGCGGGCTTCCATCCCGACGCTGTCGTCATCGTTGCGACCGTCCGCGCGCTCAAGTATCACGGCGGCGTGCCCAAGGCCGAGCTCAACAGCGAGAACCTCGAAGCTCTTGAAAAGGGCCTGCCGAACCTCCTCCAGCACGTCGACAACGTGAAGAACGTCTACGGTCTCCCCTGCGTCGTCGCCATCAACGCGTTCCCGACCGACACCAAGGCCGAGCTCGACCTCGTCGAGAGCAAGTGCCGCGAGCTGGGCGTCAACGTCCGCCTGAGCGAAGTGTGGGCCAAGGGCGGCGAAGGCGGCCTTGCGCTGGCTGAGGAAGTCGTGCGCCTGTGCGACGAGCCCAACCACTTCCAGTTCGTCTACGACGTCAACAACAGCATTGAGGACAAGCTCAACGCCATCGCTACCAAGGTCTATCACGCTGACGGCGTGGTCATCGCCGCTTCCGCCAAGAAGCAGCTTAAGCAGCTCACCGAGCTCGGCTTTGACAAGCTGCCCATCTGCATGGCCAAGACGCAGTTCTCCTTCTCCGATGACGCCAGCAAGCTCGGCGCGCCCCGCGGCTTCAAGATCACCGTCCGCGACCTCAAGGTCAACGCCGGTGCGGGCTTCCTGGTCGCCAAGACCGGCGACATCATGACGATGCCGGGCCTGCCCAAGGTCCCGTCCGCCGAGAAGATCGACGTCGACGAAAACGGCAAGATCACCGGCCTGTTTTAATTGTACAAGCTCAGGAACAGGTGGAGCGCGCCTCCGCCTGTTCCTGATGAATTTTTAATTTTAACCCAGGGAGGGCACTATGAAGATCGCAGATATGAAAGTAACCGAGCTCATCAACGAAGTCGGCGCGGGCACTCCCGCCCCCGGCGGCGGCGCGGTGGCAGGCCTTGCCGGCGGCGTCGGCGTGGCGCTGACGATGATGGTCAACGGCCTGACGCTCGACAAGAAGGGCTTTGAAAACGACCGCGAGCGCCTTTTGGACGCCATTGCCAAGGGCAATGAGCTCAAGGAGCGCTTCATCGACGTGATGAACCGCGACAGCGAGGTCTTCGATGTCCTGATCGAATCTCTGGCCCTCCCGAAGGACGACGATGAGCACAAGGCCATCCGCCGCGGCGCGGTGCAGGCGAGCTTCCGCAACTGCACGCTGGTGCCGCTGACAATGATGGAAATTTGCTCCGAGGCTATCGACCTGTGCGCCGGTCTCGTCGGCACGACGAACCCGAACGTCGTCAGCGACCTCGGTATTGCCGCGCTCACGCTCAAAACCGCGATGGAGAGCGCATGGCTCAACGTGCTCATTAACCTCTCGTCCTTAAAGGACAAGGCGTTCCGCGACGAGTGCTGCCAGAAGGGCGAGGCGCTGCTCGCGCACGCTGTACCCATCGCCCAGGAGAGCTATGAAAAGGTGATCAAGGTCATCACCGAAAAGTAAGCGCTCCGCCTTTTCGCCTTTCGTCATTCCACGCCGTCCGCCGCGTCAAGCACGCGCCGCGGACGGCGCGCTTTTTTCTTTCCTGAATTTTTGCAATTTACAGTAGCATTTTGCGGATTTTGTGGTACAATACCATCGGTTCATATTTTATCGATCTAAATACTGCACGAAAGAGGCTTTTTTCATGGATTTTGTTGCAAACGGCTCCAAAAACGTTGAAATTGAGACGTCCACGGGCGTCTATCTGCGCCACGCCATCCAGACGCACTTTGTCGAGATCGGCGAGGATTACATCGAACTCGTCAACCGCTACGTCAAGCCCCTCTACGAGGAGGGCGACCTGCTGAGCATCAGCGAAAAGATCATCGCCCTGTGCCAGAAGCGAGTGGTCTACCGCAAGGATATGAAAATTTCGTGGCTGGCGAAATTCCTCAGCCGCTTTGCCATCCAGCACAACAGCGCCGGCATCGGCGTGGGCGAGGTGTGCAAGATGCAGTTCGCCATCGACGAGTGCGGCGCGTGGAAGGTCCTCTGGGCCGCGATCTGCGCGGGCTTTGGCAAGCTCGTCGGCAAGCACGGCATCTTCTACGATATGGTCGGCATGGAGGTCACAGGCCTCGACGGCTTCTACCCCGACGTGTTCCCCGTCTACGGCGACTACGGCATCCGTATTCCGGAAAATCCCTCGGGCGTGTGCAACGAGATCTATGAGAAGACCGGCGTGCGCGCGATGATCGTCGACGCGAACGACTTCACGCGCGACATCCTCGGCAAGGGCGACAACGTGACCCTCACCGACGAACAGCTCTGCGAGATCATCCGCGATAACCCCGCGGGTCAGGATGACCAGTGCACGCCGTTTATTCTGATCAGGAAAAAACAGTAATTTCCCCCTGCGGGGGAAACGTGTTGTTTCCCTGCTGGCAGGGGAACGGGCAAAGGGGGCCATTCTCTCACGTGAGAGAATGGCCCCCTTTAGATCCCCCAAG
>OJOF01000880.1_pt1 | contig 25301 bp, 15 predicted proteins | sample 1598181 | NCBI WGS metagenome assembly OJOF01 (sample SAMN01915226, study PRJEB22387) | human gut metagenome | isolation source: stool | host: Homo sapiens | place: USA
TATAAACTTTGGTATAGGAAGGACATTACATGGGCAGACCAATCTGCAGGCAGTGACCCGAACGAAATAGTCATGGCGCAAAGTGGTGAAGAAGGGATAATCAGTTATAGTGAGGCCACTGACAAAGGGCGTGACTGGTATGCGGAAGTCAGTTTGGACTGGAAACGCGACTTTGGTAAGCACCACTTTACGGCCTTGGCATTGTACAATCAGAGTAAAACTTATTACCCCAAGAGTGGATGGCCTGGTATTCCTCGTGGATATGTTGGTATCGTGGGACGTCTGACGTATGATTATGATCAAAAGTACCTGATTGAGGGAAATGTGGGCTATAATGGCTCCGAGAACTTCGCTCCTGATTGCCGTTATGGATTTTTTCCGGCTATATCCGGTGGTTGGGTATTGACCCAAGAGGAGTTTTTAAAAGATAATTCGATTCTCGATTTTCTGAAAATACGTGCATCATACGGTATTGTAGGTAATGACCGTTACTATACAAATGGAGATTATATGGTTCGTTTCTTATATCTGCCTAATAGCTATGCAATTGGAAATGGTTATTACTTTGGTACTGGTAAGAACGCGACTACCGGTGCCTATGAAAGTAGTTTTGGTAATCCGGGAGTAAGTTGGGAGAAATCGGCCAAACAGAATTATGGTGTAGATTTTGCTTTCTTCGGTCAGAAGTTGAGTGGTAGTTTTGATTATTTCTATGAGAAACGTACGGATATCTTGGCTCAATCCAATACAGATCCAGTAATTCACGCTATGGCGCTACCGGTATTAAATCTGGGTGTTGTTACAAACAAAGGTATGGAAGTCAGTCTAAAATGGAATCATAAAATTCAGAATTTCCGTTATTGGGCCAATTTTAATATTTCTTATGCTAAAAACAAAATTGTATATCAGGATGAGGTACCATCCGAATATGAATATACATTGAAGACGGGTCATCCGGTGGGACAGCCTTTTGGATTCAAGGTGCGCGGACTCTATTATGAAGGTATGGAAGATGTGGCTGACCATAGCTATACGTTGAAACCGGGTGATGTAGTCTATATGGATTTGAATGATGACGGTAAAATTGATGATAATGACAAAACGGCTATTGGCTATCCGAATTATCCGATGTTGAATGCTGGTCTCACGTTAGGATTTGAATACAAGGGCTTTGATTTTAGTATGCTGTGGACCGGTGCCACAAAGACGTCTCGCCTGCTGAGCAATGAATTCCGCGTGCCTGCCGGTGGGGCTCAATACCGTGCTTTATTAGATTATATGTATGAAGGTCGTTGGACACCGGAAACTGCTGCCACGGCAGAACTGCCACGTGCCAGTATCGATGGATTGAACAATAATTATCGTGATTCGGAGATGTGGATAAGGGATGCCAGCTATTTGCGTTTAAAGAATATCGAAGTAGGGTATAATTTTCAGTTTCCTTTTATGAAAAAAATGGGTATGGAAAAAATGCGAGTGTTTATGACTGCATATAATTTACTTACGTTTGATAAACTCAATATCATTGATCCGGAAACGACTGATGGTAGCAAACCCAAATATCCGGTGATGCGTGTGATTAATTTTGGATTGAATGTTAGCTTTTAAAGATATTATTATGAAAAAATATATGGCGGTATGTGGTGCCGTATTATTGGCTTTTTCGACTTCTTGTGTCGATGGTTTGAAAGTCGGTGATGATTTCTTGGAAAAAGCACCGAGTGTGGATAAGGATAAGAACTATGTGTTCGATGATCCTGAGTATGCCAAAGGCTTTTTGTGGAATACCTATGGAACATTGTATTATGGTCGTCAGTTAAGCGAAGGAGATCGTGGTAATGGGTCTGCAATCGATGGTTTGACTGATAGTTTTACGTGTGGTCTTACTTGGTGCTCAATGTATAATACTTACTATTCAGGGCAGTTTACTTCTAATACTAATCCCGGTTCTTGTGTTTATTCCTATTCGGCCGGAACACAATGGTCGGGCATCCGCAAGGCATGGTTATTTATTGAGAATATTGGACAGACTCCCGGCATTGATGATGGAGAGAAAAGACGTTTGGTGGCAGAAGCGAAAATGATTATAGCCTGTCATTATGCAGATATGTTACAGCGTATAGGTGGGGTACCTTTGCTGGATCATTCGCTTGATCCGAATGAAGAATTAAAAATTCCACGTGCTACAGTACGTGAAACATTGGACTTTATCATAAAACTTTGTGATGAGGCTTATGAGGTTTTGCCATGGGCTTTAGCTGACAGCGACCAAGAACAGTGGGCCGGACGTTTCACGTCAGCGGCTGCACTTGGGCTGAAAATCAGAATATTGCTGTTCGTTGCCAGCCCGTTGTTCAACGATTCCCAGCCCTATTATCCCGAATTGGCGAGTATGCCGGCAGTGGAACAGTTACATGTATGGTTAGGTGGCAAAGATGATCAGCTTTATAAACGGGTGGCAGATGCTTGTGATTTGTTTATGAAGCGCAATGATCAGGAGGGCAAGCCATGGGATTTGGTACGTAATTCAGATCCACGTCAAGCTTATCAAGATGCTTATTTTAAACGTGCTAACGGTGAATTGCTGATAGATACTCGCAGACGTGCCACGGCCTCTTGGAACTGGGATAGCAGTTGTGCGTATATCTATTTCTTAGGAAATTATGGAGCTCTTGTGCCTACCTTGGAGTATGTAGATCTTTTCCCTTATGCCGATGGAACTCCTTTTGATTCTTCATTTTGGGATCAACAGGGAAAAGATAAATATATTAAAGAAGATCCATTTGCTGACAGAGACCCACGTCTTTATGAAAATTGTTTAGTGAACAATGCAGAATGGGGCAAAGGATATCCGGCTGAATTATGGATCGGCGGTCGTAATGGAATAAGCAAGGAAACAGTTTCCGAAGGTAGTAATTTCACCGGATTCAAAATTTACAAGCATATATTGAATCAAAGTGCTCAAAACGGTAAGCAGGATCAATGGCCTTATATGCGTTTGCCTGAAATATACTTTTGTTATGCGGAAGCATTGAATGAGTTGGGACGTACGAGCGAGGCTTATGAATATGTAGATTATATACGTGCTCGTGTTAATTTGCCGGGATTGAAACGTGGATTAACCCAAGAAGGGATGCGGAAAGAAATTTTGGATGAGCGTGCTCGTGAGTTTGGTGCAGAAGAAGTACACTTTTTTGACATGGTACGTTGGAAAATGGAGAAGGATTTTCGTAAACCATTGCATGGGGTGCGCATTCGTCGCGGAGAGGATCAAGTTTCTTATTCCTACGAAAAATTTGAAATTAAGAAGCGTTATATTCAGGATCAGGCGGATGGTAAAGTCAACTTTACGCCCAAATGGTATCTCACTCCGATACCTTTTGTAGAGATGAATAAGGGTTATTTAACTCAAAATCCGGGTTGGTGATAGTAATTCTACATTGAAAACTAATGATTTAGATGATTATGAAGAAAGTATATAAATTATCGTGTCTGTTCTTGTTCTCATGCTTGGGCATGCAGGCGCAGGAAGATAGTATTCTCATAAAGAAAGGAGACTGCGAATTAAACTTGGGATATGGCATCACCGTGAAAGCCAAAGAGTCCTCTGCAGCGGTCTCCGAAATTAAAGGCGAAGAGCTGATGAAAAGCGGTGCTACCAATCCGCTGAACGCTCTGTTTGGTAAAGGACTTGGACTGACAACTTTGCAGTCCGGAGGTACCATTTGGGAAAACACTCCATCTATCAAGATACGTGGGTGTAGCACAGGAAATGTTTTGGTCATCGTTGATGGTTTTGAACGTGATTTAGGAGCTATTACTAAAGAAGAAATAGAGAGTGTGCAGGTTCTGAAGGATGCCGCAGCTACTGCACTTTATGGGTTACGCGGAGCTAATGGTGTACTGTTGGTCACCACAAAGACCGGTACCCGGAAGAAGCTGGATATTCGCGTGAACTATGAACACCATTTTAATAGTCTGAACACTTTGCCTAAATTTGCTGACGGCTATACCTATGCGCTGGCCATGAATGAAGCGTTGGGCAATGATGGACTATCTCCTCGCTATGATAAAGCTTCATTGGACGGTATTAAAAGTGGAAATCCTTATTATGGAAATGTAAGTTGGATGGACGAAGTGCTTAAGGATAATGCTTCAACAGACAATGTATTCGTCACGGTAGCTGGTGGAGGGAAATACGTGCGATATTTTTCTTCGGTAGATTATCTTTCCAGTCAAGGATTCATGAAACCAAAGAACGTCGTAAAGGAATATTCTTCACAGCATAAGTACTCCAAGCTGAATGTACGTACCAATATTGATGTGGAGCTAACTAAGACCACACAGATGGCTTTCAAATTGAATGGCATGCTTTCCGAACACAACCGGCCGGGAGTCGGAAGTAGCCAACTGATGAACCTAGTCTATAATACTCCGGCAGCAGCATTTCCTGTACGTGTTTCTTCCGGAGAGTGGGGAGGAAGTGATGTCTGGACTGCTAATCCTGTGGCTGAGGTGGCTGCCCGTGGGTATGCTCGCAGCCATTCCCGCCAGCTTTTTGCTGATGTAGCCTTGAAGCAAAATCTAGATATATTGTTGAAAGGCCTTTCAGTTGATGCCCGTATTGCTTACGATAACTACAGTGAGTATTGGGATAACTACGGAATGACTTATGCTTACCGCGTCCCCACTGTACAACATCCTGTTTCTGCTGATGATTATGTTTTGAGGGGACAAGAAAAAACGCAAGACTTCAATAGTTCTTTGGGGGGACAGTGGAGCCGTTTCAATTTGTGGGGAAGGGTAAATTATAGCCAGACATGGGACCGTCATGCCTTGGGAGTAACTCTGCTTGCTTCGCGTGAACAAAACTCCTTGAGCGGCCAACATAACACTATTCAGCGTATTAATTTGGCTGGGCATGTGCATTATGCCTATGGCGGTAAATATATTGCTGACTTGGCTCTTTCGCGTAATGGATCAAACCAATTATCTCCCGATCATCGTTTTGGTACTTTCCCGGCCCTTTCTGTGGCATGGATACTTTCCGAAGAAAATTTCCTGAAAAATGTCGAATTTATAGACTTTTTAAAGGTGCGTGCTTCTTACGGACTTTCCGGTTCGGATATCACTCCGGGTGCTTTGCTTTGGAACCGTAAATACGGGTGGTCCGGCGGATATATTTTGGGTGGAGAGTATGGCAGTGCTGAAGGGTTGGGCGAGGGACGTCTGCCCTCTACGAATCTGGTGTATGAGAAAGTTACTAAAATGAATTTGGGTATAGATTTCTCTTTAGCCAAATCCTTTGATGTGACTTTGGAATTTTTTAAAGAGAATTGGAGAGATTTGTTTGTGTCTCCCGCCAATGTTTCAACTGTACTAGGGCAGAGTGTTGCTTATGAGAATATAGGAAAAACAGATAACAAAGGCTTTGAAGTAGGACTTTACTATCATCGTACGCTACGTGACTTTAGGATTCAGGCAGGCGGCAATTTCTCGTTTGCCCGAAGCAAGGTTATAGAAATGGGTGAGGCATACAAAAAATATGATTGGATGAAGGCTAGCGGAAAACCTACTGGACAAGTATTCGGCTATGAGGCGATCGGTTTTTTTAAGGATGAAGCAGATATAGCTCAAAGTCCAAAACAGATGTTTGGTGAGGTGAAGCCAGGTGATATTAAGTTTCGTGATTTGAATGGTGATAAAGTTATTGATGAATATGATGTTAAGGCGATAGGTTATAGTAGTACTTCTCCGGAGATTTATTATTCATTTAATTTGGGGCTTGAATACAAAGGATTGGGTATAGACGCTTTGTTCCAAGGTGTGGGGAATTATTCGGCGATTGCTTCCACTGCGGGATTGTTCCGTCCTCTGACAAATAATTCATCCATTACGCAGTATTATTACGACAACCGTTGGACTTCGGAAAACCAGCAGGCACGTTTCCCCAGATTATCATCCGGCGCAAATGCGAACAACTATACGAGCAATACAGTTTGGTTGGCAGATAAATCTTATCTGAAACTCCGTCATGCTGAATTGTACTATAAGTTTTCCGAAAAGTTGCTGGCGTCTACTCCATTACATTCGGCAAAAATATATCTTAGAGCTGCCGATTTCATCTTGTCCAAGCATATAGATGTCTGTGATCCGGAGGCTATGGGAACCACCCTTCCTATACCTTCATCCATACAACTGGGCTTTTCAATAGGTTTCTAACTATAAATTTAACAGATGATAACAATGAAAAAACATATATGGATAGCAGGGATGTTTGCGATACTGCTTTCATCATGCAATGATTTTCTTGATTATAACGAAAATTCTAATTATGACCAAAATTCAGTTTTCAACATTACTTGGGCCAATGAAGATTTCGTGACAGGTATTTATGCCTATTTGCCTGGCAGTTTCGGAGATGTGGGCAGTGCTTTGCGCTCTGCCGGATGCGATGAAGCGGAATACGTGTGGCCTACCTCTGAAATCCGTCGTTTCTATGATGGCAGTTGGAGTGCCATGAATACGGTAGATGATAAATGGGCTAACTATTATGCGGCTATCCGTCGCTGTAATGATTATCTCAAAAATGGTACGGGTAAAAGTTGGGAACAATTCCAATTTGATAAAGATTACGAGAAGATTATGCGTAAATATCGCAATCTGGAGTGGGAAGTAAAAGCTCTTCGTGCTTATTTTTATTTTGAATTGGTAAAACGCTACAACAATATTCCTTTGATAACTGATGTCTTGACCGAAGCGGAAGCTAACGAACAACAGCCGGTGGATTATCAGACCATCATTAGGTTCATTGTGAAAGAGTGCGATGAAGTGGTTGCCGAAGGTAAGTTGCCGGTGACTTATGACGGTGGTTATGATAATGAGACAGGACGCCTGAACAAGGTCTTTGCCCTTTCTTTGAAGGCTCGTGCGTTGCTTTATGCTGCAAGTCCTTTGAATAATCCGGAAGCGGAAACAAATCCTGCCAAATGGATTGAGGCAGCTCGGTCGGCTAAGGAGATTATGGATAATGCGAACAGTTGGGGAGTACGTTTGGTTTCTTTCGGTGAATTACTGGGAGCTGATAATTTCAAGAAAGCTGAAATGATATTGGTGAAGCGTACGGGCGATAACAACTCATTTGAAGCGAGTAATTTTCCAATTGGACTTGAAGGTGGGAATGGAGGAAATTGTCCTACACAGAATCTGGTAGATGTTTTTGATATGAAGAAGGACCAAGAGCCTGACACAGATAACCCTTATGCAAATCGGGATGCGCGTCTGGCTTATACAGTTTTGTTTCAAGGTGGGAAAACTGCTTATGGTAAAACTGTTGATTTATCTTATGGAGGTGCTAATGGATTGCCTCAAGAAGGTGCTACCCGCACCGGATATTACTTGAGTAAGTTTATTAATACAAGCGTTGATTTGACTCCTGCAAATACCAAAACAGCGCGGCATTCAATGCCTTTATTCCGCTATGCCGAAATTTTACTGATTTATGCGGAAGCTATGAATGAGGCATATGGACCGATAGGTATTGCGGAAGGATTGGAAATGACTGCTTTGGAAGCCATAAATCAGGTAAGAGGACGTAGCGGGCTCGGCATTGCTTTGCTTTCGGAGGATGAAGTTGCTTCGAAAAATGATTTTCGTTTAGCGTTGCGTAAAGAGAGAATGGCGGAACTGGCGTTTGAGGATCATCGTTTTTGGGATATTCGTCGTTGGAAGATAGGTCCGGAAACTACTACTATTAAAAGAGTGGAGGTTACTCAGGAAAATGGAAAAAATAGTTTTAACTATACTTCTTCAAAAGATAGAATATGGGATGACAAGATGTATTTCTATCCCATACCTCAGTCTGAAATAGACAAAAACAAACATTTGATTCAGAATTCTGGTTGGGAATATGCTTTTTAATGTTTGAATAGAGTCTGTTTAAAGTTTGCTCAATCTTTTTTGAGGGAATTTAGGTATGAACTAAACTCTCTTTTCTGTCTCAGATAGATCCGGAAAATTACTAGATACTATATTTCTTTCGGATCTATCTGATAATTCTCTTTTATTAATTACAAATACAATATGGTAAAAAGATTTAAATTAAGTGTGCTATTAGGATTCATATCGGCTACTGTGTTTTCACAAAATGAGATATCGTACAATTTTGATAATGGCTCTCAGAATTGGGATATTAAACAAGGACAAGTTGAAATTGTTGAGCAAGGATCTTATTATGGTAAGTCGTTAAGATTATCACCGAATACAGTAGTTGTCTTTGATTTTCCGTTGGAGCCTATTTCTTCGTACAAACTAGTTGTGTGGATGCGTACTGAGAGTGGTGCGGACAATATGTCTATGGAAATAACCAATCTTGGTCGGAACAATATTAGTCTTACAACGGCTCTTGCCACTTGGACCAGATTTGAACGTACTTTTAACGTGTCAGACAATCAGACAGAGGGAAAGTTGAAATTTACATTTGGCAATTCACAAGGGAATACCTTTGCCTGGATAGATGAAGTCAGCATTCAGCGTATAGGTGACTACAAGGAAATGTCCTATAATGGCATTCCGGAAGCTCCCGAACGTGAAGTAAAAACTGATTTGGGTCTGGAAATGCAGCCTGACGAAAAGATTGCATGGATGCTTGATGACAAGTTGGGCATGTTTATTCATTGGGGACTTTATGCCGGTCCGGCTAAAGGGGAATGGTATATGGAAAATAATGGTATATGTCCTGAAGAATACCGTAAATTGGCATATCCGGAATCCGGTAACTTATATTTTGACGCAAAAGATTTTGATCCCAAGGAATGGGTGGGGCTGGCAAAGAAAATGGGAGCGCGGTACATGAGTATGACCACACAGCATCATGATGGATATGCTTTGTTTGAAAGTAAATATATGAATGCATTTACGTCCAAACAGACACATAACCGGGATTTCGTAAAAGAATATGTGGATGCTTGTCGTCAGGTTGGAATGAAAGTGGGGTTTTATAAAACACTCATTAATTGGCGTTTTCCGGGATACTATGATGTAACAGGAACAGATTGCAAACCTAATAAATTTGGATATACCACTGATGCCTCGCATAAAGAAAATGCTCGGTTGATGAAAGAAGAACTATACTGCCAGACTAAGGAGCTTGTGACAAAGTATGGAAAAATAGACCAATTGTTTTGGGACGGAGGCTGGCTGGGACAAAAAGGGTCAGATGCTGCCGGAGCTTATTTTTGGGAGTCCGGGAAATATATGAGTGCGGACAATCAATGGCCGGTTAATGCTTATTTTCAGGATGTAGAGGAAAGTACCGGCAAAGCATTGGGATTAATGGGCATGGTACGTAAATATCAACCGGACATAGTTGCCAATGTACGTTCAGGTTGGATTGGAGACTATACTAATGAAGAAGGTGGCGGAGCTGTAAAAGGGGGCATAAGAGATGGCGTAGTGGAAAAGTGTTTTACGCTGGCTCCCGGTTGGGGGTATACGACAATGATGGAGGATTCTTCTAAAATAATGTCGTTACGTGAGATTAAACGCATTTTTGCCGATTGTGTGGTTCGAAATATGTGTTGTATGATAAATGTAGGACCGGATCGCCATGGTAATATTCCGAAGCTTATTGAGCAGCGTTTGCTGGATTTTGGTGACTGGGTGAATGCAACGGGCGAAGCTGTTTTTGGTACACGGGGAGGTCCATGGCAGCCGGTTGATGGGGAGTATGGCTTTTGTTATAAGAAAAATGTGGTTTATATTTATTTCTTAGGTGATTACATGTCTGATTCGTTTGTTGTGCCTCCCGTTAATACAGGTATGAAGGTGGTGAAAGCATATAATGTTTTTACGAAGGAAAGAATTAGAACAAGTCAGAGTGGGAAAAATATCACTTTGAAAGGGATAAAAACCATTCCGAACGATTTAACTGTGATTGCTGTTGTCTTGAATAAGGACGTAAGGTGAAAAGAGTTTTGATAGATGGTATTGCTTTACTGAAATGATGGATTATATTCTCTTTTGACGGATTATTCCCTTTAAATGAATGATACCACCTCGTATTGGAATAGCGTATCCCGTATTTTTATTTTTGCTTAGTATAAACACTAGGTATTTTCTGAGAACAAGACTTGTCCTCTTCCTTATTTATTATTAAATGATAAACATGAAACAATTATTTGTTATTTTATTTTGTGTATTGAATATTATTTCTCATTTACAGGCATCTCCTTCTTTTCGCCGGATAGAGAATCTTAATCATGAGTGGAAATTTGCACTTGGTGATTATAAGCATGCGGCAATGCCAACTTTCAATGATGAGGCTTGGGAAACGGTAGGCTTACCTCACTCTTTTAGTATTCCATATTTTATGTCGAAAGACTTTTATGTGGGATACGGATGGTATCGTAAACAATTGAATTTTACAGAAGAAGAGGTGAGGAAGGCTGTATTTTTGGAATTTGATGGAGTTTTTCAAGAAACGGAGATTTATGTCAATGGGAAATTAGCAGGAACCCATGTGGGGGGCTATACGGGCTTTTCCGTGGATATATCAGATGCGTTAAAAGTTGGAAGAAATTTGATAGCTATTCGGGTGAATAATTTGTGGAGACCGGATATTGCTCCACGTGCAGGTGAACATGTATTCAGTGGAGGCATCTACAGAAATGTTCGTTTGGTAATGAAATCATCGGTACATATTGATTGGTACGGAACGTTTGTAACAACACCGGATTTAGGTGAAAATCAAGGGACGTCTTCATCTGTGAAGGTAGAGACTGATGTATGTAATAATTCAGCAACAGACGGTATCTATCGGCTGTTGACACAAGTGCTTGCACCTGACGGTAAAGTTCTTACTTCTGTGGAGACTGAAAAAATCGTTACTGCTCGTAGCAATAAGAAATTCTTGCAAGAAACAGAAGTATTGATGAACCCGCAACTATGGAATTTGTCTGCTCCTGTTTTATATAAGGTAGCCAGCAAGCTCTATCAAGGACAACACTTAATAGATGAAGATGAGACAAACTTTGGGTTTCGTTGGTTTGAATGGACGGCAGATCGTGGATTCTTTTTGAATGGACAACATCTTTATTTTTATGGTGCCAATGTACATCAGGATCAGGCTGGTTGGGGAGATGCCGTGACGGAAGCGGCTATGTACCGTGATGTAAGAATGATGAAAGAGGCGGGATTTGACCTGATACGTGGTTCGCATTATCCGCATGCACCTGCGTTTTCGAAAGCTTGCGACGAATTGGGAATGCTTTTCTGGTCAGAAGCTCCGTTTTGGGGAATTGGCGGTTTCAAACCGGATGGATACTGGAACTCCAGTGCTTATCCTGTAAATGAGAAAGATAAAGTAGGGTTTGAAGAGAGCGCTTTGCGGCAGTTGGGCGAAATGATCCGTATTCATCGCAATCATCCTTCCATTGTGGCATGGAGTATGTGTAATGAGGCGTTTTTCTCGTCCTCGGAAGCAATGGCGGGAGTGCGTCGATTGTTGAAACGTATGGTTAATTTAGCACATCAGTTGGATCCCACACGGCCTGCGGCAGTAGGAGGCGCACAACGCCCGCTGGGTGAGGAACGCATTGATAAGATTGGTGATATAGTCGGATATAACGGTGACGGGGCAACGCAACCCGATTTTCTGGATCCGGGAATTCCTAATGTCGTTTCCGAATATGGCAGTACCACCGCTGATCGTCCGGGAGAATATGATCCCGGTTGGGGAGACTTGAAAAAAGATGATGGTTGGAAAGGACATACATGGAGAAGTGGTCAGGTTATTTGGTGTGGCTTCGATCATGGAAGTATTGCCGGAAGCGCATTGGGAAAAATGGGAATCGTGGATTATTTCCGTATACCCAAACGCTCATGGTACTGGTATCGCAATGAGTATAAGCAAGTTCCGCCTCCTATATGGCCGATAGAAGGTACTCCGGCGCAATTGAAGTTGGAAGCTACAAAGACAGATGGTGTGCTCACTGACGGTACGGATGATGTACAATTGATGGTCACGGTTTTGGATGCATCTGGCAAACTTTTAAAGAATGCCCCACCGGTACGGCTGAAACAGATTTCCGGACCGGGAGAATTTCCTACGGGGAATTCTATTTTATTTGAAGAAAATAGTGATATTCGCATTATGGACGGACAAGCCGCTATTGCCTTTCGTTCTTATTATGCAGGAAAGGCGGTAATTGAAGCGACTTCTCCTGGGTTGGAACCTGCACATATAGAGATTTGTTTTGTTGGTGCGCCTGTATATGAGCCAGAAGTAACACCATCCGTGAAGGAACGTCCTTATGTCCGTTTTGTACGTGATAGTAATGAAGTGACGGTTCAGACTTTCGGACTTAACAATCCAACTTTTGCAAGTAGTCAAGAAGGAAAGCGGAGTGCGGGACTTGCAGCTGATGGGAATATGAACACTTTTTGGCAGGCTGACAGTGAAGACGATTCACCTTGGTGGATATTGGATACGGAAAAAGGATTGACATTGCGTAATATTAACATCTGTTTCCCGAAGCCGGATATTTATCGTTATATAATAGAAGTATCGGATGATAATAAAGAATGGAAGATGGTGTTGGATAAGCGTAATTCCGTAATAAAAGAACAGACGGTAGATAAAGCATTTACGGCTCAGGAATCACTGACTGGACGCTTTATTCGTATCAGCTTTCTAGGAGGATCGCCTACTGCTATTTCCGAGATAAAAGTTAGTGGTGTAGTACGAGAGTAAGAATTTAGTAATTTTGATTATATCTAAATTATGTAGAAATATGAGACAGTATAAGATGTGCTTTTTAAAAGGTGTCTTTTTCTTTTTATTGATTTTTATTTTTTCACCCTATCTTCATGCGGAACAACCTCCTATGAAATTATGGTATACCTGTCCTGCCAGACATTGGATGACTTCTGCTCTCCCCATTGGGAATGGTGCGTTAGGCGGGCTGTTTTTTGGCGGTATAGAGTGTGAACGTTTGCAATTTAATGAAAAGACTCTTTGGACGGGAAGTAATACAATACGTGGAGCTTATCAGAGTTTTGGAGATTTGTATATTGATTTTGCAGAACATGATGGAGAAGCTACCAACTATCATCGGGAGTTATGTTTGGATGATGCGATTGGCATGGTCACTTACGAAATGAATGGAGTAAAGTATCAGCGGGAATATTTCGCCAGTTATCCGGATGGCGTGATAGTAATACGGCTTACTACGCCGGGAGCAAAAGGGCGTTTGGGACTTTCAATTCGTCTGGAAGATTCTCATACAGGGGGATTATTGTCTGTAAACAATGATGTTTTAGGTATACAAGGTAAATTGGACCTATTATCATATGATGCACAAGTAAAGGTCTTGCATGAGAAAGGAGAACTGTCTGCTACAACAGATAGAATCATAGTCAGTGATGCGGACGCAGTGACCATATTGCTTACTGCCGGTACTAATTTTGACCTTTCTGCTACAGATTATCTAGGGACATCCCCAAAGGAACTGCATGAACAAGTATATGCCTGTCTTTCAAAAGCCTTCGGAAAAACATATGACGTCTTGAAAAAAGTACATGAGGAGGATTACCAACCTTTCTTTGGCAGAGTGAAATTAGACTTACAAGCAGATATACCGGCATATCCTACAGATGAGCTGGTGCGCAATCATAAAGAAAACCGTTATCTGGATATGCTTTATTTCCAATACGGACGTTATCTGATGCTTGGCTCTTCCAGAGGAATGAACTTGCCCAATAATCTGCAAGGAATATGGAATGCCGATAATACACCTCCTTGGGAATGTGATATCCATAGCAATATTAATATCCAGATGAACTATTGGCCTGTGGAAACGACAAACCTGCCAGAATGCCATCTGCCTTTCCTTGAATATGTTGCTATAGAAGCAGTCGGTAAAGCTGAGGGAAGCTGGTGTCAGATAGCGAAGACAGAAGGGCTTAGAGGTTGGGCGATCAAGACACAGAATAATATATTCGGTTATTCTGATTGGAATATTAACCGTCCTGCCAATGCATGGTATTGTATGCATTTATGGCAGCATTTTGCTTATGGCAATGATTTGAGATATTTAGTTAATACGGCTTTCCCGATCATGAAGAGCACTTGCGAATACTGGTTTGACAGATTGAAAGAGAATAATGACGGCAGACTGATTGCGCCTGACGAGTGGTCTCCCGAACAGGGACCTTGGGAAGACGGGGTAGCTTATGCACAACAATTGGTCTGGCAACTTTTCAGTGAGACTATGCAAGCCGTAGAGATTTTAAAGAAAGCGAATGTAAGTGTTGAAGATACGTTTGTTTCAGAGTTGTCAGAGAAGTTTCGAAAATTGGATAATGGTTTAACTATAGGTTCATGGGGACAGATAAAGGAATGGAAAGAGGACAGTGGAAAACTGGATTTCAGAGGTAATGACCATCGCCATCTTTCGCAATTAATAGCTCTGTATCCGGGTAATCAGATATCTTATCATCGTGATTCATTATTTGCTGATGCCGCAAAAAAGACGCTTCAATCTCGTGGAGATATGGGGACAGGATGGAGTCGTGCTTGGAAAATAGCATGTTGGGCACGTCTTTTTGACGGGGATCATGCGTATCGTTTGCTTAAATCTGCGCTCAGCCTTTCAACCTTAACGGTTATCAGCATGGATAATTCCAAAGGTGGTGTGTATGAAAACTTATTTGACTCGCATCCGCCGTTCCAGATTGATGGTAATTTTGGCGCTACTGCGGGAATTGCAGAAATGCTTGTGCAGAGTCATCAAGGTTTCATCCATCTGTTGCCTGCCTTGCCTTCTGCTTGGACTGATGGTAGCGTGAAAGGCCTTCGGGCAGAAGGAGGCTTTACTCTTGATATAAAGTGGAATGAGGGACGTCTTTTGGAATGTTCTGTTATTTCAGGAGCTGGGCTTGAGTGTACCATGTATTACTCTAAAAATATGCAACTGATGAATATTGTGGATAGCAAAGGAAAAGCGGTCTCTTTTTTGAAGGATAACAATAAAATTTCTTTTTCAACGGTGAAAGGTGAAACTTATTTTATTTCAATAAAGTAATTGGTTAATTCAGATGTCATATTTACAGTTCGAATATACTACACTTTATGTGTTTTTTTAAGAGAGAGGGTTGGTTGTACTCCTAATGAATGTCGCTTGCAAATCAGATAAGAATATTTATGGAGTGCATGCCGTTAACTGCACATCAAATTTATGAGCGGAAAGATCAGGTATAGAGTTATTATCTTTGAATAAAGTTGGCTTAATTTTTGTTATTCCGAAAACTTCCTCTATCTTTGCGCTCCGAAAAAGGAGAGATGCTCGAGTGGTTGAAGAGGCACGCCTGGAAAGCGTGTATACCCCTAAAGGGTATCCGGGGTTCGAATCCCCGTCTCTCCGCAGGTTGGGAAATTATTTTTTATTTCTTTCTACTACTTTCCCTTATCTGCAAATTTGTCGGAATAGTTATTTGTCTGACAGTTTTATCCCCTTTGATTTGATCTATTAATAGGCGACAAGCCGTTTCTCCCATTTTATAAGTCTGATGTGATACAGCTGATAATTTCGGTTCTACATAGTTGGCATGTTGTTCATCGGTATATCCGATGATGGCTATATCTTCGGGGATACGAAGTCTATGTTCTTTAATAACCTCTATGGCGGCAAAAGCTAAAGTATCATTCATGGCAAGGATGGCATCAGGAGGTTGGGGGAGAGATAATAAAGTTTCCGTAGCTATTTTGCCTTCCTCATAATCTATCTTCCGGCAGATTACCAGTTCTTTTTCGATAGGAATATGATTATCGCGCAGAGCTTCCAGGTAGCCATGCTTTCGTTTGGTTACGATATCCAAATGATTGGCTCCTCCGATAAAAGCTACCCGCTTGCTGCCGGTATCCAATAAATGTTGGGTGGCCATTTGTGCGGATTGTACACCATCTGCTACTACCGACGAAAACTGATCGGTAAGGCAAACGCGGTCGAACAGGATGAGTGGCATATTAATCTCTTTCAAGGCGGCAAGATGTGAATAGTCTCTTGTTTCCTGAGACAGGCAGGCGATAATGCCCTCAACCCGCATATTTACCAGATTTTCGATATTCCTTTTCTCGTATTCGTATGCTTCATGTGAAGTGGTAATAATAACAAAATATCCGTTGGCTACTGCCATGTTTTCTATTCCGTTCAGGATGGATGCGAAGAAATGGGTAACGATATCCGGCACAACGACTCCGATGATACGCGGAGTGTTTTTCCGCAGACTCATGGCAAAAGGATTGGGACGGTAATTCATCTCTTTGGCCAGTTTTTTGACTTTAGTACGAAGTTCACTGCTGATTTCCGGACTGTCTTTTAGTGCCCTGGATACAGTGGGAATGGATACGCCCAATGCTTTGGCGAGATCTTTAAGTGAGGTATGTTTCTGGTATTCCATTTTAAAGTCTGCTATTAGATTCACTTACAAAGAAAGCATATTCTCTGGTAAAAGATGGTATGAAAGGATGTTTTTTTTACGTAAACCATTACGTGTTGTTTTTGTACCTTGCATGCTGTCTTGAAATTATTCTTGCCCTATTTTTGCCGTATCTAAAAACTTTTAAATTTAATTGATATGCAATACCATGAAATCGGAAAGACAGGGATGAAAGTGTCATCTCTCAGCTTTGGGGCTTCTTCTTTGGGAGGAGTTTTCCATGATATTAAAGAGAAAGAAGGAATTGAGTCTGTGTTTACTGCCATCGAAACAGGCATGAATTTTATAGATGTTTCTCCCTATTATGGGCACTATAAAGCTGAAACTGTTTTAGGAAAGGCTTTAAAAGATGTTCCGCGTGACCGATACTATCTCTCTACTAAAGTGGGACGTTATGGAAAAGATGGGGTCAATACCTGGGATTATTCTGCAAAACGCGCAGTAGAGAGTGTGTATGAGAGTATGGAGCGTCTGAACATTGACTTTATCGATTTGATAAATGTACATGATATTGAGTTTGCCGATCTGAATCAGATTGTAAATGAAACATTACCGGCATTAGTCGGATTACGCGAGAAGGGTATTGTTGGGCATGTGGGGATCACCGACTTACAACTTGAAAACCTGAAGTGGGTGATTGATCACTCGCCGAGTGGTACGGTAGAATCGGTTCTTAATTTCTGCCATTATTGTTTGTGCGATGATAAACTGATTGATTTTCTTGATTATTTTGAGTCGAAAGGAGTAGGAGTGATCAACGCTTCTCCGCTTTCAATGGGATTATTGAGCGAGCGTGGCGTTCCTGAATGGCATCCGGCTCCTGAATCACTGGTGGAGGCTTGCCGTAAAGCAATGGAACACTGTAAGGCAAAGGACTATCCTATAGAAAAACTGGCTATGCAATTTTCTGTAAGTAATTCACGAATTGCGACCACTTTGTTCAGTACGGCTAATCCGCTGAATGTAAAGAAGAACGTATCCTTTATAGAAGAACCGATTGACTGGGAATTGGTACATGAAGTACGGGAAATTATTGGGGAACAGCAACGTGTAAGTTGGGCTAACTCTTAAAAAATAGCTGTCTATATGGACTATACAATAATTGATGCGCATGCCCATTTATGGTTACGGCAAGATACAGTGGTAGATGATCTACCCATTCGTACGCTGGATAACGGGCGCTCGTTGTTTATGGGAGAAATCCGTCAGATGGTTCCTCCCTTTATGGTGGACGGGGTGAACAGTGCAGAAGTTTTCCTGTCGAACATGGATTATGCACAAGTATCTGCTGCCGTCATTACGCAAGAATTTATAGACGGTATTCAGAATGAATATCTGGCAGAGGTTGTTTCCCGTTATCCCGGCCGTTTCTTTGTTTGCGGAATGTGTGAGTTTCGTAAACCCGGGTTTCTGGTACAGGCAAAAGAACTGATAGCAAGAGGCTTTAAAGCTATTAAGATTCCGGCTCAACGCCTGTTGCTTAGAGAAGGGCGGGTGATGCTGAATAGTGAAGAAATGATGCAGATGTTCCATTATATGGAAGAACGGGATGTGATGCTTTCTATTGACTTGGCGGACGGAGCAACGCAAATTCCCGAAATGCAGGAGGTCATTCAGGAATGTCCCCGGCTGAGAATTGCTATCGGGCATTTCGGAATGGTGACGCGTCCGGATTGGAAAGAACAGATACGGTTAGCCCTTCATCCCAATGTGATGATTGAATCCGGAGGAATCACCTGGCTTTTCAATGATGAATTCTATCCCTTTAGGGGAGCAGTAAAAGCTATACGGGAAGCTGCCGAACTGGTCGGGATGGAAAAGCTGATGTGGGGATCGGATTACCCGCGTACCATTACCGCAATCACTTACAAGATGTCGTATGATTTTATAGTGAAATCACCCGATTTGCAGGAAGATGAGAAAAGGTTATTCCTCGGAGGGAATGCCCGGAAGTTCTATGGATTTACAGATCTTCCCATATTGCCATATATCAAAAACATGTCTGAATAAGAAGATAATAATACCATGAAAAAAAATACTTATACGATACCTTTGGCCCTGGTCTTCTGCCTTTTTTTTCTTTGGGCAATTAGCAGTAATCTGCTTCCTACAATGATACGGCAGTTGATGAAAACTTGTGAATTAAACACCTTTGAGGCGTCATTTACAGAAACTGCTTATTGGCTTGCTTACTTTATTTTTCCGATCCCGATAGCTATGTTCATGAAGCGTTATAGCTACAAAGCAGGCATTATTTTCGGTTTATTGTTGGCGGCATTGGGTGGCTTGCTCTTTTTCCCGGCTGCCATGCTGAAAGCCTATTGGGCCTACCTCTGCATATTCTTTATCATTGCTACCGGTATGTGTTTCCTGGAGACTGCTGCCAATCCGTATGTTACCGTTTTGGGTGCGCCCGAAACAGCACCGCGACGGCTGAACCTGGCGCAATCTTTCAACGGACTCGGAGCCTTTATTTCTGCTATGTTTCTGAGTAAACTGATTCTGAGCGGCACGCATTATACGCGTGATACATTGCCTGTTGATTATCCGGGTGGCTGGCAGGCTTATATACAGGTAGAGACGGATGCCATGAAGTTTCCTTATCTGATGCTGGCTTTATTGCTGATTATCATAGCTGTAGTATTCGTATTTTCTAAATTGCCACAGATAGGGGATGAAAGTAAAACTCCTTCTTCAGGTGCAAAGAAAGAAAAGTTGATTGATTTTGGTGTGCTGAAACATTCACACTTGCGTTGGGGGGTAATTGCGCAGTTCTTTTATAATGGCGGACAGACAGCGATCAACAGTTTGTTTCTTGTCTATTGCTGTTCTTATGCAGGACTTCCGGAAGAAACCGCAACAACTTTCTTCGGACTTTATATGCTTGCTTTCCTTGTAGGACGCTGGATTGGTACAGGATTGATGGTGAAGTTCCGTCCGCAGGATATGTTATTGGTTTATTCCTTAATGAATATTCTTTTGTGCGGAGTGGTAATGGTTTGGGGAGGTATGGTAGGATTATATGCTATGTTGGCTATCTCTTTCTTCATGTCTATTATGTATCCCACACAGTTTTCTCTGGCTTTGAAGGGATTGGGCGACCAGACAAAAAGTGGTTCGGCTTTTCTCGTGATGGCTATTGTCGGCAATGCATGTCTCCCTCAACTGACGGCTTATTTCATGCATGCCAATGAGCATATCTATTATGCAGCTTATTGTGTGCCGATGATTTGCTTTATTTTCTGTGCCTACTATGGCTGGAAAGGTTATAAGGTTATTGATTAAACAATTAATTTCAAATATATAAAATGAAAGCAGTTCAAATAGTCAATCCCTCTGAAATGAAGGTGGTTGAACTTGAAAAACCGGTGGTTGGTGCCGGTGAGGTGTTGGTGAGAATTAAATATGTAGGTTTTTGTGGTTCCGATTTGAACACCTTCCTGGGACGTAACCCGATGGTGAAATTACCTGTAGTGCCGGGACATGAAGTGGGCGCGGTAATTGAAGAAATAGGTCCGGATGTTCCGGCAGGTTTCGAAAAAGGAATGAATGTGACTCTGAATCCATATACTAATTGTGGTAAGTGTGCTTCGTGCCGTAATGGTCGTGTCAATGCCTGTGAACATAATGAAACATTGGGAGTGCAGCGGAATGGTGTGATGTGTGAGTATGCTGTATTGCCTTGGACTAAAATAATTCCGGCAGGTGATATCTCTCCTCGTGATTGTGCTCTGATTGAGCCGATGAGTGTGGGATTTCATGCTGTCTCACGCGGTCAGGTGATTGACAATGAATATGTGATGGTTATCGGGTGTGGTATGATTGGTATAGGTGCTATTGTACGTGCTGCTCTCAGAGGTGCCGTTGTTATTGCTGTGGATCTGGATGATGAGAAGTTGGAGTTGGCTCGGAGAATGGGAGCCTCTCATACGGTTAACTCTAAAACAGAAGATGTACATGGACGGATACAGGAGATTACGAAAGGCTTTGGGGCTGATGTTGTGATTGAGGCTGTCGGTAGTCCTGTGACTTACGTAATGGCTGTAGATGAAGTTGCTTTCTGCGGCCGTGTAGTCTGCATTGGTTATGCGAAGAGTGAAGTCGCTTTTCAAACGAAATATTTTGTTCAGAAAGAATTGGATATACGAGGCTCCAGAAATGCATTGCCGGCTGACTTCCGTGCGGTAATTAACTATATGAAGGCGGGGACTTGTCCGGTAGAAGAATTAATCACGAAAGTGGCAGTGCCCGAAAATGCATTGGAAGCAATGACGGAGTGGGCAGCTAATCCGGGTAAAGTGTTCCGCATCCTGGTACGGTTATAAATACAGTTTTTTATTTGTTTATATCTCCAATAGCTTGTTTTTTGTGATTGCTTTTTGTTACTTTGTTCTTGATAATTAATATTGTTTAATTTTATAAATGATTAATTCTTATGAAAAAGTACATTGCTGAAATGGTAGGAACGATGGTTCTGGTATTGATGGGCTGTGGTAGTGCAGTATTTGCCGGAAGCGCAGCGGGAGCAGTGAGCGCTGGTGTAGGAACACTTGGTGTAGCGTTTGCTTTTGGTTTGTCTGTTGTAGCTATGGCTTATACCATAGGCGGTATTTCCGGGTGTCACATTAATCCTGCTATAACTTTAGGCGTATTCATGTCGGGTAGGATGGGTGGCAAAGATGCCGCTCTGTATATGATATTCCAAGTGATTGGCGCTATTCTCGGTTCTGCAATTCTTTTTGCTTTGGTATCTACTGGTGGGCATGACGGACCTACTGCAACCGGTTCCAATGGGTTCGGTGATGGAGAAATGTTACAAGCTTTTATTGCAGAGATGGTATTCACTTTTATTTTTGTATTGGTAGTGCTGGGAACTACTGATTCAAAGAAAGGTGCGGGTAACTTTGCAGGGCTGGCTATCGGTTTGTCCTTGGTATTGGTTCACATTGTATGTATTCCGATTACAGGAACTTCGGTAAATCCTGCAAGAAGTATTGGTCCTGCTTTATTCGAGGGTGGTGCAGCTCTTTCTCAGTTATGGCTGTTCATTGTAGCTCCGTTTGTAGGAGCTGTACTTAGTGCTATCGTATGGAAAGTTATTGGCAATGATAAATAAACTTTTAGATTAAAGTTTTGATGAATGTAAAAGAGGGTGCTTCCATTTTAGGAATGCACCCTCTCCGTCTTCAATAGGTCATAGTTTAGGTCGATATCTTTTCGTTTAACTTGATCTGCTATTTTTTCAAGTCCACCGTATAAGTTTGTTTTCCGTCGTAAATCGTATTCACGATAATTTTTAATCCCTTCTTTCCTGCCAGTTGATTAGCTATCTCTTTCAATCTGAATGACACAACTCCCCAACCCAGTGTGCGTGGTTCATCATCATAAGCATTGTGGCGGAACTCCAATGTGAGATAATCATCTTCCGAGGCAGATGCTTGCTCTGTTTGATTGATGACCAGATTCAACATGTGTTTTTTACTGCTATTATTGTTGTGGAAGAATTGATGTTCTATGTTTAGATAATTTCCTGTAATCCACAACTCGACGACATTAATACGGTCATTACCAATACTGTCGGCAGTCTCCTCAGTCAGCGGAATGATATCCTTTGTCAGAATGTCTTCTATTTGGATCAGTTTTACGTTATACTTATATCCCGGAATACTTTCTTCCAATGGAAGAAAATGAATGAAGACGCGTTGGTCGTCATTCACAGTATAGTTATGTATATATGTTGTATCGCTGGGATACATCTTTTCACCGTCATCCAGATTAAAATAGTATTCCTTATCTTCAATAACCTTTATGGTACCAATTGTAAAAAGAGTACCATTAGAAGTGTCATCAGCATCACTCAGACAAGACTGTAACATCGATACTGCTAAAAACGTAAGCAGAAGTATTACCGAATAAAATCTCAGCTTTTTCATCAATTGCATGTTTTTGGAGTTAATCTTATTTTTCCCATGTATTTTAGAAATGCGTGATGAGGGGAAATACTGCACGTCTGACTGTTAAAGAAACAAAAGAATTAATTTCTTGTTCGCTACGTGCAGTATTTCTATCTTTGCTGCATTTATAAGGTAAACGCGTGTCAAAGGAAAGAATGGAAGAACAGGAACTGGCAGGACGATGCAGGCAAGGAGATAACCTTGCCAGGAAAGAACTGTACGAGCGCTATGCTGGGCGAATGCTCAGCGTGTGCCTCCGTTATGCGGGCGACCGTGAAACGGCAGAAGACCTGATGCACGACGGTTTCCTGAAACTTTTCGATTCTTTTGATAAATTCACTTGGCGGGGTGATGGTTCCTTGCGGGCGTGGATGGAGCGTGTTATGGTGAATACGGCGCTGCAATACTTGCGCAAGAATGATGTAATAAACCAGTCGGAAGGATTGGATAACGTACCCGAAACGTACGAAGAACCTGATGCTTCGACAGTGGATACTATTCCTCAGAAGGTGCTGATGCAGTTTATCAGTGAATTGCCTGTTGGTTATCGCACCGTATTCAACTTGTATATATTTGAAGATAAATCTCATAGGGAAATTGCCCAGATGCTGGGAATTAATGAGAAATCATCAGCTTCGCAGCTGACGCGTGCCAAAGCTACTTTGGCTACTAAAGTGCGGGAGTGGATGAAAAACAATGCTTAAAGGAAAGGACGTATGATGAAAGATGATGAATTGTGGTTGAAAAAGATAAAGGAACGGTTGGATGATTACTCCGAGCCGCTACCTGATGCCGGCTGGGAGCGATTGGAGAAGGCGTTGCCGACTTCTGCACCCATGTCTGTTGTCGGGACAAAGAAAAAGATTCTGTTCCGCCGTTGGGCGATGACGGCTGCGGCGGTTGCGCTGGTGGCTGTGTCGTCCGTCAGTCTTTGGTTGCTGCAAAGTCCGGTAGTGGACGATGTGCGTCGTGCGGCCGAACCGGCTTTAGCAGCTATACCTGATGCGCTGCCTGCACCTGCAGAGCCGGATGTGCAGGGAGAAGAACCGGAGTTTGTTATCAGAAGGGTGATTGAGCAGGAAAGCTCTCGTCAAGCTCTTGTGGCACAACATTTGGAAACAGAAAAGAATATATCGGAAATGGGTGCACAGATACAGGAAAAGGACACTGAAGTGCTCACAGAAAAGGCGAATGGAGACGATGTCGTTCCATCAAACTCTTCTTCAACTTCTAAAGGAAAGGAGCGCGAGGTATACCGTCCTTCCAGCAGAGACAAACTGCATTTGCCGACCGAAAAGAAATCTTCTACGAAAAATAAAGGTTGGGCGATTGGTATGTCTGTTGGAAATACAGGAGCACTTGCCATGAATACAATGGGAAATGATATGCAGGCCGATCCTAGTTCCGGTCCGATGTTTAGTGATAAGTTAGACTTGCCGGATGTATCTAACGGTATTCTGAATATTCCTGATGGTCAGGAACTTGTTTTTGAAGGTGGTGTGCCTTATTTGCGGAAAAATTTGCGTCAGGTTAAGGATATCAAGCATAAGCAACCGCTCAGTTTCGGTGTATCGGTGCGGAAAGCATTGCCGAAAAACTTCTCGGTGGAAACCGGTGTGACTTATACGATGCTGTCGTCTGAGATAACTTATGAAAACAGTTCGGAAAAAACAGATCAGAAACTGCACTATATCGGTATTCCGGTGCGTGCGAACTGGAGTTTCGTTAATGATAAACGTTTCACGGTGTATGTATCTGCCGGTGGTGCAATAGAGAAGTGCGTTTATGGTAAGGTAGGAAGTGAAAAGGAGACAGTGAAGCCTGTGCAACTTTCGGTAATGGGTGCGGTAGGCGCTCAATATAATATTAGTAATAGAGTGGGAATATATGTAGAGCCAGGTGTTTCCTATTTCTTTGACGATGGTTCTCCGATAGAGACTATACGAAAGGAAAATCCGACGAACTTTACGTTGCAGGCAGGTATCCGTCTGACTTACTAATCAGTGTGAATAAAGAGTGATAGGGTGATAAAGTGATAGAGTGATAGTGAGATAACGCTCTGTGATATACAGCGCAGCTACTTTATCACCCTACCACTCTATCACCTTACCACTCTATTACTTTATCGCCCTATCGTTCCTTTATTTTAGTTTACTATAACCGTTTCAAAGTATTCCTTGAATAGCTTTTCTGCACGTTCCAGTTGTTCGGGAGTGTTTTCTTTTACCTCTTTTAATTGGTAATCCCATCCCATAGCTTTGTACTTGTGCACGCCCAGACGATGATAAGGAAGAATTTCTACTCGCTGTATACTTTTATATGGGCCGAGATGTTCGCCTAAACTGCGAATGTCTTCCTCAAAATCACTATATCCCGGTACTAATACATAGCGTAGCCAGAAAGGCCGGTTCTGTTCCTCCAGCCAAGCAGCCGTATGCAAAGTTTTTGTATTGCTGCATCCGGTCAGCTTCTTATGGCGTTCGGGATTGAATTCTTTGAGGTCCAGCAGCACTAAATCCGTCAGGCTCAATAGTTCTTCTACTTTTTCATTCCGGATGCCGCCATTGGTATCCAGGCAGATGTGAATGCCGTTTGCTTTCAAATCTTTGAACAGGGGTATAAGCACTTCGGCCTGCAATGTGGGTTCACCGCCCGAGAATGTGATGCCACCCTTTTTCCCGAAAAAGGCTTTCTGGCTGATAGCCATTTGCAGAATTTCTTCCGGTGGGGTAGGTGTACCCCCTTTTGTGTCTATCGTATCCGGGTTGGCACAATACAAACAGCGGAACGGACAACCTTGCAGGAAAACGACGAGCCGGAGACCCGGCCCGTCGAATGTTCCCATACTTT
>OJOF01000915.1_pt1 | contig 24853 bp, 14 predicted proteins | sample 1598181 | NCBI WGS metagenome assembly OJOF01 (sample SAMN01915226, study PRJEB22387) | human gut metagenome | isolation source: stool | host: Homo sapiens | place: USA
AATTTTATGATTATGAAAGTAGAAAAGGAAATGAAGTATGAAGCTCCGGAAGTGACAGTTCTGGAGGTGGAAGTGGAAAAGGGATTTGCAGCAACAGGCGATGTGGAAGAAGGTACTGGTTTTCCTGCATAACAAAGGCAGACTATTACTTTTGCAATAGCTAATAATGTAATAAATTGAACTTATAAATTAAAAAAACAATGAAGAAAACTTTATTTTTAGTATGCGTAGCCGCTTTAGCTACTGCGTGTACGAATGAAGAACCGACTTTTGAACAGTCAGGCAATGTTGCCAAGGGTATTGTGTTCGATACTACCATTGAAGGTAGTACAGTGGCAAATACCAGAGGGGAACTTACTGATAATAATGGGAAATATCCTTTCTTTTGGTATGCCGAAACAGACAGAATTAATCTGTATGCTGACAATGTAGAGGGTGCTGCTGAAAATGCAACACCTGTTGGTGTTGTAAACAATTGGAACGCTCTTTCCAATCCTGCCCTTTACAAAGCTACAAAATCGGCTTCACAAGGACAGTTCACTGCTATTTCTGATGAAAATTGGATTAAATTCAAAAATGATGACAAGGTGAATGTTGTGGCAACTTATCCTAAAACAACTACTGCAACGGCTGCCGTGCTGGATGCAGCTAGTAACAAAGTTACCAGTGTTGAGTTAAACGTTATAGGTGATAATAAAACACAAACAGTCGCTTTCAACCAAATTGATGCGCCTATGTATAGTATCTCGGAAGGTCAAAGAGAAGAAAATTACCAATCCGTAGGTGAAAGAGTAAACCTCTCATTCAAACGTGCTTTCCCGGCATTGCGCTTCTCTTCTGTATCAGGCAACGATCAATATAACGATATTTTAGGTACTCTTACATCTGTCAAAGTAACGATGAAGGGGGGATCAAAGAATGGAAAAGATTTGGATCCTACAAATATTGCAGCTGTTTCTGCTACTTATAACACTGCCAACATGGAACCTGCGGGTGCTTATAACTACTGTAATGTGCCGGTACTTACAAGTGAAGCTGTCGAAGCTACAGTTACATTGGTAGCTCCCGCAGCTTGGAATTCAGAAGACTATCTGTATATGAGCATCTATCCTGTAGTGCGTAAAGTAGACGAAGTACAAGTTCCCGAGGAATATACAGTTACTTATACATATAATCATGTAATACTGACAAAGAACCTCGAAAGCAGTGCCAACTGGAACATCGAGAATGCAGTTTATGAGGTTGCAGATTTGGATATAGCAAATGACTTCCCCTATATCGTAACAAATGATAATAGATTGATTGTATTCAGCGGTACATTCAGTGGTATTGAAAATGAAGCAGATAAATCGAAGATTGATTGGAACAATACAACTGTTAGCAAAACGGATATTGTAGAAATTATTTCAAATGTAGTTCTGACTCCTGAGGAATTGAATGGTTTGAAGGATTTCTCAGCCTTAGAAAGCCTGACACTGAAAGAAAACACTTCTATTCCTGCCAATACATTCGATGCAAACTTGGGTGGAAAGATAACCACATTGAATTTGCCGAAAGTTACCGAATACAATGATACACAGGCATTTTCTGAGTTAACAGATCTTAATCTCAATGCTTATAAGTTTGCTGAAGATAATGTATACAAAAATTTCTTCAACAATGGCACCAAGACTACATTGGTAAACTTGGAGATTGAAGCAGTTGAATCTCTGCGTCCAACCTTCGGTTATGACCGTACAATTACATTTGAAGGCTACGTTTTGAAAACGGTAGCACTGAATCCTACAGGCGTGGCATTGACAGCCAATGCATTCAAGAATTGCGCGGCTTTGGAATCTGTAACAGGTATTGTAGATATCGCTAATGCTCCTTCCGCATTTGAGGGTGCAGGTAATGCTACTACGAATCCGACCATCAACGTACTGAATGCTATAATCCCGAACAGTGCATTCAAGAGCGCCAATATCAAAGACATCAAGATGGGTGGTATTCAGGTTGTACCTACCGAAATTGGAGAAGATGCATTCAACAGCAATACAAAAATTGAACTGATGGATTTGAGCGCAGCAACCAAAATTGGTGCGAATGCTTTCAAGGGCGCAACAGCTTTCATCGGTACTGAGAATTCTGCTACAGCCCGTGGTGTGGTGACAATCAATGTAACAAATGTGGAAGATGCCATTCTCTCTGGCACAGCAGTAATTCGCGTTCAGTTCAAGAATGCGACAAGCGTTGGAAAAGCTGTATTCGGTGCAAACGCTGCATTAAAGCAAATTAAGTTCTTGAAGGCAGTTACTACAAATGAGACAGCTGATCCAAACAATACTTTCAATGGGTTAACTACTGGTAATATTGATATGTTTGTGGCAACTGCACAGACTGGTGTAAATGGTTTGTCATGGTCAGGAAAAGATTTTAAGTCCATTACCAAAGAGGACATAGCTTGGGGAGAATAAATTTCCACCGCACAGAAAAGACTAGTTATGACTAATTAAAGAGGACGTGTCCTGACAAAGACTATTAAAAACTCCTCTTGGTTTATCTTCTATAAATCGACATATATTTCAATGTAACAATTGGATATATGTCGATTTTTTTATATGGATGTTATAGAACATTCCTGCTATGGCGTCTTGTTAATACTATCTAGAAATGATACCTGAAGAATACGTAATCGTCCCCAATCTCATTATTGATTTTATACATAATCCAATATGTTTCATTACAACAGACTGATGTAAAAAAAGCACTCGTCAATTCTCTGTAAAGTGGGACTCGATGCTGATAAGAACTTTACTTTTCCCATTCACAATGTCGATAAACAGGTTTGCGTATGCTTTTGTGTACAAGAAGTAGTCATTCTGTGCGTAAATGAGAAATGGCAGGCTATATTGTTATTAATTGTGTAAAGTAATGAAATAGCATAAGCTTAAATTAAAAAAAATATGTGTGAATAGGGGAAAAAAATGCCAAATTTCTGAACACCTTCATAATACCTTTTGTTTTTTAAACAAAATAGATTTGAACAGAAATAATTCGGCAATAAAAGGGAATGTGTCGGTAAAACATATCCCCTTTTTATATTTATAGCGTACAGCCACCTAATGTGTGATTGCAAAGGGAACACAGTCTTCTCATCTCAAGACACTCTCATTTCATAGAAGATACAGGATTTATGCAATTTCTTTTTATGTCATTGCTGGATATGTTCGTTTCCTGTATAAGCTTTGAGTCAGAAGTACTATCTCTTATTCCCATCTTCTTGAAGAGAGCAGTTTATCTCCTGATTCATTATTTGCCTATTTTGAATTATTTTTCTCCTATTGGGAAAAAATATTTCTCCAATAGGAAAAATAATATGCCCGTTTATATCACTTCATTTCCGAACGTTACCAATGCAGGGGCGATGATTAAGCTTTTATTTTTTTTTGAGGAAACTTGCTCCTATTTGCAACTATTTCCGGGTCTTCATGGCATTTGCCATCATTTTTGTTACCTTTGCTTTGTGGAAACATTTAAAACCGGACAGTTATGAAGGCATTACCCTACGGAATATCGGACTTTCCCCGCGTCATGCGCGAGGATTACTACTATGTGGACAAGACGCGTTTCATCGAAATGCTGGAACGGCAACCTCCCTACCTGTTTCTGATCCGTCCCCGCAGGTTCGGTAAGTCACTGTTCCTGGCCATGCTGGAGGCATACTACAGCATCGACTATGCCGACAGATTTAAAGAACTGTTTGGCGAACTGTATATCGGACAACATCCGACAAAGCGGCATAACAGCTACATGGTTCTGCGTTTCAATTTCTCTGCAATCAGTTCGAAACTGGAAGATGTGGAGCGTTCGTTCAGCGAGTATTGCTGCATGGTGATGAAGAATTTCATCCTGAAGTACGAACACCTGATGGGCAGTGACGTCTGGAAGGTTGTCAATCCGGATGAGACCAATCCCCGGCAAATGCTTTCCGCCCTCAAGGAGTATGTCAGTCGCACGGATTGCCCGCGTATTTACCTGTTGATCGACGAATATGACAATTTCACCAACACCATTCTTTCTTCCTACGGGCAAGAACGCTACCGGGAAAAAACACATGGAGAAGGTTTTATTCGTGGGTTCTTCAACAATATCAAAGACTCCACTTCCAATGCGGATGCCGCCGTGGAGCGTCTGTTTATTACAGGTGTCAGCCCTATTACGATGGACGATGTAACAAGCGGTTTCAATATCGGTACGAACATCAGCATGCTGCCCCAGTTCAACAACATTATTGGATTCAGCGAAGATGAAGTGCGGGAAATGATTACTTATTACAAAGATGAAGACGCACTGCCGGAGGATGTTACGGTGGATGGACTGGTGGAAATAATGAAGCCGTGGTATGACAATTACTGTTTCTCGGAAGACCGCTTGGAGGAGCGTATGTTCAATTCGGACATGGCACTATACTTCCTGAACAGCTATCTGCAATTGGGGAAAGCACCTAAAATGATGGTTGACAACAATATCCGTACCGATTACAGCAAGTTACGTCATTTGGTGCAGATCGATAAGACATTCGGAGCCAATGCTTCTGTCATCCAACAAATTATAGCGGAGGGCAGTATCACAGCACAGATAGCCACTTCTTTTCCGGCTGAGAAAATGACTGATACGGAGAACTTCAAGAGCCTGCTGTTCTACTTCGGGATGCTGTCCATACAGGGTGTCTATCGTGGGACTCCCGTTCTGGGTATTCCCAATCTGACTGTGCGCGAGCAGCTCTATACTTACCTGACGGAGGCCTACAGCAGGGCGTCCCTTTTTGACGTGGATATCAGCAGGCTTTCTTCCCTGGTCATGGGAATGGCTTATGATGGCGAATGGGAGTCTGTCTTCCGTTTCTTCGCCCGCGAACTGGAACGTCAAAGTGCCATCCGTGAATTTATTGACGGGGAGGCACATATTAAAGGCTTCCTTCTGGCTTACCTGGGTTTGACGCAAGGATATGTCATTCTCCCCGAACATGAGTCTTCCAAAGGCTATGCCGACTTTTATATGATGCCTGACCTGCTGCACCAGCCGGATATTGCCTACAGCTATATTGTGGAGGTGAAATATGCCCGTCGTGATGCTTCTGATGCTGATATTGCTTTACTGAAGCGTGATGCGGCAGAGCAGTTGAGGCGTTATGCGGTGGATGAAAAGGTACTTCGCACCAAGGGGAACACCCGGCTGGGGCTGATTACGCTGGTGTTCAAGGGGTGGGAACTGGTGGTTCTGGAGAAGTTATAATATAATCATAAATAATTGTTGTCTTTCTGTAAGGGAGCGGGCTTTATGCCTGCTCCTTTTTCTTCATGTTACAGCATGATTCTTTTCTATGCTTCTATTATTGCAAGCAACTTGATATTGGGATTCAACAAATTGGACATTAAGGAGGCTGAATAATGCTCTGATTTTAGGGCTCAAGATCAGGGAAGTCTTGTCAAACGAACTGGTATTTATTATCCGGTTGTAACTTCATTTCTTGTCATTGGTGCCTGAAAATGGTGTCATTACTATCTTTAAAAATACTTTATCTCTTTACTTCAATAGTGCCTTTATTCTTGAAGATAAGCAGGTTACAGTAGTGCGTTGTTACAAAATAAGGTGCTAAAAAGTAGTGTCAAATTACTTGGAGGAGTAAAACTGCTTGTTGGGAAATGAATTCAGAATGGGTTGTAGGTCAGCATGTTCCCTCAGATTATCAGGTTTCAATAGATTCTTTTATTGGGATATTTAGCCCTTTTATTAAATAGATATCTCGCTGTATATCAACCAAATATACTCACCATTTATTTAGGAAATTTGTTTTTTACTTTGCAGGCTGAAAATGCGGGTTTGCTATACCTATATATAATAGGAATAGCAAAGCTATTATATAAGAAGCAGCCTGTCTTTGCAATAGAATATAGGCAGCTAGCAGTAATTATAATATCATCAGTTAACAATAAAGAGGCAATTTTAATATTACTAACAATTTAAAATTTATGATTATGAAAGTAGAAAAGGAAATGAAGTATGAAGCTCCGGAAGTGACGGTTCTGGAGGTGGAAGTGGAGAAAGGTTTTGAAGGAAGTGACGTTAAACCAGGAGGGGGAGATCCTTGGTAAACTGGTCAGTTAATGCAAACTTCTGAATTAACGAAATAACTAAATGTAAAACATGGTGGGATCACTAAATATGTATCCTGAATTAAAAACATTTAAAAAAAATCACGAATGAAAAAAGTCTTATTTTACGCAAGTGTATTTGCACTTGCTATGACAAGCTGTTCTGAAAATGAACTAGATTATCAGTCACAGAAGTTGGATTCCAAAGGAATCAACTTTAGTGCCGTAGTAGAGCAGGGAGCTCCTGCCACAAGAGGAGAGTTTACATATGATGATGCAACAAATTTGTATCATTATTTTTGGTATGCTGAACAAGATAGAATTGATATCTACAGTGATAATGTAAAAAAAGGTTCTTCCGCTCCTGAAGATATTACCAGTTGGGATGCTACTAAAGCTGCAGCATATAAAGCTACCAAATCTGAATCTAACGGTCAGTTTACTGCTACTGAAGACGCTAACATCTTAAACTTTAAAGATGATAATGAAACTAAATTCATGGCTGTTTATCCTGCCGGACTACCAACTACAAATGCTACAAACGTATTTACAGTTACAGTTGGTGGTATTGATCTTGCCGCACAAACTCAAGACAATCTGACTGGTGCTGGTGTAGATAAAATGATTCCTATGTACTCTTACTCAACAGCGAAGAAAAGTAATTCTTATGATGCAGTCGGAGAAAAAGTACAATTGAGCTTTAACCGTTTAACTTCTGCAGTTGTGTTTCGCACAAATGCTTACGACGAAGACTTCGGTCCACTCCAGAAGGTTACATTGACGTCAAAAGGAACAACTAAAGAAAGTGGTGGTATCGCAGATAAATCACAGTTAAACTATGGTACCGATGCGAGTATCAAAATTACTATCCCAACAACAGATACTGAAACTGTAAAGGCTGAATTTACAAATGACGCAACTGGGGCTGTAAACGAGCTTTCGCTGGGTTTAACCAGCTCTGAAAACTGGAGCGATGATGCACGCGCATACATGGCTATTGCTCCTATAAATCGTAAAGCATTTAAAGATGCAAACGAAAAGGAAAGAATGTTGGTTGCATACGAGTTTAAAAACATTAACCTTGTTGATACAATGGATACTAATGCTAACTGGCCTGCAATTGAAGGTAACTTCGTTAATGCTAAGCCTCTGGACATCAGTAAATATCCTTACTTAGTTCTTAAAGGAGCAACATTAGGTGAATACACTCTTATTGTAAACAAAGGCACATTGGCGCAAGTGTTCAATGATGATAAAACAGAAGTTGTTTGGGCGGCAGGAAACGTTGATGTAACAGATTTTACAAAAGTTAAAATTTATCCTAATTTGGCAGAAGCTGATTTAAAATTAATGCCTGCTAATTTTGAAAACTTGACAGAAGTTATATTGTACGGTCAAACTTCTATCCCTGAAGGATTGTTCAAAAACTACGGTAAATTAGAAAAAGTACAGCTTGATGCTGCTACGACGATTGGTAAAGACGCATTTAATGCTGCTTATGCAGTAGGAAGCGGTGATAATACAATTAGTGCGAAAGCTGTTACTGCAATTGATGCTACTGCATTTGACGGAACTGTATTGAACAATGTACTTATGCCATCATACTTATATAAAGAAGATGCGAAAGACGACCTTCTGGTAGCTGCAAACCTTATTAATCTTGACATGTCGGCAGTGAAAGTAATGGGTAACGTATTCCCTGAAGCTGGATTTACACTTATCAATTACGATGTACTGAAAACAGTTACAGTTGGTAACGACCTGCAATTAGGATCAAGCTCATTCCAAGGTTGTGATGTTCTTGAAACAATCTCTGGTGGTTCTGTAGTATTGAGAGGTTCCAGCGTATTTGAAGACTGTCCGAAGTTGGCAAATGTATGTAATCCTAACGATTTCGTAAAATACCCAGCTAAGTCTGGCAGATTCTATGTGAAGACTAACGAAAGCAACGGTAACGTTCCTGCAAGCTCATTCAAAAACTGCGCAGAACTTAAATATGTTTACGATGCCGGATTAGTTGATTCACCTTTACAACCAGTTACCGTTGGTAGCAGTGCATTTGAAGGTTGTACAAAATTAATCAATATTCCTTTGAAGAAAGCAACAACAATTGGAGCAAAAGCATTCATGGGATGTGAAGAATTGGTATGCATTGATGATTATACAGTTGAAGGAATCACTAAGAAAGTATTGTGGGTAGTAGCTGAGGATATCAAGACAGAAGCATTCTCTGGTTGCAAAAAACTGGTTTATGTTTACTTCCAAAATGCAAAAACTGTTGAAGATAAAATCTTATATGGAACAACTGCTCTTAGAGAAGTTAAATTCGACAAAGCATTTACATCTGGTACAGTTAAAGCAAGTAACGATACTTTTGGAACTGCTACTAATATTATCCTGTACGTAGCTGCTGATCAAGTAGGTGTTGATGGTAAGAAATTATCAATTAAAGATGGTGTTGCTAACAACTCAATTACATTTGCAAGCATTGAACAATAATTGAATCTGATAATCTATTTTTAAACAAACATCGGTTGAAAGTGAAATTCACCCCATCCGCTGTTGAGCTAAATAAATTAGCTCATTAGAAGAAAAAAAGGAATCAAATGATAATTTAGCGTAGCCTAAGCCTTTCAGCCTTGAGTTGCGCAATAATCATCTGTTTGATTCATAACCCTACAAAAAGGAATAAAAGAGTGATAAGGTGGTAATGTGATAAAGTGGCTGCGCTATATATCACAGAATGTTATCCCACTACCACCTTATCACCTTATCACATTTTATTCATATCCCAGCAGAAAGAAGTTAATTCCACCAACGGGTAAAGAGACTAAATCCATGTTAAACCCATATCAACACTGTATCAAGTCCGTACCATCTCCGTATCTATAGGAACGAACTTGGTACGGAGTTGGTATGGACTTGACACGGAGTTGGTACGGACTTGGTTATATCCGGACAAGGACGAAACGAAAAAAATGTCATGCACTTCCTCTTTGGCTATTTGGCATTATGGCAATATGACAATTTCTCGAACGAGAGAAAGGCATACTTGCAATATAAAACATAAAGTACATATTTTATTTCAATCTAAAACACAAAAGCACGTATTTTATTTCAATCTAAAACACAGTTCCAATAAACAGATATTTTGCAAGTCACAAAAACAAGCATTATAATACCAATTTGAAATTAAATTAATACTTTTGCCAAACATTTTGATAGCAATAATGGGTATTACTACAGAATAAAGTAAACTTGAAAAGATGAAAGAAGAACTTTTTAACAACGAAACAAAGAGAAAAGCCGGACAACAGGGAAAGGAAGAAAGCCAACATCCTGTATATCAACGACAGCCCAGGCAGTTGGGCTTGTATGATGCAGAGAACGAGCATGACGCTTGTGGTGTCGGTATGTTAGTGAACATACATGGAGGCAAGTCACACGAACTGGTAGAGTCTGCATTGAAGGTGTTGGAGAACATGCGTCACCGGGGTGCCGAAGGTGCGGATAACAAAACCGGAGACGGTGCCGGCATCCTGCTGCAAATCCCGCATGAGTTTATTCTTTTGCAGGGTATTCCTGTCCCCGAAAAAGGGAAATACGGTACAGGTCTTCTCTTTCTGCCGAAAAACGAGAAAGACCAAGGTGCTATCTTAAGTATTATCATCGAAGAGATTGAAAAAGAAGGATTGACATTGATGCACCTGCGCAATGTGCCCACTTGTCCAGAAATTCTGGGAGAATCGGCACTTGCCAACGAACCGGATATCAAACAGATTTTCATCACCGGATTTACGGAAAGCGAGACAGCCGACCGTAAACTCTATCTCATAAGAAAAAGAATAGAAAACAAAGTACGCAAATCGGATATTGCCACGCGCGAGGATTTCTACGTTGTCTCCCTATCCACGAAGAACATCATCTATAAAGGTATGCTCTCTTCACTGCAACTGCGAGGCTACTTCCCCGATCTGACAAACCCCTACTTCACCAGCGGCATAGCACTGGTGCACTCTCGCTTCAGCACTAACACCTTCCCTACCTGGGGACTGGCACAACCGTTCCGCCTCTTGGCGCACAACGGCGAAATCAATACCATCCGCGGTAACCGGGGTTGGATGGAAGCCCGCGAAAGTGTGCTCTCCTCTCCCGTCCTGGGCGACATCAGAGAGATACGCCCTATCATTCAGCCGGGAATGAGCGACAGTGCCTCACTGGACAATGTATTGGAATTCCTCGTTATGTCAGGCCTCAGCCTGCCGCACGCCATGGCCATGCTGGTGCCGGAATCTTTCAATGAAAAGAACCCCATCAGCGAAGACCTGAAAGCATTCTATGAATACCATTCCATCCTGATGGAACCATGGGATGGCCCTGCTGCCTTGCTGTTCAGCGACGGGCGTTTTGCAGGCGGTATGCTCGACCGTAACGGACTGCGTCCTGCACGTTATTTAATTACGCACAACGACATGATGGTAGTTGCCAGCGAAGTGGGCGTGATGGATTTCGAACCGGGAGACATCAAAGAGAAAGGACGCCTGCAACCGGGTAAGATACTACTGGTAGATACCGAAAAAGGCGAAATCTACTACGACGGGGAATTGAAAAAACAGTTGGCCGAAGCCAAGCCTTACCGTAGTTGGCTGGCAACAAACCGCATCGAACTGGATGAGCTGAAAAGCGGCCGTAAGGTAGCGCACACTGTGCCCGATTACGAGAGGATGCTGCGCACCTTCGGCTATTCCAAGGAAGATGTGGAGCGGCTCATCGTTCCGATGTGTACCACAGGTGCCGAGCCTATCAACTCAATGGGGAATGATACGCCGCTTGCCGTGCTTTCGGATAAGCCGCAACTGCTGTACAACTACTTCCGCCAGCAGTTTGCACAAGTCACCAATCCGCCTATCGACCCTATACGCGAGGAACTGGTAATGTCACTGACGGAATATATCGGCGCCGTGGGCATGAACATCCTGACACCCAGCGAAAGCCATTGCAAGATGGTGCGCCTCAACCATCCCATCCTGAGCAATGCACAACTGGATATTCTTTGCAACATCCGCTACAAAGGTTTCAAAACGGTGAAACTACCCTTGCTGTTTGAAGTGGCAAAGGGGCGTGCCGGATTGCAGGAAGCACTCACAGCACTTTGCAAGCAAGCGGAAGAGTCCGTCAGCGAAGGGGTGAACTACATTGTACTAAGCGACCGTGATGTGGATGCCACTCATGCGGCTATCCCCTCCCTGCTGGCAGTAAGCGCAGTGCACCACCACCTGATTTCGGTAGGAAAACGCGTACAGACGGCATTGGTAGTGGAAAGCGGCGAAATACGCGAGGTGATGCACGCAGCCCTGTTACTGGGATTTGGCGCCAGCGCCCTGAACCCTTACATGGCATTCGCCGTGATCGACAAGCTGGTGGCGAAGGAAGAAATCCAGTTGGATTATGCCACTGCCGAAAAGAAATATATCAAAGCCATCTGCAAGGGACTGTTCAAGATTATGAGTAAAATGGGTATCAGTACCATCCGCTCGTATCGGGGAGCGAAAATATTCGAAGCCGTAGGCTTGAGTGAAGAGCTCAGCAATGCTTATTTCGGCGGGTTGAGATCCACTATAGGCGGTATCCGGCTGGATGAAGTGGCACACGATGCAATAGCATTCCACGATGCAGGCTTTGCCGCACAGGTAGACGGATTACTCCCCAACAACGGTTTGTATGCTTTCCGTAAAGACGGAGAAAAACATGCCTGGAATCCGGAAACCATTTCTACCTTACAACTCGCCACACGCTTGGGCAGCTATAAGAAATTCAAAGAATTCACCAGTCTGGTAGATGGAAAAGAAGCGCCTATCTTCCTGCGCGACTTCCTGGATTTCCGCCGTGCCCCCATTTCTATAGATAAGGTTGAACCGGTAGAAAGCATCATGCACCGCTTTGTGACGGGTGCCATGAGTTATGGGTCTATCAGCAAAGAAGCACATGAGGCAATGGCCATTGCCATGAACCGGATTCACGGACGCAGCAACACAGGTGAGGGAGGCGAAGACAGCGCACGCTTTACGCCCCGCGAAGACGGAACCAGTCTGCGTAGTGCCATCAAGCAGGTGGCTTCGGGACGTTTCGGCGTAACAACGGAGTATCTGGTGAACGCCGATGAAATACAAATCAAAGTGGCACAAGGGGCCAAACCGGGTGAAGGCGGTCAGTTGCCGGGCTTTAAAGTAGATCAGGTGATTGCTAAAACACGTCACTCCATTCCCGGCATTTCATTGATTTCTCCCCCGCCCCATCACGACATTTATTCTATTGAGGACTTGGCACAGTTAATCTTCGACCTGAAGAATGTAAATCCCCGTGCCAAGATCAGTGTGAAACTGGTAGCTGAAAGCGGCGTAGGAACCATTGCAGCCGGAGTGGCCAAAGCAAAAGCCGACCTTATTGTCATCTCCGGTGCGGAAGGAGGCACGGGGGCTTCTCCTGCCTCCAGTATCCGCTATGCCGGTATCTCTCCTGAACTGGGACTAAGCGAGACGCAACAGACTCTTGTACTGAACGGTCTGCGCGGGCAAGTGATACTGCAAGTGGATGGGCAACTGAAAACCGGTCGCGACATCGTGCTGATGGCGATGCTGGGTGCCGAAGAGTTCGGTTTTGCGACCAGTGCTTTGATTGTACTGGGCTGCGTCATGATGCGTAAATGCCACCAGAATACCTGCCCTGTAGGTGTGGCGACGCAAAATGAGGAACTTCGCCGACGCTTCCACGGACGTAGCGAATACCTGGTGAACTTCTTCACTTTCCTGGCACAGGAAGTGCGGGAGTATCTCGCCGAAATCGGTGTGGAACGTATGGATGACATCATCGGACGCACGGATCTTATTATCCGCAAGTCAGAAAACGAATCCCCTAAGCAATCCCTGATTACTTTCGACCAAATACTGGCACGCGTTGATAATGGTGCAGCCATCCGTCACACCATCGACCAGCAACATGGCATCGACCACGTAAAAGACGTTGAGATGCTGCATGCCGCTACTGAAGCTCTGGAAAACCAGAAAGAAATCTCACTGGAATATACGATTGCCAATACAGATCGTGCTTGCGGAGCCATGCTTTCGGGCACCATTGCCGCGAAGTACGGTGAAGCGGGACTGCCGGAACATACGTTGAACGTAAAGTTCAAAGGTTCTGCAGGACAAAGTTTCGGTGCATTCCTTGTACCGGGTGTCAACTTCAAACTGGAAGGTGAAGCGAACGATTACCTCGGCAAAGGCCTTTCGGGCGGACGGATTGCTGTGTTGCCTCCGGTACGCTCTAACTTCCAGGCCGAGAAGAATACGATTGCAGGAAATACCTTGCTCTATGGCGCAACCAGTGGTGAAGTTTACATCAATGGGCGCGTAGGCGAGCGTTTCGCTGTCCGTAATTCCGGTGCCATTGCCGTTGTAGAGGGTGTAGGCGATCATTGTTGCGAGTACATGACGGGCGGTCGTGTGGTAGTCCTCGGTTCAACAGGGCGTAACTTCGCAGCCGGCATGTCGGGCGGTGTAGCATACGTGTGGAATAAGGATGGAAACTTCGATTATTTCTGCAATATGGAAATGGTGGAACTAAGCCTCATAGAAGAAGCCTCCTATCGTAAGGAATTGCACGAACTCATTCGTCAGCATTACCTCTATACAGGCTCCAACTTGGCACGCATCATGCTTGATGACTGGAACCGATATGTGGATGAGTTTATCCAGATAGTCCCCATCGAGTACAAAAAGGTGTTGCAAGAGGAGCAAATGCGGAAACTGCAACAGAAGATTGCAGAGATGCAGAGAGATTATTAGAATTGACAGTTGACAATTACTGTTTAGTCGCCTACTTAATTATGCAAACAAACTAATTACAAACATTTACTTAGTCAAACTAAAGAATAGTATAATGGGAAATCCAAAAGCATTCTTAAACATACCACGACAGGAAGCGGGATACCGTCCTGTCCACGAACGCATCACCGACTTCAGTCAGGTGGAGCAAACTTTAAACAGTCACGAACGCAAACTCCAGGCATCACGTTGCATGGATTGCGGTGTACCCTTCTGTCACTGGGCATGCCCGTTAGGCAATAAACAGCCAGAATTTCAGGATGCACTTTATAAAGGTAAATGGCGTGAAGCATACGAAGTGCTCGCCGCCACAAACGACTTCCCCGAATTTACCGGACGCATCTGTCCGGCACTTTGCGAAAAGTCGTGCGTACTGAAGCTTTCGTGCGATGAGCCTGTCACCATTCGTGAAAACGAGGCAGCTATTGCCGAAGCGGCTTTTCGCGAAGGTTACATCGTGCCCATTCAGCCCGAACGTAATGGAAAGCGGGTTGCCATTATCGGTGCAGGTCCTGCGGGACTCTCCGCCGCCTGCCGGCTGAATGCTAAAGGCTATGAAGTAACCCTTTTTGACAGCAAACCCATGCCCGGCGGATTACTACGCTATGGTATTCCTAATTTTAAACTCGATAAAGCAGTAATCGACCGCCGGATGGGAGTACTTGAAGCCGAAGGCATCAAGTTCGAAATGGGCGTAACGGTAGATGTACAGAAACTCCCTGCCGGCTTTGATGCCTACTGCATCTGCACCGGGACACCGCAGGCACGCGACCTCAACATTCCCGGACGCGAACTGAAAGGTATTTATCTTGCCCTTGAAATGCTGTCCCAGCAAAATCAGATTCTCGATGGAGAAACGTTCCCGAAAGACCGTCTGGTAAATGCCAAAGGCAAACGGGTTCTCGTCATCGGTGGCGGTGATACAGGATCGGATTGTATCGGTACGAGCATCCGCCAGGGAGCCGTGAGTGTGACACAGATTGAGATCATGCCACAGCCTCCCGTAGGTCACAATGACGCTACTCCCTGGCCGCAATGGCCCATTGTGCTGAAGACGACTTCAAGTCACGAAGAAGGTTGCACGCGCCGCTGGTCGCTGGCATCCAATCAGTTTATTGGCAAGAATGGAAAAGTCTGCGGTGTAGAGGTGGAAGAAGTGGAATGGATTCCGGCTCAGGATGGTGGACGCCCTACCATGAAGCCTACCGGAAAGAAGGAAGTGATAGACGCCGATATGGTACTTCTGGCCATGGGCTTCCTGAAACCGGAACAGCCTGAATTTCCGGAAAATGTGTTCGTGGCAGGTGATGCGGCACGTGGTGCCAGCCTTGTGGTGCATGCACTTGCGGACGGACGGAGAGTAGCGCAACGAGTTTCAGAGTTTTTTTGGGGGGGCGAAGGACGCAGATAAAAAGTCATCCACCACAATTCATAATTTATAATTAATAATTAATCATCATGTGTGGAATCGTAGGTATCTTCAATATCAAATCTCAATCCCAGGAATTGAGAAATAAGGCGCTTCGAATGGCGCAGAAAATCCGTCATCGCAGACCGGACTGGAGTGGTATTTATGTAGGCGGCAGTGCCATCCTGGCTCACGAACGTCTTTCCATCGTCGATCCGGAAAGTGGCGGACAACCTTTGTACTCTCCGGATGGCAAGCAAATCCTTGCCGTCAACGGTGAGATCTATAATCACCGGGAAATCCGTTCCCGCTACGCCGGCAAATATGCTTTCCGTACAGGATCGGACTGTGAAGTCATCCTCGCATTATATAAGGATAAAGGCATTCATTTCCTTGAAGAATTGAACGGTATCTTTGCCTTTGCCCTTTACGATGAGGAAACAGACGATTACCTGATTGCCCGTGACCCTATCGGGGTAATCCCTCTTTATATCGGTCGTGACGACCAGGGACATATCTACGTCGGTAGCGAACTGAAAGCTCTTGAAGGTTTCTGTGATGCCTACGAGCCTTTTCTACCCGGACATTACTTCTGGGGACGCGAAGGGAAAATGCACCGTTGGTATCAGCGCCCTTGGACCGATTATGCCGCCGTCAAAGCCAATGACACCACCGCCCGCCGGGCTACCCAACCGGAAATCAACAGCGTAAAACTCTCCCTTGAAGCTGCCGTGCAACGTCAGTTAATGTCCGATGTTCCTTACGGTGTTCTGCTCAGTGGTGGGCTCGACTCTTCCGTCATCTCCGCCATTGCCAAGAAGTATGCCCGCAAGCGTATTGAAACCGATAACCAGAGCGAAGCCTGGTGGCCTCAACTCCACTCCTTTGCTGTCGGCCTGCACGGTGCACCGGACTTGGTTAAAGCCCGTGAAGTGGCGGAATACATCGGCACTGTTCACCATGAAATCAATTATACCATTCAGGAAGGGCTCGATGCCTTGCGTGATGTCATCTACTTTATCGAAACATACGACGTTACCACTGTGCGTGCCTCCACACCGATGTACCTGTTGGCACGTGTCATCAAGTCTATGGGCATCAAGATGGTGCTTAGTGGTGAAGGTGCCGATGAGGTTTTCGGGGGTTATCTCTACTTCCACAAAGCCCCCACACCGCAGGCTTTCCACGAAGAAACGATCCGTAAGCTCTCCAAACTGCACTTATACGACTGTCTGCGTGCCAATAAGAGCCTTGCTGCCTGGGGGGTGGAAGGTCGTGTTCCCTTCCTCGATAAAGAGTTTCTGGATGTGGCAATGAGCCTCAGCCCTGCCGTCAAGATGTGTCCGGGTAAAGAAGTAGAGAAACGCATTGTGCGCGAAGCTTTTCAAGATATGCTGCCTCAGAGTGTTGCCTGGCGGCAAAAAGAGCAGTTCTCCGATGGCGTCGGTTACAATTGGATCGATACACTGAAGGCCATTACTTCTGCCGCCGTGACCGACCATCAGATGGAACATGCTGCCGAACGGTTTCCCATCAATCCGCCACAGAATAAGGAGGAATATTACTATCGTAGCATTTTCGAGGAACACTTCCCCAGTCAGTCGGCTGCCCGAAGCGTACCCAGTGTGCCAAGCGTGGCTTGCTCCACAGCTGAAGCACTCGCCTGGGATGCGACGTTGCAAGGGAAAAATGATCCGAGCGGACGGGCGGTGGCAGATGTGCACGAAGCGGCATACACATTATGAAATTGTAATGCCACACTTCAGCAGGTAAAATGCCACATCTAAACAAACGTAATGCCACACTTCAACGGTTACGAAGTGTGGCATTACATGTATTTAAGTGTGGCATTGGGAACGATGAAGTGTGGCATTCTGTCACTCAACAACCCATTTCTCTATATTCCTTGTTTTATTACTGAAGTTCACACCTATTTTGAATAATTTCCTCGGATCTGCCTCAAAAGGAAGAGCATACTGTTTTTCTTCTATTTGTTGCAAAGCCTCCTCTGCAGTACCTTCCAGCTTGAATTCCATGACATAAATGTAATCGGCAGTCTTCACCACCAAATCCACCCGCCCTTCCGAAGTGTGATACTCCGCCTGTGTATAGAAACCTACCAGTTTGAAGACGATAAACAGTACATTCTGATAATGTAATTCCAAGTCTTTCACTAGTTCATAAGGTGTGTCGGCAAAGAAGCTTTGCAGCCTCTTAAAGAAAGCGTTAGGTTGGCCCATCTCTATCTCACGGACAAATTTTTGTATCTCAAACGGTGCTTCTAACTGGTTAAAACGGGTATAAAACGGCATCAGAAATCTGATAAAGCCCTCTTCTACTTCCCGGTTTGGGAAACCAAGACGGTAAAGCCCGAAACGTTTGTCATACCCCTTTATCGTGAGATAACCGCTTTGGAAAATAACTGGTATAGGTTCGTTGTCGCCATAAATACAGTTCAGCACATCAGCATCCGTTTCTTCATGTGCCATGCGCTCCAAATTGTAATGATTGCGTTTCAACAATTCCACAAGGTAAGTGGGTGTTCCGGTCTCAAACCAATAGTTACCGAATTTCATCTTAAAGAATGTATTCAGCAAACTGAAAGGATTATAGATGCCGTCCGTGTTTTCTGTAAAGTGGTAACCGTCATAGCAGACCTTCAGTTCATTGCATACTTCCTGATACGTCATTTTCTGCGCGGCTGCCAATTCGTGCAGGTCTTCTTCAAAATTAAGATGTATCTCCTTTTCGGTGATTCCACAGATGGAAATGAACGGCTCGTCCATGGAGATGTCATTCAGATTGTTCAGGTCACTGAACACACTTACTTTGCCGAACTTGGTCACTCCCGTCAGCAAGGCAAACTTGATGCAACCGTCCATGGTTTTCAGTACGCCATAGAAAGGTTTCAGAGTGTTGCGGAATTCGCGTTGCAGTTCCTCGTTGCCGATAGCTTGGAGCAAGGGTTTGTCATATTCGTCGATGAGAATGGCTACACGCTCACCACTTTGCTCATAGGCTCGTCCCACAACTCCTGCAAAGCGTAATGCAAGGGTCGTTTCAGCAGAACGCGTTCCGTAAAGTGACTCCCAGTAGTCAAGCGTTTCATTCAGTATCTTGTCCAGACTATCCGGCGTATCATATTTCCCGATATTCAAGTCCAGATGCAACACAGGACGCTTCACCCAATCTTTTTCCAAAGTGTCCACCGCCAAGCCTTCAAATAAGTCCCGTTTCCCTTCAAAATAGGCTTCAAGCGTGGAAATCAGCAAACTCTTCCCGAAACGACGGGGGCGGGAAAGGAAATAGTAACTCCCACTCTTCACCAACTTATACATCAATGCGGTTTTATCCACATATACATATCCTTCTTTACGAATCTTCTCGAAGTTCTGTATCCCGATGGGATATATTCTGTCACCCATGTCCTTGCCTCCTTCTACTATATAATATTCATTAATGCTACAAAGATAATGCAAACCGAGAGCAGAATAAAATGAACTCATTCATTTTTTATGCCGAGATGCGCTTATCTTCGCTTTTGAGGCAAAGATAATGCAAATCGAATGTAGAACTTTCATTTTCCCAATTTATTCCCTACCTTTGTCCCCGCTTTTTTTAGAAAGGCAGAATTCGTTCTATTAGTTTTAGGTTAAACACTTAATAACGCTTATGCAAAAGTCTGACTGCATCATCGGCGTAGAGCACGTATCGAAATATTTCGGAGACAAAGCCGTACTGAATGATGTAAACCTCTCTGTCCGTAAGGGCGAATTTGTAACGATATTGGGCCCCTCCGGCTGCGGCAAGACTACTTTGTTGCGCCTGATAGCCGGTTTCCAGACCGCCTCGGAAGGTATCATCACCATCGCCGGAAAAGACATCACGCAAACACCGCCACACCAACGTCCGGTGAATACCGTCTTTCAGAAGTATGCTCTTTTCCCCCACCTCAACGTGTACAACAACATCGCTTTCGGACTGAAACTCAAAAAGATGCCCGAAGCCACCATTGGCAAGAAAGTGAAACAAGCCCTCCGCATGGTAGGTATGACGGACTACGAAGACCGTGACGTCGATTCCCTCTCCGGCGGACAGCAACAACGTGTTGCCATCGCCCGTGCCATCGTCAACGAACCCGAAGTGTTGTTACTGGACGAGCCCCTTGCCGCTCTCGACCTCAAAATGCGTAAAGACATGCAGATGGAGTTGAAAGAGATGCACCAGAAACTTGGAATCACCTTCGTCTACGTTACCCACGACCAGGAAGAAGCCCTTACTCTGAGCGACACCATCGTCGTGATGAGCGAAGGCCGCATCCAGCAGATAGGCACCCCGACAGACATTTACAACGAACCCATCAACTCTTTCGTTGCCGATTTCATCGGAGAAAGCAACATCCTGAACGGCCTCATGCTTCAGGACAAAGCAGTATCCTTTGCCGGACACGAATTTGAATGTGTCGACAAGGGCTTTGGAGAGAATATCCCCGTTGATGTAGTCATCCGTCCCGAAGATATCTATATATTTGAGCCTTCTGCTGCTGCCCAACTGACGGGTACTGTCACCTCTTGCATCTTCAAAGGTGTGCATTACGAAATGATGGTACAGACCAATGAGGGCTACGAATTCATGGTGCAGGACTATCACAGTTTCGAAGCCGGACGAGAAGTCGGTCTGCTCGTGAAACCTTTCGACATTCACGTAATGAAGAAAGAACGCACCTGCAACAGCTTCGAAGGCAAGCTCATAGACGCCACGCACGTTGAATTCCTCGGCTGTACCTTTGAGTGTACTGAAGTACAGGACATCGAACCGGGCAGTTCTGTCCGGGTAGAGATAGATTTCCGGAACGTCATCCTTGAAGATAACGAAGAAGACGGCCATCTGACGGGTGAAGTGAAATTCATCCTTTACAAAGGGAATCATTACCATCTCACCGTGTTTACCGATTGGGACGAGGATATCTTTGTAGACACCACTGACGTCTGGGACGACGGCGACCGTGTCGGCATCACCATCGCACCCGAAAATATACGAATTGTTGCACCGGCACAGACCACCGGTTCTATCCCTATTGTCGAATCTGCTAATAAGAAAGGAAGTGCTCAGTAATATATCCCGTTTCTTTATGCGTCGCCGGAACTGGACAGTTCCTTACGCATTGTTCCTCATTATCTTTGTTGTAATGCCCCTGTTGCTCATTGTGATCTATGCCTTCACCGATGCTGAAGGCGCATTCACGTTTGCCAACTTCCGCAAATTCATGATGCATCCCGAAGCCATCAACACATTCGTCTACTCCATCGGAATAGCCGTCATTACTACTCTGGCATGTCTTCTGCTCGGTTATCCGGCTGCTTATATTCTCAGTCAGAAACGCTTCAACACCTCCCAAACCATGGTCGTGCTGTTCATCCTGCCTATGTGGGTGAATATCCTGATACGTACACTTGCCACGGTGGCATTGTTTGATTTCCTCAACCTGCCGCTGGGCGAAGGAGCTTTGGTATTCGGTATGGTCTACAACTTCCTGCCGTTCATGATATACCCTATCTACAATACGTTGCAGAAGATGGATGGCAGTCTGATAGAAGCAGCCCAAGACTTGGGAGCTGCGCCTGTACAGGTATTCGGCAAAGTGATCCTCCCCCTTTCGATGCCCGGCATCATGAGTGGTGTAGTAATGGTTTTCATGCCCACGGTTTCTACCTTTGCCATTGCCGAGTTGCTGACGATGAACAACATCAAACTGTTCGGTACTACCGTACAAGAAAATATATATAACGGAATGTGGAACTACGGCGCTGCCTTGTCGCTAATCATGCTGTTGCTGATTGGCGTCACCGCCCTCTTTACCAACGAGGACGACAGTGCGCAAAATGAAAGCGGAGGTGTGATATGATGACACGTATTCTGGCAAAAGGCTATCTTTGGTTTCTGCTTGCCCTACTCTATTCGCCTATCTTGATTATTATGATCTTCTCTTTCACTGAGGCCAAGGTACTGGGTAACTGGACAGGGTTCTCCACCAAGTTATACAGTTCACTATTTACAGGCGGCATGCACCACTCGCTGATGAATGCCATCTGGAACACATTCGCGATTGCTACGATTGCCGCCACAGCATCCACTCTGCTGGGAAGCCTGGCAGCTATCGGCATCTTTAACTTGCGCTCCCGGGCACGTCAGGTGATGAATTTCACCAATGCTATTCCGATGATGAATGCGGATATCATTACGGGTGTATCCCTGTTCCTGCTGTTTGTCAGCTTTGGCATTTCGCAGGGATTTACTACGGTGGTATTGGCACACATCACTTTTTGTACCCCTTATGTGGTGCTTAGCGTGATGCCCCGCCTGAAGAAAATGAATCAGAATGTATACGAAGCAGCCCTCGACCTCGGAGCTACCCCTTTCCAGGCGCTTCGCAAAGTCATCTTCCCGGAAATTCTGCCGGGAATGATCAGCGGTTTCATCCTTGCTTTCACGCTTTCCATTGATGATTTCGCAGTAACGATCTTCACTATCGGAAATGAAGGATTGGAAACGTTGTCGACATACATCTATGCGGACGCACGTAAGGGTGGATTGACTCCTGAACTGCGCCCACTGTCAACAATCATTTTTGTAACGGTGTTAGTATTGCTGATTGTTATTAACAAGAGAGCGGAACGTTCTAAGAAAGAATAACATATAGTGTGGTAAGGTGGTAGAGTGATAAAGTGATAGTGGGATGTCACTCCGTTATATAGCGCACTTTATCACCCTATCACTTTATCACATTATCACCCTATCACCCTATCACTTTATCACAAATAAACTCCATCAACAATGAAGAAATACATATCCCTCTTCCTCTGCATCCTTCTCCTCGCCTCTTGTAGCAACTCCGGTGAGAAGCGCAGCCGTGTACTGAAAGTCTACAACTGGGCAGATTACATTGACGAAGAAGTCCTCACCGAATTCCCTGCCTGGTACAAAGAGCAGACAGGCGAAGACATTCGTATTATTTACCAAGTATTCGATATCAACGAAATCATGCTCACTAAAATTGAGCGCGGACAGGAAGATTTCGACCTTGTATGCCCATCGGAATACATCATCGAACGAATGTTGAAGAAAGATCTCCTCCTCCCTATCAACCGCAATTTTGGGAAGACTCCGGACTATATCCCCAACATCTCCCCGTATATTCAGAAAGAGTTGGAGAAGATCAGCCAGCCCGGTCGCCACACCAATGATTACGTCGTTCCCTACATGTGGGGTACCGCCGGAATACTCTATAACAAGAAGTTCAAGACCCTTGAAGAAGTCAGCTCTTGGGGATGCCTTTGGGATGCCGTCAACCGTGGTAAGATTCTGATGAAAGACAGTTACCGCGATGCCTACGGCACTGCCATCATTTATGCCCATGCCCGGCAACTTGCCGACAGCACCATCACCGTAGAGCAACTGATGAACGACAATTCCCCTGAAGCCATTGCCCTTGCAGAGCAATACCTGAAAGATCTGAAACCCAACATTGCCGGGTGGGAAGCCGACTTCGGCAAAGAAATGATGACCAAAAACAAAGCATGGCTCAACCTTACCTGGAGTGGCGACGCCGTCTGGGCCATTGAAGAAGCGGAAGCTGTAGGCGTAGACCTGGACTATGTAGTTCCCCGCGAAGGCAGCAACATCTGGTACGATGGCTGGGCTATCCCCAAGTATGCCCGTAACGTAAAAGCCGCCAGCTACTTCATCAATTATCTTTGCCAACCGGATATTGCTCTGCGCAATATGGATGCTATCGGCTACGTCAGTGCCGTAGCAACGCCCGAGATTATGGAGGCAAAGATCGACACTACTCTTGAACAGTTCTCCGACCTCAGTTATTTCTTCGGTCCCGGTGCGGACAGCATTCAGATCAACCCGATACAATACCCCGACCGTAAAGTCGTAGAACGTTGCGCCATGATCCGTGATTTCGGTGACCGCACAGAGCTTGTTCTCGAAATGTGGAGCCGCGTCAAAGGCGATAATCTGAATACGGGTATCGTGCTTCTCATCTTTGCAGTCTTCGGAATACTGTTTGTGTGGATTGTCTGGAAACGGATCAGCATTTATAAGCAGAAGAAACGTCACCACAGACGCAGACGCCGTATACGCAGGTAATAGGAGAATCAGGAGATAACACCTTTATCTCCTGGTTCGCATTAATAACATAAATGAAACATCACTTTTCAGACATATTTTGTACCTTGCGGCAGAATTATAAATAAGGAACTATGAAACTGAAAAAACTTTTATTCGCTTCCGCTATGTCTCTTGCCGCATGCGGCATCCTGCAGGCCCAAAACACCCAAGTCATTGCCCACCGTGGTTTCTGGAAGACCGACGGTTCTGCCCAGAATAGTATTGCCGCCCTGGTGAAAGCTGACTCCATCCACTGCTACGGCTCCGAGTTCGATGTCTGGCTCACTGCCGACAACAAGCTTATCGTAGATCATGACGGTGTATTCAAAGGTGTCCGCATGGAAACATCCACCGAGAAAGAATGTACCTCTATCACCCTCGACAACGGTGAGAGCCTCCCTACCCTTCAGCAATATCTCGATAAAGCCAAAGGGTTGAAAACCCGCCTTATCCTGGAACTCAAAGCACACAAGACTCCCGAACGTGAAACGCTTGCCGTAGAGCAAATTGTGAAAATGATTAAGGAGATGGGACTGGAAGAGCGTACCGAATACATCACTTTCTCACGCCATGCGACCAAAGAATTCATTCGCCTGGCTCCTAAAGGTACTCCCGTATATTATCTGGAAGGCGACCTCAATCCGCAGGAACTGAAAGACATGGGTTGTGCTGGTCCTGATTATCATTTCTCAGTCTTCAAAAAACATCCCGAATGGATCAAAGAATGTCACGACCTTGGCATGAAGGTTAACGCCTGGACAGTAAATGATGCCAAAGATATGGAATGGCTCATCAGCCAGGGGGTGGATTTCATCACCACCAATGAACCAGTATTATTGCAGGAAATATTGGAATAGCTACGAGCTACATGCTACAATCTGTATCAATGCCACACTTTAACTCCCCCAATGCCACACCTCAACAATTCAAACGCCACACTTCGATGGCTCAAATGAATGGCATTACGGAAGCTAAAGTGTGGCATTTGATTTGTTATAGTGTGGCATTATGCAAAAGATCATTTAGTTAGCAAAAAGAAGAAAACAATTTCATTATGTCATATAGAAATCTTCATTTTTACCCCATAAACTCCATTTTTCCACTTAAAACACGTATTTACGCCACTACCTACATAGAATGAATATGCGGAAAAAATTCCATAAATAACAATTTATACAAATATGCCCCCTCAAACTTTTAATTTAAAACTTGAATACCGTATATTTGCAGCGATTAAAAGAATGAATAAA
>OJOF01000924.1_pt1 | contig 24785 bp, 19 predicted proteins | sample 1598181 | NCBI WGS metagenome assembly OJOF01 (sample SAMN01915226, study PRJEB22387) | human gut metagenome | isolation source: stool | host: Homo sapiens | place: USA
CCGACCGGGAGTGGAAGCCGGGCAGCGAGATTGCGGACGAATTCCGGGTTCTGCCGGGGCAGCGGTTTCAGTATGGGACGGTTACGCGCATGCAGACCTATGACGTGCATCCGCCGTTTTACTATCTGCTGCTGCATACGGTATGCTCGCTGTTTCCCGGAAGGTTCAGCAAATGGTCAGGAATTGGACTGAATATAGTGCTTTTCGTTCTGAGCTGGAGTGTGCTGGCGAAGCTGACGCGGCGGATTGTGACGGGTGCGCTGAGGAGCGCGGCTGCGCCTGGTGGGAAAGCGCAGACCTGTGTAACGGCGGCGGACGTTCCGGAGCGTATCACGCGAGTGATGATTTTCGGAGTGTGCCTCCTGTATGGTTTTAACCCGGCGGTTTATTCCGGCGTTATGCTGGTTCGAATGTATATGCTTCTGGCTCTGTGGATTTTGCTCGTGACCTGGCTGCATGTAAAAAGCCTGCAGGAGAGAAAACGCGGGTTTTCCTTTTATCTGCCGCTGATGGCGGTTGTTTATCTCGGTTTTCTGACGCATTACTATTTTGCTGTTTATCTGTTTTTCCTGGCAGCGGCAATGGAGCTGTATCTGCTGTTGGAACGTGCAGAGCAGAAAAGCTGGGGGCAGAAATGGAAAGACTGTCTCATTTATGCGACTGCTGTGATCGGAGCGATGCTACTTGCCGTAGTCAGCTATCCGGCGTGTCTGAGCCATATTTTTCGGGGATACCGGGGGACGGAAGCGATGGGTGCGTTCTTCGACCTTGGCAATACGCTTGGAAGATGCCGGTTCTTCGCAGGACTGCTCAATGAATATGCCTTTGGGTCGATGCTGTACGGATTTGTTCTGCTGCTTGTCCTGATGGCGCTGACGGTCTGGGGAATTGGACGGATGAAAGCCGGACGGAAAGCTGTCGCTGCGACTGCGCAGAAATCCGGGCAGCAGGCAGCAGAGTACGCAGCCGCGCAGGAAAATTCGAACCGGCAGGCTGACGCTTTCCGCGAATCATTCTGGGAAGCACGGCGTGTTTTCTGGATTCCGGCGGCAGCAGTACTCGGTTATTTCCTTGTCGTGACCAAAACAGCACTCCTGACGGCGGAGGAAGCGAACCGATATCAGATTCCGATCTACGGGCTGATTTTGTTGCTGATGATGGTTATATTTGTACTGCTCGGACAGAAGCTTTTCGTGTTGACTATGAGAAAAGGGACTGCTGTAAAAAGCGCTGCGGGGAAAATCAGCGATACCAGAGATACATCTGCTCCGGAAAAAAGGTCCGTGCACGATAAAGCAGCCGGCTGTGTGCTTCTGGCGGTATTTCTGGTGCTGGCAACAGGACAGATTCGAGGGCTGGCGGATGGAAAGGTGCTGTTTCTTTATGAAGAGGACACAGAAAGCATCGCGTTTGCGCAGGAGCATAAAGAGAAACCGGTCGTTTATTTTTATAATCCCAACCTGACCTGGATGATCTGGGACGATTCACTGGAGCTGATGCAGTATGATGAAATTTATTTTGCGAGCCTTGCAGATGTTTCGACTGTGGAGGATGATACAATCCGGCAGGCGGATCAGGTGCTTGTATATGTTTCCAGAATGGAGCAGACTGAGGAGGCGCTGCAGGCTGTTGCAGATGGAATGGGCGGCGATGTGAAGATGGAAAAGATCAGGGAACTGCTGTATTGTGATCTGTATTTAATGGTAAGAAAGTAATACGTGTTCTGTGAGCATGCTATTATCAGGAATAAAAAGACTCCCGTTTCCGATGGCAAATGAAGAAGGAATCATTCCCTGCTATCCCGGCCATAGAAAATGGGAGTTTTTTCATGGTAATCGTTTTACTCTGCAGCGTTCTCGGTCTGGGCTGTCTGTGCAGCGTCGTCAGTCGTTGCTTCCCCATCAGCTGCAGCACTTTCCGTATCAGCTGCGTCGGTTTCTTCTGCAGCGCTTTCTGTGTCAGCGGTTTCCTCGGCGGTGCTTTCTGTGTCAGCGTCCTCTGTTTCAGCTGCGGTACTTTCTTCAGCTGTAGTTGTTTCGATTACGCTTTCGACAGCGGTTTCTGTTTCTGTCGGCGTCTCTGTCTTGGGATTATAGTGGCGGTAAATTGCAAAAGCAATCGCAAGAACGATTACTGCAAGTACGAAATAGCTGCAGATGCGAAGGATCTTTTTCCGTTTCTTTTCCTTTTCCAGACGTTCTTTGCGGTGCGCTTTTTCCTGTTTATAACGGTCTACTTTTTGTTGGCTCATTTTATGTCCTCCATCAAATTTCTTAGTTATCACTATACAGAATAACTGTGAAAATTCTGTGTCAGGAGGGCAGATTTTTACGGGAAAAAACGTTATAACGCAGATGCGCCTTCCTACAGACACGAAAGTTGTCTGCAGGAAGGCGCAAGCAGATAAAGATTTAACCGAGGAACAGGCCGTACAATACGGCGATCAGGATGCCGAGCAGCGCGCCGACAAACACCTGTAAAGGGGTATGGCCGACGAATTCCTTGAGCTTTTCTTCGTAGGAGATCGGCTGTCCCATCTTTTCCCAGAATTCCATCATTTCATTGATGACCTGTGCCTGGAGACCGGTTTCCCGGCGCACCCCTCTGGCGTCATACATAACGATAATCGCTACAATAGCGGCAATGGCGAATTCAAAGCTGCTGCCGCCATATTGCATTCCGGCTGCGGTTGCGAGTGCGCAGACAGTGGCGGAATGGGAGCTGGGCATGCCGCCGCTTCCGACTAAACGTTCCGGATCAAAGCTTTTGGTGATACAGGTATAAATCACTGTTTTGATGACCTGTGCAGCGAACCACCCCGTAACTGCGGACATAAAAACCGTGTTATGAATCAGTGCGTTAAAAAAGTCCATAAAATACCTCTTTCTCTTTGGAAACTAAATTAGGCAAAATGCCATCCCCTGATTTTTTATTTTACACTTTTTTTGTCAGTTTTACAACGTTTCCCATCTCATTTTTGCAGATGGGAGGTTTGAAGATGGCAATACGGCAGCGCAATGAAAAACGGCGCGGCAAGGATGAGCGGATAAGCGTAGCGCAGATCGGAGGCGACAGGAGTTGCCAGAAGCAGGGTAAGCACAGTTCCGATAAACGGTATAAAGAGCACGAGAAACCGCCGCTGTCCGTATAAAAACTGATATGCGGCAAAATACAGGACAGCCCAGAAGTACGCGCCGATGCTCCACAAAATACCGTAAACCGGAAGCATATCAGGAAGCTTTAAAAGAATTTCACTGATTTTGACCGGAAACTGACCCCGCAGAAGATGCGGCCAGGAAAGTCCGATTTCGTTCGGAGAAATCCCTTCATTCGTGCGTAAAGCAGCCGGGGCGGGGAACCAGTATCCTTTTGTCTGATCGATAAAGGCCTGGAGATAGTCGCCCGGGTAAGAAATACCGAGCTGAATCCAGAGGGTGAAATATTTTGAAGGATTCCGGAGGATCGCATCGGCATGGTTGTAGGAGACGAGTGCCTTGATGGGATCGGAGATCACCGGATTGTAATACTCCGGAATCAGGGAAGTATCGACTACATCATCGATGAGCATTTCCTGCTCTGGGCTCAGCTGCCGACCGTTGGAAACGACACAGGCAATCTGCTGCAGAGGAATGGAGAGGGATTCTGTAAAGGAAGCGCGCTCAACATGACAGGCAGTGTATACAGGGCCGGTGATGACCAGGGATAAAAGGAGTATGCCGACCTGCACGGCAAACATTTTTTTCCATGTCCGGCGAAATGCGAACAGAACGAACGGGAGGGTGAACAGGAAGATATAAAGCCCGTTTGAACGCAGGGTGCAGACGAAAAAGCCGGAAAGGGAAAGCCCTGCCCAAATGCCCGGACGGTTATCCGGGTTGCAGAGCAGTTCATATAAAAAGCAAAGATATAACAGCATAAATCCGGAAAAAAGAATATCTTTCCAGACGGTTACGGCAAAAATTGCGTGAAATGGAACGAGCCCCCAGAAACAAAAAGACAGAATCAGCCAGAGGCGTGAAGCGCCTGATCTTGCGAGGAGGGATAGCGTATAGGTTTCAATAGCGGCCATAGTGCACATCTGGAACAATACATAACAGGCGATTCCGGTGTTTATGCTTCCGGTCAGAAAAAATCCGATATGGTAAAACAGGGAGAACAAAAGCGTATGCAGGATCGGGTGGTGGTTACTGAACGGGATCAGGCCGGTAGCCTGGGAAAACTGGCTGATGCTGTCCGGGGTCAGAACACCGGGAAACTGGTACAGAAACCAGAACAGCCAGCAGAAGAGCAGACCGAAGTAACAGAGCAGCTTCTGTTTGCGGGACAGGGCATGCACTGCAGATATGGCTGGGGGTACAGGACATGCACCGTCAGGCTGCTGCAAAGTGTTTTGGGCAAAACGCCGCTGCTGTCTGGATGCAAGAAACAGCATGGACAGTTCACAGAATCGGAAGAATATAAAATACAGACCGATAACCGCAGCCGCCAGGAATGCAAGCCTGAATATGCGGCTGTCAAAGCTGCCGGACAGTTCAGCATGCTTTGCTGCTGCATAAAATAAGGTGTAGAGAACTGCGAGAAGTCTGCATATTGGATAGAAATGGCGCGGAAGCACAGAAGAAGCTGCTCCGATATTCGTCAGTCTTTGCGTCAGCGTTGGAGAAAAAAGGAGGAGCATGCCTGCAAAGATCAGGACAGAAAAAATATCTGCCGGATGGATGGAACCGATATCGCATAGTGCAAAGGCTGCAAAAAACGCTGCAGTAATCCGAGTGATACCGGGCTTCTGGAATGAAATTATATTTGTCATAAGATGGGAGTCCTCCTGGAAAGCAATGAATGATTTTGATCTGTATATGGATTCAGTTTAGTGTCAGTGAGGGAAAAAAGCAAGAAAATTACCCGGAAAATGGAGCACCTCCATTTCCTTGACATGAAATGGGGGCAATGGTACATTTAATGCATCAGACAGGGGTATCAAAATTATGATAATGATTTTAATGGAATGGGCGTATATGGCGACGTTGTCGTTTCTGATGGGCTTTGCGTGTCTTGCACCGTTTCGAAAAAAGGGCGGTTGTCAGATTCATAGCGCAGTAACCTATATGATGGCGGGTCTGCTCGTATGGAATGTGTATGCAGAGTATTTCAGCCTGTTTGCCGGCGTTGGCTTCTGGGCAAGCCTGATTGCCGTTTTTGCTGCGGTCATCGGCGGAATGCTGCTGCGTCGGGATTTGGCGGATTTTTTCAAAATTTCGAAAACACAGGCATGTCAGAAAAAAACGGAAAGAAGTGACGAAGGGCTTGAAAACTCAAAAAGCCTTTGGCGCAAAAAAAACAAAGCCGTCTGGCTGCTGTATGCCGGTCTGACGCTTTTATTTGCATACGGCTCGTCGAGGGGCTATATGCACTACGATACGGGACTGTATCATGCACAGGCAATTCGATGGATCGAAGAGTACGGCGTTGTGCCGGGTCTTGCGAATCTGCACAGCCGGTTCGGTTACAACAGCGCTTCCTTTGCACTCAGCGCCTTCTTTAGCGAGACGTGGCTGATCGGACGGCCGATGCACTGCGTGGCTGGATTTTTTGCGCTGCTGTGCGCGTGTAAATGCGCGGCAGGGCTTATGGCATTTTGGAAACGAAAAAAAGTGCGAATATCGGATTTTTTATCTATCGGCGGGATCTTTTATCTGATAGCAGTGTTCCGGGAGATGGTTTCCCCGGCGTCCGATTATTTTGCAATGTTGGTTTTATTCTGGGTAATAATGACCTGGGTGGAACTGTGGGAGCAGGAAAGGGACTGTCCCATCGGGGAAAAGCAAACTGTGCCTTACGCGCTGCTGAGTCTGTATCTGGTGTATGCGGCGACGGTGAAGCTGTCCACAGCGGTAATTTTGCTTCTGGTTCTGTATCCGGCGGTGTTGCTGCTTAGGCAGAAAAAATGGCTGCAGATTGCAGGCTATATCGCACTGGGACTTCTGATTGCATTTCCGTATCTGGCGCGGAATGTGCTGATTTCCGGCTGGCTGTTTTATCCGTTTACGTTTTTGGACTGGTTTCCGGTAGACTGGAAAATTTCCAAAGGCTATGCGAACAGCGACGCAAAGGAAATCCAGGCGTATGCGCGGGAGATTTACAATGTTTATCAGCTGGATCAGCCGTTGAAGCAGTGGCTGCCGAACTGGTTTGCAGCGCAGGCTGGATTCGATAAGCTTCTGGTGCTGGCAGGCTGGGCAGCGATCCCGGTGAGTGCAGTGCTGGCGGTGCTCGGAGCTGTGCGCGCAGTCAGAGCAGACCGGGCGGCGGTTGCGTCCCATGCGGGCAGCGCTGCGTCCGCGGAGAATGGTACGCGCGCGTTCAGAGCAGACCGGGCGGCGGTTGCGTTCCGTGCGGGTAGTGCTGTGTCTGAACGAGAAATCGGCGCACCCTTGCCCGCCCGCCGAGTCGCACATCTTACGCCCTTGTGTTTTTCCCTGCTTCAGTTGTGTGCAGTGGTCGGTTTTTTCTTCTGGCAGCTCGGGGCGCCGCTGGTGCGGTACGGATATTTTTATGTGCTGTTTTTGCCGTTGACGGTGTTTGGAAGCCTGTATTGTATGGCGGCGGAAAAGCTGGCTGGTTCAGAACAGGGACACAATGAGCGTAAATGGTTGAAAAATGCCGGATATTGGGCATTTGTGGGATTGCTGGTAGCATTTTTTACCTATAAGGGGTATAATCTGATACAGATGGTTCGGGAGCTGGCATATGAACCGTATTATCTGTGGCAGCAGGATTATGTAGATGGATCTGCGGAGACCTACGAGGTGGATGGTGTGACGATCTATGTGCCGACGGACAGAGGGCAGATCGGGTATAACAAATTCCCGTCATCTCCAATCGTACAGGATATCGAGCTGCGGGGCAACTCGATTCGGGACGGCTTCCGGAAAAAGACGAAATGATCCGGCAAAACAGAAGCGATCCGGAAAAAGTTGAAAATGCATGGAATGGGCTGACGGGAGCGCAGCACATCGGAAAGGAAATACAACATGAAAACCTATGGCGTAATTATGGCAGGCGGGGGCGGAACCCGTTTCTGGCCGCTGAGTACAAAGGCAGAGCCGAAACAGTTTTTAAACCTGTCCGGCAAAGATATTCTGGTTAACGAGACGATCGACAGACAGCATGACCTGATGGATCAGAAGGACATTTTTATTGTGACCAATGAGACGCAGGCAAAGATGATGAAGGAGCGCACAGCAGGCAGAATTGCGGCAGATCATATTCTGGCGGAGCCTGCGGCGCGTAATACAGCAGCGTGTATCGGTTATGCGGCGATGGAAATTCTGCATAAATACGGTGACGGCGTGATGTGCATTTTTGCGGCGGACGCTTATATTCGCGATGAGGCGGAATACACCCGCGTGATGAAGGAAGCGGTTCGTGCAGTGGAAGAGACGGACGCACTTGTGACGATCGGGATTCATCCGACGTTTCCCTCGACCGGCTATGGTTATATCCGCAGCGTGGAAGCGGCTGGAAAAGTATGGCGCAAGGTAGAAGAATTTGTGGAAAAACCGGATTTGGAAACGGCGAAAAGCTATCTGGCATCCGGCAGTTATGCGTGGAACAGCGGCATGTTTGTCTGGAAAGCCTCCACGATTCTTCACTATTTCGAAGAACTTCTGCCGGATGTGTACGCCTGTCTGAAACAGATCGGGGCAGCGCTCGGCACAGAAAAAGAGCAGGAGGTTCTGCATGAGGTTTATCTGACCATCCCGAAGATTTCCGTGGATTACGGCATTATGGAGCGCGCAAAGGGTGTTCTGATGCTGGAAGGAGATTTCGGCTGGAACGACGTTGGCAGCTGGGATACGCTGGATGCAGTGCGCACCCGGGATGCTGCCGGTAACATCAGCTCCGGCGATACGCTGCTTCTGGATGCGAAAAACTGCGTTGTATACGGCGGTAAAAAGCTGATCGCCGCAGTCGGCGTTGAAAACCTGGTCATCGTAGAGGGCAGGGATTCGATTCTGGTCTGCCCTGTCGATCAGGCACAGCGCGTCAAGGAAGTCGTTGAGACGCTGGAAAAAGAAGGCAGGACGGAACGGCTTTAAACGGCGAAAAAACGCGAAATATCACGACCGTTTTCCGTTTGGTTTCCAAAATCTGAGTGTTAGAATAAAGTAGAAAGCAGCGGCAGAATGTTCACAGTGCGGTCACACTGTTGGTGCGGAAAAAAGACTCAGAGGAGGAATCAGAAATGGCTGCAGAATGGAAAGAAACACTCGAAACGGAGCGGGAGATATCGGCGTTTATGCTGGAACTTGGGATTCCGGCGCATTTGAGGGGATATTATTATCTGAGGGAGGCGGTTTTGCTGGCTGTCTCGGATATGGAACTGGTTGGCAGCGTGACGAAGCTGTTATATCCGGTGATCGCAAGGCGTTACAAAACAACGCTTCAGCGGGTGGAACGCGCGATCCGAAACGCGGTGGAGGTGTCCTGGGAACGGGGCAATCCGGAGGTGTTTGAGGATCTGTTCGGGTTCAGCCGGGAGACGGGCGCGCCGAGGCCGACAAACAGCGAATACATAGCGAGAATTGCGGACAAGATAAGAATGGACGCAACTACAGGAGAGAAACATGTTACTGAGCGTAATCGTACCTTGCTATAATGAAGAGGAAAACGTTCCGATTTTTTATGAGGAAATGATGAAAAATTCCGCTTTTTTGGAGCAGGAAAAACTGGAGCTGGAAATTATTTATATTGATGATGGTTCCAAGGACAATACCGCAGCGGAGGTTCGGAAGCTTCACGAAAAGGATGAACGGGTGCATCTGGTGTCCTTTTCCCGCAACTTTGGCAAGGAAGCAGGAATTTATGCGGGCTTCCAGAAAGCAAAGGGGGACTATGTCGTGATGATGGACGCTGATCTGCAGGATCCTCCGTCCCTTTTACCGGAGATGTTTTCCTACATTAAGCAGGGCTACGACAGTGTGGCGACAAGACGTGTGACCCGAAAAGGCGAACCTCCGATCCGGTCGTTTTTTGCAAGGATGTTTTACCGCATCATGAATAAAATTTCCAAAACGGAGATCGTGGACGGCGCACGCGACTATCGCCTGATGACGAGACAGGTTGTGGATTCGATTCTTTCGATGTGCGAATATAACCGTTTTACGAAAGGAATTTTCGGCTGGGTCGGCTATGAGACGAAGTGGCTGGAGTATGAAAACGTGGAACGCACCCACGGCGAGACAAAATGGAGCTTCTGGAAGCTGTTTTTGTATTCGCTGGATGGAATTACCGCATTTTCAACAGTGCCGCTGGCAATTTCGTCTATCATGGGCGTTGTGTTCTGCATTATAGCATTTGTGGCGATCATTGCCCTGATTATCAAAAACCTGATTTACCATGATCCGACGCCCGGTTGGCCGTCGATGGTATGTATTATTCTGTTGGTTTCCGGCGTGCAGCTTTTCTGCCTGGGAATCGTGGGACAGTATCTGTCCAAGACCTATCTGGAAGTGAAAAAGCGTCCGATTTATCTGGTAAAGGAAGAACTGTAATGAATTATGAGAACCTGATCAGCATTGTGATGCCGGTTTTTAACGCCCAGGCGTATCTGGAGGAAGCGCTGGAATCGGTTCGCCGCCAGACATGGACGGACTGGGAGCTGCTGGTGGTAGACGATCATTCTACGGACGGGAGCGCAGGTCTTGTGTCAGAAATCTGCAGAAAAGACGTGCGAATTCGGCTTCTTTCCCAGACGGACGGGGTAAAGGGCGCAGCAAATGCAAGAAATTTCGGGACAGCACATGCAAATGGACGTTATCTCGCATTTATGGATGCGGACGATATCTGGCGGGTGGACAAGCTGGAACGAGAAATGGCTTTTTTGCGGGAAAAAGACGCAGCCTTTGTATTTTGCTCGTATGAATTTGGAGACGAGCATGCGGTCGGAACCGGCAAAATCGTGCGGGTTCCCGATCAGTTGACTTATCAGAAAGCGCTCAGCCGGACGGTCATTTTTACAAGCACGGTGCTGTTTGACCGGGAAAAAATTGACAAGGCGCTTTTGCAGATGCCGGACGTGCCGAGCGAGGACACGGCGATGTGGTGGCAGATTTTAAGAAACGGACACGTCGCTTACGGGTTAAAGGAAAATCTGGTGATCTACAGAAGACCGGAAAAATCCCTTTCCTCGAACAAGCTCCGGGCGATTACAAGAATCTGGGGACTTTACCGGAAACAGGAAAAAATGTCGGTGATCGCAAGCGCAGCATGTTTTTGTATGTGGGCGGTGCGCGCTGTGTGGAGAAGAATATAGCGGGAGAACGGAAGATGAAGAAAAACGATTCTGTCAAGCGGCTGATTATTCTGGCGCTTGGGCTGATTGGACTGTGCGTACTGACTGCTTTTTATGCGCACGACTGGTTCGCCTATTATTATCATCATATTGCATGGAAAACACATAACCGTTTTAATGTAAACGGTCATTTGCTGATTGTTGCTCTGTATTTCATATTGCTCTTTTTCTTTTCCAATACTTATGGAGCACTTAAAATCGGCTATCTGAAACCGCTGGATATTTTCCTGTCTCAGCTGTTTTCCCTTCTGTGCGTCAATGTAATCAGCTATGCGCAGCTGTCCCTGATGTATGGCTGGTTTATCATCGGCGGGGGGCATATGGTGTCGATGATGCTGTATCAGCTGGTGTTTGCAGGGCTGTGGGGCTGGCTGTGCAATCTGATTTACCGTCGCGCGTTTCCTCCGCGGGAGCTGCTTTTGGTGCACGGTGAGCGCCCAGTAGAGGATATCCTTGGGAAATTTGCAGGACGGAAGGATAAATATCATGTTGCAAAGTGCATGAACATCAAAGAGGGGTACGATGCGGTGATCCGCGAGGTCGGAAAGTATGACGCGGTCGTTCTCTGGGATATTCATACGATGGACAGAAACGTGCTGCTCAAATATTGCTACAGCCATTCGATCCGCGTTTATATGATGCCGAAGATTCCGGATGTGCTGGTAAAGGGAAGCGAGCAGCTGCACTTGTTTGATACGCCGATTCTGCTGACGAGGGAATATGCGCTGAGCGTAGAACAGAGAATTGCAAAACGGTTTATCGATGTAGTATGTTCGCTGATCCTGATTGTTGTGACATCGCCGATCATGCTGATTACGGCGGTGGTGATCAAGCTGTATGATAAAGGTCCTGTGCTGTACAAGCAGGTCCGCTGCACGAAGGATGCGAAAGAATTTTATATCCTGAAATTCCGCAGTATGCGCGTGGATGCAGAAAAGGACGGTGTGGCGCGGCTTGCCGCCAAAAACGATTCCCGGATTACGCCGGTCGGCAAATTTATCCGTGCGGTTCGTATCGACGAGCTGCCACAGCTGTTCAACATTTTAAAGGGCGAGATGTCCTTTATCGGTCCCAGACCGGAGCGGCCGCAGATCATCCGCGAATATATAGAAGAAATGCCGGAGTTCGCATACCGTACCAGAGTGAAGGCCGGGCTTGCGGGATATGCGCAGGTATACGGAAAGTACAATACAACGCCCTATGACAAGCTGAAGCTGGATCTGTTTTATATTGAAAATTATTCTGTATGGCTGGATTTGAAGCTGATGCTTCTGACATTGAAAATCCTGTTTACGCCCGACAGCACGGAGGGCGTGGACGAGAAGCAGGTGACCGCCATGAAAAAACAGGTGCAGGAGGAAGAAAAATAATGCCTCTGAAAAGAGATGAAGCATTTTGGAAAGAGGGCATGGACGAAAAACGCTTTGCCCTCTGTTGTATTCATAAAATATGGATCTGTCTGGCGGCAGCTTTGGCTGGCGCTGTTTTTGCTGCGGGGATTTATCTTGGTGTGCGGCAGCTGACGATGGGGCCGAAGCAGTATCGGTCGGAGGTTTTATATTCGATCGTCTATGATATCGACGAGGACGACGAGGTTTTAAAAGAATTTATCAACGAATATAACGCCTATACCTGGGGGGATATGATGCGCTCCGACCGCGTGATGGATACGGTGCTTTTGCAGCTGCCGGATGTGGAACGGTCCGTGATAGAGGCTTCGATCAGCACGGAAATTGCGTCTGACCCGGAATTTCTGACGGCGTACTTTACGACAGGGGACGCAGCACTGTCCGACCGGATTGCAGCGGCCTATAACTGCGCGATGACGGCATTTGGACAGACGATGCAGGGACGCGGTCTGACGGCAATTGAAGTATGGAAAACCGTTTCGGCACAGGCGGTGCTTCCGGAAAATAAAGTGAAAAATGCGGCGGCGCTCGGTCTGGTGCTCGGACTGCTTGTCGGAATCCTTGGCGTGGCAATCTGGTATGTTCTGGACGATTCCGTTTTGCTCAGCTCAGACGTGGAAAAACGCTGCGCAATCCCGGTTCTGGGCTACCGAACAGCAAAGCCCAATGAACAGTTCGGTGCGCTTCTGGATGCGCAGCTGAGAGCCAAAGCGTCTCAGACCGCTTTTCAGGAAATTTCGCTGGACACGGTGCTTTCCGGGACGATGGGACTTGGGGAAGAAGAAAAGATTCCGCTTATCCTTTTGGTTCGCTGGAACACACCCTGTATTAAAAAACTCGGACTTGCCCTTGATTTGCTTGCTCAGCGGGAGATCGCGGTTGTGGGCGTGATCCTCACGGACGCGGACGCACGGTTTTTGCACGCTTACTACAGAGTGTAGGCTGCCAGTTCACTCGTGGCAGCCTGTAGGCAGATTCCATGCTCGCATGAGAATTTGCCTACAGACTGCTACGAAGGGAGCGCCCATTTTATGAGCAAAAAGGAGCTGCGAAGCAGCGGAAAGCATCGAAGATGCGATTCATGACAATAGAATGTCCGCGGAGCGTGCATTCTATTGTATTGCGAATGGCGCGGGTGAACTGGCGCACGATTACAAGAAACAAAGGAGACGGCTCATGAAACTGCAGATTCTGGTTTCCTCCCTGAATCAGGAGGTCAAGTCGCTGGCAGAGAAAATGAATCTGCAGGCGGATGCAATTCTCATCAATCAGTGTAACGAAAACCGTTACGAGGAATGGACGCAGGACGGTCATCGGATCCGCTGCTATCATCTGGCGGAGCGGGGGGTCGGGCTGTCGCGCAACAACGCGCTTCTGCGTGCGGACGCCGACCTGTGCATCTTTTCTGATGAAGATATCGTTTATGACGACGGTGCAGTTGAGCGGATTATCGAAGGGTTTGAGCAGCATCCGGAGGCGGACATGCTGTTATTCAATGTGCGCGTGCAGGAGAGCCGCTTTACCTACTGGAATTCGTTTTATAAGCGGGTGAAGTGGTATAACTGCGGTCGTTATCCGGCATACAGCTTTGCGCTGCGCACGGCGAAGATGCACGAAAAGAATTTGACCTATTCTTTGTTGTTCGGCGGCGGCGCGAAATATGCAAACGGAGAAGACAGCTTGTTTATCCACGACTGCCTGAAAGCCGGGCTGAAAGTCTACAGTATTCCGGTCGAAATCGGAGAAGAACAGCCCAGACCATCAACATGGTTTTTCGGCTTTGACCGCAAATTTTTTCACGACAGGGGCGTTTTGTATCATGTGCTGTACGGAAAGCTGGCGGCGGTGATGGGATTTCGCTTCCTGCTGAAAAATAGATCCAATATGAATTCTGAGAGCTGCCCGGATGGGCTGACCTTTGATGAGGCGAAAAAAGCGCTTCTGTCCGGAATCCGCGACGCAAAGGGAGGGCTGTAAATGGTATTTTATTTTCTGATTACAGCGGTTACGATTGCCCTCGCGGGGCTGATGGACGCGGTCTGGATGCGCCCGGGGCAAGAGGCAGGCAGTGCTGGGCCGTGCGCTGGACAAGCCGCCGAGAGCGCGGCATCCGGGAATGGCAGGTGCGTCTGCGGCATCCCATCATCCGGCGGCGGCTCGTTTCCGGCGGGCGTTTCCCGACGCCGCGCCTTCGACATCGTGTGTCTCGCTGCTATTTTCCTGATTCTGGCGCTCGTGAGTGCGCTGCGTCTGGAGGTCGGTAACGATTACGGCAAATATGTCGAGAATTTCCACGAAATCTGGGCGGGAACCGATCAGGCGTATGTGGTGACGGAAGCCGGATTCAATTTCGTGGTATGGTTGATTTATACACTTTCCGGGTATGAAAATTATCTGCTGGTATTCGCGGTGTTCGGCGCGGTTACGGCTTTTTTGTTTTTAAAGGCGTTGTATGAGCAGAGTGACTGCTTCTGGCAGAGCTTCGCGATGTTCATGCTGCTGGGCGTATATTTTCGAACGTTTACGACGGTGCGTTATTATCTGGCACTTGCGGCAGCGCTGTATGGAATCCGGTTTGTACTGCGCAGGCAGTATGGCTGTTTCGTGATCTGGATTGGCATTGCAGCGCTGTTTCATAAATCTGTTCTGATGGTGCTTCCGTTGTATTTGTTGGCTGTGCTTCCGTGGAAAAAATGGATTGCGCCGGCGCTGACTGTGATCGGAGGGATCGGTTTTGTTTTCCAGCGTCCGCTTTTAAATCTGGCGCTGACGTGGTATCCTACATACAGGGACACCGTATATCTGTCACAGGATATCGGTCTGAAAGCGAATGCGTCCGGAATCCTCCGGTGCGTGCTCGTTTTTATGCTGGCGGCAGTGGTTGGCAGGTGTGGAATGGAAAAGGAGCAGAACCGTTTCTGCCTGAAATTAAATTTTTTCGGTCTGCTGTTTTATACCTGCGGTTCGTTTTTGCCACTGGTATCGAGAATGTCCTATTATATGATTACGCCGCAGCTGCTGCTCATTCCGGGACTGCTTGGCTGCGTGGAGAACCGGAAGCGGAAAAATATTTTAACAGCACTTGTGGGGATCGTATGTCTGGGGTATTTTTTGTGGTTTTTAAAAACGGCATCCGGAAGCGGGATGCGCGTGCTTCCCTATAAGACCTGGATTTTTACGGATAAGGAGTGGATCAATGGCGCAGATTTCTTTTAGCATTGTGGTAGTATGCTTAAACCCCGGCGAAAAGCTGTTGAAGACGGTGCAGAGCGTATTGAACCAGAAATACGGAAATTATGAAATTGTGGTAAAGGACGGCGGTTCGACGGACGGCTCCCTGGAACAACTTCCGGCGGACAGCAGAATCCGGGTTTATACAAGACCGGACAGTGGGATTTATGACGCGATGAATCAGGCGATGTCCTATGTGACCGGTCAGTTTGTCCAGTTTTTAAATTGCGGAGATCTTTTACACGACGATATGGTGCTGGAACGGCTTGCAGCTGTGATGGAGCGCAAGCGCAGCAGGGGAGCCGACGGGGAAGGCCTGGGACATAAGGAAAAAGAGCGGATTTTTTATGGAAATCAATATCATGAGGCGTGGGGCAGCGTGATCTATTCTGCACCGGAGGTCAATGATTTTACCTGTTACAGAAATGTGCCCTGTCATCAGGTTTGCTTTTACGACGTCCGTCTGTTTGCAGAGCGTGGTTATGACGTAAAATACCGTGTCCGCGCAGATTATGAGCATTTCCTGTACTGTATTTACGATCGGAAAGCGGAAGCAGTTTATGTGGAGATGATTGTTGCGGATTACGAGGGCGGGGGCTTTTCCGAGACAAGGGAGAACCGTCGGATTTCCGAAAAAGAGCATGCCGAAATCACGAAACGCTATCTCGGACGCGACAAGGCGCTGCGTTATAAGCTGCTGATGCTTTTGACACTGGCACCGCTTCGGACAAAGCTTGCAGAGGACGAAAAATATTCCGAGTGGTACAACGGGATCAAGGCGAAAATTTACGGAAGGTGCGGCCATAAGGACGAACCGGGGGAGAATCGGAAATGAGAGTGTTATGGGTATGTAATATCATGCTCCCGGTAATCGCGCAGGCGCTTTCGCAGGAGTATAGCGTGCGGGAGGGCTGGCTGTCCGGGATACTGGGGCGGTATCTGGAGACGGAGAACGGCGCAGAGCTGAGCACAGCGGACGTGACAGACAGCGCTGCATCGCCCGGCGGACGGCAGCAGGGAGCCGAAACTGCGGCTGCACTGACGCTCGGCATCGCATTTCCGGTTGCACCGGGCAGGGAGGAGCTATCGCAGCGTCTGCAGCTTGGCAGCTATAAAAAAGAAGTCGCCTGCTATGGCTTTGCAGAGGATTTGGAGCACCCGGAGCGCTATGACAGCTCGATGGAAGCGCGTTTTTTGCAGATTTTAGAGGACTTTCAGCCGGATATGGTGCATATCTTCGGGACGGAGTTCCCGCATGGCTATGCCTGTGCGAAAGTATTTCACAGACCGGAGCGGACGCTTGTGGGCTTGCAGGGACTTTGTATTTCCTGTGCGGACAACTACATGGCAGATCTCCCGGAAAACGTACAGAACAGCAGGACACTGCGAGATATTTTAAAGAAGGACAGCATCCGGCAGCAGCAGGAAAAGTTTTATCAGCGCGCGGAAAACGAGAAAAAACTCCTGTTGTCAGTCGGATATGTAACGGGACGGACGACATTCGATAAAACGATCAGTTTGGAGATAAATCCATCCCTTGTTTATCATACCATGAACGAGACAATGCGCCCACAGTTCTACAGCGGATGCTGGGAGATCGAAAAAACTGTGCCCGGAGAAATCTTCATCAGTCAAGGAGATTACCCGTTAAAGGGCTTTCACTATCTATTGCAGGCGATGCAGGAAATCCTGCAAAACTGTCCCGAGGCGCATATCAAGGTGGCGGGCATCAGCGTGCTCGGCGTAAACGGAATAAAGAGCAGAATCAAGATTCCGGCATATGGAAAATATCTGCGCAGGCTGATTTTGAAGAATCGCCTCGAAGGAAAAGTGCGTGTGCTGGGAAATCTTTCTGCGGAGGAGATGAAGCGGGAATATTTGTCCGCGCAGATATTTGTGTGTCCGTCTGCGGTGGAAAATTCCCCGAATTCCGTGGCAGAAGGGCAGCTTCTCGGCGTGCCCGTGGCGGCGAGCAGAACCGGCGGAATCCCGGATGTTGTAAAAGACGGCGTGAGTGGTCTGTTGTTTGAAAAAGGAAACGTTCACGAGCTTGCCGCGTGCGTCAGCCGGATTTTGACAGATAAACAGCTGGCAAAGGAGTTGTCGGCTTCGGAACGGGAGACTGCGGCGAAGCTTTACAACGGTGAGAACAATTATCAAAAACTGATAGAAATTTATCAAAGCATCGAATGAACGAAGCTGCTGACCGGAGCAGGAAAGCGGGAATGGAGGAAAACGTGAAGGCTGTTTTTATTTCCAATTATATCAATCATCATCAGATTCCGTTTTCCAACGCACTGTATGAACAACTGGGGGACGATTACCATTTCATCCAGACCGAGCCGATGGAAGAAGAACGGATTGCGATGGGATGGGGACTGGATGCAGCGACTCTGCCATATGTTGTTTGGGCGGATCGGGAGGAAGAACGTTGCCGGAAGCTGATTGAGGAAGCGGATCTGGTGTTTGCAGGCTGGACGAAGCGGCTGGATCTGGTTTTACCGCGGCTTTCTTCGGGAAAGCTGACGTTTCGGGTGAGCGAGCGGATTTACCGCGAGGGGCAGTGGAAAGCGATCTCTCCGAAGGGGCTGCTTGCAAAATATAAAGAACATATCCGGTTTCGAAACCAGCCGGTGTGGCTTTTGTGCTGCGGCGCGTATGTGGCGTCGGATTTTTCACTGATCGGGGCTTATCCCGGGAAAAAGCTGAAATTCGGCTATTTTCCGGAGACGCTGCGCTGTCCGCAGGAGGAATTGTTTGCCAAAAAGAATGCGGATAAACTGCAAATCGTCTGGGCGGGGCGGATGATTTCGTTAAAGCACCCGGAGTTTGCAGTGAAGTTGGCTGGAAAATTAAAGGAACAGGGGTATTCGTTTGAGCTGCACTTTGCGGGAGGCGGTCCGATGGAAGAGGCGCTGAAGCAGGAAGCAGCAGCGCTCGGAGTGGCAGAGAAAATCGTTTTTCATGGATTTTTAAAGCCGCAGGAGGTTCGAAGCCTGATGAAACGCTGCCAGCTGCATGTGTTTACAAGCAACTATCTGGAAGGCTGGGGTGCAGTAGTCAGTGAGGCGATGAACAGCGGCTGTTGTGTGGTGGCAAACCGTCAGATCGGCGCGGTTCCGTTTTTGATTGAGGACGGCGTAAACGGTAAAAGCTACCCGGACGGCTCTTATGAAGCCTTTGAGCGGACGGTATTGGAGCTGTGCGCGCAGCCGGAGCAGATCACAGCGCTTGGAAAAGAGGCATACCGGACGATTACAGAAAAATGGAATGCAGAATGTGCGGCGCAGCGCTGCCTGGAATTTTATGAAGGCTGGAAAGCCGGAAAGCTGCCGGAGTGGGAGGATGGACCGCTCTCTGCCGCGCCGAAGCTTTCCGCACGCTGGAGCTATAATGAGGGAACATTGGATGGAGAATAAAACAGAACAAAACTGCCTGATCAGCGTGATCGTGCCGGTCTACAATATCCTGGACTGCCTGGAGCGATGCGTCAACAGCATCTGTGGACAGACCTGGAAAAATCTTGAGATCCTGCTGGTGGATGACGGATCAACGGACGGAACTGGAAGGCTTTGTGACCTGCTTGCTGAAAAAGATGACCGGATCCGGGTTTTCCATAAGCCGAACGGCGGTTCTTCCAGTGCGCGAAACCTTGGAATCAGTATGGCAAAGGGAAAATGGATCGGGTTTGTGGACAGCGACGACTGGATCGAGCCGCAGATGTATGAAAGGCTGTATGAAGCTGCGGCCGCTGCAGGCACTTCAATTGCGCAGGCTTCGCGGGATGAGATCGACGAGGATTACCACAAAAGACCGGACGTCTGTACGCCGCCGGAACAGGAAGTTACCTGCACGGCAGAGGATTTTCTGAAAACGCTGCTGCTGCATCAGGGCGATTGCTCGTTCTGTACGAAGCTGATTAAAAAGAGCCTGTTTGAAGGTCACCGCTTCCCGGAGGGAAAGTTAAATGAGGATTTCCGCCTGCTGGTTGAGCTTTTATGTGAGGGCGAAAGGGTGCGGATCTTGCCGGAGCAGCTGTATCACGTTTTTTACCGGATCGGGAGCAATACGCGCCGGAAAGATAAAAACGATTTTTCGAGAGTGTTTGAGGATATCGTAGAAAATGCGGATTATATGGAGCAGCTGACCCGGGAGCGCTACCCGGAGCTTCGGGAATATGCGGTGCGCTTCGCACTCGTTCAGCGCCTGGATTATCTGCTGCACATCCCGGTGGGACGGATGGTGGATACGGATGTGTTTTACAAATCGGTAAAGCAGTATCTGCGCGGGCATTTTTCGGATACGCGGAAAAATCCGCTGCTGGATAAAAAGAGCAGAACCTATCTGACGCTTCTGACGATTGCGCCAAAAACTGTGCGCCGCGTGCACGGCTGGACGATGAAGCTGCGGGGAGTGGAGTGAAAAAAACGCCGTAACATCAATCTCTATTGAGAGGATGCTACGGCGTTTTGGCGTTTGAAATTTATGTTACAGTTCACTCGCGCCATTCGCAAAAGCGCGTCTTCGACGCTCTCCGCTGCTTCGCAGCTCGTTTTTGCTCATAAAGTGGCGCTCCCTCCGTACCTTTTTGTAAGCAGATTTTCATGCGAGCATGAAATCTGCTTACAAAAAGGTACGAGTGAACTGTAACGAATTTATTTTACAGGCTTTGCGCCTGCTTTTTCCTGCAGTTTTTCGATGTTTCTCTTGAACCAGTTCTTCTTTTTCTGATTCTCGGGCTGTACCAGCGTTCCGCGGACTGCCTTAACACTTGTTAAGTAGATGCCGCTGACGGTTGCCTTGACTTCTTTTTTCACAGGAACCAGGTCGAAAATCTTCTGGTCGCAGACTAAGGTAACGATCTGCGGACCGACTTTTGCCTTGACAATCGGAAGCTTGGAACGGCGCATCATCTTCGGCGTATTGTCGATGACTGACTGCGGAAGTCCGGCTTCTTTGAGCTTCATGATTTTCTTGTCAATTACAAGCATGGTCACATTCTGCTTATAGGCTTCAATCTGCTGCTGCTGCTCTTCCTGTTTTTTCTGCATCTTTCTTCCAAGAAAATAAAGAACAACGACTGCGACGATCAGAATGGCAAGGATGACCAGCAATACCACTGCCCAGGTTTTCATAGTGGTGAATCCTCCTCTTTCTTTGTACTGCACAGCGGCGCTGTCTGTACGGTGTGTCCGCTTAGCATTCTTATAGAACATTCTAGCAGAATTTACGGTATTGTACAAGGAGTTTTGTTGAAGTTAATAGCCACCTGGGGTATAATGTATCCAGCACGAAAGAAAAACAAGCGACGCCGAAGGCGGCATTTGTTTTTCTCGTGCGGATAGCGAGCGGACGGCCTGCGAAGCAGGCAAGGAAGCGCGGAGCGCGAGTCCGCGAGCATTGGTGAATGAGGACAGCGCCGCCTTCGGCGCTGCTGACAGGAAGGAACAGGCAGTAATGACGACGTGGGTGCAGTTTTGGCAAACATTTCAGGAAGTATTCCGCTACACATGGGCACATATGGTATGGATCAATCTGGTTCTTGCGATTATTATTATTTTCTTCCAGAGAAAGGAAGCAAAGTCAGCGTGGGCGTGGCTACTGGCGTTGAATGTGCTGCCGGGTCTGGGATTTTTAATGTATCTTCTCGCCGGGACGGACATGCACAAACGGAAGATGTTCAAGATCAAAGGAATCGAGGAGCAGATAAACGATGCGGTGCGCCGCCAGGAATACAGCGTCAAAAGCCGCGAGCTGGAGCAGGAAAACCCGGATTTGAAGGATTTTTCGGATCTGGTCTTTTTTAACCTGGAAAGTGCCGGATGCATGATTTCCGGAGACAATGCGGTAGAGATTTTCACCGACGGCAACGACAAATTCGATGCTCTGATCGAGGATATTAAAAATGCGGGATCATATATTTTTTTACAATATTACATCATAAAAGATGACGTGCTCTTCCAGAGAATTCGGGAGGCACTGCTGGAAAAAGCGGCACAGGGTGTAGAAATTCGGATCTTGTATGATGCGATGGGTTGTCGGAGCGTTGGAAAGCACTTTTGGAAAGAAATGGAAAAGCAGGGCATCCATGTTGCGGTCTTTTTCCCGGCTCTGTTTGGCAGACTGCATCTGCGTGTAAACTACAGAAATCACAGAAAAATTGCAGTTATCGACGGAAAAGTGGCTTATGTCGGCGGCTTTAATATTGGCAAAGAGTATATCGGACTGGATCCGAAGTTCGGGCACTGGCGGGATACCCATCTGAGAATCTGCGGCAGCGCAGTCGGTGGACTTTTGCTGCGCTATATTCAGGACTGGGACTATGCAGCGAGGGAGAATCTGTTTGAAAATCCGAAGTATTTCATCCTGCCGGAAGAAAAAGCCGGCAATGTCAAAATGCAAATCATTTCCAGCGGACCGGACTCCGAACTCCAGAGTATCCGGGACAATTACCTGCGGCTGATCCACAAGGCAAAAAAGAGCATTTACATCCAGACGCCATATTTTATACCGGATGAATCGATCCAGACGGCACTTCTGATGGCAACGATGTCCGGCGTGGAGGTCAATCTGATGTTTCCGTGCAAGCCGGACCATCCATTTGTGTATTGGGCGACACTTTCCTATGTCGGCGAGCTGATCATGGCAGGGGCGAACTGCTACACCTATGATAATGGTTTTTTACATGCAAAAGGATTGTCCATTGACGGAAAGGCGTGCTGCTACGGAACAGCGAACATGGATATTCGGAGCTTCGCACTCAACTTTGAGGTTAATGCCATGATTTTTGACCAGAATATCGCAGGGGAAATGGAACGGATTTTCCGGGAAGACTTAAAGTGCTGTACGCGGATCACAAAGGAAATGTACAAGAGCAGATCTGTCTGGATCCGGTTTAAGGAGCAAATCAGCAGACTGCTGTCTCCGGTCTTGTAACAGCCCGCCAAGTGTGATAATATATAGGATATTGCAATTCTATTTACTATGGATTTTATGTCCGTAAGATGATGAGGAGATCAATTTATGAAAAAATTTATGACAGCCGTTACGGCAGTGTCTCTGTCTGCCATGATGCTGGCAGGCTGCGGCAAGGCAGATGTACAGCAGGAGAGTACTGTGCAGGAAAGCACTGCAGCTGAGACAGAAGCAGCAACAGAAACCGAAAGTGAAACCAAGGTATACCCGGATGAAGCATATCTGGATGGTATCAACCTTGGCGACTTTGTAGAGCTGGGTGATTACAAGGGCGTCGATGTTACGGTTACCAAGGCAGAAGTAACTGACGAGATGGTGGATCAGTACATTCAGAGTGTTTTGGACAGCAACAAGAATAAAGAAGAAGTAGACCGTGCTGTAAAGGATGGCGATGTTGTTGATATCAAATATGTCGGCAAAAAGGACGGTGTAGAGTTTGACGGCGGTTCTTCCGACAGCTACGAGCTGACCATCGGCTCCAATACCTTTATCGACGGCTTTGAAGACGGCGTGATCGGCATGAAGAAGGATGAGACAAAGGATTTAAACCTTACCTTCCCGGAGGATTACAGCAATACAGACCTTGCCGGTGCAGACGTTGTATTCACGGTAACGGTAAATCATGTTTATGAAGAAACTGACGCGGTTCTGGACGATGCTTTCGTAGCAGCCCGCAATATTGACGGCGTAAGCACAGTAGCAGAATATCGTCAGTACGTTTATGATAACCTGATGAGCTCTGCCAAGAGCCAGCAGGAAACAGAGCTGGAAAGAAATGTTCTGGAGGCGGTAACGGCAAATGCAACCTTCAAGGAAACTCCCGAAGAGATGGTAAGCCGCTATTATGACCGTCTGGTTAAGAACCTGACCGCTACTGCAAGCATGTATGGAATCGATCTGGAGACCTTTATGTCATACAGCTACGGTCTGGCTGCGGATGAATATGAAGACGAGCTTCAGAAATCTGCACAAAGCGCAGCAGAGCAGATTATGGTTATGCAGGCGATCGCAGAAAAAGAAGGTCTGACCTTAACCGATGAAGAGCTGCAGGCAGATCTGGAAAGCAGCGCATCCGAATATGGTTATGATTCCGTAGACGCTTATCAGGAAGCGATTGGCGACCTGCGCGGCTACAAAGAATATCTGATGTCTGAAAAGGTAACCAAGTATCTGATTGAGAATGCGAACGTAACCGAAACAGAGGCGTCCACAGAGGAAGCGACCGAAGAGACAACAGAAACTGAAACCGAGACAACAACAGAGACAGCGACCGAAGCAGAATAAGCCAGGGCACAGCTGACGCACGAGGCGAGTGAGGAGAGAGAGCATGGAACTGACAAGTGTAAGACAGTTATTCAGAGAAAAAGAACAGTTTGCCGGCCAGAAGGTGACAGTAGGCGGCTGGGTAAGAAGCAACCGGGATTCTAAAAATTTTGGATTCCTGGTTGTAAATGACGGTACCTTTTTTGAACCGCTGCAGGTTGTATACGCAGCAGACAAGCTGGATAATTATGCCGATATTGCCAAAATCGGCGTCGGAGCAGCTGTCATTGTAACAGGTACGATTTTAGAGACGCCCGGTGCAAAACAGCCCTTTGAGATGCAGGCAGACGAGGTTGTAGTGGAAGGTGCATGCGGACCGGATTACCCGCTGCAGAAGAAGCGTCACAGCTTTGAATATCTGCGTACCATTGCACATCTGCGTCCCAGAACCAATACGTTCCAGGCAGTGTTCAGAGTTCGTTCCCTGATCGCTTATGCGATTCATCAGTTCTTCCAGGAGAGAGATTTCGTCTATGTGCACACTCCTCTGATTACCGGAAGCGACTGCGAGGGCGCAGGCGAAATGTTCCAGGTTACAACCCTGGATTTGAACAACGTTCCGAAAAACGAAGACGGTACTGTGGATTATTCCCAGGACTTCTTCTGCAAACCTACCAACCTGACCGTAAGCGGACAGTTAAACGGCGAAACCTATGCGATGGCGTTTAAGAACATTTATACGTTCGGACCGACCTTCCGCGCAGAAAACTCCAATACCACCCGCCATGCGGCTGAGTTCTGGATGATCGAGCCGGAAATCGCATTTGCGGACTTAAAGGACGACATGGTACTGGCAGAATCCATGCTCAAATACATTATCCGTTATGTGCTGGAGCATGCTCCGGAAGAGATGAATTTCTTCAACAGCTTTGTGGATAAGGGACTTCTGGAAAGACTGAACCATGTATTGAACTCCGATTTCGGACATGTGACCTATACCGAGGCGATCAAGATTTTGGAAGAGCACAACGACGAATTCGATTATAAAGTATACTGGGGCTGCGACCTGCAGACCGAACACGAGCGTTATCTGACGGAGAAGGTGTTCAAGCGTCCGGTATTTGTAACAGACTATCCGAAGGAAATCAAGGCATTCTATATGAAGTTAAATGAGGATGGCAAGACCGTTGCCGCTATGGACTGTCTGGTTCCCGGCATCGGCGAGATCATCGGCGGCAGCCAGAGAGAGGATAGCCTCGAGCTTCTGGAACAGCGCATGGACGAGCTTGGGCTGAACAAAGAGGATTACGGCTTCTATCTGGATCTGAGAAAATACGGCCCCGCAAGCCATGCGGGCTTTGGTCTTGGATTTGAGCGCTGTGTTATGTATCTGACCGGTATGGGCAACATTCGCGACGTCATTCCTTTCCCGAGAACGGTAAAGAACTGCGAATTATAATTCCAGTGAACTGGAATAAAATGTTACAGTTCACCCGCGCCATTCGCAAAAGCGCATCTTCGATGCTTTCCGCTGCTTCGCAGCTCATTTTTGC